>Ga0114978_10004578_pt1 | contig 11148 bp, 10 predicted proteins | sample S_140212_EF_Meta_FD_87027 | JGI IMG/M metagenome (GOLD analysis project Ga0114978, IMG submission 87027) | Freshwater microbial communities from Lake Simoncouche, Canada to study carbon cycling - S_140212_EF_MetaG | ecosystem: Environmental > Aquatic > Freshwater > Lake | place: Lake...
GAACTACACGAGATTTCTTTAGAGCATCTACCCCTTGGTCGAGTCATTAGAGTCGTTAAGCGTGCTTAACTTGCCCTCATGATGGATTCACGTGAAACCACGAGTCAAACCAAGAGCGTCATTGGTGTTAGACGACTCAAAGAACCCATGGCTAAACCGGCTCATGTACGAATTTTTACTGTGGCAAATCAAAAAGGCGGGGTGGGTAAAACCACTAGCACCGTCAACATTGGCGCTGCTCTAGCGATGGGCGGCCTACGCACTTTAATTATTGACTTAGATCCACAAGGAAATGCCAGCACAGCCCTCGGCGTGGAACACCAAAACAATGAAGGTATTTTTGAAGTGCTTATGGGCAACGCAGTAATTGCAGATGTTGTACAAAAAGTAGTTGGTTTTCCTCATTTGGAATGTATTTCGTCTAACACTGCATTAGCACAAGCAGAAATTAATTTAGTTTCAATGGTGGCGCGTGAATTGCGACTTGAAGAAGCAATAAATGAATTAATAACAACAAGAGAAAAAGCCGGAATTCCATATGACTATATTTTTATTGACTGCCCACCAAGTTTAGGTTTACTCACCGTTAACGCTTTGGCTGCCGCTAAAGAATTACTAATCCCAATTCAATGCGAATATTACGCTCTGGAGGGTTTAACTCAATTACTCGAAACATATTCAGTTGTAAAACAAAGATTAAATTCGGAATTAAAGCTGTCAACAATAATTTTAACAATGTTCGACGGCAGAACTCGTTTAGCAAATGATGTGGCAGCAAGTGTGAGAACACATTTTCCTACAGAGTTAATAGACATTCCTATCCCTCGCGCTGTTCGTATTTCAGAAGCGCCCTCATATAGCCAAACTGTAATGACATACGATCCATTATCACCAGGGGCATTGGCTTATATGCAAGTAGCGCGAGAAATTGCTGAACGCGGTAAACCATTTGATTCAAATGTTGTCAGTATTAATTACAAGAAAGAAGATATTGCGTGAGTATTAAACGCGGAGGTTTAGGTACAAATCTTGATGCACTTATTCCCACATCACTTTCCGTTTCCGGTGTTGAAGTTGGCCAACAAAACGAAATTTCTATCAACGCAATTTCTCCCAACCCACGACAACCAAGAACCGTTTTTGATGAAGATGCTCTCAATGAATTAACCCAATCAATTAAAGAAGTCGGCCTACTTCAACCACCTGTTGTTAGAGAAACTTCTCCCGGTAAATATGAATTAATTATGGGAGAAAGACGTTTTAGGGCAGCAAAGGCTGCTGGGTTAAAAACTATTCCAGTAATTATTCGCGCAACCGCAGATAACGATTTATTAAGAGATGCGCTAATTGAAAATATTCATCGAAGCCAACTCAACGCGCTTGAAGAGGGGGCTGCTTACACACAATTACTGAACGATTTTGGATGCACTCATGAAGTACTTGCCACTCGCTTAGGAAAATCTCGACCGCACATTTCAAACACAATGCGCTTATTGAATTTACCTGCAACCGTACAAAGAAAAGTGGCAGCTGGAGTTCTTTCAGCGGGGCATGCACGTGCGTTGTTGGGGTTAACTGACGAAGGGGAGATAGAGCGTTTAGCCTCAAAAATTGTTGCCGAAGGGTTGAGTGTCCGCGCAATCGAAGAGATTATTGCGACAGGGATAACACCCACTAAAAAGAAGAATTTTGGATCGAAAGTTATTTCTCCAAAATTTAACCAACTAGCAGAAGAGTTATCAGATTATTTTGACACTCGCGTGAGCATTCAGAGCGGCAAAGCAAAAGGAAAAATTGTTATTGAATTTTCAGGCGATGCAGATTTAGATCGAATTCTTCAAGCGATCAAAAAGAAGAACTAACCTTTTAATTCAAAATTTCCATTTCTGCGCTCAATTTCAGATTTAACAACTCCACCAAGTGCCTTAATTCCTTCACGAATGCGCTCAGGTGTGGGATGACAGTACGACAAACGCATGGCCCAAGTACCAAAACCATCCGCGTAAAATGCGGTTCCAGGTACATATGCAACTTTGGCGACGATTGCTTTGGGCATCATGGCTTTAGTATCAATTTCAGGGGGAAGATTTACCCAAACATAAAACCCACCTCCAGGCTTAGTCCAGGTGGCAGAGGTGGGAAAGTGCGTTTCAAGTGATTCAAGCATCGCATCTCGGCGCACTTTATATAAACCACAAAAAGTTGCGATTTGATCGCGCCAGGGTTGATCTGCCAAATAATTAGAAATTGTCATTTGAGTGAAATTGGAAGGACAAAGAATCGAGGACTCACTTGCAATAACAAGTTTTTCTTTTAGAGAGGCCGGTACTAGCGCCCAGCCGACACGAAGCCCTGGAGCAATTGTTTTAGAGAATGAACCCAAATAAATTACATTTTCACTATCTTCAACTCGCATCGCATTTGGAGATGGCGCATCAAAACCCAACAAACCATAAGGATTGTCTTCAACAACAAAAATGCTTTCACTGCGGCAAATTTCAAGTATTTCTGTTCGCCTATCTGCAGACAAAAGAACACCAGAGGGATTTTGGTAATTAGGAATTAAATACAAAAACTTGATTTTTCTTCCACCAGACCTAACCGACTTAATAGCTTGACGAAGCGCTTCCGGGACTAAACCTTGATTATCAAGTTCAACGTGCACAACTTGCGCTTCATATTGCTTAAAAGTGCCCAACGCCCCAACATAAGAAGGCGCTTCCACCAAAACAATATCGCCTGGGTCAATAAAAATTCGCGAAATAAGATCCAACGCTTGCTGGGAACCAGTTGTTACAACAATGTCATCTGCATTTGCATGAATACCTTCCAGTGCCATAACTTCACAAATTTGTTCGCGCAACTTAGGTAAACCTTGACCATTGCCATATTGCAGCGCTTCTGCACCATTTCGTGAAATAAGATCTTGTACAAGCGAAGCCATAACATCCATTGGAAGTGCAGAAAGATTTGGCATTCCACCAGCAAGTGAAACAATTTCAGGACGCGAGGCAACAGCAAAAAGCGATCTGATTTCACTAGCTTGCATTCCTGCAGCACGAGAAGCAAAACGCTCCTCCAACTTTAAAGGAGCGCCTGTATGCAAACGAGGGGTCAGGTCAGACATTCTTCAAGTCTGCCATATCGAAGGGCTCATAGGTAAACCTATTTCCGCAACCCGGCTTTTCGAAGATCCTCAATTTTTAAAGTGCCTGTTTTCGCATCATCTTCAGAGGCTAAGTAAAGGCGTTGGATTGCAATGACAAGGGATTCGGCGATTGCATCTCGAAAATCTCCACGTCCTAAACGGTCGGCATCGTGGCTATTGGTCAGGTATCCAAGTTCAACTCGAACAGTTGGGGCAGTGGTAAGCCGAAGTAAGTCCCAAGTTTTGGCGTGTGTTCTACAGTTGAGTAAATCTGTTCTTGCGCAAATTTCTCGTTGAACGAGCGAAGCAAACCTATCCCCTACCACCGAGTGAATACCATGTGTTTGGCTTCCATAAAAATATGTCGAAACACCTTCAGCTTTTTGATTAGGGTAAGAGTCAACATGGAACGAGACCATTAAATCTGCTTTAGTTTCATTAGAGAAAGCTATTCTCTCAAATTCTGTGGGGCAGTTATTACTTCCTCTAGTTAAAAAAACACTCACGCCGAGCGCAAGCAACCTTCCTTCAAGTCTTTGCGCTATGTCATAAACAATTTCTGATTCATCAACACCATGCGCACTTATACCCTTATTTTTACCACCACAACTTGGATCAAGGACTATTATTTTATTCGCTAACGAAGGCCCGCGATTTTTTTGCACTGCACTTTCTCGCAAAGTTGATGGAGCTCCACCAGAAATAGTTTTAGTTAGACGGAATAGTGCAGTTATCGTTGTTGGCCCACATTTACCATCTATTGTTGCGCCCACAGATTTTTGAAATTCTTTAACTGCAGATTCTGTCCTATAACCAAATACTCCATCCACACGACCACAATCAAAACCCATTTCAGTCAGACGTGACTGCAGCGTTGCAATGTCATCACCGCGCATTAATGGCTGCTCTTTTACATATATAGATCTATCCCCAAGTTTCCATCGAGCCTCTTCTAAAGAGCGAAGAGTTATCGCGTTAACAACTCCCGTGATGGAAAGCCCTCGTAATTGTTGGAAAGCCTTAACTGAATTCTCAACTTCATTGTCGTAGATGAGTTTCTGTGAATTGAGCAAACCGATTCGATTAAGGATTCCAATAATCTGCGTCGCCACATCAGACCCATCACCTATTCCTATCGAGAGGTCTTCCATCGCGCCACCTAAATCATCTAATTAGATGAAGGATTCCAAATCTTTAAGCAGAGCAGGTTTTGGTTTAGCGCCGATAATAGTTTTAACTACTTGGCCATTTACAAAAACATTGAGAGTCGGAATTGAAGTTATTCCATATTTAACGGCTATAGCTGACTCTTCATCTGTGTTGAGTTTTACAATTTTAAGTTTATCGCCGTGTTCTTGTGCAATTTCTTCAAGGATCGGACCAACTGCGCGACATGGTCCACACCACTCAGCCCAAAAATCTACTAATACAGGAGTCGTACTTTTTAGAACCATCTCGTCAAAAGTAGATGTTGTAACTGCTTGTGTTGATCCCATTGTGCACTCCTTCGAGTATGTAACCGTCTGTGAATATTGTTCTTTGTTGTACTTTGAACGATTTAATCTATTCCGAGTTTAGCGGTGTGCAAGGAATCGTTCAGTATCTAAGGCAGCTTGGCAACCGGAGCCTGCGGCGGTAATTGCTTGCCGGTAGGTGTGATCCACGAGGTCTCCACATGCAAAGACCCCTTTAGCACTGGTAGCGGTGGTGCTACCTATAACTTCGACATAACCTTCGGCATCGATACCCACTTGCCCCACAACTAACTCACTTCTTGGCAAGTGACCAATGGCGACAAATAAGCCCGTTACATCTTGAGTAGATTCAACTCCCGAAAGAGTATTTCTTACTTTCAAACCAGAAACTTTATCGTCCCCCAATACATCAACCACTTCATGATTCCAAAGGAATTCAATCTTTGGATTTGCATGAGCTCGTTCTGCCATAATTTTAGACGCGCGAAGTGAGTCTCGACGATGAATCAAAATTACTTTACTCGCAAAACGAGTCAGGAAATTAGCTTCTTCAATAGCTGAATCCCCGCCACCAACAACAGCAATAACTTGATCGCGAAAGAAAAATCCATCACATGTTGCGCACCAAGAAACGCCACGCCCAGATAATCTCTTTTCATTCTCTAAACCAATTTCTTTGTAGGCAGACCCCATGGCAAGAATGACGGAACTAGCGTTTACTGTATTTCCTGATCCATCCTTTAAAACTTTTACGTCGTTTGCTAAATTCATTTCTACTATGTCATCGGTGATGATCTTTGCCCCGAAACGCAGGGCTTGCTTGCGCATTGAATCCATAAGGTCAGGACCCATAACGCCATCTGTAAAACCGGGAAAATTCTCAACTTCAGTTGTGTTCATGAGTGCGCCACCAGCTGTCACTGAACCTTCATACAAAATAGGTTGAAGTTGGGCACGAGCAGCATAAATCGCCGCTGTATAACCTGCTGGGCCAGAACCAACAATTGCTACCTGGTGCACTTCACTATTCATGCTCATATATTTACCATAACCCAATCTTAGGTCTGGTTATTCCCTTCACCTATTACCCGCTTGCGCCGAGACTTTGTGGCACGCGCAAATTGAATCTTTACTAAATCAACTGTTATTGAAATCTCATCTACTTTCATTTTCCGAGCAATAAAGAAATAGAGAATAGGAGTAAAGATGAGGACTAGCGCAAGCTCAGCAGCACGGGCCAGCGGAGAAGAGTCACTTTCAGCCCATCCAAAATATTGAGAAATAAGGAAAAGTGGTGCCATTGCAAAAAGAGATGCTACATAAAGTTTAAAGTGTTGCCCAAAAAAATCACGTAAGGAAATTTTACCCGTATGTCTATCGAGTAGAGCTAAAGTCACAAAAAGCCCAAGGATATAACTTATTGAAAATGCAAACCCTAAACCTACTGTGATCCATTCGCTCGGAAAGGAATTAAGAAATAGATACGAAAGGGCAACAGAGATTAAATTTATGAGAAGGATTGAAACAACTTGCGTTCTTGTGTCTTCAAAAGCATTAAATCCGCGAATAAGGATGAGGTTAATACTAAAAGTTACTAAACCAATTCCAAGTGCTGAAAGTACATACCCAATATAAGTTGAATCTTTATAGCCAATCCCAACAAAAAGAACTTTTGTAATAATCGGACCAAAAAAGAAGAATGCAACACTGCTTGGAATTGTTATCACTCCAACCATCTTGATGGCACGAATAAGTTGATCTCGAACTTCTTGGGGTTTCTTTTCAATCGCGAGTTTTGAAAGATGAGGCAAGAGCGCAGTAATAAGGGAAATTGTTATAATTGAATACGGCAACATCATTATGAGGTAAGCGTTGCTAAATGGCGTGTACCCGACACCAGTAACTAAGCCTTCTTGGGAGCTCCTTACGGCCGCGCTTGTAGAGACATTGACTGTAACTAAATATCCCAACTGAGATATGAGTACATAAATTAGAGTCCACCCAGCCAATGAAAATGATTTACCAAGTCCTTGCCAGCCAAGCTTTGGCCGTAAAACAATTCCTGTTCTTTTTACAACAGGAATTAAAATGAGAGCTTGTATAACCACCCCTAAAGTGGTCCCCCACCCAAGAATTTGAGTTTGAGTTGAGGAAATACTCCCTAAAGCTAAATTTGGTGAAGTAATAAGAACAAGGGTGAAAATCACAATAACAACAAGATTGTTAGCGATTGGCGCCCACATCAATGGAGCAAATGAGCCTCGTGAATTAGCTACTTGACCCAACATCGTGAATAAACCCAAGAAGAATATTTGAGGTAGGCAATATCGAGTGAACGCTACGGCCAATCGAAATTCAGTTTCAAAACCGTGGTTAGAAAATTCAGGTGCATAAATACGCACCAAAGTAGGGGCAAAAATAACTCCAATCGCCACAAGCAAAAGCAATATTGCGCTGATTGTTGTGACTAGTCGTGAAGCAAAAGCATGACCCCCATCTTTGTCTTCAAAAGACCGAATCAATTGTGGTACAAATATTGCAGTTAAAGCCCCACCCACAAGTAAGTTATATAAAATATATGGAAGTGTGTTTGCAACGTTATATGTATCAGCTAATAAAGCAGTACCTAAAACTGCCACGGCAAGAATGCTTCTAATAAAACCCGTAATCCGGGAAAGAATAGTTCCAAGCGCCATAACACTTGACGCGTGAAATAACTCTGCCGGCTTCATTTTCGTGATCTCCTAATACGCCGCACGCTTTGAATAAGGGCTCCTAAGAACAACAATATTGCTGCGCCAGATGTAAACCATGCGACTGCGGGACTTATTACAGAAACATTTAACGTGAGTATTGCTGGCTCCCCAACACCCACACCTTTTGAATTTGTGAGTTGAGCAAATAGCGCGGTGGAACCGGCAGCAATCGCAGTAATAGGGATACTTAATTGTTTTTTGGAGTTTGGCTCCAAAATAATATTGTTAACCCCATTTATGCGCACTCTTGAGTTCAAAGGGGTAATTTGAAGATCAACCAAGATAGAAGTTTTAAAATCATTTATTAACGTGATGGGGAGTTGTTCCTTTTCAGATGTAAGCCGGTACTTTCCAACAACAACTCGTAGTTTGTGGTTTTGCTTTAAGATTGCATCCGTTGCACTTAAAGCAAGCGGTATTGCGCTGCCTTGAGGGTAGCCAGGTGCAAGTAAGGTGGCCAATCGCAAACGGTGACCATAAAGTTCAGATGCCGGGACAACACTGGAAAGTAACGACAATGCGCGCCTATTCTTGGTATAGGCATTCACTCGATCGGCTTGGATCGTTTCTACTGTATTTGATCCTGAATAATTTTTGTTGATAGAAACATTCTTGCCAAGAAAAGCTTGAAGGCGATCTTGAGCTGCGGAGAAGTAAAAAGAAAGTTCTGTTGGAGCTAATCTCCTCGCAAGTGTCAAACTTGGATGTCCATATGCAAGTGCGTATACAGGGTCTGATGAAGTCTTTAACTTAAGTTCAGAAAGCCAATTTTTTGCGGCGACATCATCTATTGGCATTGCTAGAACATCATCCAATAAGGCTGCATCAATTAACCACATTCGCGGTTGACTAGGAGGGGAAAAAATAAGCGAACCAAGTTTTCCTGTAGGAAGTAAAGATGTGGAAAGTTCGTTGTCAACAAAATCACCATTAATGCTTCTGTGTGGTAAATCAAGTATCGAAATGACATTTCTTGAAGCAGCTTGGGAAACTTGGGGAGATGAAAGTGTAATTACGGACAAAAACATGATTATTCCAAAAAGTAATGATCGTTTAATATTTTTCATTCCTTTAAATCACCACTACGTGCAATAAGTTTCTTTTCATCAGGATATGCAAGTTGATCAATTATTTGTTCTAACGGAAACCAAGCAACTTCATCAACTTCACTTACTTGTGGTGCTAGAACCCCACCTGTTTCACGGAAAAGAAAATGATGAACTGTTTTATGAATTCGTTTTCCGCCAGCCATAAACCAGAAATCGATAGACCCTAATGATTTAGATATTTCACTTTCAATTCCAGTTTCCTCTTGGACTTCTCGCAACGCAGCTTGCTCAGGAGTCTCCCCTTCTTCAATGTGACCTTTAGGTAACGACCACAGTAAACGTTCTTTTGTGGCATCTTTAAGATCAATTCGACCAATCAATAATCCGCGAGTTCCGCTGACGTCGATAACAAGTCCGCCTGCGCTCACTTCATCTACCCGTTTAGCGTAAGGCTTAGAAGGTTTAACAGGTTTTTTTTGCACGGGTTTTTGCGGTGTGTTTGGATCTTGTGGTTGTAGGGCGCGATTCGCGGGGCGTCTGCGCCGCTTCTTTTTCTTGGTTCCTTCGCTGCCCGCACCAGGTGCCGGGTTCATGAAGCAAGGGTACTGCCCTAACCTTGCCTTTGTGACGAGTGCATTGGGAGCCGCAGGCGAGTTAGCCATACGGTCGCTGATTGAAAAGGCGCCGATGGCTAGCTCACTCGCTGACGCGTTTAAAAAAGAGGGATTTCAATTAGCTCTTGTGGGTGGTCCTGTTCGCGATGCAATTTTAGGACGCTTAGGAAACGATTTAGATTTTACAACTAACGCTCTTCCAAATGAATCGAAGAAAATTCTGAAGTCATGGGCTGAAAGCGTTTGGGAAACAGGAATTATTTTCGGGACGGTTGCTGGAAAACGCGGTGACACGACAGTTGAAGTCACAACATATAGATCAGACCGCTATGACGAGGAAAGTCGCAAACCAGAAGTTGCATTCGGTGATTCAATTGAAGCAGATTTATCTAGAAGAGATTTCACAATAAATGCCATGGCGCTTGAGTTAACTCAAGGAGCACCTCTGTTTATTGACCCGCATAATGGATTAGAAGATTTAGCAAAGAAGTTAATCCGAACACCCACTTCCCCAGAGAATTCATTTTCTGATGACCCATTAAGAATTATGCGTGCAGCACGTTTTGCAAGCCAACTCGATTTCTCTATTGCAGAAAATGTGTTGTTAGCAATGAAAAAAATGAGTTCACGAATTGCAATCATTTCAGCTGAGCGAGTGCGTGATGAGTTAACAAAAATCGTGATGTCACCAAATCCACGTGCTGGAATCACAGTTTTAGTTGAAACTGGTATTGCTGATTTAATTCTTCCAGAAATTCCAAAACTACAACTCGAAATCGATGAACACCATCACCACAAAGATGTTTACGAACATACACTCACTGTTCTAGAGCAGGCGATTGCGCTAGAAAATCGCTTAGGAGGCCCCAATTTAGTAATACGTTTAGCTGCTCTCATGCACGACGTGGGAAAACCAAAAACAAGAGCGCTTATTGCTGGTGGAGGCGTCTCTTTCCACCACCACGAAGTAGTTGGAGCTCGTTTAACAAAAGAGAGGCTTAAAACCTTGCGATTTGACGGAAATACAATCCAGGATGTCGCAACTCTTGTAGCGCTACATTTAAGGTTTCACGGTTATGGAGATGGCGAATGGACCGATTCTGCCGTACGCCGTTACGTAAGAGATTCTGGGGATTTACTTACACATCTTCACGTTCTGACTCGCGCAGACTGCACAACACGAAACAAAAGAAAAGCAGAATCATTGGCAAGCACTTATCAATCCTTAGAAGAGCGGATCGCAGTGCTGATGGAAGAAGAAGAGCTTTCTAAAATTCGACCTGATTTAGACGGCCAAGAGGTGATGAGTTTATTGAAACTTAAACCTTCTCGTGAGGTTGGAGACGCCATGGACTTTTTATTAGAACTACGTCTTGAAAAGGGGCCATTGGGCGCAGAACAAGCGGAAATCGAATTGATGAAATGGTGGGCAGTTAGGAAACAAAATTAAATTTTGATTTCCTTAATACCCGCACTCCAATAAGTAAACTGAATGCGCTGACCATAAGTGGAAGCACTACCGATATTCCAGACGCTGGCAAGATCAATGCAGCAATAAGCGCCCCACTAACAATTGCTCCGTTCACCACAACATCATAAACTGCGAAAACTCGGCCTCGAAAATAATCATTGATCTTGGATTGAACAAGAGCATCATTTGTAACTTTAAGACTTTGGCCAAAAAAACTTCCAAGAAAAGCCACAATATAAAGAGGAATTGGCTGCTGCACGAAAACTAAAATGATTGGTGGGAGAGTATTTAAAAGAATCATCAATCTAATCCAACGATGGCGACCTAATCGAGAAACCCCCAAAGGGGCAATGAGCGCACCACAAGTAATCCCGATCCCTGCAATAGAAAGCGCTAGCGCTAAACCTGAAAGCCCAGCATCTGGATTGTCTGGAGAATGAAAAGTATTTCTTTCCAGCAAAAGTGCAAGCAGCAATAGAGCAGTCAATGAACCCCGCTGCACCGCGGTGGCAAAAATTCCCCTCAATGCATCAGTGTGGCGATTGAGAAAAGAAAACCCGTCGCGCATCTCAATGAACCCTTGCGTGAAACTAGGCGATTTTTTCTCATGCTCTAGTGGACCAATTTCATACTTA
>Ga0114978_10004579_pt1 | contig 11147 bp, 7 predicted proteins | sample S_140212_EF_Meta_FD_87027 | JGI IMG/M metagenome (GOLD analysis project Ga0114978, IMG submission 87027) | Freshwater microbial communities from Lake Simoncouche, Canada to study carbon cycling - S_140212_EF_MetaG | ecosystem: Environmental > Aquatic > Freshwater > Lake | place: Lake...
AAAGATCCGTCCGATCACCGAGGCGCTCAGCAGTCGGGTACGCGACACGCTCGCAGCAGACATGCGCGGCTTCTCGCAGGCGCTGCGGCAATTTGCCGAACACGCCGACCATGCATTTGTGCCGGCGAAGCTCGATCCCGCGCTCGTTGAATTCGGCGCGAAGGCCAATGCTGGCGATATGGCGCGTTCGTTTGCCTTCGAACTCTCTCGGCTCGGGCAGATGCCCGTGATTCCAGAGGCGAGGATTCCAGAAGCGAGGATTCCAGAAGCGAGGATTCCAGAGGCGAGGATTCCAGAGGCGAGGATCCCAGAGGCGAGGATTCCAGCTCCAACTTCGAACGGGCCACGCGCCGCATCGAACGCGGTCACGGCGCCAGCGCCCACACTCGCTCCAGTTATGAGCGTGAACGGACCGCTCGAGCTCTCGATCTAGGCGCGCAAATTTGGCGGCTGCGGCAGATGCGTACAAGTCGGGTCCGCAAACGCCCGATGCAGCGGGCATGACTCCGTACTCGCTTTCCTCGACCAACCGCGAGACCCAGCTTTCCCAGTTCGTTTCCATCGAACTGCATTCGCGCGGGATCTACGCCCGCATCACCTGTCCGTCGATCGGACAGCGCGAGGCGCCGATCATTGCTGCGGAAATCGGCGAAGCGATTTTGAACACGAAATTTCCGCGCGGAGGCGCACTGGTTGTTGATCTCAGCGCCGTGGTGATGCTTACGAGCATGGGCCTGGGCGTGTGCATCGACCTTCGACGCCGGTCTAACGAGGCGAAGATCAAGCCGCATCTGTTCGGCATGAGCCGGCAGTTGCTCGATGTGCTGCGCATGATGAAGATCGATCGCCAATACACCATCGTCCACGGCAAGGACGAGTTGGGCGCGATTCTCGGCTGACGGGGATCGGCGGTAGCGCGGGCGCAAAACCGCTGTAAACGCAGCGCACCCCGCGATGGATGAGCCGCTACTATGTGCGTCCTATGGGTCTCGAGGCAGCACTTCCAACTGATAGCGTCGTCACCACGCAACTCAACCGCGTCGTCAATTGGGCGCGCCGTTCGAGTGTGTGGCCGCTCCCGTTCGCGACCGCTTGCTGTGGCATCGAATTGATGGCAACGGCTTGCTCGCGCTTCGACCTCGCACGCTTCGGCGCGGAAGTCATGCGCTTCTCGCCGCGACAAGCTGACCTCCTGATCGTCGCTGGCCGAGTGAGCGTGAAGACGCTTCCTGTGCTTCAGCGCATCTACATGCAGATGGCCGAGCCCAAGTGGGTCATCTCGATGGGCGCGTGCGCCTCGACGGGCGGCGTGTTCGATACCTACGCGGTTGTTCAGGGCGTCGACCAGTACATTCCGGTCGATGTCTATGTGCCCGGCTGCCCGCCGAGGCCTGAGATGCTGATCGAGGGGATCATGGCGATCCAGCGAATCATCGATCAGGACAACATTCCACGCGATCCGACGGGCAAGCGCCTGCCGCTGAATATCGCGGTGACGCCGAACTATGAGCTGCGTCCGCAGCCGGTGCCGCTCGGGATTCGTCCCTCGCGCGCCTGATTTGATGCGGGGCCGCACGCTCGGCCTTACGATCTCGTTCATGACACTTCTGCTGCATATCGCCGTCGCTTGCGCGCTGCATGTTTCCACGGGCGCACTTGCCGCCGACCAAGACCAGCGCGTTGGGATTTCCGCGGGCGAAACCGTGCTGAAGCAGGCCGATGGCTCGATCGAGGCGACCTATCACTATCGATTGGTGCAGCCGAGCGCGGAAGCCATCGCCGCCCCGGGCGCGCGCGTGGCACTGGTCGTGTTCATGCATGGATCGGGCGATCGCGGGGCCGACAATGCGGCGCAACTGACGCACTTCGCGGGGAACTGCGCGAGCGCGGATTTCCAGCAGCGCGCGCCGTGCTACTTACTGGCGATGCAGTGTCCGGCCAACGAGGTGTGGGCGGCCGCCGACATTCAGGGCGCGCGAGACCGTGGCGATTTGCCTGTGATGGCCGCGCAGCCGACGCGCGTGATGCGCGCGCTGATGCAGGCGATCGACGAGGTCATGGCCAGCAAGGCTGTTGATCCTGCGCGCGTGTACGCGACCGGACTTTCGCTCGGCGGATTTGGGACATACGACCTGGTGGCGCGCCGGCCCGAGTTGTTCGCCGCGGCGGTGCCGATCTGCGGAGGCGGCGACCCGGCGACGGCAGCGAAGTTGGCGCGGGTTCCGTTCTACATCGTGCATGGCGAGGACGATCCCGTTGTGCCGGTGAGCATGGCGCGAGTGATGCGCGAGGCGATCGCAGGGGCGAGTGCGGCCGCGTGGCGAACGGAACAGGCACGCATGCCCAATTCGAACATGCCGAGGCCGATGCCCAAGCGCGCGCCCAATCCGATGTACCGCGAGTACGAACATGTCGGGCATGACTCGTGGACTCCGGCGTATCGATTCGGGGAGGATGGCGTGCTGGATTGGATGTTCGCTCAGGTCAAGGGCGCGAAGACGACATCGAAGTAACAGACGAAAAACGGCGCGTGCGAGGAGAAGCTCCTCGCACGCGCTTATTTTTCGGCGTTGTTTTTGACGTTGTTTTTAGCGCTGCTTTTGGCGCTGTTGTCACACTCGTTCGTGAGTACTGATCAGGCCGCGGCGCGAAGACCGGGGCGGAGTTTGAGTGCGTGGACGGCGGGTGGCGTTGCATGAGCTGTTGCATGTGGCGCTGCATGCGCCGCACCCTTACGCGGCGCAGTCGAGGCCGTCGTCGATCCTTCTGTCTTAAACTGACTGACGAGCGCCTGCAGCGACGATACCTGCGAGGCCGTTTCCTCAGCTCCTGACGCAAGTTCCTCGGAGTTGCCCGCATTGGTCTGCGTGACGCGATCGAGTTCCGTCACGCCGGTGTTGACCTGATGAATCCCCTTCGACTGCTCGTCGCAGGCGGAGGCGATTTCAGTGAGCAGCGCGTTGACGCGCGTGGTTGCGCTCGCGATCTCGTCGAGCGACTGGCCGACGCGTCCGGCGATTTCGACGCCGCGATTGGCGCGGGCGGTTGAGTCGTCGATCATTGCTGCGGTGCTCTTCGCTGCCTCGGCGGAGCGTTGGGCGAGCGAACGAACCTCCTCGGCGACGACGGCGAATCCCTTGCCCGCCTCGCCAGCGCGCGCGGCCTCGACTGCGGCGTTCAGCGCGAGCAGGTTGGTCTGGAACGCGATCTCGTCGATCACCTTGATGATCTTGGCGATCTCGGCGCTCGAGTCCTTGATTTCTGACATGGCCGTTGACATCTGCTGCATCTCGCGTTGGCCGTTGCGGGCGGCGGTCTGCGAGGCCTCGGAGACCTCGTTGGCCGAACGCGCGTTGTCGGCGTTCTGACGGGTCATCGATGACATCTCCTCGATGGAGGCGCTGATCTCCTCGAGACTGGCGGCCTGACGGCTGGCGCCTTCCGCGAGAGACTGGCTGGCGGAGGCGATTTGCGTTGCACCCGCGTCGATCTCCGATGCGCCGGAACTGACATCGCGGATGATTCCATGCAGCGTCGAAACCAGGCCGTCGAAGCATTGGCCAACGCGACCGACCTCATCACTAGAGGTGACGCCGGTTCGGCGTGTGAGATCGCGGGTGCGCTGGATTTCGATGATGCTGGCGACGAGCGCGCTGAGCGGCGCGAGCACGCTGCGGACGATGACCACAGCGATGATGATCGCGAAGATCACGATTGCCGCCGAGAAAGTGCTGACCAGCGTGCGTGCTGAGGCGGCGGCTTCGTCGGCGCGCTCGCGCGATTGGGACTGCTCGGCGAGCAGCGCCTTGGCGAGCGTGGACGCTTCTTGGTTGATCTTCGGCCCGATCTGGTCGAGGCCCTGCCGCACCAGCTGGTCGCGCTCATGCTGCAACTCGATGGCATGTTGCATGCGATCGGTCCAATAGGTCGCGGCCAGCGCGACCTCGGTCAGCCAGGCGACGCGCTTGGGATTGGTGATTTGACCGCGCAGTTCGGTCACAAGCGTGCCCATGCTGACGGCCTGCGCCGTCGCCTCTTCGGCGAGCTTGTCGTCGTGCGAACGGAGGTACTTGAAGAAGCTGAGACGAGCGGACTGGAAATGTTCGCCCGCTTCGGCGGCCACGAGAGCCTTGGCGGTGTCGCCGTCGGCATGAGCCGTAGTGGCGATCTCGGTGAGGAGCTTGCTTGCGCGCGCGGCGGCGACATTCATCTGACTGTCGATCACACCGTTGCGCTCATCGATACGCGCGACAGCTTGAGCGAACTTATCTTCGTACTCCTTGAGGAGCTTCTCGATCTCGACGAACTTGCTGGCATGCTCGGGATTGGTGATCGCGGACTTCGCCTGCGCGACCTTGTTGGAGAAGGATGCCGTGGCGTCGGAATAGTTGCGGAGGTCCTGCTCGCTGTTGCTGATGAGAAATGCCTTGACGGCGATGCGCATGCTCGCAAGATCGAGTTTGGTCTCCTCGAGGATTCCGACTTCCGCGACACGCTCCTCCATGTCGTGCATCGAAGACGCGACCTGCTGATTGGAATTCGTCGCGACGGTGGCGATGGCGAGGATGCCGACGGCGAGGATGCCGAAGCCGAACGCGAGCTTGGTGCCGAGGGTGAGCGTGCGGGCGACGACGCCATCGGCAGAGACGGTGCGCGCGAGGCGATGGCCAGCTACGAGTGTTGCGACGAAGGCGGCGGCGGCGGCGGCGGCGAAGATGAGTGAGAGCGCGTTGGTGCTCTGCGCGGGGACTTCGAGGACTTCGAAGTCGTTGGGCTTTCCGGCGGCCGCGCCGAATGCTGCGCGCGCGGCGATCTTGAGCTCAGGCGCGACGAATGTGCCGGTTGCGGCGAGAGTGCTGGCCTCGGCGGAATGTGAGGAGGATGCGCTTGCGGCGGTGGTGGTGGTGGCGGCGTGGGAGGGTGCGATGGTGGCGTGATCGCTGGAGGCGTGGGCGATGGAGGCGTGATCGCCGGACGCTTGCGCGATGGAGGTCGTGGAGGGCGTGAGCAGCGCGCTCTGCGCGGGATGCTCGCCGAGCCAATCGACGATACCGGTGTCGATGTCGTAGACGGCGCCGACTACGCGGAGTTTGCCCTCAGTGACGAGGTCGCGGATCTCCTGGCTGTGGGTGAGCGTCGAGGCAATCGACTCGAAGACATTCTCGCGGACGGCGAACGGAATGAGATCCTTGTCGCTCACGCCCGGGTTGGCGTGGCGGGCGCGCTCGACGGCGGGAATGATGTTGTCGACGAGGCTGGGGATGCTTCCGTGTAGGGCGGCGCCTGAGGCGACGGCGCTCACCGCGCCGCACTTGGTGTGTCCCAGGATGATCATGAGCGGCGTGTGGAGATGGCCTGTCCCGTATTCGGCCGAGCCGATCTCGTCAGTGTCCGCGACATTTCCTGCGACGCGCACGACGAAAAGGTCACCGATGCCTCGGTCGAACAGGCGCTCAAGCGCAACGCGCGAGTCGGAGCAGCCGATGACGGTCGCCATCGGCGTCTGTCCCGCGCTGGTCTCAATGACGCGGTCCATGCCAGAGTGAGGGTGCTGAGGCGTTCCGGCGACGAAGCGGGCGTTGCCTTCTTTGAGGGCGGTGAGGACTTCGTCGGCGGTTGGAGCGACGGAGCTTGGGGTGGTGAGGGCGCCGTGGGTGGCGAGGGCGGGGGCGGCGATTGCTAGCGCGGCCACGATGGCGAGGGTGAGGATGATGCGGGATTGCGGTGACATGCGGAGTTCCGTGGGGTTTGCGATTTCGCGTTGCGGCGTTGTTGTGGCCGGGATGAGGGAGTGAGGATGCGCGAGGCAGGATGAGAGAGGAGAGGGGTTCAACTAGGGTCGCTGTACGCGGATGCCTGACCATCGGCGTGCATGAGGGGTGACGGTGGCGTTTGGGTTGAATCAAGTCCAATCGAGATTGATTGGGGGATGTGCCCACTGCGGTGGAAAATCGGGGACAGGCATGAAGTCGGGGACAGGCATGAAGTGGGACTTGCATGGATGGCTGCGGCCGGCGCGGGGAGCGCGAGGGCACGAATGGGACAGGCAAGACCCGCACGAACTTCACGTAAGAGTGTGGAACATTCGCGGCGGGGCGAGATTCGCCCTTAGTTTCACGGCATGACCCGAAGACGCTGTGACATCGTCGACGCCGAGAATTGCGGCGTCTATCACTGCATCTCGCGCTGTGTCCGAAGGCAGTCGTTAATCGCCTGCATCGAGCGCCGAGAATGGGTTGTCTCACGCCTCGAGTTTCTAGTGCAATCGGCTGCGATCGATGTGATTTCCTTCGCGGTAATGGAGAACCACCTTCACTTGCTGCTGCGGACACGCCCTGAGGTGGTCCGCGAGTGGACTGATCGCGAGGTGGCGCTGCGTCGGGCCAGGATGCTTCCGAATCGTCGGCTTCGGCGCAGCGTCGGCACGCCGCTCGACGGGGAGCCGACGGATGAAGAGATTGCGGCGATCATGAGTAGCCCGCGGCGCCTGGAAAAAGCACGAGCTGATCTTTCGAGCCTCGGGTTCTTTCATCGTCTGCTGAAAGAGCCGTGCGCTCGACTATGGAATCGGGAGGATGCGGTGACCGGCCACTTCTGGGAGGGGCGGTACAAGTCGCCGCGGGTGCTTGATGAGCCGGCGGTACGGCGGGTCGCTCGGTACATCGAGCTCAATGAGATCCGCGCGGGGTCGGCGAAGTCCATTCAGACGAGCGTCTGGTCGTCCGCGTGGCGGCAGTGGAGTCGGATGTGCGAGGTGCTGCGCAACGCATGCGATGTCAATGGGGGCGGGGAAGAGGCGGAATTGAAACTGGCGATCGCGGCGGTTCGGTGGGAGCCGGTCTTCCGCTGTGCGACTTCGGGCGCGATAGAGGATGGGGAGGATTGCAATGACTCCGACGATGAGGGCATCGAGAAGTCCGATGGAAAGTTGCTGGGATGTAGGCAGCCGCTATTCGAATACGTTCGCGAGCTGGAGCGGGATGGGAGGCGCCGACATCCTGCGAAGCCGGGCTGGATCGGCGGCGCGATTCCGACGGCGATGCAGGCCGCGATCGATGCCACTCTGAGGGTGGGCAGGGATCTCACTCGCGGTTGCGCGATTCGGCTGGCGGAACTGTGGTTCGGCGGAGGCGCAGGTGATTGGGGCGGCGATTGGGGCGGTGATTGGGGCGGCGATTGGAATGGGGACTGGGTTCTGGGTAGCGTCGAGTCGGTGGATTCGGCGGAATACCATCCGCCGCGCGGTGGCTGCTATGGGTCTGCGGAATCGCGGATGCTCGAGGCGGCTCGCCGTGGGCAGCGATGGATTCTCGCCGCTGAACTGGGCTGATGGCGAGAAGGAATCGCGAGAAGGAATCGCGATGCGGGGCGATGCCCTGCGGATGATTCATACGCGCGGAGTGAGGCTCGAGGTAAAACTCGGACGGTGATCGCGCGATCAAGGGGCCAAGCGCGCGCGGCGAGTTAACCGAGATGCGTTCGCGGCGGAGCTCTGCCGCTCCGAATGGCGGCCTGACTTACAAACGAATCGAATGGACCTCTTGGAGTCGCTTTGGCGACCGGGACCGAGGGCTGGCTGCTCACTTTTCGTGTGATAAGCAAGTCATGCCTGTCCCCGACTTTTTTCCGATCATGCCTGTCCTCAACCTCTGCTCACGCCGGTGCTCACGCCAGTGCCGCCACCCATCCGCGAACCCGCGCAATCCCCTTCACGATGTTCTCGTCACTGCAAGCAAACGACAAGCGGATGTTGCCGCGCGCGCACTCCCCGAAGTCCTCGCCAGGCACCACCGCGACATGCGCTTCGTTCAACAGCGCGTCAGCGAAGCCCTGCGCGCTAGCGATGCGCACACCCGCGGACGTCGTCTTGCCGAAATGGGCTGAGACATCTGGGAACGCGTAGAACGCCGCGTTTGGCGTGACCGTCACGAACCCGGGAACGCGATCAAGTTCAGCCTTCATCAGTCGCGCGCGCGAAGCGAACTTCACCCGCATCGATTCAACTCCCGCCGCACTATTCGTGAGCGCCTCAACTATCGCCGGATAGAAAAAACTTGGGATCGAATTCGTCATCTGCCCCTGCAATTTGATGAGTTCGCTCGCCATCGATCGCGGCGCGGCCATGTAGCCGATACGCCAACCGGTCATGGCATATGACTTGCTCATTCCGTTGATCGTGATCGTGCGATCCCGAAGCGTCGCGACCGATCCTGGCGAAAAGTGCACGAGGCCTGGCGAAATCTCGGGATAAATGAGCTTCTCGTAGATCTCGTCGGAGATCACCGCGACTCGTTCGCACTTGGCGAGCACATCGCACAACGCGCGCACTTCGGAAGCGGGATATGCGATTCCGCAGGGGTTTGAAGGCGAGTTCCACACAATGCCAACGGTGCGCGGCGTCACCGCGGCAGCGAGCTGCGTAGGCGTGATGCGGAATCCGTTTTCAACCGAACCCGCGATCTCAACGCACTTCGCACCTGCGAGTTCGATCAGCGCCTTGTACGACACCCACGCTGGCGTCGGGAGCAATACTTCGTCGCCGCGCCCGGGCTCAACGATCGCCTGCAGTGCCATGTAGATCGCGTGCTTCGCGCCCGCCGTAACCGTGACCTGCTCAAAGCTGGTCTCGATGCCGTTTTCTTCCGTCAGTTTCCTCGCGATCGCCTCGCGCGCCAACTTGTCGCCTGGCGTCGGTGCGTACTTCGTCATGCCCTTCTCGAGCGCGGCGATCGCGGCGTGCTTGATGTTCGACGGCGTATCGAAATCCGGCTCACCCATCGCAAACGCGATCACATCATGGCCCTTCGCACGCGCGGCCGCGGCCTTCGCTCCAACAGCAAGGGTGGCGGACTCGGTCATGGCAGCGATGCGGGATGAGACGAACATGCGCGGAATCCTACTGATTCGCCTGAAACGCGAGCACTGCAACATCGCTACACTTCGCGCCCCATGCACTATGACGCTCACCAACCTGTGATCAATGAGCTTGAGGCGCGGATCGTAACCCTCCGCGACTCTCTTTAACTACGATCAAAAGATCGAGGAACGCGCGGCATTCAGCGATCGAATGAACGCGACCGATTTTTGGAGCAACCCGAAGGCCGCCCAGAAGGTCATCGAGGAGAGCAAGATCATTCGCGTTCAAATCGAGCCGCTTGAGGAGGCCGTCGGTTTGCTTGAAGACGCGAAGGTCGGCTATGAGCTCGCGAAGGAATCCGCCGACAAGGACCTCATGCGCGAGATGCTTGCGGAGGTCGACGAGACCCTCTTCGGTCTTCACGCCAAGATGGACAAGATCGAGCAGCAGTCCCTGCTCTCGGGCAAGAACGACTATCGCAATTGCTTCATCGCGATCCAAGCCGGCGCCGGCGGGACCGAGGCTGAGGACTGGGCGTCGATGCTGGAGCGCATGTACCTGTACTACTTCGAAGAGATGGGCTTCAAACTCGAGGAAATCAGCCGTTCCCTCGGGCCGGAGGCGGGAATCAGCGAGGTGTGCTATCGCGTGATCGGTCCGTTTGCCTACGGCAACATGAACTGCGAGCGCGGAACTCACCGCCTCGCGCGGGTGTCGCCGTTCAACGCCGAAGGTAAGCGGCAAACCAGTTTCGCGACCGTCGATGTCACGCCAGAGTTCGAGCAGAACGACCTGGTGATTCCGGACAAGGACCTTGAGATCGTGGCATTCGTTCGCGCGTCTGGACCGGGCGGGCAGAATGTCAACAAGGTTGCGAGCGCGATCCGAGTGACCCATCTTCCGACTGGCCTGCAAGTGGTGGCGAGCACCTTCCGTGATCAGCCGCAAAATAAGGCGCAGGCGCTCGCCGTGCTCCAGGCCAAACTCGAGCTGATCGAGGAGGAACGCCGGATCGCCGAGCTCGCCGCGGCGACTGGTGGCAAGGTCTCGCGCGACTGGGGCAACCAGATCCGCAGTTATGTCTTCTACGACAACCGCGTGAAGGACCACCGCACTGGTCATGAAGTCGGAAACCCGCAGCATGTGCTTGATGGCAACGTGTCTGACTTCATCGACGCGGAACTGAAGCGCAGGCGCGCGGAGCGGGGCTGATGCCTGACCGCGCGTCGTTCCATCGTGATGGAATGCGCGTTGGCGGGCTCGTCCTCGACGGGGTTTCGTTCGAACGGCGCGGCCGACGCGTTTTGGATTCGGTGTCGTTCACGCTCGCGCCCGGGCGGCTGCTCGCCGTGGTCGGCGCATCAGGCGCGGGCAAAAGCACGCTGCTCTCACTCATTGCTGGTTTTGAACCGCTTTCGGCGGGGGCGATCTCGTGCATGGGGCGCGTCTGGGACCGAGTCGGGGACAGGCATGACACGGAAGCCCGGGCGAAAGTCGGGGACAGGCATGACACGGCCCACCACGGCGCCGACCGCGGCATCGGCATGTGCTTCGACGACGCCGCCCTCCACGAGCACCTCACCGTCGCCGAAAACCTAGACTCCGCCGCACTCGCGCGCCACGAGCCCCCCGACCGTCGCACCGCCCGCGTCAACAGCCTGGCCGCAACCCTCGGGCTCTCGACACTACTCTCGCGCAAACCTGCCACCCTTTCCGCCGGCGAACGCCGCCGCACCGCCGTCGGCCGCGCCTTCATCCGCTCGCCAGATCTTGTCCTCCTCGACGAGCCCTTCGCCAACCTCGACCGCGGCAACCGTTTCACCGTCCGCCAGATGGTGCGCGAGCTGCAACGATCGACCGGCGCGATGGCGATCATGGTCACCCACGACCCGACCGACGCCCTCGCCATCGCTGATGACATGCTCGTCCTGATCGACGGCCGCGCCCGCGCCCACGGACCCGCCGTCGACATCGCGGCCCGTCCGATCGACATCGAGGTCGCCCAACTCGTCGACGACCTCGGCATGCACGCGCTCGAGCTCCATGGCGATACCACGCCCGCGGGATGCTCAATCTCCTCGGAATTCCTAGCCAACGCCCGCACCGCGGCCAGCAGCGCGCATCTGCTACTGGGCCTGCGCCCCTGGCAAATCCGCGCGGGCGCCCCTCAAAAACCCGCGATCTCCGTCGACGCACGCATCATCGCCCACGAGCCCGCCGGCCTCTTCACCGATGTCATCGCCACCCGCGCCGACGGTCGCGCCCTGCGAGCACGCCTCCCCGCCCGCGA
>Ga0114978_10004581_pt1 | contig 11144 bp, 8 predicted proteins | sample S_140212_EF_Meta_FD_87027 | JGI IMG/M metagenome (GOLD analysis project Ga0114978, IMG submission 87027) | Freshwater microbial communities from Lake Simoncouche, Canada to study carbon cycling - S_140212_EF_MetaG | ecosystem: Environmental > Aquatic > Freshwater > Lake | place: Lake...
ACGGGGCGCGTCCTCGGTTCTGGTTTGCTATTTATCAACTGCTTTGGCATCTCTTGCTGCCATTAGCCTTTGTGCGTTTAGTTTGGCGCGCTCGGCACTCATTTGCTTACTTGCATCACATCCCAGAGCGTCTTGGCTTTGGGTTTGATAAACCGATTAAAAAAGACGCAATCTGGATTCATGCGGTTTCAGTAGGCGAGACTCGTGCTGCCCAACCCTTGGTTGAGGCTTACCTTGCTCGTGGCGAGTCTATTTTGCTCACCCATATGACTTTAAATGGACGTCGTACGGGGCAGCAACTCTTTGGCAAGGAAATTGCCGCAGGACAAATTCGTCAGGTCTATTTACCTTACGACCTTTGTTGGTGCGTAGAACATTTCTTAAAAACATTTAAGCCGAAGCTTGGCCTCTTTATGGAAACTGAAGCCTGGCCAACGGTGGTATTTCGTTGCGCCGAAATAGGCTTACCTTTATTTTTAGTTAACGCCCGTTTATCTGAAAGAAGCGCACGTCGGGTCAATCGCTTTGGCAAAGCGGGACATGCTTTATTTCAAGCCTTCGCCGGAGTTTTAGCGCAAACCGAATTTGATGCAGAGCGCTATCGAAGTCTAGGTGTGAAAAATGTCCTCATCACCGGAAATCTAAAATTTGATGTACCTCTTGATCCTCAGTTGCTTGCCCAAGGAAAAGAGTGGCAGCAAGATTTATATTTAGGCGGGCGCCTAATGGTATGCGCTGCCAGCACTCGTGATGGCGAAGAAGAAATCATTCTCAAGGCCTGGAAGGATTTATTACTCAGCGATACTTTTGAGATTCCGCCTCTGTTATGTTTGGTGCCACGTCACCCTGAACGCTTTACAGAGGTTGCCAATCAGATTCATGCTGCTGATTTCACATTCCGTCGTCGCTCTGAGTGGTCGGGATTACCAAAAGATAGCACTCAATTAGACGTGATCTTAGGCAACTCCATGGGCGAGATGCCGATGTATTACAGTGCTTCAAATTTAGTAGTAATGGGTGGAAGCTTACTACCCTTTGGTGGTCAAAACTTGATTGAGGCTTGTGCAGCAGGTTGCCCTGTTTTGCTGGGTGAGCATACCTATAACTTTCAGCAAGCGGCTTTAGATGCGATTGCAATTGGTGCAGCTAAGCGCATTCAGGGTGATTTACTACTTGGTAATACTCTTGCATTGACAGAGTCTTTAAAAGAGCTGCTGCTTAATCCTGCTGAGCTTATGAGGATGCGGGAGGCTGCTCAGGTTTACTCCATTAAGCATCAAGGGGCGAGTAAAAAAATCTTGACCGCCCTTGACCAGCAAATCTTTTCTTTAAGCTAAGCTCACTTTTGTCTTAAACCCGTGCCCCATAGTTCGGGTCATCATTACGCGCATTATCATCCGGCTTTTTATCGCCCTTAATCAAATCTTCCCGGGTAACACCAAGCCACATTGCTAGCGCTGCAGCAACGAAGACTGAAGAATAAATACCAAACAAAATACCGATGGTCAGCGCTAAGGCAAAGTAGAACAGGGTTGGTCCACCAAAGATGAGCATGGCAAGTACCATCATCTCAGTACTACCATGGGTAATGACGGTACGACTAATCGTGCTAGTAATAGCATTATCAATAATTTCGCGAGTATTCATCTTGCGGTATTTGCGGAAGTTCTCACGAATACGGTCAAAAATCACCACGGATTCATTAACGGAGTAGCCCAACACTGCTAAGACGGCTGCCAATACTGATAGCGAGAATTCCCATTGGAAAAAAGCAAAGAACCCAAGGATGATGACAATGTCATGAAGATTGGCAATGATTCCGGCAAGTGCGAATTTCCATTCAAAACGGAAAGAGAGGTAAAGCACGATGCCGATAATGACAAATATCAGTGCTTTTAAGCCATCAATGGCGAGTTCTTGACCAACTTGCGGGCCAACGAACTCCACTCGTTGTAGTTTGGCCCCAGATGTAGCTGGGTCAAGTGCTTGCATCACTGCGTTGCTTTGGTCGGCAGATGAAATGAGCTTTCCTTCGGCATCCTTTTGCAAGGGCAAGCGAATCATGATGTCGCGTGAACTACCAAAGTTTTGGATTTGAGTATCTGTGTAACCGAGTTTTTCAACTTTAGAACGAATTGAATCCAAAGGTGCGGTTTGGGGATAAGTGACCTCCATTACCGTACCACCAGTGAATTCAATGGAAAGATGTAAGCCGTTCTGCCACAGAAAGAAAACTGCTGCCAAAAAAGTGATCAAAGAAATTGCATTGAGCGCCAATGCATGGCGCATGAATGGAATATCTTTTTTAATGCGAAAAAATTCCATGGCTTATTTCTCCTGTGCGCGCCAAACTTGGCCGATCGCGAGTTTTTGAACCTTCTTATTTCTGCCATACCAAAGATTGACGAGGCCACGAGAGAAGAAGACAGCCGAGAACATCGAAGTCAGAATACCCAAACAGTGAACTACAGCAAATCCTTTAATGGGACCAGAGCCAAAAGCTAAGAGCGCAAGGCCAGCGATCAAGGTGGTCACATTGGAATCTAAGATAGTTGCCCAGGCTTTATCAAAGCCGACTGCAATCGCGGTTTGCGGGGAAGAACCATTGCGGAGTTCCTCGCGAATGCGTTCGTTAATTAACACGTTGGAGTCAATCGCCATACCAAGCGCTAATGCCATTGCTGCAATACCTGGCAATGTCAGTGTGGCTTGCAGCATGGATAGTACGGAAATTAACAATAACAAGTTCACAGCCAAAGCAACGACTGAGAAAGTGCCAAACAATAAGTAGTAGGCCATCATAAATATCGCGATCGCTGCAAATCCAATTAAGAGGGACTTAAAACCCTTTTCAATATTTTCAGCGCCCAAGCTTGGTCCAATAGTGCGCTCTTCAATGATTTCCATCGGGGCTGCTAAAGAGCCTGCACGCAGTAAGAGGGCTAGGTCATTCGCACTCTCGGTGGTGGGCTGTCCAGTGATCTGAAATTTAGAGCCAAACTCACTTTGGATAGTAGCAATAGTGAGCACTTCACCTTTGCCTTTTTCGAACAAGATCATACCCATGGGTTTACCAATATTTTCACGGGTCACTTCTTGCATGACGCGAGCACCAGCAGCATCTAACGAAAGGTTCACCGCTGGACGTTGGTATTGATCAAAGCCAGCACTGGCGTCAGTGATGCGGTCACCGCTAAAAATCACTGACTTTTTAAATACGCCTAAACGGTTTTCACCAAAACGGAAAGTGTCCATGCCTGGAGGGGGCGTTTCACCAAGGTTAATCGAAGAAACAACTGGATCTGCAAGGCGAGACTCCAGGGTTGCAGTTCGGCCAATGATGTCTTTAGCGCGAGCGGTATCTTGAACACCTGGTAACTGCACCACGATACGCTCAGTGCCTTGCTTTTGAATCACTGGCTCTTTTACCGCTAATTCATTGACGCGCTTATTTAAAGTGATGATGTTTTGTTTAACTGCGCTATCTTGGACATCTTGCAAGGCTTTGGGTTTGAATTCACCAAAGAGCTTGACCGTACCACCACTAGTTTTGACGAGCCAGACTAGATCAGGCTGGGATGTGTTTAAAAGTGTGCGAGCACTTTCTGCTTCATCGTTACTTCCAAAATTAATCGATAAGGATTCTTGATTACGGTCAATCCCTTGATGACGAATATTTTTATCGCGTAATTGACTGCGGATATCGGTTGCTAAGGAAGTAATTTTCTTTTGTACAGCGCCCTTCATGTCTACTTGCAGAAGAAAATAGACTCCCCCGCGCAAGTCCAGGCCTAGGGGCATTGGCAAGGCGTTAATTGCATTTAACCAGCCCGGAGTATTAGATAAAAGATTTAACGCAACTGTGTAGTTGGGGTCATTCTGATCTACGTTTAATTTTTGCTGTATGAGATCACGCGCCTGCAATTGAATATCAGTATTGTTGAAACGAATTTTGATAGAGCCTACATTGCCAGCATTCTCAAAAAATACCCCAGTGCTATTGATATTTGCATCGGCCAGAATCTTCTCAACTCGAGACTGTATCGCCAAATCAACCCTAATGGTTGGTTTGGCGGACGAGACTTGAACCGCTGGCGCCTCACCATAAAAATTTGGCAATGAATAAAGCCCACCGATCAGTAAAGCAACGGCGATAACAAGATATTTCCAGAGAGGGTAACGATTCATAGCGGGATACTTTTAAGCAAACGTATTAAGCAGTTTTCAGGGTGCCTTTAGGTAATACAGTAGTGATAGCACCTTTTTGTAATTGGACTTCGGTACCTGTAGAAATTTCAACGGTAACCACTGGATCTTTCAATGCAGTCACTTTGCCCATAATGCCGCCAACAGTAACCACTTCATCGCCAACTGCTAAAGCTTCAAGCATTGCTTTAGTTTCTTTTTGACGTTTCATTTGTGGGCGAATCATGATGAAATACAGCACTGCAAACATCAAAACCAAAGGCAGAAAGCTCATCAAGCCACCAGCATCTGCGCCCGCGGCTGGAGCCTGAGCAAAAGCGTTACTAATCCACATATAAAACCTCCGTTAATGACTAATTGGAAACTGCATCAGTTTTAGGCTTGAAATAGAAAGCCGTCAACCCGCAATTCTAAACGCTATGGGGCTTTAGAGGAGATTTGAGGGGGTTAAGCCCTATTCAGGGCTATTAGTCCTGCCCAGGCTCGACGCCCCTTTGACGATTTGCGTGGAATTCCTCGCGATAGGCGCTAAAACGATCCCTGCTGAGGGATTCCCTGATTTCAGTCATGAGCTGCAGGTAATAAGTGAGGTTGTGGATGGTATTGAGTTGCGACCCTAAAATCTCATTCGCCTTTTGGAGGTGATTTAAATAGGATCTAGTGAAGTTTTGGCAGGTATAGCAAGTGCATGTGGGGTCAAGCGGTCGATCATCGTCTTTGTAGCCTGCATTCCGTAGTTTCAGATCACCAAAACGGGTGAACAACCAACCATTGCGAGCATTACGGGTAGGCATAACGCAATCGAACATATCGATCCCCATACTCACACCCAACATGAGGTCTTCGGGGGTTCCTACGCCCATGAGGTAGTGGGGCATATGTTCAGGTAATTTGGGTGCTGTGAACGTGAGAATTCTCTCAAATTCAGGCTTTGGCTCCCCAACAGATAAGCCACCAATAGCAATGCCATCAAACCCTTGCTGACTGACTGCATCCAAAGAAAACTCACGTAGGTTTTCAAACATGCCGCCTTGTACGATGCCAAAAAGCCCATTACCGGTATTGAGCTCTCTAAATCGTTTCAGTGAGCGATCACCCCAACGCAAAGACATCTCGAGTGAGGCTCGCACCGTTTTCTCAGAGGTAGGTTGACCCTTGATTTCGTATGGAGTGCACTCATCAAACTGCATGGCGATGTCGCTGTTTAGCACCGCCTGAATCTCCATCGACACTTCTGGTGACATAAAGAGCTTGTCACCATTAATAGGCGATGCAAAAGTGACTCCCTCTTCAGAGATCTTGCGAAGTGCGCCTAAGCTAAATACCTGAAAGCCCCCCGAGTCCGTGAGGATAGGTTTATCCCAGCCCATAAAGCGATGCAAGCCACCATGCTTTTTAATAACATCTAATCCTGGACGTAGCCAAAGATGAAATGTATTACCCAAAATGATTTGCGCTTTGGCTTCATTGAGGTCACGCGGCGTCATCGCCTTTACAGTGCCATAGGTTCCCACTGGCATGAAGATAGGGGTTTGCACACTACCGTGTGGTAGATCAAGTTGACCAAGACGCGCTGGGCTTTGGGAGTCACGCGCCAAAATATTGAAGTGAATGGGCTTGGTCATGGTTTTCTATTCTCGAGTCGGCAAAGAAACATGGCATCTCCATAACTAAAGAAGCGATATTTCTGGTTAATGGCATGTTGGTATGCAGAACGAATATTGTCCATGCCCGCAAAGGCGCTCACCAACATCAATAAGGTAGATTTTGGCAGATGAAAGTTAGTTAGCAAGCAATCCACCGTTTTAAATTGAAAACCGGGTGTAATAAACAGATTCGTCTCCCCGCTACTTTGACCATTTAACGCTTGACTCTCCAGAGCACGCAAACTAGTAGTACCAACGGCAATGACTCTTCCTCCATTACTCTGAGTTTTCGTAATAGCATCTAAAGTAGCTTGTGGAATAGAGAACCATTCATAGTGCATCCGATGTTTAGATAAGTCCTCTTCGCGAACGGGAGTAAAGGTGCCGGCACCAACATGCAAAGTCACTGTAGCTTGCTTAACTCCCAGCGTCTTTAGTTGCTTCAGAATGGGTTCGTCAAAGTGTAGGCCTGCAGTTGGCGCTGCAACAGCGCCTGGATTTTTGGCAACAACAGTTTGATATCGCTGCGCGTCTTCACTGTCGGGTTGATGCTCAATATAGGGTGGCAGGGGCAGTTCACCAAAGCGTTCAAGTAACGAAAATACATCTTCGGGAAAGCGAACTTCATAAAAGCGCCCATCGTAGCCAATCATCTCTATAGGAAAAGTCTCTCCTACTTGGTTATTAATGTGAACAATGGAACCAATCTTAGGCACTTTAGAGGCCCTGATTTGAACCCAGGCTTGCTGATCACCGCTAATACGCTCAATGAGGACTTCAATATTGCCCCCAGTCTCTTTTTTGCCATGAAGTCTTGCTGGGATTACCTTGGTGTCATTAAAGACTAATAAGTCCCCTGGCTTGATCAGGTTAAGAATGTCCCTAAACTGACGATCTATGAGCTGGGCGTGATTGCTCCCATTAGCCATAACCTCTAGGAGGCGGCTATCAGTTCTATTCGCCAAAGGATATTGGGCGATTAGCTCGGCAGGGAGTTCGTAATTGAAGTCGGAAAGTTGCATAGTATTACCATCAGGTATTGGATTTTAACGATGACTACTAAGCAAGCGCCAAACACACTCCAAAAAATGGGTTTAGATAGCCCAATGGCTCTTGCTTTGCATCTTCCATCCCGCTATGAAGATGAGACAGAGTTATGCACCATTGAGGAGGGGGTGATTCAGGGGCGTTTTCACTCAGTGCAGACTCAGGGCGTGGTGATTCAAAATCAAGTCCTCTTTCGACCCAGAAGGCAGATGCTCGTGACCATAGAAGATGACACGGCAACTTTGCAATTACGGTTTCTCAATTTTTATCCAAGCCAGCAAAAGCAAATGGCAGTAGGTACACATATTCGGGTGCGAGGAGATATACGCGAGGGGTTCCAAGGCTCTGAGATGGTTCATCCAACAGTGCGTGCAGTGAGTCCAGACGCGCCGTTGCCAAAGAGCTTGACTCCGGTCTATCCAGCAAGTGCTGGAGTATCACAAACAGTGATTCGTAAGGCAGTGACCCAAGCCTTACGTGATCCCAGTTTGCAGGATAGTTTGTCCGAGTTCTTGCCTACAAAATTGATGGCGGAATTATTACCAAGCCATGATTGGCCAAACCTGCAATCTGCTATCACGTATTTACATCAACCGCCTGCCGATGCCGATACACAAGCATTATTGGAGCGCACCCATCGCGCATGGCGTCGTGTGCAGTTTGAAGAATTACTTGCCCAACAAATTTCCTTAAAGCGTGCACATGCGATCCGCAGAGAGCGACAGGCACCCAGTTTTATAAAGCAAGCTCAAGAGAGTAATAGTCTTGAGACGGGATTGCTCAAGGCTTTACCTTTTCAGTTAACAGCTGCCCAGGTTCGCGTTTGGGATGAAATCGGCAATGATCTATCCCAATCCTTTCCGATGAATCGTCTTCTTCAAGGCGATGTCGGTAGCGGTAAGACTGTCGTGGCTGCGCTGGCAGCAGCACGTGTCATGGGCCACGGCTATCAGGCTGCAGTAATGGCACCTACGGAGATATTGGCTGAGCAACATTATCTGAAGATGAAAGAGTGGTTTGAGCCTTTAGGAGTTCAAGTTGCCTGGCTGTCGGGTAGCTTGAAAGCAAAAGAAAAACGCCTGGCTCAAGAGCAGATTGAGAGCGGTAGTGCTCAACTCATTATTGGTACGCATGCACTGATTCAGGAGAGTGTGAGTTTTGCTAAATTAGGCTTAGCAGTCATTGATGAGCAACATCGTTTTGGAGTGCGTCAGCGTCTAGAGATTCAGCAGCGCGTTGGCTCCGAATTGTTTTACTGCCATCAGTTAATGATGTCTGCAACCCCAATTCCACGTACCTTGGCGATGACCTATTACGCTGACTTGGATGTATCAGCCATTGATGAATTGCCACCAGGCCGTAAGCCAATTACTACAAAGGTTGTTAAAGCCAGCCGCCGAGATGAAGTGATTAGCGGTCTACAGAGTTGGCTCTCAAAAGGTTTACAGGCTTATTGGGTTTGTCCATTAATTGAAGAATCAGAAGCACTGCAATTACAAACCGCTGTAGAAAGTTTTGAGCAATTAACCCAAGCCTTGCCAGAATTTAAAGTGGGACTAGTGCATGGGCGCTTAAAGTCAGAAGAAAAAGCAGCAGTGATGGCTGCATTTAAGGCCAATCAAATTCAATTACTAGTGGCAACTACAGTGATTGAAGTGGGGGTTGATGTCCCTAATGCTGCGCTCATGGTGATTGAGCATGCAGAACGATTTGGTTATGCCCAGATTCATCAATTGCGAGGGCGCGTTGGGCGTGGATCGGCGGATTCAGTGTGTATTTTGATGTATGCAGAGCCCCTGTCTTTAGCAGCGAAAGAGCGTTTGCAAACATTACGTGAGACTTCAGATGGTTTTGTGATCGCCGAGCGCGATTTATCTCTCCGTGGCCCTGGTGAGCTGTTGGGCGCGAAACAATCTGGCGATGCCATGCTGCGTTTTGTGGATTTACAACGAGACGCTTGGCTGATCGAGTTGGCCCAACAGGCGGCAGAGCGTTTATTAGCCAATCATCCCGATATTGTTGAGCGTCACTTGGCGCGCTGGTTGGGTTCGCGCGCAGAGTTTCTGAAGGCATAATTCTGACTATGTCGCTCAATGATCGCCTTAAAGCTTATGCCTATTTAATTCGTTTAGATAAGCCGATTGGCACACTTTTACTTTTGTGGCCAACCTTATGGGCTCTCTGGCTGGCAAGCTCTGGCATGCCGACTCTGAACATTTTATTTATTTTTATTGTCGGTACTTTTCTTATGCGTAGTGCCGGTTGCGCCATTAATGATTATGCAGATCGTGATTTTGATCGCCATGTTGAGAGAACCAATGCCCGCCCTGTCACGAGTGGCAAGATATCTGGCCAAGAGGCAGTTGCAGTTGCCGCTTGCTTGGCCCTCATGGCCTTCCTACTGATTCAGCCTCTAAATGCTTTTACCAAACAGCTTTCAGTTCTCGCCTTGCTGATCGCTTGCATATACCCGTTTACCAAACGCTTCTTTGCCATCCCGCAGGCCGTATTAGGAATTGCATTTGGCTGTGGTATCCCGATGGCCTATGCGGCGATATTGGACTTCATTCCTTTAGAGGCGTGGGTCTTGTTTGTGGGGAATATTTTTTGGGCTATTGCTTATGACACTGCATATGCCATGGTTGATCGTGATGACGATCTGCGCTTAGGCTTACGAACTTCAGCCATTACTTTTGGTCGGTATGACGTCATGGCAATCGGCGTGAGTTACGTGATTTTATTAATTAGTCAGCTTTGGGTGGCGCAATTAGCAGACCTGAGTAATTACTTTCTAGTAGGTTGGTTTATGGCCTTAGGATGCGCTATTTATCACCTAAAACTCGTCTCCACTAGAGGGCGAGACGAATGCTTCCGTGCTTTCCGTCACAATAATTGGTTAGGCGGATTTTTGTTTTTAGGCATTATGTTGGGCCTTAACCTTAATTGAGAAGCAAAAAAGCGAAATTAGTTTTGACCTAATTCATCACCCATAGTTTTACTGCGCTGATTAGCCGCCTCAATCGCTTTTTCTAGGATCTCATGCCAACCCTGTTGTTTCATTACCTCAAGTGCCGCAGCAGTTGTCCCGCCTTTAGAGGTGACGCGTTCACGCAATATACCAGCAGGTTCATCGGAGTTATGGGCCAGTTGGGTTGAGCCTGCAAGAGTGGCATAGGCTAATTTACGAGCGGTTTGCGTATCTAGACCCAGCTTTTCACCTGCAGATTGCATGGCCTCTAGGAATGCAAAAACATAGGCGGGCCCACTACCAGACACTGCAGTGACAGCATCCATGAGGGTTTCTTCAGCAACCCAAACTGCTTGTCCAACAGCGTTACAAATGGTCTCTGCTAGGGCGCGATCAGAGGTGCTTACTGCAGCATCGGCAAATAGACCTGTAATTCCTTTACCAATTAGCGCTGGAGTATTGGGCATGGCACGTACACAGCGAGAATGATCTAACCAGCGACTCATATCTTTTAAGCGGATGCCAGCAGCAATACTCAGGATGAGTGGCCCTGGTGCTGTTGCATGCTTCAGCTTGGAAGCTAGACCCTTTGCAACAACATTAAAATCTTGCGGCTTGATAGCCATGACCACCACATTATTTTTGGAAAAATCAAATGCAATTTGCTCCAAGGCAGCAATGCTTTGAACGCTAAAATCTTCATGGAGCTTTAGGGCGGTCATTGCGTTTGCTTCAACTACTGCAATTTGCTGGGGTACAAATCCATTAGTCAATAAACCGCTCATTAAAGCGCGACCCATATTGCCACCACCAATAAAGGTAATGTGCACATTACTATGATTTTGAAGATTCATTACATCATTCATTTGGTAATCTTATCGCGCTTCCCAAAAATGGCCGTACCAACCCGAACCATGGTGCTGCCCTCGGCTATAGCAGCCTCCAAATCATCAGACATGCCCATCGATAAGGTATCGAAGAATTGATAGGCCGGATCCAATAAATGGGTGGATTGAATACGTTTAAAACAATCACGTACTGAGGCAAATGCGTCCCTTTGAGCCTTAGGATCAGGGTTGGGTGCAGGTATGGCCATTAAGCCTCTCAGAACGACGTTGGGTAATTTACTAATAGCATCACAAAGAGCTACTACTTCTGCAAGTTGCACACCACTCTTGCTATCTTCCTCACTGACATTGACTTGCACGCAAATTTGTAATTCCGCTAAGTCAGGGAACTCCCCCCGCTGAGTAGATAGACGTTCTGCAATTTTGAGT
>Ga0114978_10004582_pt1 | contig 11143 bp, 16 predicted proteins | sample S_140212_EF_Meta_FD_87027 | JGI IMG/M metagenome (GOLD analysis project Ga0114978, IMG submission 87027) | Freshwater microbial communities from Lake Simoncouche, Canada to study carbon cycling - S_140212_EF_MetaG | ecosystem: Environmental > Aquatic > Freshwater > Lake | place: Lake...
CACTGGTAGTGTGTTGAATCAAACCCGAGCCAACACATTCACAGTGGCACCGGTTAGAAATGATGTGTCCACAGCCAATGTGGCCCAGGTCATGTTCTACAACACCACTTCAAAAGAAGTCACTTATGGCAATGTCATAAGTGTAGCTGGCAATATCAGTACGCTCGGTAACATCACAGCGGCCAACATAAGTTTAACTGGCAATACGGGATTCCCTGCTAATACTTTAACGGTACAGGCCTGGGCTCGTGTAACAATTGGTACAACAGCATACTGGACACCACTGTATCAGTAGCCTAACCATTTGACCTAGTCCAAAAATTCTGCTATACTAGCAAGAATGTTAAACTCTATTCAAGACGCAGTCCTACAGATACTTCCTGCAAAACGCAAAACATCAGCTTCGGGTTGGATATCGTTTAATGCTGTCTGCTGTGACCATAATGGTGAAAGCCGAGATACTCGTACTCGTGGTGGTGTCACTACCAATCCAGATGGTGGCATAAGCTATCACTGTTTCAACTGTAATTTTAAAACAGGCTATCAACCGGGTAGACATTTAAGTTATAAGTTCCGTAAGTTACTCAATTGGTTAGGTGCAGACGAAGGTACGGTTAAACGTTTGGTCATTGATGCTATTCGTATTCGAGATTTAGTAGCACCAGAACAAATTATTGAAGCAGAAGCTGCCGAACCTATTGACTTTAAGCCAAGGGCCTTGCCCAATGAAGCACAGTCATTTCATGCACTGAGTAATTTCTATACATTAAAAGATGACCAAGACGTGCCAGCTGGGTTTCAAAGTGCTGTAATATATGCGGCCACTCGTAAACTAGATTTAAATAAGTATGATTTTTATTGGACTCCGGAAACACAGTACAATTTGCACAAGAGAATTATTATACCATTTACTTGGCGTAATGAAATTATTGGCTACACAGCCAGAGCCATAACAGATGAAGTAAAACCCAAGTACCATAACAACCATGAACCTAACTACGTTTTTAATGTTGATCGACAGTTACATACAAGCAAGTTTGTCATTGTATGCGAAGGGCCATTCGATGCAATCGCTATTGACGGCGTTGCCATCTTAGGCAATCATTGTCACGAACAGCAAGCAGATATCATTGACAGTTTGTCCCGAGAAGTTATTGTAGTGCCCGACACAGATAAGGCTGGCCGTAATTTGGTCAAGCAGGCTCTGGAGTATGGATGGTCAGTGAGCTTTCCCACGTGGATGAGCAAGCACAAAGACATCAACTCAGCAGTAACAGAATATGGCAAGCTGTTTGTATTAAAAAGCATCTTGGCCGCTAAACAATCGAATAGATTAAAAATTGAGTTACACGCAAAGAAACTATATGCTTAATACCATACAAGGTTTTCATTTAGAACTTACTAACATGTGTACATTAAAGTGCCCTAGGTGCGCTCGTACACAGTTTATTGAAAGTTTTCCTTCTAAGTGGGTTAATAAAAATTTAAATCTTGAACACTTAAAACAATTCTTGGATATTGACTTAACCGATAAAACATTTAGATTGTGCGGTAATTATGGAGATCCAATATACTACAAAGATTTGTTTAAGTTTATTAGTTGGGCCAAACAAAAAAACGCCAATATATTTCTAGTAACCAATGGCAGTTATCAAACAACAGACTGGTGGCATGAATTAACTTCTTTATTAGACGATCAAGATGTTATAGAATTTAGTATAGATGGGTTACCAGAATCTTTTACCAAATATAGAGTAAATGCCGATTGGCCTAGCATAGAACAAGGTATTAAAATAGTAACTAAAGGACTAGCAAAAACAACGTGGAAATTTATTCCTTTTAGTTTTAATGAGCACGAAGTTGAGCAAGCCAAACAGTTAAGTAATGATTATGACATTACAAATTTTTACGTACAAAAAAGTTATAGATGGGAAGATGAAAATGATTGGCTCAAACCGGCACAACCAATATTGTTTAAAAACAAAGTAGATGATTACTATAATAACAATATCGAAATTGAACCAATTTGTATAAAAAATAACAATGAGCATTACATTAGTGCTGATGGATTTTATATGCCTTGTTGTTTTGTTGGCGACTATAGATTTTATTATAAATCGGAATTTTTTAAAAATAACAAAATCTATGATATAAGTAAAACTACTATTACAAAAATATTAACGGAAACAGAATTCTTTAAAACAATCAATGAAACACGCCCAAATTATTGTATATTGAATTGCTCTAGGACATTATGACTGAATACACACCAGAATTACAAAAGCTATTTTTAGAAATGATGATGCAAGATGCACAAAGTTATGTGCGAGTGCAAAATATCTACAATCCAGAAAACTTTGATCGTAGTCTACGCCCTGTAGCAGATTTTATTAAAAATCACACTACAGAATTTAAAACACTTCCCACATACGAACAAATTAAAGCAGTAACTGGTGTAGAACTACGTCCAATTCCAGACGCCGGCGACAGCCACCAAGACTGGTTCATGAAAGAGTTTGAACTTTTTACACGTAAAGAAGAACTTAGCCGTGCTATTCTTAAAGCCGCAGACCTACTAGAAGAAGGTGATTACGATCCAGTAGAAAAACTAATCAAAGATGCAGTACAGATCAGTTTAACTAAAGACATGGGCACAGATTACTTTGCTGATCCCAAAGCACGTATTGATCGATATTATAACAGTGGCGGACAAGTAAGTACAGGATGGCCCAGTGTTGACAAGATCTTGTATGGTGGATTTAGTCGCGGTGAACTTAATATTTTTGCCGGTGGATCAGGTTCGGGTAAATCCTTGGTTATGATGAACATAGCACTCAGCTGGCTACAAGCAGGATTGAGCGGAGTATATATCACTCTAGAACTATCCGAGGAATTAACTTCGTTGCGTACAGATGCAATGTTGTCGGGTATGAGTACAAAAGATATTCGTAAAGATATTGATACCACTACACTTAAAGTCAAGATGGTATCAAAGAAAGCCGGGCAGTATCGTGTTAAAGGAATGCCGGCACAAAGTAATGTCAACGATATTCGCAGTTACTTAAAAGAAGTGCAAATACAAACAGGCATTAAAGTTGATTTTGTTATGGTAGACTACTTGGACTTGGTAATGCCAGTTTCAGTTAAAGTCAATCCCAATGATCAGTTTATCAAAGACAAATATGTCAGTGAAGAATTGCGTAACCTGGCCAAGGAGTTGGGAATCTTAATGGTAACAGCGTCGCAGTTAAATCGTTCAGCTGTGGAAGAAATTGAATTTGACCACAGTCATATCGCAGGTGGTATCAGTAAGATCAATACAGCAGATAACGTGTTTGGTATCTTTACAAGTCGTGCAATGAAAGAACGTGGCCGCTATCAAATACAATGTATGAAGTCACGTAGTTCAACCGGTGTAGGACAAAAGATTGATTTAGAATACAACATTGAAACTATGCGTATTACTGATCCAGGCCCAGATGCACAAGAAGCTGGAAATGGTGGTGGGTATAGGCCGGGTGGCCCTGGCATTTTAAACAGCATTAAAGCCAGTACCACAGTAAAGCCTACTATAGACGCAGACACCGGTGAAGTATATGAAAAGGTGCCAGGTGCCAGTGTTGAAAGTAATAAACTAAAGCAAATGCTGGTAGGACTTAAAAGCAAGCAAGATTAACCAAAATCAGTATAAATATAACAAATTGGAGTAAATCTTGCAAAAGCGAGCTCGGAGCATCCTAGACGAACTAGATACACTACTAGTACACAAAGATCGTGAAAATCTTGTGGAAAGTCGTGCTAGTCATGTTATATCTGGTGCTATTAACCTTATTAATTACATACGTGAAAACTACGAACCTGCACAAGCAGATGAACTAGAACGTAGATTAATCAACAGCATTCGTACGCAAGAACCTGAGAAATTCAAAAGAGGTGTTAGGAGATTGCGCGGTGAAGATTAATGAAATTTTTGGTGGACAACGGCCTAGCAAATTTAATGCATCTGACTATACAGCAGATCAACTTAAAGGCTACAAGGTTGATAAAAGTGGCAGACTTGTAAAAGATGTATCCGGTGGACAAATGAGAAAAGATGTTCGCGCAGGCATAGGTAACCAGATAGCTGGGTACTTTGGTCGTGATACTCCACCTGTCTCAACCGCTGATAGAGGTCGAGAATTATATAATCAGGCACTTGAACAAAAAGATCAAGCATTTTTAACCAGTATAGACAGTAAAATAGCCAAGGGAGAAAAAATCACTCCCCAAGAAAAAGCTCAAGCAGATGAAATTAGAGCAAAACAAAAACTAGCACCACTGCCAGATGACGTAGTAGAACCTGTACCCACAGCTCCTCCAGTTATCCCACCTGAAGGAACAGTAATTCAAGTTGCAGGGCCAGGTGGCCAAGAATATTTTAAGAGCTATAAAAACGTATGGTATATGAAACTAGGTGGCCCCAATGATTACGGCATTACCCACCCGATATCAGATCCAGCAGGTATCAAGACGCTCGACCAGTTATCCACTCGATCTGGTAAAAAAATTCCAGTTATGCCTGATGCTACTATACCAAACATGTTTGTATTAGATAGAAGAGCTAGAAATGCCGCTATTAGAACGTCAAGAAAACAACGGATGAGTAAGTAATGTATCTATATGAAGGCGGTAATGTATTTGACAACACAGGTCCTGTGGCTAAAGAAAATGTAGCTACGGTAGTAGATACGGTCAAACGAGATTTACCTAGTGGACTACAAAAACAAGTAATGGCGGACATTGGATCTGCTGGATACAAAGTTGAATCAGGAGATATCGACCTATTTCTTGATGCAAAAGCCACAATTAAAAACTTTGGCTCAGTAGATGAAAAGGCTGCCAAACAAGCACTAGCACAATACTATCAAGCTAAAGGATATGCTGTAGCTATTAAAGGGCGTAACGTTCACATCAACGTTCCTTACAAAGATGCCAAAGGCAATACCTTGTACGCACAAGTAGATTTAATGATTATTGCTGATGCTAAACGTGTAGCTGACTGGCACCAACATGGTCCACGTGGCATGTACGATGACCCTAATTTCAAAGCCAGTCATATGTACATCTTACTAAACTCAATTGCCAAGTTCCTGGGACTTAAAGTAGATGCATTTGGTGGCACAGTCATGCGCCGTGATGACAACACAGTGGTAGCCGACAATCGTAATGATGCGGCTAAACTGCTGTTAAATCCTGGTGCCAAAGCCACAGACTTAAATTCTACTGCAACTATTTTGGCCGCATTGGCCAATGATCCAGACAAAGAAGGCAAGCTGGCGCAGGCCAAGCAAGATGTGGCCAAGGGTATGTTAACACTTCCTGAGCAGGCACCACAAGCAGGCACAGCCGCTTGGTTCCGTAAACTAGGACATAACCTATGAGAATAAAAGACATTATTCTTGAAGGTGGATGGGATACAACACTTACGCAAGGCACAGTACTACATCCTAAGATTGTAGCAGTGGCCCTACAAGTAGTTGATAAGTTTGTTGCAGACTTCAACAAATTTGCACAAGCACAAGGCATTGGTGCAATTAAGCGCGGACGTCCTACAGGATCCAGTGCTTATCACGAACAAGATACCCAAGAACATCCAGATAAAGTCTACGGTGATATTGACTTACAAATGATTGCCCCAGAAGCAGAAGGTGTTAGCTTTGCACAGTTTACATCTTATTGGAATAAAGCAACTTTTGATTTTGTTCAAGCTGGCTATGCTCCTTATGTAGACACCACAGAAAGTAAACCTGGACATCCTATTTTTCGAGTAGGTGCCAATGATTATGTACAGATAGATTTTATGTGGCACCCAGAGCGACTAGCCAATTGGGGTGCTACTCGTGTAACTCCCGAACGCGGAGTTAAAGGTTTGTTAACTGGCAATATGTACAGCGTATTGGGTGAACTACTTGATCTAAGCATTCAACACGCAGGTGTGCAGTTAAAAGTAGTTGATGGACAACATGTATCTTTTAGTAAACAAAAAGGCACGGAAGTGGTTACAGTAACAACTAACCCTGCAACATTTATTCTAGATACATTTGTCTACGAAGCAAATCAGTTGGGAATTAAAAAGCCCAAGATTGCATCAATGCTAAAACAATTTCCCGGCAATGACATCAATGATGTTAAGATCAGTAAACTGGTCAATGGTGTTAAAGGATTTGCAGAAAGCTGTGAATTAAACGGAATGTTTGGACAAGGCGACTTTAAAAACTTCACCGACGCCAGCGACTTTATCAACAAGTTCTGGCAACGCTACGAAGAAAAAGCACTGATAGACATTGCCGGTAAGAAGCGAGACAAAGCAGCAACACCGGAAGCACAAGCTCGTGCAGATCAAGACAGACAAAAGATACAACAAGGCCTTGACATGGTTAAGGAATTATTCTAATGGAATTACAATTTCTTAAAGAAGTGGCGTCGGCACCAACACGCACTCCGCACCCCGAAGATGCTATTTTTGATGGTAGCCAAGCGGCCACTGGAATGATACAGGCATTGGAATATGTAATTGAAAATCCTGGTAGTGTTACTATCAAATGGGACGGTATTCCAGCACTGGTATTTGGCCGCAATGCTGATGGTAACCTGATTGTTACAGACAAGTATATGTTTGACAAGCCCAATGGTCGCGTTACAAGTCCACAAGGTTGGGTTGAGTATGATCAAGCACGTGGTGCCAATCGCGGCGACTTATACCAACGTATCAATAACATATGGGCAGGCCTAGACCAAGCAGTGGGATCTAGCAACGGTTTCTTTTGGGGAGACCTACTATGGAGCCAACCATTACAGCCTATCAATGGTATGTACGTGTTTAAGCCTAATGTGGTAGAATATCATATTCCTGTTAAAAGCAATGTTGGGCAAATTATTAAAGGTCGTGCCGGCGGTGTAGTAGTGCATACATATCTGTCAGATGAACAAGCTAAACCACAGCCATGGAATGGACAAGGATTACAACTTGATGGTTCTGTGGCTATTTTAACACCCAGTGCCGGCATTAAGTTTAAGTTAGATGATCCTGTGCAGGCACATCGTGCGGCAGCTACAGCAGTAAAACAATATGGCGCAATATCAGACAAGTTTTTAGCCGGACTTGACAAAGTAGCACAAGCCGCAATCAAGACATACACCAACAAGCGTATAACAGGGCAGACCTCAGAAGAGTTGCCCGATTGGTTGGTTAACAATGTTAGCAAAGTACAATACAATAAGTTAGTAGGCGAAAACTTTGGCGGCTACTTGTACAGAAATGCCAAAGGGCTTACAGGATTGCTAAATATTTGGAATGCTGTATATGCTTTTAAAGTTAATCTAGCACAACAGTTGGAAAAACAAATACAGGGTATGCAACAGTTTGTAAACGGTCGTCCAGAGGGCGAGGGATTTGTGTTTAGTACACCACAAGGACCAGTAAAACTAGTACAGCGGGGCACATTTAGCCAAGCATTGTTTAACAAATAAGCTCTAAAATACTATTTTTTTAGAATTTGTATAAATAATTACATGCGGGAAACGCACACATTTAAGGAGATTTAAAATGGCAATTCAGACACGTTATGCAGGTGATGCACAAGGCGTTAACAACGTTGATGCAACATACGATGGTACATTAGCAACAATTATCGCTACAGGTTTAACAAAGAACCCAACAGCACTCAAACTAGTTATGGTCAACACATATGGCAAAGCACAGGCTTTCACAGCCGCTGACTCTGCAACAGGTGGTCCAGTAGAAACAATGCTACGTAGCATTGCTCTTGACAGCACGGTTGTTATGTATCAAGTTGATACAAATCAATTGAGCGTTTTACTTGAGGCAGCTGGCGCTGCAACTGCAACCATTAGTACTCGTGTACTAGCACTAGGTAACCTATCCACAACATTGGGTACAGGTAACGTTTGGGCTAACAACTTCACAGTAACAAGCACAACAGGTTTCAAAATCGCTTAATAGCTTTTTTAAAACAAATAAAGAAAGCACAATTCGTTGTGCTTTTTTTATGACCGCTAAATATGTTTATCATGTCTAATTTACAATTCTTTCAAGGTCTCAGTTTAGTTGATATTACTGCAACTGGCATGACTCGCAGTAACGACCCTGACAGCGTTGAGCGTAATCAACAACGCAATTGGGAAACAGTAGTACAATGCCTTGGACTACGTACACAACCACATAACATTCAACTACCAGTATGCAGTATAGAGTCGATGAAAAACTGCGACTTCGGCGATTTTTACACCGGCGAACAACGAGTTTGGACTTGGTTTTGGACTGTTGAAAGCTCTGGTATTTACGATTTAGACAACAAACCATTAGGTGGCTTGCAAAAAGATTTTGAGCAGGTACCTATTATAACTGGGCTAAATGAAACTGCACGTTTTATGTTGCCTATCTTTTACCCTTACGGTACAATCAAAAACATATACTTTAAGGCCATACAGCCGGCGATAAATATTACTTGATGCTACGGCACCATTACGGCTCATTATCACGGCACATACAGGCTCAACAAAATCGCATCGCTTAACTATGGAAAAAGCGAGTATGTCATCTACCAGTATAGAAAAGAAGAGTCTTGAGGCGCATGTAGAACTATGTGCTGAGAGGTATTCTAACTTGGAAAATAAACTAAACAATCTAGATGGCCGTATGGACAAACTAGAAGAACATATTGTAGACATTAAAGATTCTCTAGGTCGGGTAGGCAATGAAGGCAATAAGACCTTGATTACTATCGGTACTAGCGTTTTAGGAATTCTAATAACCGCAGTCATTGGACTGTTGGTACATCTAATACTTAAATGAAAATAGTCGAACTGTTAAATAACGTGCAAATTGCCGTTACAAACGAACAAGCAGATTTGCTGGGCCGGTTCCAGCATGAATCTAACATATCAAAGAATGCGCTAAATGAGCGCGAGCAATTAATTGCTAATCAACTAACGATGCAGGATATATTGTTGCGTCGTAATGAAAATGGTCAAATCACATACACGAAAAAAATTCGTTAAGAAAAAACTCCCGCCAAAATTAGACAATCCCCAAGCAGATCAAGTGATCGGTCAAGTAACTGATTACATTAAACGCTGGACCAATCAAGAATTAGGCAAGCTACAAACCAGGGATAGAAACCCTATTTGTATTGCCACACCAGATGGCTATCGCGTTGGATTATATAGACTACATGTTTACCCCAATAAAACCTGCGACGTATATGATCACAACAATGAGTTCATACATCGCTTTGAAAGCAAGATATCAGCTATACTGTATACTGTATACATCATCAAGTTCAATTATTGGACAGCAGATGAAATACTAACCTTGGATACGGAAATAAATAAGAACTATACAGATGTATTAAATCTGCGTCGTACCATTGAACGTGCTACACAACAAAAGGACTATAATATTGTAGATATTCGTCAGAGTAGGCTAGAAATAGCGCAAACTAGGCTAGAAATAGCCCGGGATAGAATATCAAAAATACATAGGACTGCTAAATATAATAAAGTTTGGGAATAAACAAAATGAGACTCTCTGAAATGCGTACCGAAGTAACACCACAAAAGATTAACAAAGTTATGGAAAGCCGTTTTGGCTTTACTGTAGACTATGATAATTTAACTTATGCCAAAGCTCAACGTTTGAGCAAGGCCCTAAGTGAAAACATTGGTGTTATTAAAAAATCATTCGGCAGTCATACTGCTGAAAAGAATCCAAAGTATATGGAACTTATGCTGGTTAAAGAAGGTCTTGATCGTTGGATGAGTAGCGAACAAGGTTTATTTGAAAGCGAAATGGGCAAGAGCGAAGCTGTTCTAGCTGCCAAGGATATCGTTGATAGCCTACAAGATATGCTAGAAAAAGTTAGCAAAGTTCAAAACGAACAAGTACCAGCTCTAGTTGACACAATCCGTGATCAAATTGGCGCTGAGCAAGCTGAAGCATTTAAGAGTGCTATTACTCCATTGCTGGGTAATCTATATCAATCATTGGCAAGCGGTCGTGAACAAGCAGACACAGCAGTACGTCAACTAGCAGGCGAAGAAGCTCCAGCTGGTGATATGAGTTTGGGTGGTGGTGCAATGGGTGGTGCTGATTTAAATCCAGATGTTGGTGGCGAATTAGGTGCCGCTCCTGAAAGCGATTTGGATATGGACACTGACGGTTTTGACGCTACTGATGCGGCAGCAGGCGGAGAAGAAGAATTGGGACGTGAGCGTCGTTAATGCGTATTCGTGATATCATTCTTGAATCTGAAATAGAATTCGAAGCAATCGAAGATGAAGCAGAGACACGTGGTGACTCTGCTTTACTAACTACCCTCGAGTGGTTACGTCACGAAGCAGAACAATCAAATGCTGTAACACCGCGTGTAGCTGTCGATACAGTTATTGAACGTGTTCGTAATATCCCAGGTAACGAAGCATTTAACTTTGCTGCACTAGATGCCGCATATAAAAGTAACGATGCAATTAAGTCGTTAATTAAAAACATCAAAGATGATGAAAGTACTGGTACCAAATACGTTTATTTGTCTCCACCAGAAAACACAATAGACGATACTGATCCATTGGGTGCTGGCTCAGCACCAAAAGGTGATCCAAGCAAAATCGTTTCTAAAATGGCCAGCCGAGCCGCAACCAAATAATATTTGACACAGTAACCTTAAATACGTTATAATAGCGTAAGGAGAACCTATCATGAAAAAGATTATCGCTGTTTTATTATTAGCAATATCTGCTTCAGCTTGTGCAGATGGATATCGTCACCGCGGATATAATCATGGCGGTCATTACAATCGTGGCTACAACTATGGATGGATAGCTCCTGCAATCATTGGCGGTGCTGTAATTTATGGGCTAACTCGTCCTGATTATGCACCTACACCAGGTTATATTCAACCTCCTGTATACATTCAACAACCTGTGCCAGTGACACCACCATACGGTTATCATCAAGAAACTATTTTAGATAATAATTGTAACTGTTACAGGACAGTACTAGTACCAAACTAAATGGAATATAGTAAGCACAGTTTTTGCGCCTTACCTTTTGTACATCAAGAAAAGTTTTTCAATCATAGGCACA
>Ga0114978_10004583_pt1 | contig 11142 bp, 10 predicted proteins | sample S_140212_EF_Meta_FD_87027 | JGI IMG/M metagenome (GOLD analysis project Ga0114978, IMG submission 87027) | Freshwater microbial communities from Lake Simoncouche, Canada to study carbon cycling - S_140212_EF_MetaG | ecosystem: Environmental > Aquatic > Freshwater > Lake | place: Lake...
AACGCTGGTAAAGAGACTCGATTCTTTGTGGAAGAATTCCAGGAAGTCCAGCCGGGATTCTGGTTTCCCAAACGTGGTACGCTCGTGTTGAATGGGGATATGCATGAAAAATGGTCGGTCTCGCAAGTCGAGTTGAATGTTGAGTATCCAGAGTCTCTGTTTCAGCCCCGTATGGGGGATCAGACTTATGTGATGGATTCGATCACGGGTAAGAACTATTGGCATGGCGGAAAGCCGCCAGAAACGGCACTTACCAAGGCAAAATCGACCGCAGATTCGGCCGCAGCACCGATCCCCGTGTCGATGCCAGACAACGTGATTAACGCCAGGCCAGAACAACGGGTGAGGTGGGCGTTTTGGCTTGGCCTGTTCGGAATCCTTGCTATCGGTTTAGGTTTTTTGATGCGTCGCGCTACCTAACAGTCTTTTGAAAAAGGAGAACAGGCACCTCGCACTGCGTATCATTCGAGTGGTTTTTTGATTTCGGTCGGCGCCAGTCCCTGTTTTGCAACAAACAGCTAATACAACGCGGTAGAAACGATTCAATCGAACGGACTTCGGCCCGAGGGGCGATATATGAAAGTCCGATTGGAAATTTGCCTGTCTCAATCAGGTTTCGAAGGGATTGACCTTGAACTGCAACCTCGCCATTTTAGAACGTCGATCTGGCTTCACCATCGTGGAAATGTTGATGACGATCGGGGTCATGAGCGTGTTGTTGGCGCTACTGCTTCCTGCGGTCCAGTCCGCTCGCGAGTCCGCGCGGCGGATTCAATGCGCGAACAACCTGCGTCAGATTATGCTGGCCAATGAAGGCTTTGCGGCCAGCCGGGGTGAATATCCGGAATACGGTTGGGCTGGATTTGACGATCAGGGACGCCCGTGGAATCGTACCAGTGTTCCCCATGTCGAGATTCTGCCCTATTTGGATCAAGCGCCCATTTTCAACAGGATTGATCGAGACGATTTCTACGGCGTATTTAGCGCTTATGATGTGCCGAGGGCTCGTTCAAGTGTTAATGACAAGCTCATGAAAACGACAATTCCGCTCTTCCAATGTCCTTCGGACCGCCATATACAAGGGGGTTGTAACTACCGAGTGAACTTGGGAACTGGGGCGAATTATGATACGTCACCTCCAACGGACGCCTTTGCAGCCTGCTTCGACCCGAATAATGGCAGTGGCGCTTTCCTTTCGCATCGAGCCTTGGGGCCGCGAGATTTCACAGACGGATTGTCACAGACCGCCTTTTATTGTGAACGGGTCATCGGCAGTGGCAACGTCAATCGGTATGATCCCTGGCGCGACTATTCCCCTATTACGAACGACTGGCCGCACTGCACAGCCGATGCGCTTCGTTACACCTGTAGACAGGTTGCAGGGATCAGTACGATTCACGCCCCATTCGCTGGGTATACGTGGTTTTTTCCTTCAAAGGGACAAACCGCTTACGATCATATCCTCTCCCCAAACTCCCAAACGCCTGATTGTTCGTACGATGATCCGGCCTCTCCTGAGTCGTGGAATGCCGCCATGGCGGCACGAAGCCAACACCTGGGAATTGTGAACGCCGCATTTGGAGACGGTGCAGTACACGGGATCTCTGAATCCATCGATGTCCGGGTCTGGCGAGCGATGGGGACACGCGCAAAACAGGATTAACGCGACGAGTTCCACAATTCACCAGCCGAATAGGGCGTTAGCGGATTCACCGCAGGTAAGGAGACCGTTAACGGAAAACCTGACTGCGGAAAGAGACAACGCGGGCAGGTTCGGTGTGAAGAGATCAAGGGGATAGCAAAGACCAACGGGACCTATACCCTTGATCTCGGCCCCCGAGTGCGCGGTGAAGACAGTATTTTCAACCGGTCCGTTGATGAAGCCTCAAAAGCCTGGGCATGATCTGCTCTTCAAATCAGGACGTGAGCGATCAACAGAGGCATTCATCTGATATTCGCCAAAGAGGGTTCGCCGCGATCGACTTACCGCGGCGGCGTCGCGATCACGCGGTTGATCGTCAGGCATGATTACGTCACCTTGGTCGCTGTCCCCGTGCGATTGAAGAGAGGTATCCATCACTTTCCCGCCGACGGCCAGCCGTCCGTCAAATGAACCTCTTTTCAAAATCTTGAATGAGCGTTTCAGCAGCGGCCGCCTGAGGCACGGATGAAATCAAGTCCTTTGCGTGCCTCGCGACAATTTCCGTCTTGCATTCCTGGAATTGAAGTGTCATGCTCATCACCAACCCTCTCGCCGAGAAATGGCACGGATTTTGATAGGCCCAAAGCATCGCACGGCTGCCATTTTTCTGCATGACCGATTCGATCCGATTCACCTCAGTTCATTCTGCAAGTGCGGCCAGCCCCGGAGGCGGTACGCTGGCGACAGGTAGCAACTCCTGCCTGATTTGCGATAAGGATGATGGTACTTCGTATTACGAAATGAAGAGAACAGGATTTTTTACTGTGAGTCCATAGTGGCATGTGTGGGATGAGCAATCATGGAGTCGGCATCCCGCCTGAATTCATTTGTACCCAGGGAGGGGAAGTTATGGGCAGGAAAATCCATTGGGGCTCGACCACCGAGTCTGGGCGGATGCGTGCCGGTGTGACGCTGCTTGAGGTCGTGGTCGTGATCGCAATCATTGGATTATTGGCGTCAATCCTGCTTCCCGCGATTCAAGCGATTCGCGCGACGGCCTGCAAAATGAGCTGTGCCCATCGACAGAGACAACTTGCGCTGGCCATTGCGAATTATGCCGAAACGCATTCCGTGCTCCCCTCCATGACGACCGAGATGTCCGATCCGTCGAGTTGTCTACCAGAATCCGCGATTTCAAGGCTATTTCCATACCTTGAACTCGGTAGTGTCTGTCAGATACTGCAAGCGAACGTATTCCGTCTGCCGATATTAGAATGTCCGTCCGATGGCGAAATCTCTGTTTTAAAGACTCCATTGAGCTTCGTGTTCAACGAAAGTCCAGGGATGAACGCTGGCAGTTTGGCGCGTGGACCGTTCCATCCCGACGGCATAGTGAGGATGGCCGACGTGACCGATGGGCTCAGTAATACGGCTGCCATTTGTGAGAGCATTGCTGTTCGCAGTGGCGGAAGCTCAGCGGATGCCGATCGCAATCCGATTCGGTATCCGTGGACAGTATTTGTGCCAGCCGTTTTGGCATTCACAATTGCTGACCCGACAAGCCCCGCCTCACTGGCGGATCGCTCCAGTCAAACCGATCTCTCAATTGAAGATTGCATGAATGGTTCTCGTGATTTTCATGCGCGGCAAGTTCCCGTCGGTTCGCAGTGGGGTGAGATTACCTTTGGAGGAGTCAATTGCACGTATTCGCATTGGTTGCCTCCCAATGCGCCGTTTTGTACGGCCGCAAGTAGCTCGACCGCTGATATCCCATTTCTCTCGTGGAATCGCCGATCGGCCAGCAACCATGCGGGGGGAGTGAACGTAACTTTTCTGGATGGACATCAGCGGTTTATTAGTAATTCATTAGACTTGAAGGTCTGGCGAGCTGCAGGGACTCGCAACGGCAATGAAGTCGCGGGAGAATTGCCATGAAACGACGATCAACTTGCAGTACCGTTGCTGTGTACCTGTCTCTGCTTTGTCTGAATCTGAGTTGTCGCAATCAGGAGCCTCACGCAGTGTTGGCGCGATTGGAGGCGGATTCACCCGTCGACGCTGCGAAGTTGACTGCCAGCGACTGCAAACTCAGTTCGACACCTCTCGATTCTTCGTCACCCATCACTGTCAAATCGAGTGAATCGCTTGAGCTGACCGGAATCATTTCGCCAGGTGAATGGAGTACGGTGGGAATTATGAATCCCCCGATGGAGCGCCCAAATCGATCAATTGATCCCGGCGTGCGGTGCATTGTCCTGTCGTTGTTCATTCACGGCAGTGACATGAAAGCTGAGAACGGACTCAAGCATGCGATGATGATCGAAGCAGAGCCAGTGGGCAAGCAGTCGCAAGAGTTTCGATTTCGCGCAAAATTCAAAATCCCTGCAGAAAAGGGGAATTACGTCATTGACCTGCATGCGCAAGACATGTCAAACGACACTCGCCAGAGAGGCGATGATCCCAACAAGATACCAGGACTTGCCATCTGGCGGCGAGAATTGTCTGTCAAATAGCGCAATAGATGTCAATTTATTGGACGGCGTCTTCTTCCTCTTTTCTTTCTGCTTTCCTTTCAGCATCCGGTAGGGGCTGACGCGCAACGCCAAGAACGAAATTGAGGCCACTCTCTTTTTCGCGTTTCTTGATGTCCAAAAAAATGGCGTCGAGATCATAATTGAAACGGGCTGCTTGCGCGTCGCGCACTCTCCGTACTTCGTCGACAATAGGATCATTCATGACATCGACTCCAACAGCTCTTCGGGGGTGCAAATAATGGGGGCCTTGAATCCTTTGGTACTGCAAACCGCCTCAATGACTGGTTTCGTAGCTCGATCGTCGCGTATTCTACTATTCGTGAGTCACCTGTTGATGGCCGGCGATCACGACATCGCGGCTGGGACGCGCCGTTAGGTCACTCATGATCGTGGTCTCGACGTAAACTCGCTCTGCCATGATTGTCTTCTTTGGCTCGGTCGAAAAGTTCAATCCACCTTACCGTCAATCACCACGTCTTAAGCCTCGCGATTGACCTGTGGTATGATTCTCGTTTGACGAAGCAGAGATTCCTTGTTCGGCGATTGCATTTAACTCGGTAGAACAACAAAGTTCGGATCGGAACCACGCGCCTCTTCGCTTCCCTCGTAGAGAGCAAGTTCTTCGTGCAGACGGGCCACCATTTTTCGAATTCCTGCTTTTGTAAAGCCCTTGGAACCGATGGGATGCGATTCCTGAAGCCGTTCGAGACGTTTCTGAAGATCGCGAAGTTCTTATTCCGCCTTCTCGTACTCAATCGTATTCGTGATCATAACTGTACCTCAACAAGCCCTTTGCGCCGTCCATCCGATTCCCGAGTCCTACTGAAGATTTCTATCCAATCATTCCAGTCGCCGACATCTTTTGCAGCAAAGATTTCTTCAGGGCAACGTGTCAAAAGCATCTCTTCCAATTCCAATGCCCCCTCCAACCCTCGCATGACGTGTTGCTCGAAGTCGTGCGTGAGCAACACAACGGCATCAATGTCAGTCGTGAGTAGCGTCATCAATCGAATCAAGAGGCTTGGTGCGACGAAAGTACATCAACGGAAATAGAAACTGTCGCCAGTAGCCTCGGGGAATCTTGGGGTTGATCACGCCATATCCTGACGGCCACTGTTTTTCGGGAAGGTAGAACGTCCCGAAAATTTGGTCCAGAATGGGAAAGTGAATTGCAAAGTTGACGTCGATCGCTTCTCGTTCAATACCGTGGTGCCAGTGATGAAATCTCGGTGTCACGATGAAATGTTCGATCAGGCGGAAGTTCAACCGGACGTTGGAATGGATCATTGCGGACCAGAAATAGACGACCACGATGTACGCATAGAGGGCGGGTTGAGCAAAGCCCAGCAAAAACATTGGCATCACGGTCGTTGCCCTCAAACAAACCACTTCGATGAGGTGCATGCGAGATGACGCCAGCCAATCCATGGCGGGGGCGGAATGATGGATGGCGTGAAACCGCCAGAGCCACGGTATGCGATGAAATAATCGATGGACAAGGTATTGAACGACATCCGTGAGAAACATGATCTCAAAAACCTGAATTACGATCGGTTGAGCGGCAACAAAATCACGAAAGCTTGCTCCTTGAGTCTGTTTCAGAATCGTCATTGACGGAGTCATTGACAAAAAAGTGACCCCTTGAACCAACAGGCTGCCCACCAGAAAATAGAGCAAATCCTCTCGCCAGTCGGTGCGGAAGATCGGTTGCTCGCGATTTCCCATAATCCTCTCGACGGGTACAAACACTAATCCTAAAAACACAAGGTTTAGCAGGAAGAAGTCCAGCCCCAGGTAGAGATCCGATTCCATGGTGAAATCGGTTTGGGCACTCGGTCCACCGAGCGCCGACGCCAGAAGAATGATCGCCATCGACGTCGTGCCGAGCACTTTGTTTCGCCGCAGGGCCAGACTGAGCGAAGCCAACAGGAAAGCCGCAATCATCCCGAGTTGTAGCGTCAATCGAATCGGTAAACGGTTGTACTGGTCTCGCGCTTGCATCGCGGTAAACAGCTCAGGATACCGCAGGCAAATGACGGTCCCGAATGCCAACATTGACAGAACAAGAGCTGCGACGCCACTCACCCAACCCATACCAAAACGACGCTGATCTGCTGGAGCTTCCAAGTCATCTTTTAATATTGTCATCGAAATTTCCGTTTGTTGGACTACAGGGTTCAACGACAAACCAAGTGCGCGGGTGAGGTTGTAGGGTATGAAAAAGGTGGCAAACTCGGTCTGATGATTACAGTATTGAAAACCATTTGATCAAGAGGCTCAAAATGAACATGAGTTTACTGTATCATAGTCTTGGAGTTGATTGCTATGCAGCGACGCGTTTCTGGGAAAAAGAGGGTGTATTTTGTCTTCAGATCGCGGCGCCGTCATCGTGTCATCGCTGTCCGAAGTGCGGTCGCGGTGACGTGATCCATCGGGGCACATTTGATCGAACGGTTCATGCACCTCCGATGGGTACCTGCCGGACTCAACTTTTCATCAAGGGACCGCGATTGGAATTTCGCAGTTGCCAACAGGTATTGAATGCGGCGGTTCCGAAAATTGTTCCGCACTGTCCAGGGTGGACCCCACTTTGGCCTCGTCACTTTGGAATTGTAAACAGTGAACCATTGACGTAAACTCAAGCTGCGTATCGGGCAGTGCCATTCGTGCCTGATACGTTTGTCTGCATGGACACATTGTGTCTGCACTCCGATTTCTGAAAACTGCACACAGGCGCTGACGAAGTACAAAACGCAGCCGATAAAAATAGCCTATGAAGACTCTATCGATCACCATTCTCCTTGTCCTCGGAATCGGATATTCGATTCTGGCGGTCAATGGTCAAGAGACTCCACTCACTTTGCAATCGGCCAAAGAACTGGGGCGAGTCAAATCCCGGTTCCTCAAAGAAGCTCACGCCGAGACGGAAGCCTCCGAGGTCCTCCCAGTCGTCAACCTGGAAGACTTTCAGAAGTCAGTGGCACCGCTGCTCAACAAGAGCTGCCTGGCCTGTCATGGTCCCGAAAAGTCCGAGGGTCGACTGCGTGTCGATCAACTCAATCCCGATCTGCTGACCGGTCCGGATGTCGAGCGATGGCGTGAGGTTTATAACGTGATCAGCAACTCGGTCATGCCCCCCGACGACGAACCCGACTACGCACTCGCCGACATCGACCGCGGCCGCATGACCGATTGGCTTAGCGGCGAACTGAATAAAGCCTCTCTCATTCGTCGCAACAGCAAGGTCCATTCTTCTTTTCGCCGACTGACCAAGTACGAATACAACTACGCCCTGCAGGACCTGCTGGGACTCCCCTATCCCCTCGCCAACAAGCTGCCGCCAGAAACCGCATCAGAGGATGGTTTCAAGAACAGCTCGGAATTGCTGCAGATGTCTGTCATGCAGTTCGAGACCTATCGTGAGATTGGTCTGAACGGACTCAAGCGAGCCACGGTCAGTGGTGAGCGTCCGCAAGCGGTCACCTACATCATCTCGATGCAGGAAGAGCTCAACAAGGTGGCGTCTGGAAACGGGGCCAAGACGTTCAACACGAGCGAAGAGAGCTATCGCCAGCACCGGAATCAGCAGCACCTGCTCAATCGAGAAACCCGCCTGGGGATCCACTTCTCTGGGGGAAAGTCGCTGCCTCAACCCGCAGCGGTAGCGGGGCAAACACCGGCGGTTTCTCCGGTGGTGTTGGTGCTTCCCGCATCCAACGAGCTGAAGCTGGATCTGGATCGCTTTCTTCCCGATGAAGGGATTATGCGAGTTCGCCTGCGAGTTGCCCGCTCGAACATGAACCCTGACCAGTATGCCAGTCTGCGTCTAATTTTCAGTGCCCATACCAGCAACAACGCCAACTTCTCGCAGGTTATCAGTGATCATGATATTCCGGTGACCGCAGCGGGCGACAATCCGCAGTGGATTCATTTCGATATCCCGCTGAGCGATATCCAGCGTAACCCCTTCCGGAAACTGGCGACCGAATTTCCACGACGGGATGAGTTCCTACACATTCACAATGTCTCGAATGCCCACGGCGGGGAAGAACGCCTGGCCGTTCTGATCGACTACATCGAAATCAGCGCTCCGTTCTACGAGCAATGGCCGCCGAAAACTCACACAGACATCTTCATCGACAGCGACAACAAGGGTAGCGAAGAAATCTATGGGCGCGAGGTACTCGGTCGATTCCTGAGACGTGTCTGGCGTCGCCCTGTCACCTCGCAGGAAGTCGACCAGTTCATGTCCCTGTTTGCCACGTATCGACCGGGATTCTCGACGTTCGAGGATGCCATGCGGGAAGTCCTGGCGACCGCGCTGGCCACCCCCGAGTTCCTCTATTTGACTCAACGAGCGACCGCCGAAGAGACGCCAGAACCGGCCATGATCAGCGAGCTCGAGTTGGCCAGCCGCCTCTCGGTGTTTCTGTGGTCGAGTATGCCTGATGACGAACTGCTGAAACAAGCGGAACAGGGAAAGCTCAGAGATCCCGCAGTTCTGGCGGGTCAAGTGAACCGGATGCTGGCAGACCCACGTTCAAAACGATTCGCTCAGAACTTCGTCGAGCAATGGCTGGGGCTGGATCGCCTGAATAGTGTGACCCATGTCACAGACGGCTCGTTAAAAGAAGCAATGCAAGAAGAGCCGGTCGCCTTCTTTGCCGAAGTCTTGCAGCACAACCTCAGCATCATGGACTTCATCCATTCCGATTACGCCCTGGTCAACGAGAGACTCGCGGCACATTATCAGATTCCGCAGGTTTACGGGCCCCATTTCCGCAAAGTCCCCATCAACCCGGAAACCCATCGCGGCGGTCTGCTGACGGGGACTGCGATCCTGACCATGAACTCTGACGGCAAAGATTCGCATCCCCTGAAACGAGGCGTCTGGATGCTGAAACGAATCCTCGACGATCCCCCACCGCCACCCCCACCGAATGTTCCGGAAGTCGACCTGACCAACCCGGAGATTCTGAAAATGACACTGAAAGAACGGATCGCCGATCACCGCAATAAAGCGGCTTGTCTGTCGTGTCACTCCAGGATCGACCCGTGGGGCATTGCGTTTGAAAACTATGATGCCCTCGGCGTCTACCGGACTCACATTCAGAACCAGCCTGTCGATGCAACGTCAGACCTGTTCAATCGGCAGACGTTGGCGGGGATGGAGGGACTCAAGCGGTATTTGCTCGTCGACCGACAAGATCAATTTGCCCGAGCGATCGTGCATAAGCTGACGGCGTACGCTCTGGGGAGACCACTTTCGTTTGGTGACCGGGCTGACATTGATCGCTTGACCGCACAGTTTCGACAACGGGATGATCGCCTGGGTGAACTGATCCAACTGATTATCAGCAGTAACCTCTTCAACTCGAAGTAAGCATCAGGAACAGATGATGAATCACAAATCCATTTTGTTGAGTCGCCGAGCGTTTCTTCGCGGCACTGGTCTGGCACTCGCCTTGCCCTGGTTTGAATCCTTTGCACTGGGAGGGGCCGGCCAGGAAGAGACGCCAAAACGGTTTCTCAGCGTCTACCACCCGGATGGTGTCGGCTTACCGCTTAAAACAGACCCTGCCTGGAAGGATTGGAGCTGGTTCCCACGGGGTAGCGAAAAGGATTTTGAATTGACGAAAGTGCTCGACGTACTCGAGCCTTTGCGCAGTGAGATCACGATTTATTCCGGGCTGTCCCATCCTGCCGCGAGACAGGTTCACGGGCATTCCAATGCCGATCAGTATTTGACTGGCGCACCGGTCGGCGGTGAAGGCCCTTATCAAAATACGATCTCTCTTGATCAGGCGTATGCCGAGCACGCAGGCGACTTGACGCGACATTCGTCGCTAGTGATGTCGACCAATGGGGGTGTTGGCGGCCCGCGTGGTGCCCAGACCCAGTCCTTCAATCGTGAAGGTCGGCCGATTCCTGCGATGAATAAGCCCAAAGAAATCTTTGATATGCTGTTTGTGACGAGCGGCAAAGACGCGGCGGCTCGACTGGCGCGCAGCAAGAGTGCTCTGGATCTGTTGATTGAGAATACGCGATCACTGGGCCGCCAACTCTCACGCCGCGATCAAGAGACGCTCAAGCAATATCTTGACGCCGTCCGCGATACCGAACTGAAGCTGGCGAAGGCACAAAGGTGGATCGATACGCCGATTCCCGAGGTGGATGTACGGAACCTGCATCTGGAGGCCGAGCCGAAAGAAGCCCGACTCTATTTCCAGACGATGTATGAACTGATCTATCTCGCTTTCCTGAGTGATTCGACACGCGTCGCGACGTTCCAGTTAGGGCGAGAAAATGGGGAAGGCCCGCATGATCTGCTCTCACTCGCCGTCGGCATGAATGGGGCGCATGGATTGACTCATGAAGTCAAGAAGCCCGACGGCTGGAAGAATTTGGGAACGTATAATCGGTATCAGGCCGAGGAATTCGGTCGCTTCGTGCAGCGACTGAAAGAGACACCCGAGCCGAACGGCCAAGGGAATTTGCTGGACAACACGCTGGCGATGCATGGATCTGCTTCGAGCAGTTTCCACCTCTCACGCAACTATCCGATCATTTCCGCCGGTGGCAAGAATCTCGGCTTTTCCAACGGTCGGTATCTCAAGTTCGGCAAAGGAAACGAAGACAATCAGGCGGGTGCTGGAATCGACACGGATGCCGGATGGACGGGTAAGGTTGAAGTGGAAGAGCTTCCGCTGGCGAAGCTGTTCGTCACGATTTTGCAGCGGTTGGGCGTCGAAACCGATTCGTTCGGTGGATACAGCGGGACATTGAGTCGGGTTTAACCCGGGGCAGGATGCACTTGCGAACCGGAATACGAAGAGGACGATTAACCACAGAGGCACAGAGGCACAGAGGCACAGAGGCACAGAGGCACAGAGGCACAGAGGCACAGAGGCACAGAGGAATAGAGGAATAGGAGTTATGGTGCTGATAGGACTTATGGGATCGATA
>Ga0114978_10004586_pt1 | contig 11138 bp, 4 predicted proteins | sample S_140212_EF_Meta_FD_87027 | JGI IMG/M metagenome (GOLD analysis project Ga0114978, IMG submission 87027) | Freshwater microbial communities from Lake Simoncouche, Canada to study carbon cycling - S_140212_EF_MetaG | ecosystem: Environmental > Aquatic > Freshwater > Lake | place: Lake...
CCGAAGCGATGGTGAACGAACCGAAGATTCCGTTCGCCGCGATATGGCTGGCGTTGTCGGCGACGGCGCCGAGCTGCGGGCTCAACATCGAGGTCGCGTTGACGGTGACGCCCGAGGCGCCGGCGAGGAAGGTGGCCAACTCGGATGCGCTGAGCGTCGCGTCGGCGATCGACTTGGCGGCGTTGCAAGAGAACGCGTCGTTGGCGTCGAACACGGTGTCGTTGTCGTCGTCAGCGTCGCAAGCGTTGCCCTGCGCGTCGCTGTCGCAATTCGCCTGGTTGGCGTTGGCCGTGGTCGGGCAGTTGTCATTGTTCGACGCAACGCCGCAAGCGGTGAACGGGCCTGAGCCCACGCCGTCGCCATCGACATCGGCGTGGAGCAGCGCGGTGTCGTCGCAATCGGTGTGGTCGGTGACGAAGCCATCGGGAACCGTGCCCGTGCAATTCGACAGCGAAACAAAGGGATCGCCGAAGCTGTCGCCGTCGTCGTCGCGGTAGAAGCGGAAAGTGGTCACGCTGTCGTCGATCAAACCATTGCAGTTGTCGTCGAGACCGTTGCAGAGTTCAGGCGCGCCCGGATACGCGGTGGCGCGGCCGTCGTTGCAGTCGGTGTTGTTGGAAACCTTGCCCGCGACGGCCGAGCAGGAATTCTGCGGCGAGGCCGAGCTGGCGCCGTAGCTGTCGCTGTCGGCGTCGGTGTAGTAGCCGACCGAGTCAGACGCTTCGTCAGCGCTGGTGACACCGTCGCAGTCGTTGTCAACGGCGATATTCGCACAAGTTTCGGCCGCGCCGGGGTGGATCAATGGGTCGGCGTCGTTGCAGTCGTCGCCCGCTCCGCTGCCAGCCGAATAGCCGTCGCCATCGTTGTCCCCTCCCCGTGGGGCGTTGGGCATCATGGTCAAAGCGACATCCGCGTAGATTCCCGATCCATCGGCGTCGGAAGCCAGGGAATCCAAAGCGATATCCATCGCAACTTCGATTTCCGCGGCGGGATCCTGCTGATCGATGCGCATTGCATTCGATGCATTCGACTGGGAATTGACAGCAACCACCGCGCAAGCGGCAACCACAGCCATACCGCGAACAGACGCATGAACAGACGCACGAGCAAGAGGATTCAACACAACATTCTCCACTGAGCTTGCGCGAAGCAGCAACGCAGAAACCAACGTTGCCATCTCACTGAGACACACGAAACAACGAATGAAACACCAGAAATCCGATGACTTCAAAATCGAGAGTACCGCTCACACCTCAGTTTCGAAGCCAAGAAATCTGACTTTGCCCGCCTCTGCAGACACCGCCTTGGATCGCTCATCCCAAATCTGCGTCCGAAATTTCGCGGTGAATTCAAACTGCGCAGCGCAACCGACTCCAAATTCAACGCTTACGAATTACGCTTCGTGATCGCCGCTTCCTTTCACCCGCGTCTTCAACTTGCCGATATGTGCCTACTTAGGGCAAACTTTCACCGACCAATATCACTCAGAGCCTCCGCCATGAGCAACATCCCTCACGGTTCTCGGAATCAATCGTCCGCCGCGTCACTTCTCGCGTTGGCACTTTCAACTTCGATCCTTGGTTGCGATGCACGATCTGCTGCGTCGACGGCCTTGGTCTCGAACGAAGCCATCGCGACTACGCAGGCCGCGCCTGCAACAACCTCGATCACCGTCGAGCCGACCACGCTCGACATGGGCGATCTGATTCCCGACATCGCGGTGGTCAAGCATGTCAAGCTCACCAACCATTCATCGAAGCCCGTCAAGATCACCAGCGCCATCGCCGATTGCTCTTGCACAACGCCGACTTGGCCTGAAGAACCCATTGCCCCTGGTGCGACGGTTGAAGCGGATATCACGGTCAAAGCTGGCCCAAAGCAAGGCGTGCCGCTCACCAAGCGCGTGACCTACAGCATCGAGGGCGGCGAACTTGTTTTCTTGAGTGTGGTGGGCAAGGTCGGGCTCTTCATCGAGCTCACACCCGAAACGATGCGTGCGCCCGCCGATGACCTCGCGGCACCCGCGCCTGGCGAGATCACGCTGAAAGGCGCCGACGCCACCGCGTTTCGAATCATCGGCAGTGATCCCGCGATCGCAACCGCCGACAACAACGCGTCCGCACTGACGCATACGGTGCGAGTCGACTGGACCAAGTGGCGCGATGCGAAACGACCGAGCAAGCTCTCGATCATCACCGATCATCCCAAGACGCCCGAGATGCAGGTCTTGATTCGACGCTCGCCCCCGACCGTCACGCCGCCCGTTACGCCAGCAAACACGCCGCCCGTCATTGCGCCCACGCAAATCGGTTCCGCGCGCGTGCCCGTCGCAAGCCAAACCCCTCCTTTCACCGCGAATCAGGCGGTCAAGCCCCGTCAATACAAGATCGTCCTACCCACGGTCTACCCCGGCGCAACGGTCGCCTTCCCGCCGTTGGGCACCTTCGTGCAGGGCAGCGAACGCCGCGCTTTCGCCCCGGGAAAGATCTATGTCTTCGAGTTTTTCTCCACGACCTGCAGCCACTGCGCCGAGGCCGCGCCGCTGGTTGAAGCCCTCGTCGAGCAATTCAGCTCGGGAATCAACGAGAAGGCGTTCGAGTTCATCTCGGTGACCTCCGACGATGAGGCCAAGGTGCGCGAGTGGCTCATCGAGCCCGCGCACGCCGAGCAGGTGAAGCACAGCGTCGCGATCGATGTCGGGTCCAAGGCGCAAAGGGCGCTGCAAGATCCGACTTATCAGGTCCTCAATCCCCGCTTCTTTGTCATCCGCGACGGCGTCGTGCTTTGGTACGGCCATCCCGACGCGGCGGCCGAGCCGTTTGCGCAGATCGCGGCCGGCACTTGGAATCCTGATTCGGTTAAGGCCGAGTTCCTCGACAACGCGTTGGTCGCCCGCGCGAAGAACCAGACCAGCAGCCTTCTCACTCAGTGCGAGAAGGACGGCAAGTGGAAGGATCTTCTTGATCTGTTCGACTCGATCGCCGTGGCGATTCCCAGCCGCGGATCAACCTTCGAACTGCAGAAGTTCGGCACCATGATCGGTCCCGCCGACATGCCCGTCGAGGGCTACGCCTACGGCAAGCAACTCGCGGTGCACTACGCCAGCGACATCGCCTCGCTGCGCACGCTCGCGCGCACCACCCTCAACTCGCCGCGGGTGAAGGTGCGCGACCTCGATTTCGCCTTCGCGATCGCCCGCGCCGCCGACAGCCTCGGCGGTGAAAAAGACGCGCGCGCCGCGGAAATCCTTGCCCTCGCCTACTTCTCCCGTGGCGACCGCGAGAACGCGATCAAGCTTCAGGAACGCGCGATCACGCTTCAAGACAACGCCAAAATCAAGGCAACCTACGAAACCCAGCTGGCGAAGTATCGCGTTGATGAGCCGAAGCCCGTGCCCTTCACGCCGAAGGTGACTCCGGGCGCGGCGCCGGCGAACACGGTGCCAACTGGAAATCCCGCGGGACTTCCCGCGGGAAATCCCGCTGACGGTGGCTAACCCCCCCCGCTCTGATCGACCTCGCCACGAGCGTGCTCAGTTGGTCATCGCGCGTAACAGCAGATTGTCGATGTCGGCGTGCTCGCTGCTCGGCAGGTTTGCGTTGGTGCGGAACCGAATCTTGAACGACGCCAAGTTCGACGCGCCCGCTGGCAACGCAACCGTCTGGTTCGTCCACGCCGTTGCGTTCACCGTTGCCACCGCGGCCCAGGCCGCGCCGTTCCACCACTCGATCGTCATGTACTCGCCTGCATCAAGCCCCGCCGTGCGCGCCGCGATGCTCAATGTGATCGAGCTGTAGCCCACCGTGGAGATCGACTTCTGCATCCAGGTCGCGCCGTTCAGCCGCGCTCCACATACCCCCACTTGCCGCGCCGCTGTGCTCGCCGTCGCCTGCGTGTTCTGCACCAACCAGCCGCCCGCGGTCAAGTTTCCTGACTCAAACCCGTCGGCGAAGAGCGTGACCTGTACGGCGGGAGTGCCCGTTGCCGTTGGGGTCGCCGAAACCTGTGCGGACGCGGGCGAGAGATTTCCCGCGGCATCCTGCGCGCGAATCACGAAGTAGTAAGTGGTTGAGCCCGTCAGTCCGCTGCTGATGTAGGAGGTCGAGTTCACCGGTGCCGATGTGACCTCAGCGTAGCCCGATCCGCTCGTCGTCGATCGGTACACGCGGTATCCCACCAGATCGCTCTCGGTGTTCGCTCGCCACGAAAGCGTCGCTGAGCCAACTCCCGCCGACGCCGCCAGCGATGTCGGTGCCGCGGGCGCCAGCGTGTCACCGCCGACCGCTGGAGTCGCACTGAGCGCCGCGTAGGAATCGACGCCTCCGTAGCCGTAGACATCATCAACGCCCGCAACACCGAGATCCCTGCACGAACTGCGGAGAATCGCCTCGACCTGCGCCGGCGTCAGCGTCGGGTTGCGCGACCAGATGAGCCCGCAGATTCCCGCGACCAACGGGCACGAGTAGCTCGTGCCGCTCACCGATGCATACGAGGTGTCGCTCGCGTTGGAAGTCGTGTAGACGCCCGAGCCAGGCGCCACCAAGTCGACGATCGACCCGCGATTGGAGAAGGTGGCGATCGCGCCGCTCTGCGTCGTTGCGCCGACGACGAGCACATCGTCGTTGCGAGCGCCCGTGATCGCCACACCGTCGTTGCCGGCTGCCCACACGAGCATCGCGCCCTTCGAGCGGACATAGGTGCCGGTGGCCAGAACGCTGGCCGAACCAACGCCGGTGAAGCTCACGCTCACAACCTTGTCACCAGCATCGGCGGCGATGCGCGCAGCCGTGGTCAAACTCGAAAGCGTTGCGCTTCCGGTGGCGCTGTCAGTTACGCGCATCATGCGGTGGCCGAGATTCCATCCCGCTCCTGCGATTCCGATCGCGTTGTTGCCGTTGCCCGCCGCGCAACCAGTCGTGGCCGTGCCGTGACCGCTCACATCGCTGATCACACCTCCCGCGCTCTCCCATTTCATCATGGGCACGCTGAAGCCCTCGCGGCGATTCAGGCGAAGGTCGGCGTGAGTGGTGCGAATTCCTGTGTCGCAGATCGCGACAACGACGCTGGGCGATCCAACCTCCAAATTCCACGCCGCGCACGAGTTCATCGCGGTTGGAAGGTGCTGCCATTGGCCAGAGAAGTTCAAGTCGTTCGGACACCCGACGGGATACACGATCCAATCGGGCTCGACATATTGGAAGTTCCCCGTGGCGAGCAACCGTTCGGCGACCGAAGCCTCGGTCTCGCCCTCGGGCACATTGACGAGGAACTCATCGGTGTCAGGGGCATAACGCTCGATTCGAAAGTTGGTGAGGTCGCGGATCGCGCCGTCGATCGCGTTGTTCATCTGACGCACCGTGAGGCCGAGCCTGGTGGCGTCGCTTCCCTGCAGTGGACGCGCGATCAGCACCCCGCGCAGCTCGCGCACGCCTCGTTGCTCAGCGAAATCTCGCGGCGATGCAACAAAATTTGGATTTTGCGCAACGACATGCGATGACATGAAGAGGAGGACAACGACAAACGCCGCCGAAAGAAACCTGCGCATAGATACCCCTTGATTGATGCCCCGTCCTTGCCGCCGCCGCGAAATCGGCGGAGCCAAGAGAGACAATCTTCCGAGGGCGCGAAGGTTTCCGTAGCGAACTTTCCGTAAGCAAAAATCACCACGCGCGCACACAGTGAATTCGACGCGACGCATCGGGGATTCGTTCCATCCTGACCTCTTGCCCCTCCATTCCTACCTTCGACCCACTCGCTGAAGTGTCGGCGACCGAGCGGCGTCGCTCGTGAATTTCAAAGGAGAGTCAATCATGAATTGGAAGTCGATTGCCCACCGTGGGGCGCACCTTGGAATCCTGGCGTTACCGATCCTGTCTTGCGCTGATCTGTTTGCACAGGTCGGTCCCATCATCCTGCCCGAGCCTTGGAAACCCGTTGTCAATCGCAACGATGTTCTTCCGGAGAACGGCCAGTCATTCGAGAGCTTCACTGAGCCATCGGTGAACCGCAGCGGCGCGGTCGCGTTCGGCGGAACTTCTGGAGGCGTGCCTCATCCAATCGCAGGCGTGTTTCTTCGCCGCATGGGCGCTGTTGGCCAACCGATCGAAACACTCCTCCAACGAGGCGGAGATGTCGCTGCGCCGAACAATGTCGAGAACCCACCCTTTAGCGGGCAGTTTGCTGGGTATCGCATGTTCCCGTGGTTCCCGCGCATCGATGCCGACGCGGTCATGGTGACTTCGCGCGGAACTTCGGGACCAGTGTGGCGCTTCCTCCTTCCCAATGGCGAGGAGTTGTTCCAAGGCACGAGCGGCGTCTTCGCCACCTCAAATGGATCGCGCTTCACCGCGGCGAACATGCTTGGCGATGTGCGCGATCCCGACACGCTCGAGCCGAGCTTTCCCGAGTACTCCGTTCCCAACGAGTATGAAGGCACCGCCTTCGACGGTTTCCCCGGAAGTCCGGCGATGGGTGGAAGCCGCTTCGTCACCTTTAAGGGCGCATGGCGGACCTATCAGCACTCCACGCTGCACCCCGATTACACCGAGGGTCTCTATGCGCGCGATTTGGAGTTCCAGCTTGATCCGCTCGTCGAGATCGTCACCAGCGACGACGAGATCCCGATGCCGCTCGTGCTTCTGAGCAACCCGCACTTCGAAGTCATTGGCTCGCCATCGTCCTCCGATTCGCGAACGGTGTTCCTCGGTACCGACGATGCGAATAATCCACATCACGGCGGCATCTTCCTCGCAGACCTCGCAGAGCCAGTCGTCAGTCTGGTTCCGCTCGTTCAGATCGGCGACCATGTGCCAGGCTTGAATCCTGGCGCGCTCGCCACGGGTGATGACACCTTCACGCAACTCGGAGAGACGCTGTCCTTCAACGGACGCTGGGTCGCCTTCTGGGGTTCGTGGGGACATAGTCATCGCAATGTCCACTTTCATTGCCCAGAGGAATGGGAAGTCGACGACGCTCAGTTGGCAAAGTGCTGCCATCACCGCTATGGCGAAGGCTTCGAAGTCGATGTGCCGAGCAACCAAGGCATCTTTGTCTACGACACCGACACCGGCGTGACCTATCCCGTCTCGCTCATCGGTGACGGCACCAGCAGCTCGAAGGACAGTATCGAGAGTTTCGTCTACTGGAAGTTCTCGGGAACCGTTCTCGACGACCACGGCGGCATGCTCAGCGGCGGCAACGGCCACGACGATGGCGTTCCGGTCGATGAGACCGAGCTTGCCGATTGGCGCATGTCGACTTACGCGGCAGTCGAGTCGGCTGTGAGCTACGGCGGCACTGAGTCGGAGTTCCGCGTCGCGTTTAAGGCGATCATGCATCAGCACCACGAAGACACCATCTTCATGGCGCAGGGACCCGATGGCGCGACTCCTACGGAGATCATCACGACGGGCGCGCTTGGTTCGACGCTCGATCTAGCAACGCCCGAAGGCGCGCGCATCGTCGACCTCGCCATGGAGCGTGACTCGCTTCGCGATGGCTGGTTTGTGATCGCGGCCAAGATGTGGAACCACGACACCCACCAGTCATGGGCAGGTGTCTATGCGTCGGGCTCAACAGAGGCGAGCACTGACTTCAACCGCGACGGCTTCTCCGACATTTTCTGGCACAGCGAGCAGTACGACCGCTCCTCGTTCTGGGCAATGAATGGCCTTGAATGGAACCAGGGCGGCTACACATCGGCTGAGCCCGATCCGAACTGGGTCGGTCAATTCACCGCCGATCTCGACGGCGACCGTGCGCCCGACATCATCTGGCGCAATCCCGTGACCGGCGTGTTCTACGGCTGGATCATGGACGGCAACACCGTGCTCGCTGAGGGCGCTCTCTCGGATTCCATCGAGCTCACTTGGAAGATCGTCGGCGTGGGCGACCTCAACCACGATGGACGCGATGACATCGTCTTCATGAACGAGGACACCAAGGAAGTCCGCGGTTGGCTGATGGATGGCCTCAATCGGATCGACAGCGGCTTCATCGGCGATGCGACTGGACTCACCTTCCTGGGCATCGGCGACCTTGACGCGGATCGCCACTTCGACCTGCTTTGGCAGCGTGAAGATGGTGTCGTGGAAGGCTGGCGCATGTTCGGCCTCGTGGTCGCCGAACAGGCCGAGATCGGCAACGCACACCCCGTCGCCCCGAACTGGAAGGTCGTCGGCATGGCTGACCTGAACGGAGACCTCCGCGACGACCTGATCTGGCAGGATCCGGACACGGGCTGGGTCGCCGCTTGGATGATGAACGGCCTCGTCCGCGAGGACGGCGCATACATCACTCTCGACATGGGACCCGGGTTCAAACTCATCGCCGCCCGCGACCTCGACCAAGATGGTCACGCAGATATGGTCTGGCGCGATGTGTTTACTGGCGATGTCAGCGGTTGGCTGATGAATGGCTTCGACATCGTGACCGCTTCGTTCATCCGTTCGGTTGAGACCTACTGGGAAAGCATCCCGTAAGTCCCGCCCAAATGGCAATGCAGGCACGCCACGGCGGCTCCCGCGCACAACGCGGGGGCCGCTTTGGTTATGAATGCTTGCGTGGGGCGAATGCCGCGAATGCCATATGGGCCACGAATGCGAACTTCATCAACAAACTGAAGACGCGGCTCTTCGTCTGGCGGCCACCATCCCTTACAGTCGGGCGACCGCAACATCGCGGCGCCTCACTTGTTTGGAGACCCGGCCATCATGAACAACACCATGAACAACACCATGAACAATTCGAGGACCTTCCTGACGACGCTCGCGAGCATCGCTCTTGGCAGTGCGGCGATTCTGCTCGGACAACTCTCCGCCAACGCTGGCGGTGGCAAGACTGGCGGTGGCAAGACGGGCGGAGGAACGGGCGACGGCGGCGTTGCTGGCGGTTCGACCGACTGTGCGACTGCGCCCGCGCTTGCGCTCGGCGACAACGCGTTCGACACCACCGCGTCGGGGGTGTCGCTCTTCGTCGCCGCCGCGGCCGGATGCGCCGATCACACCGTCTACAAGCTGAACTACTTCACCTTTACCCCCGCCGAGGCTGGCGACTACACCTTCGCCACCTGTAACGGCACCGGGTTCGACTCGCGCCTCGTTGTCATGAACACCTGCCTGCCCGCAGGTGGCGTTGTCGCCTGCAACGACGATTCGTGCGCCCTGCAAAGCAGCACTGTTGCTGCGTTGCTCGCAGGAACAACCTATCGCGTTGTGATCGGCGGCTACGGCACGAACGATGGCGGGGCCGGCAATCTCAATGTCACGCTCGGCACGGGTGGCGGAGGCGGAGGAGCGACGGGACCGGATGTGATCGTCGGCGCGCTTGTTGATATGGCCAAGTACGGATCGGTCGTCGTCAACGGACAAACCATCATGGCCTACGCCGTCGGCACCACCAGCTGCAACATCGGCGACGCGCTGCTTGACTGGTTCGCTGCGCCCGATGCGCGCCATCCGTTCATCACGCAGAACATCTATCGCATCAAGGCTGGCCGCATCGAACACATCGGTCTCGGCTGGGGCAAGCACGGTTTCACCGCGCTGCAAGGCACGCTTTGCGGAGCATGTCAGGCGTCGTCGAGCGGAACTTGGCTCGGCATCGGCTGCTCCGATCCGTATAGCGCTGGCCTCAACGGAAGCCAGTCGGGGCTGGGAACCCGCACCGAAGTCAATGCCGCAACTGGCGTCTTCCCCGGCACTCCCAACGCAGGAATGCCCGCCGCGCCTGCAACCATCGGCCGCCGCATCCAAGTCAACGCCAACGATCTGAATCCATCGCTCAACCCAGCCGCGACCTATCTCGTCGAGGGTCAATACATCCACTCGGGCGACGCGGCGCGAAACAACGATGACAACAACGCATCGTGGCGAACCCTCACCGTCGGCGCGCTTGTGTCGGGTGCGTACACGCTCACGCCCGCGGGCAACACTAACCAGCAGCAGCCCGCGATCCATGCCTGGCGCGCCGCCGATGCGGCGGTCACGCTGGTCAATGCCGATGTTCCCGACGACGGCCGCTTCATCCTCGGCTACAAGGTCTCCAACAACGGCAATGGCACCTGGCACTACGAGTACGCCGTGCAGAACCTGAACTCAAACCGCTCGGGCCGCAGTTTCTCCGTGGCGCTGCCAGCGGGCGTGACCGCAACCAACCTTGGCTTCCACGATGTCGACTACCACTCGGGTGACCCGTATGACCTCACCAATTGGACGAGTTCGACCACGGGCGGCGCCGTGACCTGGACCGGCGCAGCCTACGCGACCAACATCAACGCAAACGCGCTGCGCTTCTCGACGATCTACAACTTCTGGTTTGACGCGAGCGCGGCGCCAGTCGCGGGCAATGTCTCGATCGGCCTGTTCAAGCCGGGCCTCGCGGGCGCGGCCAACTCGATTGACATCGCGTCGATGATTCCAACGCCACCGCCGAGCAACCCCGCCGATGTCAACAACGACGGCGTGGTCAACGCCGCCGACCTCGCGATTCTCCTGGGCAACTGGGGCAATTCCGGCGCAGGCGACATCGACGGCAGTGGCACCGTTGGCGCGCCCGATCTCGCACTCATGCTGGGTGCGTGGGGATAATCCAACACCAGCGCTGATCCACCGCAGCGCGTTGCAAACCGCGTCAACGCCAATGCACACCAACGAAAGCCGCCCGCGCCAGTGAAGGCGCGGGCGGCTTTGTTTTTCGAGTCAGGTCGCGCAGTCCATGCGTCGCGCGATTGAAAAAACGGCCCATTACGAAGGACAGACACCCCATCACGAAGGACAGACACCCCACGCACCAAGCATCTGCGCGAGATCAGCAGCGCCGATGATTCCGTCGGCGTTCAGGTCGTAGGCGGCGTTGTTCGTACCCCAGGCACCGAGCAGAACCGCAAGGTCTTGCGCGCCAACTGAGCCGTCGGCGTTGAAGTCCGCGGGGCACGGTGGCGGCGGAACGCTTCCGCAATTGGGATTGGTCGGCGATGCCGCGTTGTGCGGAATCGGCGTCGTGACGACGGTGAAGTCGGCGATGTTGGAATCGGTGTCGTCCATTCCCGCGCCGTTGCGAACCGCACCGGTGGTGTTGGAAAGCACGCCGACGGCTGTGGTTTCCGAGCAATTCGCCGTTCCGTACGCGACCTTGTCAAC
>Ga0114978_10004588_pt1 | contig 11133 bp, 7 predicted proteins | sample S_140212_EF_Meta_FD_87027 | JGI IMG/M metagenome (GOLD analysis project Ga0114978, IMG submission 87027) | Freshwater microbial communities from Lake Simoncouche, Canada to study carbon cycling - S_140212_EF_MetaG | ecosystem: Environmental > Aquatic > Freshwater > Lake | place: Lake...
CGTGGCGTAATGAAACGCTCCATTCGGCTCTTCACCAAGAGGTTCGATGAGAGCTGAGGAGCGAGGTTCAGAATTTGCATACCGGTATGGTCTGTACTTTCTCGCGGCCTGTTTCTTCATGGCATCAACCAGCATCTCGCCTGCATCCGCCTTCAAGAAAGTGGCTTGCGATGCGTTTGTGACCTTCACGAAGCCGTGGTAGTGCCAGAAGCCTTCGGAGCATTGCTCGGGGATCAGTATGACGCTGCCACTTGCCAGTTCGGCTCTGTCTTTCAAACGCTTCGCCAATGTCTCGCCGATCTTCAACGCCTCGTGCTGTCTTAGACCGGGCACCAACGGATTTAGGGTGACGAAATGTGTGCAGTTGAGGCTTTGAATGAAGCTTTTCCAATCACGCTTGTCTTCGGGGGATTTATTCATGGGCTATAACTATGTAGCCAATCCGAGTAAATGCAAATAATTATTGCCCATCTTTCGCTTCTGATGGCGTGTGAAGAAGAAGTCTTGCCAATGAAAGCAAAGCCTGACGTGCATCAGGACCGAGCGTTGCAATTGCTTTGATCAGGTCAGCTACAAGAGGGTCAATGTTGCTTTCGACAAGGCGATCTGACACCACTACTGGCCATGTACTTTGCGAAATGCCTGAAATGATTGGTGTTTTTTGATTCTGCTTTGGACCGATCAGGTCCACTCGCAGCGTAAGAGGCCAGCAATCACTGCTGGCCTCTTGCCTTTTTGGGTGGGATTGAGCCAGTATCGGGCGCGTGGGCAGCCGTCGAGCCGGTGGATACCGCGCTAGGCTCTCGGTGTGCCAACCACCATTACCGTCATCGAATCCGCGGACACGTTCACGCACGTGCAGATCATCGGGCCGCTCGACATGGCGGGCGTGGGCTCCATTGATCTCAAGCTCACCGCTGCGACCGCCACGCGCCGCAAGCACACCATCCTTGACCTCACCGAGGTTCCATTTATGGCGTCCTTGGGCATGGGACTCCTGGTGCAGATCGCTCGGGCACTGAACGCGCGCGAGCAACGCCTGATTCTGCTGACGCCCAGCGACACCGTGGCGATCGCCATCCGAACTTCGCGCCTGGATACCGTGATGCCGATTGCTGACAGCCTTGAGGCTGCGCACGGTTTGCTGAAGGCGTAACACCGCGGAGTGCGGTAACTCACATACTGCCACAGCTACCGCGCGCGTCCTGCCCTGGCCGCGCGGCATGACCTCCCCGGCTTTACCATCTCTCGATGCAGACTTCGTGCTTCATCGACGGAACGTTCGTACCCGCGCGCTCCGGGCGCACCTTTGCGGTCCACAATCCAGCGACGGATGCGGTCATCGCGCACGTTGCAGATGGTGATGCAAGCGATGCGCGCGCCGCCATTGACGCAGCAGCACGCGCGTTTCCTGCCTGGAAGAATCTGGCAGCCATCGAACGCGCCAAGCCCCTGCGCCGTTTGGCCGAACTGATGCTCCGCGATGTGGAACGCCTTGCCGATCTGTGCAGCCAAGAGTGTGGCAAGCCGCTCGCTGAGGCGCGCGTAGAAGTTGCCTACGCCGCTAGCTTTCTGGAGTGGTACGCGGAAGAAGGCAAGCGTGTCTACGGCGAAACGATTCCAGCCAGTGATCCGGGCAAGCGCTTGTTGGTGCTCCGCCAACCCTCGGGCGTGGCGGCGGCAATCACCCCATGGAACTTTCCGATCGCCATGGTGACACGAAAGATGGGCCCCGCACTTGCTGCTGGTTGCACGCAAGTTGTCAAACCCGCAGAGCAAACGCCGCTGAGCGCGCTGGCGATTGCAGAACTTTCCGTTGAAGCTGGATTCCCTGCCGGTGTCTTCAACGTCATCACTGGACTTGATGCACCCACCATCACCGACACATTCTTTGATGGCCTCACCGTTCGCCATGTGAGTTTCACTGGAAGCACCGAAGTGGGTCGCATCCTCTTGGCAAAGAGTGCCGCCAATGTGGTGCGTGTTTCCCTTGAACTGGGCGGGCACGCGCCATTTATTGTCTTTAATGATGCAGACCTCGATAAGGCCGTTGTTGGCGCCATGGCAAGCAAGTTCCGCAACGCCGGGCAGACCTGCGTGTGTGCCAATCGATTCCTAGTGCAGCGTGGAATACATGATGAATTTGTCAAACGACTGACCACCGCGGTGGCGGCGCTGAAAGTTGGCGACGGTCGTGCGCCGGGCACACAAGTTGGCCCGCTGGTCGACGACGCTGGTGTTCGTAAGGCCGAAGCACATGTAGCCGATGCGCTTGCGCACGGTGCACAGGTCACCACTGGTGGCACGCGTGTCACCGTGCCTGGTGGCACCGGTCGATTCATGGCGCCGACCGTTCTTTCCGGTGTGACCCCCGCCATGTTGTGCTTCCGCGAGGAAACCTTTGGTCCCATTGCACCAGTCTGCGCATTCGATACCGAGTCCGATGCATTGGCGATCGCTAACGGCACTCCGTACGGACTCGCGGCCTACCTCTTCACCGCCGACGGTGCACGCATCATGCGCATGGCGGAAGCGCTGCAGTACGGCATCGTTGGGGTCAATGACGCGCTACCAGCCACCGCGCAGGCTCCGTTTGGCGGAGTAAAGCACAGCGGCCTTGGCCGCGAAGGCGGACACCACGGGATCGAGGAGTACCTCGACCTCAAGTACGTAAGTTGGCGAATCAGCTGAGCAGTTCAGGCGCCCGGCTTCTTGTCTCCGGGCCGAACAGCACCAGCGACGCGATCAGTGGCTCGATTTGCTAACTCGGAAATCTTGGCAATCTCCGCCATGCTGCGGAGGTTGGAGAGTTTGTTCAAGAATCGAATGGCGACAAAGACGCTGAACGCCACAATGCCAAACTGAACCACCGTGTCGATGAACGCGCCGTAGGTGATGGCCACTGCTGGCTGTGCCGCAACGCCATCCGCCGCCGCCACTGCTGGCTTGATGACCCATTTCAGGTCGGTGAAATTCACGCCGCCGATGGCCCAACCAAGTGGTGGCATGAAAATATCGGTGACGATCGAGTTCACAACCTTGCCGAAAGCGGCACCAAGAATCACACCGACCGCCAGATCGAGTGCGTTGCCCTTAACCGCGAAATCCGTGAATTCTTTGATGAAGCCCATAGGTTGAATCCTGAGTGTTGCGAGATGAACGTGCCGAAGAATAACCTGAAAAATCGCGTTGCGTCGGCTGCGTTGGTCAATAGGAGTTCGCCGGAATTGAACCGGGATGTGCGGCCTCAAATGCACGCACGCGCTCCCGGCACAACTCGAGTTTTTCTGCAGGAAGCGCTACTGGATCAGCAGCGTTCCATGCTTTATACAGCTGGCACAGTGCCAGTAGGCCTGACGAGCGACGCTTGGGATCAATGCCGAGCGGCTCAAGTAATACCCATGCCTCTTGCAAGGGCTTCTCTGCCTCGGGGTATCGCTTGGAGGCGGTCAATGCCCGCCCAAGTGACATGCGCGCAGCAGCGCTGATCCATGGATCTTGGCCCGGAACGCCATCCACAATACGAACTGCCTCACGGCCAGCATCAACAGCTTCGGGGAGTTTGTCCTGATCGCGCAAGAGACTGGCAAGATTGAGGTATGCCACTCCGGCGTCGGGGGAATTTCCAAGGTCCAACTCCGTCAGGATTTCAATCGCCTCGCGCTGATACTTCTCCCCTTCAGCAAATTCCTTCTTGGCGCGCTTGATGAGCGCCAGACTGGCAAGAACACTTGCTCGATGCGGATGTTTCATTCCGGCAAACCGCTCCACCAGTACCAGTGCTTCAAGGGTGTGTCGCTCCGCATCATCCAATCGGCCGGCGCCACGCTCAATCTGCGAGATGTTGTGCAGATCAAACATTGCCTTGTAGCTACCCTCTTGACCAAGCTGACGATTGATGGCGATCGCCTCCTCTGCTGCGGCGATCCCTGCATCCATGTCACCCATGATGAAGTGCACGACGCCCAAATTGTTCAGCGCCGACGCCAATTCTTCAGGCGGCGCGCCTGGAACCAATCGAAGGATTCGAACTGCTTCCTCTCCATTTCGCTTGGCGGATTCAATATCTGTGGCTTCGACGCGCTGCGCATCGGCGAGCGTTGAAAGCGATCGACCCCGTAACACCGCATCATCGGCGCGGTCTGCGCAGGTAAGCGCGCGATTGGCCATCTGCACGGCATCAACGCCGCGGTTGGCAATCGCTAGACCAGCAGAGCACTGGATAGCAAGCTTGCACTCCAATGCTGGCATATCCGTGTGGCTTGCTTCCAATGCATCCATGCCGGCGCGGTACTGCAGTACGGCGTCGTCGGTTCGACCAATGCCTGTGAATGCACCGCCGATCGCATAGCGAATCTCTGCCGCTTCGCCCGGCGCGTCGCGCAGCGCTCCCTTGTCAAGATCGGCAACTGCAAGCGCTAGCTGCTCACGCACGGTTACATCTTCGCGCCCACCTTGCGCTGTTGGATCGGCACCTGCAAGGACCCCGGTCATGTACTCCAAGACTCGCGCATTCTGATCGGCTCGGCGTTGCGCATCGGCGCGCGAAACTTCCGCGGCATTGGCTTGCCGAACTGAGAATGCCGTGGATCCAAGGAGCGCCAATGTCACCAACGCCGCCACCGCCACACCGCGCCAATTTCGACGTGCAAATCGCAATGCACGTCCGAATTGCGAAGGGTGCACTGCTAGCGGCGTTTCGCCGTCGCTCCAGCGCTTGAGATCCGCGCGTAGTTCGCCCACGGACTGGTAACGCGCGCTGGCATCCGCGGCAATCGCTTGCATGCACACCGCATCAAGATCGCTATCAATGGAACGTGTCGCTGGTGCAAACGCCGACGGTGCCGCTGGCGTAATGGTGCGAATGGCGGCTGCAAGCCCCGCGCGACCGCCTGAACGCAAAGCCTCCGTACTGCGCGGCAATCGATCGGCAAGCAGTTCATAGAGAATTGTTCCCAACGAGAACACATCGCTGCGCGTGTCCGGCGGAGCTGCGTCCGCTTGCTCGGGGGACATGTACTCCGGCGTACCCACCAAGGCGCCTTCCACCGTACTGGTGCCTGCGCCCATGAATGCTGCGTCTTCCAATTTGGCTACACCAAAGTCAATGACCCGCGGGCGGACCACTCCGGCATCATCAGCAACAAGCACGTTTGCAGGCTTCAAATCGCGGTGAATCACCCCGCGGCGGTGGGCATGCTCAACGGCATCACAGGCGTCGGTCACCATACGAACCCGGCTATGCACACCAAGTGAATGCTCACGCGCAAAGTCAGTAATCGGTAGTCCAGCAACGAACGGCATAGCGAACCACGGACGGCCATCAGGCAATTCCCCAGTCTCAAGCATTGCTGCAATACCCGGGTGATCAAGCGCAGCGACCGCCTGTTGTTCCGCACGAAAGCGCGCATGCGCCACGGGCGAAGAGAGCGCATCTCGTAAGACCTTCACAGCAACAAGGCGCCGCACCGGATGCTCTTGGCGACCAAGGAATACATCTCCGAATCCACCCGAACCCAATCGGTGCAGTAGCACATATCGCCCAGCACTCCCGTCGCCATGGGCCATGGCATCGCTCAGTTCAACACGCATCGCGCCCATCGCGGCGTCCACTCGGCCTGCACCCGCCTCAAAGGTCGCCACCATCGCCATGGCTGCTGCGCGTTCCGCGGCACTGGCTTCAGGATGCGCAGTCAGCCACGCAGCACGCTCTGCTGCAGGAAGATCAAGTGCGGCAAGAAAGAGGTCCTCAACAATGATGGTGCGAGGCGCTGAAATCCCGGTAGTCGAAGAATTATTCTGAAGTTGCACGGCGAAAGTGTAAGCCGCCACGTGCACCCCCTGCACACACATGTCATCGCTACGATGACTGCCCATACAGATCCCGCGAAGCGCCAACGGCTACGCCCAAGAACAAGCCCCTGGCCCTGCCCAAGACCAAGTCAACCTCCATGTCAAAGCGCACCAAGAAGACCGCATCCACTCCATCCGCCCTACCGCACACCCGTATCGAGTCCGACAGCATGGGTGAGATGCATGTCCACCACGAACTGTTGCACGGCGCCACCACGCAGCGCGCAGTGTTGAACTTCCCGGTGAGTGGTCGGCCATTGCCGCCGCAAGTGATTGCTTCGTATCTGGAACTCAAGCGCGCGTGTGCGCAGGCGAACCTGAAGCTTGGTGAATTAAAGCGCGCCAAGGCAAATGACATTGTTGAATCATGCGAGCGCCTACTGGAAGACTTTGCAGATCGCCGCGCACAAGTGATGCGGCACTTTCCGATTGATATCTATCAGACCGGTTCCGGCACGAGCACCAACATGAATGTCAATGAGGTGATCGCCAACACCGCAAGCGTCATGCGTGGCAAGCCGATCGGCTCGAAAGACCCGCTGCATCCAAATGATGACGTCAACTACGGGCAGAGTTCAAACGACACATTCCCAACCGCCATGCAAGTGGCTGGCGCGGTTGCCATTCATGAGCAATTGGTGCCTGCACTGAAGCGCTTGCATCGAGCCCTTGATGCCAAAGCTAAGGCATGGGACAAGCATGTCAAGATTGGTCGAACGCACTTAATGGACGCTACACCCATCCGCGTCGGCCAGGAGTTTGGCGGCTACGCAGCAGCCATTGCCTATGCCGTTGCGCGCGCAGAATTGGCTCGCGACGTTCTCGCGCGCAACCTGCCGATCGGTGGCACCGCAGTCGGCACGGGCATCAACGCCAATCCAAAATTCGGTCGCACGGTCAGTGCAATTCTCAGTAAGGAACTGGGCATCACCTTTACTGAAGCAGCCAACCACTTTGAAGCGCAGGCCACCCGCGACTGCGTAGTGGAAGCAAGTGGCATGCTCAAGACCATCGCGGTCAGCCTGAGCAAGATCGCCAATGACATTCGCTGGCTCGGCAGTGGACCGCGCTGCGGACTTGGAGAACTGATGCTCCCAGCGACGCAACCAGGCAGCAGCATCATGCCCGGAAAGATCAACCCGGTCATTTGCGAAAGCGTCATGATGGTGGCGTGTCGCGTGGTGGGCAATGACGCGTGCATCACCCTTGGCGGATTTGGCGGCATTGGCAGCCTGTTGGAACTCAATGTTGCCATGCCCATGATCGCTGACAGCCTCTGCGAATCCATTGACTTGTTGGCGAACGCCTGCGAGATGTTCCGCGACAAGTGCATCGAAGGCTTGGAGCTTCACCCGGATGCCTCAAAGACCGTGGAGCGCAGCCTGATGATGGTCACCAGCCTCGCACCAGTGATCGGCTACGACAACGCCGCCAAGGCCGCCAAAGAGGCGTACAAGAGCGGCGAAACCATCCGCGCCTACGTGCTCCGGAACAAGATGGTGGAGCCAAAGTTGCTCGACCGGTTGCTCGACCCCACCTCGATGACCAAGCCGGGCGGTAAGGGCCCGGGCGGCGGATAAGGGCAAACTCGGGCCTCTCAAGCCCGCCGTAGCCGGCACTATCGGACGAATTCTGCGCCGATCTACGGTTTCGGAGGAATATCAGTCGGCTTCCGTTTGCCCTGGCCCCGTTACGGGTTACTTTCGTTGTGCTGTGCCTCACGGTTACGGCTCGTTTCATTACCAGAAGCGGTCATCACGGAAGGAAAGGTCTCGCTATGCGTTTATTCGCAGCGTCAGTGTTCATCATTGCTGCCTCATGCCCGGCGTTGGCGCAATCGACAACGATCGCGCAGAATCTGCCATACCCGGCTGTGCTAGACCCGACCAGTGGCTACAACGTTCAAGACGGAACCTTCTCCGACGCACTGCAGAGTGGCGGTAATTACTTTTACTCACAAGCGATCGGGCAGAGCTTCAGTGTTGGTAGCGGTCAGTCATCCACCATCAGCGATGTCACTTTCTGGGGTTCATCGGAGTACATCCAGTCCAGCACTCCGTGGAACCAGACGGCCCTGAGTAGCAACATCATCGGCATGCAAATTGCCATTCTCCGCACTGATACCGGGACTTCAAACTTTCCGATCGTCAAGAGTTGGTCTATTCAGACCGGGCAATTCTCGCAGGTCCTGACTGGCAACTACACAGCTGAGACATTTAGCCCGGTGTTCCGGCTCTCAAGCGCACTGGCGGGCAATTTCACGCTCGGCGCTGGCAACTACATGATCACCATCGGCGGCATCCTCAATAACCCAGATGGTGATTCATTCGCATGGACCGATGGCATTGCGGACGGATCGCTGCCAGCTACCCAGGCCTACGCAACCGTTGGCGATACACCAACTGAATGGGGAACATGGATTCCCATCCCCGACGGCACATCGGGTGCATTTGTCCTCAACGGAGTCACCGTACCGGCCCCAGGCGCCGTAGCGCTTCTTGCAATGGCCGGACTACGCGGCCGACGCCGGCGCGATAGCTAACACAACACTCTGAATCTCGACGCACCGCGTCGATTGATCCCCTCGGGCGCTTGCCGGTCATCGTTTACCACTGGCAGGCGCCCGAGTGTTTTTAGTCAGTATTTCTTGCGTAAAGCAGACCACGCGGCAAGCGCGTGTGCGTGATCACGCACCGCGTGAACGCGCAGGATTGCTGCGCCGTTCGATGCCGCCACCAGAGCCGCACTCACCGAAGCAGCATCCCGTTGCGCCGGGTCAGGCTCTGCGGTGATGGCCCCAAGAAAGCTCTTGCGACTCGCGCCCACAAGTACCGGAACACCAAGTTCTGCAAACTCCTGAAGCCGAGCAATCAGTGCCAGATTCTGCTGCACATCTTTGCCAAATCCAAGACCAGGGTCGATGGCAATGCGGTCTTGCGGCATGCCGGCTTTCAGCACCGCTGCCACGCGGGCGCCAAGCCAGTCACGCACATCATGCACCACATCGCCATAGGTCCGACGGGCGTCATGTTCAGTACTCCAACGGTCGGAGTCTGGAGATGCCAGTCGATGCATCAGGATGATGGCGGCACCTGCTTCACAGGCCACATCAACGATTTCTGGATCATCAAGCGCGGCGCTCACATCATTCACGATGCAGGCGCCAGCGGCGAGCGCAGCGCGCGCCACCTCTGCTCGCGTTGTATCAATAGAAACTGGGCCAAGCGATGCTAACGTTGCGATCACTGGCTGCGTGCGTGCAATCTGCTCCGCAATATCCACTCGCGCTGCGCCGGGACGAGTGGATTCACCTCCAACATCCACAATGCCCGCACCTTCATGAATGCACCGTTTCCCATGCGCGATGGCGGCATCGCACGAGGAATAAACGCCGCCATCACTGAAACTATCCGGCGTGGTGTTCAGCACCGCCATGAGTACCGGTGCCGTTCCACTTCCCCATGCAAAGCGGTGCGAGCGCGCCACCAAGACGCCGCCCGCTGCACTCATTGCCGCGCCTGCGACTTTGCTGCATCAAATGCAACACCAAGGACGCCGGATGGAATCACCACTGCAAACTCCCATGTGGCATCGCGCGACCGGGTTGCCATGGCGATTGGCTCAAGGCCTTCGGGCGCAATCGGCAGCATTTCCACAGCACCACCAGGGATCGATTCCGCTACTTGCCGCGCCGCGGTCAGCAGTTGGCCAACACCAATGAAGAGAACTGCATCGGCGTCGGGGACAAGCCACGGCGACATGGCGCGCACCATGCCATTCGTTGCAAGGGTCTTCTTACTACCGGCGGTTGCAGCCAAGCATGCGCGATCCAATACATCGGTCCGCTGGCTATAGGTGACAACCAACGCGCCGGGCAGCTCGCGCGCAAATCCGTGCAGCCCGCGGCTACTCACAATGAATTGCTTAATGAGCCGCTCCATAAAGTCACCGCCTGGGCCAGTCGCCACCTCCTTCACTGCGAAGGCAGAGACGGTTGAACCATCCTTCAGTTGCCGTGATTCTTCCCAGGTCGGTTCGCTTCGAATACCGTTGACTTCTCCATTCTGTGATTCGATCCATGACTTGAGCGCACCCTTGACGGCTGCTGTGTCTTTGGTCACCACCACAAACGACGCGTCATTGAGAATTCCGCCCACTGCGATGCCAAGCCGGCTTGGATAGGCGGCCGCCTGCACCTGATCAACCTTGTCTTGCACCGTGTCGAGCCACGGCGGCAGAGCCATGCGCTCACTCCCGGGCACAGTGGCTAAGAACGAACGAACACGCGCCGCTCCGCCCATCGCTGCAAGATCGATGCCGGCCGCTCCATAGAAGGCGGCATCCGGCAGCCGACCAAGCAATGCGGTGACGTCATGAATCTGCGCAGCGCCGGCAGGGATGGCCTTGGCGACATCACCTTCGGGATCGAAGCGGGCGTAAGCGCGAATTCCAACCGCCAGCGCATCGAAATCGATGGCGAACACTGCGTCGGTCACTTGCGCAAGAATCTGCGCTCCGCGCTCGCGACTCTTACCAATGGTCTCAAGCGCTGCTGCTGGTGCCGCCTCGGGCTCGTTGCCGCGCGGCAACATGTTGGCAGCAGTGATGTCGAGTTCACCAGCTTTGCGCGCCACATCAGCAAGTGACTTCATCACCGGCGCCGATGCCCATGAGAAACAATCGCTCGTGCGAATGATTTCCATCCCACGCCTTCCAACGCGTGTGGTCAACGTTGCTGCGAAGCCGTCCTTGGGTTCCCAAGTTGTGAGCGAATCCGGCGCGTCAGCCACCAAGACGTAGTCTGCCGTCTTTCGAGTCCACAACGCACGTGGCGCATTGCGCGCGCGCATCGCGCCGGTGCCAAGTTCGGGCGCGTCGATGAACGTTGCGGCAATAAAGGCATCCGCATCAGTCACCGGAAACGCCGCGATGTTGGTGAACCCGGTTGCCCGCGGCGCGGCCCATGCAACGAATGCACCTCGATCATCAAAGCCTGCACCGATGCCCAGTTGCGCTTTTAAGAGGTCAATTGGGCGGCCACCCAGCGCAGCCTCAGCCTTACCCATTCGATCAATTGCCAACTGCAAATCATCGCTCGCGCCCTTAACGCTTGGAATCACCAACGCCCCAGCGGCGTCCGCGGGCACCAGTCGAAGCGCGTCTTCAAGCGCCCCCGCATAGGTTGCGGCAGAGACAGACAGCACAGCAAGCACCGCGGATAGGCGCGGGCGGAGGCAGGATGAAATCAGATGCATGCGGTCAGGATACGGGCTTCGCAGC
>Ga0114978_10004593_pt1 | contig 11129 bp, 13 predicted proteins | sample S_140212_EF_Meta_FD_87027 | JGI IMG/M metagenome (GOLD analysis project Ga0114978, IMG submission 87027) | Freshwater microbial communities from Lake Simoncouche, Canada to study carbon cycling - S_140212_EF_MetaG | ecosystem: Environmental > Aquatic > Freshwater > Lake | place: Lake...
CCTCTTCTATTGAGATACCGCCGCCGATTGATATTCCCATTTTTATACCACGCTTGTTAAACAAATATAATAAGTTACGCCATTCAATACGATTGGCAGTTTATCAGTAATCGTAGTAGATACAGCTACGTTAGGAGTAACGTTAGATGCAATACTACTAGTAAATCTAATATTATTACTTTGAACGTTGCCTGTTAATGTAAGATTTCCGCCTGCAATACTAATAGCATTGGCAACATTGCCACTTAAATTAGTAAATAATGTATCAATATCGTCCCGATACGCAAAATTTGAACTAACTATTGCACTAACAGTACCTGAGCCAGTACTAGATGTTACCAACGGATATAATGTTGCTGAACCTGAGTAACCAGTAGTACTTATTGTATTTGCGGCAGTTGCTCGCAAATTAGCTACTACCGTATTTGATGAAACTACAAAAGGTGCAGTACCGGTTGCGACATTAGATATGAACTGTCTAGCGGTTACGTTTGCAGATGAGACTGTTAAACTTGTAGTGCCGCCCGCAGTTATTGTAACGTTACCACTTGCAGTAGGAATATTTACATTACTAGTACCATTTGATATACTAGCAGAACTTACAGTTATTCCTGTTAACAAACTACCATTACCTAAAAAGTAATTTGCTGTAATATTACCAGTAGCAGATACTATTGAGGCATTAACGTTACCTGTAGCACTAAAACTATTGGCAAAAATAACATTTGCACCGCTAATGTTACCACTTGCGCCACTAGTGTAAATATTTCCTGTGTTTGAATTACCTGTAACACTTAATGAGGTTAATATTCCAAGACTTGTAATATTTGATTGAGTATTATCAACTACCTGTCCAGCAAAATTAGAATAGTTTGCGTTGTTGGCATTGCCAGCAAAATTATTTGCATAAAGATTACCAACAATAATAAGATTGCCCGGTATATCAACATTACCATTTATTTTATTGAACGTAAAACCAGCATTGCCACCAAAGTTTGCACCATCATCATTAAATTGTATTTGCGTATTCGCACCAGCAACTGTACCATTACCACTAATATTTCCAGTACCAACAGCCCAAGTAAGATTACCCGTACCATCTGTTTGTAAATAGTAATGATTGTTACCACCAGTAATTTTAGTATTGGCAACAGCTAATGTTAAATTGCCTGCGCTAAAACTTGTATTGTTTGCGCCACCAAGAACACCATTATTGTTATATTGCAGTTGTCCATTTGTTCCAGCTGGAATTGGAGCAGGCGCAGTATAAAATGATAACTGTATATCAGTGGGAGTAATTGTTATATCATTAGGTTGAACAGTAAAATCAATATTGTTGTTGCTAACGGTAAAATCTAAATTTATATCAGACATTATTGATACCTTACTATAATTCCTATAGGCTCACGACTAATATCTAACTTAGGACTGCTTAGTGTATCAGTTCTAGTTACAGTCATTGTAACTACAGCAATATTTGTATTAGCTGTACTATTTGCTAATGATATGCTTGGACCACCACCAACAGCACCAGTTAAATCTGCTGGGATATAAAGATATCCTATACCAGTTGCCGGAGTTGTAAAAACTGCTGTTAAGTTACCACCAGTATATGTTAACCCAGATGATGTTAGATTACCAATTGTGATTCCAGTATTTGTTGCATCATACGTAACAGTATCAGCAACATAATATTTTACACCAGTACCTAATGTCCAAGCAGATGGTAAAGTACAGTTGATTGGATCACCAACGCTATCTGTAAAAGCAAATGGGAACGTGTACGCTTCCCCCGTGTATATCTCTATACATTGCATCACTGTGCCAGCGATTGTAATCGTCTTTGCGCCGTTTAATAGTAAACTCATTTTGTTTTCCTTATATTCTATTTATTGTTTTTTATTATCTCTTATTACGGAGGTGGAATTTTACCTTTTAATATGGTATTTTCCATATATACCAAAGTAAGACGAGTTGAACCAACTATATTTCTCATTATAATTCCAGCACCATCTGTATTAGTACCTGTTGCATATCTAATATCTGCAGCCACTTGCGTAGGTTGATTAGCAATTAAATTATATGTTTGCATAACTGCCGTATCAGCATATATTGCTCCTGGAGTAGTAGTAACAGTATAAAAAGGAATCATTTGCAGTGTAGTATTTGCATTACTTACAAAAGTTCCATCACTAATTAATCTCATAAATTCACTACCGGCAGCGTATACATTTCCAGTAGTCTCATAACTTATAGGCCACCATCCATCGGTACCAGCTGCCAGATATAAAAAGCTAGCTTCTGCTGGATTAAACGAACTTGTGCTGTTAGCAACATATCCATTTGCCGTAGTACTTGTACCTTGATAGTATGGATATATATAATTTGCACCCACAGTCGTCCCATCAATATATACAGGGACATTTGTTGGAGCAGTAGTTACGTCAATTGGCATAGTAACAGTATTTGCGGCAACATCAGCAATCGAAATGGTCCATAATTTTAATGCAGTTTCAACATTAAGATTTGGATTTATATTAGTAAATGTAACACTATTAGCTTGTAAGTTTGCACTCCAGTTGAACAGTGAGCTACTTGCACTTGTTCTTCCCGCAAAGTCATTTCGAGCGGTGGTGCTTAAATAATAATTGCCGATAGGTGCATCGTTTACCTCAATGCTTATAGATTGACCACTTGTAAATGGTGAGCCATTGGCCGATTGAACTGTTTTATACAATAAATGTGTTGCCGTGTTACTTGTGTTGCCATAGTTAAAATCCATATACAATACAGAACCACTAGTCGGCACTGTGCTAGCAACACTAAAAGATGTAACTGCACCACTATTAGCAAGAGAATTTACTGTTGCAACTGGTGTGCCTGGAATGCCAATAATGTTAGGGTCACTTAATCCAGTATTTGCTTCTTCTACAAAATCCTGAATAGCATTGTCGCCATAGATTGTGCCATTATATTCAAACGCAGTTATTCTTGCTCCTAAGAAACCATCAGGAGTTTTTGTTTCTTGCACTTGACTTACACGGAATAGTTTATCTGTCCATCCATATTCAGCTAATGTTACACGAACAACATCTCCAGCAACAACTTGTATACCACTGTAATCTAAATTACAGACAATCGACAAATCTTCACGTGACTGCAACAATCTACGAACACCCAAATAAACTGCACGAACATAGTTATTTACTTGAGGATACTGTATAGTTAGTCTGTTGTCTGGTTCATTAGGACTCAATAACGTTGGATCATACCAAGCAGTGCCCGGCGTAGTCATATCAACAACTTTATATCCTGTTTGATCGTTGATTGTGCTGTTAGGAAACTGCACTTCTAAACTGTTGTATGTTTGGTTCAAATCGATAGGATTGATATCAATTCCACCAATCAATACACTACTATCAACACTATACAAATCTTGTAACAAGCCATCATATGGTTTATTAATAACAATAGTCCATTTACCTAACAATTCGCTGTATTGTAGCCAACTATCACACGCATCTACTAAGTTTTGTAGATTACTTAAACAGTTGTCGCCTGTGTTAACTGGACCATCAATGCGATATCTTGGTTGAGTAACTGCAGGATTAACTGGATAGCCTACTGGTAAGTATGTAATTAGTTCATCGCTGTATGCATCTAACGCATCTAAACTAGGTTCGTCAATATTCGCTAAGTCAATAGCACAACCATATATCTGATCCGTCATATAATCTTTAAGAACCATACCAGGTTTAGTCAATGTGTTTGTTATTTGAACACTTAACTTAGGATCAGTTTTAACGTCTTGGACGTCTTGGTTATATATAACTTTTACAATAGCAAAACAAGTATTGGTCATTGTATCTGTACTTGTCCATTGATCCGCGACAGGTATACCAGCATCCTGAAGAATAGTTATAGCACTGGTGCCGCCTGTATTCACACCACTACTGCTGCCATTTATAAATCCATAGATATATGCTTGACCATTTATTGTATCGTCTACTTGTGGTGGTGTAGCATTAGTAGTTAAACTTATAATCTTATTGTTTGCGCCGTAATCACCAACGCCCAATGTTACTTCTTTGCCATTCCAAAATACTTTACCAAAACTTAACGTGCCTGATGTAGCTTCACAGAAACTAAACACATAATACATTGTTTTTTGGTCTGTTGTAATCTTTGCGTCAGTCATTGTTGGTGCCATAAACGCAGTGCCATACACAGGCTGTAATTTGTTATTTGTTGCTGGGCCTAGTTGAACACGTGATCCAACGTCTTGCGCTCCCACACTAGATTTATTTGCACGATTAGCAACTAACTTACTAATTACAACGGCACTTACTAACCGCACTGCCGCTGTTGCGACACTAGCAACAGTAACACTTGCAAACAACCCGGTTACAAACGTATAACCTGCGTAAATTAATTCTGCCATTTTATAATCCTATAGACCAAGTTTCTTCTGTTTTCTTAAATCCCATTTTTTCTAAGTTGAGTTTTTTAAGATGATATGCTTTTGTTATAGAAAACATTTTAATTTTGTTTTCTTTTATCATTTTATTTCCGTGTTCATTATAGGCACGTAATAATCGCATTGCCGCGCTACTGGTTCGTGCATTTGGTTCAACCCATAATAATAAATGATTTAATATTTTTACTTCTGGATCCCAAATGTTGCCATTGCACAACGCTAACAATATTCCTACTGCCTTGTTATCTTTTTCTGCAACCAATGCTAAACCACCACCTAATAATATATGATGGAATAACTTACTAATATAATCTTCTCTCAAAACCATTTCCGAGTTTAAACTTGTTTCTGGCAAATCTGTCTGTTGCTGGTATTGTTTTAATACATCTAACAAAAATGGTTGATCGAATTTATTTGCTAATCTTATGTTCATTTGTTAAAATACTCTATATGATGTATCTTCGTTTGTATCTTGTGCTACTTGACCTGCATCTGTTTTTGCCTGACTTTGTGTAGTTGCGCCTTGTTTCGGTTCTTGTCCAAAACTAAATGCTCTATCTGCTAAACTTGGCACACGATCCATACTAGTATCAGTTGGATTATATTCTTTCCAACTTTCGCTATTTGTTTTTCTACCTGCAATGCGATTTTCTAATACACTTTTAAAGCTACTTGCCATTAACGAAACGGTATAGTTATCGTCTTGGTCTTGTCTTTCTTCTGTGATTTGGTAATTGGTAACAATACCAGTAAACCTGTGAGCATTGCTTGTAAGATTATAATTGTTATCATAAAAACCTCTTGTGATTTCTAATTTACTTCCACGTATCTTATTGTCTAGCACAACGTAGATATTATTGCCGCTAACACCACTCAACGCAATAGTTGTATCTGCGCTTGTTACACGGATATCACGTTGTTGCACGCCAACTGCAAGTAAACCACCTAATGGTGTATATACTTGACCATCAATAGTTTCAGATTGATAGCTACTACTAAATGTGTAAACATTGTTGTTTGCCATATTACCATATTCATTGTATATGGTAAGCTTAACAAACTCTGCATTATTGACTAATGGTTTATTATTTGCTACTGCTGGAATGTTATCCATTATGCGGCTCCTACGTATTCATACAATTCAAATGCGTCACTAAACTCTAACAATGCATTGTTAGTTGTAGTTGTACCATTGCCAACATATCCACCAGGAATCAGTTTGTATGTAGGCATATTAGGACAAAACATATTAAACTGACAAGTGTTACCAACTATAATACCTTCGCCAGTTAATGTACCAGTCAGTATATTGGGCCTGTTAGTTGTAACAACAACTGTTGATCCAGATCCACGCAATACTTGTGTTGTGCTAGTGAATGGATAAGGATATTCATTTAATGAGCCAATTTGTATCAAATCGTTTTGTTTAAATATTATTGCTGTACTTGCGGCTGTGATGCCACTAACGTTCAATGTAAGTTGGTCTCCAACAAAACTTGTAACAGTTATTGTTGCTAATTGTGGTGTAGTCATTGCACCTTGATACTTAAAGATCCAACTTAAACTAGGTAAATTGCTGAATGTAATTACTTCAGGAGTAATTCTATCTAACAAGTCTAGTGCTTCCATCAAATCTCTTGCTTGACTATATCTAAAACGATTAGGCATATCAAGTGTGAACTTCCAAGGGTTCTTTGTTGGTGTAGCACTAACACGAGGTATCTCATTTCGAGTATATTGAATGCCCACTACTCTGCGACGGTCTATCGCTAACCCGTTACTGTAATTTAATATTGTTTGTAAGCCCGCCATATTATTCCTTATCTACCATAACTCATCTCTTTTTGTGCTAATTGCACTGAACCAAATAATGCTTTACGATTCTCAGCAAATAACTGAGCTACCGACTTAGCGTCTAATGCACTAATGTTGTTTGTAATGTATGTGTTGCCACCACCACCTGCACCACCCATTGAACCGCCATTGGGAACAATAGTGCCTGCTGTTTTTGGTACGAACAACTCCGGTCCGTTCTCACCAACAATACTTGGCTTACCTACAGGTGGTTGTCCACCATTCGCAAAGAAGCCACCAAAGATTGAACCTAATATACTACCAATGCCTCCGCCGGCTGCTTTGAACAATGCTGTTGCTTGCGCTCTTAATTCAATCTTTAATAAGTCTTGAATGATGCTACGAGCAAAGTCACCAAACTTAAATTTACCAGTTGTAACAAAGTTATCAATAGCACTATTCATATTATTTGTAATACTACTGAACGCTTGACCTGCCATTGTTGCGGCATTAGTAGCATTGTCCATATAACTATTAAACGCATCAGCCCAACCTTGTTCCCATGATCGACTTGCTATTAAGTTAGCAGTTTGAGCTTCGGCAATTTCTTTGTATCTATCAGCTATTAATCCTAATCCATCTGCTAGTTTTTTAGCATCTGACGCACCCATATCTTCTAAATTAAATTGTTCTGCAAATGCTCGACCCGCTTCTAATGCGGCTTTGCGGGCACTTTCTTGTATACTTGCAAACTGTTGTTCTAATGGGTTACGACCCATTTGTTGCTTTTGGAATGATGTGTCGTCTAACTGACCTTGTGTTTGTTGACGAATCTGAAGTATTGAAGCATCCAATTGCTTTTGCTTTTCTAATGCTTGCGTAATTCTATCAATGTTATTAACTCTATCTTGTTCTAACATTTTTAAGCCTTGCAAGCCTTCAATAGAGTTTTTAATTCTTTCGGCATCTATGCTAATTTGTGCTTGAACCTTTGCCATTTGCTCATCATATATTGGAGCTAATTCTTTTTCTTTGTCAGTCAATAATGATTTGGCAACACGAAGTCTATCAACTTCATCTGCGCCGCGCTTAAAGATTTCTTCTTGGGCACGAATAACTTCTGAATAATCTTGACTCTTACCTACTAACATCTTTTCAATGTTAAGTTGGTCAAGCATTTCGTTATTTTGTTTAGCAAATGCACCTGCTGAAGCTTCAATTTCTTTACGGCGTTTAGCTAATGCATCTTCTACTTCTCTAGCCGCGTTTGCTTGTTTTTCTAAATCTTTAGTTAATGGTGACTCTTTACTATCACTCTTGAAGCCCATTAATTCTTTTAGCTTAGTGAATAAGCTGTCTATTTTATCTTGCACACCTTGTGGTAAAACTAGTTTATAGAATGCGACAAAGGCTCCACCCAATATGCCTAAGCCTTTTATTATCTCATAGATACCTTTGCCTAGCCAATCTAAGCGTTTGCCTAGACCATTAATTGTTTTGGCTGTGACTTCACCTTCTTTAGCTACCTTACCTAGTTGCCATTTTAGAATTTCCCATGTTTTAACTAACGCATCAACGCCTTGTTTAACTAATAACGGAGCCGCTATCAATAACTTGAAACCTTGAACTACTAATTGAATTACTTTACCAATAGCAAAGAATGTTCCAACTACAACTGCAATATCAAATACTGTGCTAATGAAACTCTTTGTAGCTTTGCCCATATCTAATAAGCCGGCCGCTATTTCACTGATAGGCTTCAACGCACTTAATAATTCTACTTTTAATGTATTGACTACAGTTTCAAAATTCTGTTGTGCTTGTGCGGCTGCTTTAATTGATGCGGCATATTTTGCTGATTCTGCTGTAGCACCACCAAACAAGCCAGCTACACCTTGTGCGCTTACACCACGCAATGCTTTACCAAACAATTCCATTTGCAGAACTGAACGTTTAGCGGCATCGTCAATGTTAGCTAAACCTAATACTGCTTTTTGTAATAAATCTTCTTCACTTAATGTTTGTAAATCTTTTAAGCTAATGCCAACTGCTTTAAATGCTTGTTGAGATTTTAATCCACCATCGGCTGCTTCACCAATACTTTGAACAAACTTTAACAAGCCTTGTTGGGCTTTATCTACTGTGCCACCTGATTGTGCTACTGCGCTACCAAAGCCTAATATTGCGGCTGTGCCTACATTAGTAGCATCTGACAAATCTTGTATAGCATCTGCAAACTGAAAAGCTTGGCTAATAAAACTACCCAATGCTAATCCGGCAATAACTGACTTAAAACTAGCAAAAGTTTTATTGACCTTATCAACTTTGCTGTTAAGTGCGTCTAAATTTCTTTGCGCGGATGTTGTGTTTACATCAACTGTATAACTTAAATCTGCCATCTTACTTTCCTTTTAATATCTGATCAACACGCTTTTTGATGAAATCTTCAGTTGGCTTAGTCATACCTTGTGGGCTTTGCTTACTATAGCCTTCATCTAATCTTTTAGCATATGCGTAATCAGCAACGATAGTTTTACCTTTTAATTTGGTTTTTCTTCTTGCATTACCACTGCGTATAGGTGTGTCTTTTACAAATTCACTAAAAGCTTCTTTAGGTAAATTAGCAATTGCTTTCTCTATCTTTAATAAACTTTTAGTCATTGTATTTTTTGTTACCACAGACATTATTGTACCTTATTCTTGTTAAACATAGCTAGTAATTCATCTGGCGAATATTCTGGTAATGGATCCATTCCATTGTTCATTGACTTCTTGTGATGAAAATTCTCAAAACTTAATGCCGCATCCATAATATACAAATCAAACGTATTGCTTCTACCTAATACTTCACTAGGAAGCATACCATAACGCTTACCCAGTGAATCAATCGTCAGTATCAGTGCCATCTTTTCACTTTTAGGATCAATACTGTCTGACGTTACTTTCCCAGTAGCTCGGTCACCTTACCAATTGCCTTCATCAATAAGTGTGTAGGTAACATCTCATCGTCTTTGAGAATTTCTTTACCTTTATCATCTAATATCAATGTGCGAACAATGCTAATAATACCACTGGTATCGTTGCCTGTTGCGTTTGCTAGTTTCATAAACACTTCCATAGGCTGACGATCCCAAGTCCAGAATTCAATGGCTTCACCAAATTCTTTGATGGTTTCTTCGTCATCTATATGAACGTCTATTAGTTGGGGTTTTGCTGTAAGAGAAGATAATTTCATTTGTTGTTTCCTTATTAAATTATTATATTGTATTTATTCTTTTTCTAATTCGGCTTCTAGTAATTGATTTAACAATGCTAGGCGAAATTGTTGTTTTGCTTTTAATTGCTTAACTGTTGCTTGCATACTATCAAGCATTGGCATCATCTTTGCCTCATCTGCAATTAAACTGCGTAATTTTTCTTCATTGGTCTTTAACCATACATCGTGTTCACTCATTTGTTTTCCTTCAATAAAAAAGGGGCACGAAGCCCCTTTTATGTTTGCTTAATTAATTAAACAACACCGCTAGTGATAGCGCCATCAACAGCAATACTCATTGGAGAGATCCATACTGGATTCTCTGGAGCAACTGTTGGTGCTAAACTAGATACATAACCTGTGCCAGTGTAGTAGAATGCGCCGTTAGCGTTACCATTCAAATACAATTTCCAAGCAATGTTTACTTTGTTTTCGCTTAAGCCTGCAACACCATAGAATGATGCTGTGTTTGCCGTTGCACCTGCATTACCAAAATAAACTAGTCCATCTAACACCATATTTGTGCTGATTTCATTGTCAGCTGGTGTAGTAATCTTGTTCATATCACCAGAACAAAAGTCTGTGTATGAATAGATACCTGTTGAGTTTGTAACTGTAACGTCTTGCAAGCAAGTGACACTCAATGAAGCGTTTGCTACATTAGATATGTCTGTGCTAACCAATAATATTGGTTGTGTTCCTGTTGTGTTTACTGTAATTCTTGCCATTTGATTTCTCCTTAGTTAGGCGTATTAAATTCCATTCGTAGCAATCTGAATGTCCAGGTATGCTTCTCTGCTTGTGTAGGCCCGTATGTTCTTACTTGGTCAAAATCTCTTTCAAAATAACCATCCATCAATTGCACGCCATCATCTTTGATAGCTGTAACTAAATTTGCAATAATAGCATTAACTGCTACATTGTATGGGTCATCTTGGTAACTAATATAAGTTATACCAAATTCATCATAAGCGTGATACACTGATCCGCAATATTGTATTCCAAGTTGATGAGGATTTCTCTCTACTGTATGCACATCACTCACGTAGATACCATAACGTACAACTTCACTATCACTAGGGAAGTCATCATATATTGGTATGTTCCACGAGGTCGGTATGTCGCGGCGCAACACTGCAACAATTTGTGATTGTTGTACTGTTGGTTCGTTCAATACTGCGTAAGTGACTTCAGCCATTAGAAATATCTCCTATCGCCGTTGAAATAATCAACATCTGCTGTCCAATTTTCTTCAAGTTTTGTCGTCGGCCCTTGTGGACTATCCATATATAAATCATAGAAGTTCATAAGTTGTAACGCTTTTGTCCATTCATCTTCACATCGCTTTTTAGCGAATTCATAATTCTGAACATCAACCTCATTCATATTAGACACATCGGTTACTAAACTTTCATAGAAAACTAGTATTGCACCGAATGTGTCTAAACGAATTAATGTTTGGTCACTCTTAATGAGTAGACTTGGATTGAAACTTGATATCAATTGACCGTCTGGCAGATTAGCATAATAGTAAGCACCCAACACAGTGTCGCAGTATTTCTGCCACCATCCGAACTCTAACTTATAAAGCCACTCTTGTGA
>Ga0114978_10004594_pt1 | contig 11129 bp, 8 predicted proteins | sample S_140212_EF_Meta_FD_87027 | JGI IMG/M metagenome (GOLD analysis project Ga0114978, IMG submission 87027) | Freshwater microbial communities from Lake Simoncouche, Canada to study carbon cycling - S_140212_EF_MetaG | ecosystem: Environmental > Aquatic > Freshwater > Lake | place: Lake...
AGGGATTGATGCGTGAGACCTCGGACCAGGAAAATTTCATTTCCCCGATCAGTGGGTGCTGGACCGTCAATTGCTTGGCATCGACAGCAAGGATGGTGACCATCCAGACGTCGGGTTGAAGAGCGGGTCGATCGACGAAGGGCTGCATTTCGATCCGTGCCACCACCCCGGATTTTGGTATCCCCTGCTGAGAAACAGGTTTTGCGGTCTGAGACCGGTGCATCGCGGTTAACCGTTTGAGTGGTATCGACCGCATCTTGCCAATCGCTTCGAGTGTCACAGCGGTTGCTGTAAACCCCCGCATCCGACCGAACAGCTCATCACCGGTTTCGGTGACGAGCACGTCTTGATCACGGAAGGTGACCGGTGTTCGCTCGTCCTCGGTTGGGATCAAGAGCTGGCGAATCTGCAGCCCATCAATCCAAATCCGATTCGGGGAATTGGGCGGTGGAGGAAGAAACCGGATCCCCTTCAAGCCGGACTTAGGGGTCTGACGCGTACTCAGCAGCGTTTCGTCCACGATGATTCGGGTTCGTTCCGGTTCAATCAGCGCGATCAACGAATGCCAACCAGCGGAGAGGGGCAGCGTCGGCTGTGTGGCATCGATCGCTGTGAGCTGACCCAAATCCGAGACGGATACCGATCGGTCGGCGTGAATTCGGACGACGAGTGGCGAGTTCATCGGCTCGGCGTCACCCCATTCGATCTGCCACTCGCCACAGCGCGAACCCGGATCATTGTTGAAAACCTGGAATGAGAATTCGATTCGTGCCGATTCCAGGGGGGATTCGAGGGTTTGCCGATATCCGGGAGACGCGGAATCGATCCGGAGCGAGGATTTGCCTGTTGTCGCTTGCGTCTGATCGAGCATTTTTTCTCGCAGCTCGGCCGTCAGTCCTGACGAGTCGAGCTCAAAGGATTCGGCCACCACGTCGATTTCACCGGGGGGATTCGAGATCGCAGAAATGGCCGAGACCGGAATCAGGATCTTTTGTCCCGTGGTTCGTTGAAAGTGGGCGAACGAAGTTCCCCAGTCGAGGCATTCACCGACAAATCGGTCTCCTCCGATGAGCAGCACCTGTCGCAGCGGACGATGTGAGTGTGAGACACGCGGCTGCCGGGGAAGTTCGATCCGTGATCCGGGTGAATTTGGTGGATTCGGTGAATTTGGTAAGAACCAAAACCTCCCTTCCGCCAAATCTTCCAGGAATTCAGCTCCCTGCATGGCCGTGTTGGACATCCCTGTTGACAGGGGACCGGCCTGTTGCGACTCTGCAGCGCGGTCGGTCGACGGCATCGCCAGGAGGACCAGAAGTACCAGTAGCAAGCGGATGATTCGATCTGCGTAAGTCAAAAAACGATCCTTTCCTATCGCGGCCAACGCATCGGTTTGCATGGTGTTTCCATTGGGTTGTCCCCTGTTTCATGTGATCGCCCGGTAGACTTGATCGCTCAGTCCCGGATTAGCGAATCCACCTGCGGACTTTGTGGTTGCTGCTGTCTCCGATGTAGATTTCGCCACCCGGTGCCACATAAATTCCGTGAGGGCGATTGAGGCGACACTGGCGCGGGTCGCCATCTGGGCCATCACCCGCTTTTCCATCCCCGATCAGGGTTTCGATTTTTCCCGTCCCCTGATGAATGATCCGGATAACATGGTTTTCTGTGTCACAAATCAAAATATTGCCGTCGTGATCCACGGCAATTCCCTTGGGGCCTGAAAGTTGAGCCAGTTTGGCATCCCCCTGATCACCAGAAAAGCCAGGCTTACCCGTGCCGGCCACGTGATGCACCGTTTGCAGTGATCGATCAATCCGATAGATCGCACTCCCTTCACGCAGTACCACTACCAGATCCCGTTTGGCGGTCAGGGCGATCGAGCGTGGCCCGTGCAGGAAAGTACCGGCAAGTGGCTGTCCCTCGGTAATCCCCCTTCGTTCTTTGGTCCCGGCAAAGGTCGAAATCTGTCCCGTCGCCGTCTCGACATAGCGGATTCGCTGGTTTTTGATGTCGCAGATGAAGAGTCCCGCTTCGCCATCCAGGACCACCGCAATGGGGAGATCCAGCAAACCCTTTTTCGCGGAACCACCATCACCGGCAAAACCGGACTGGCCGGTCCCCGCGACGGTTGAGATGATTCCGGTCTGGGCATCGACCCGGCGAATCGCGTGTGAGGCGGTGTCAGAGATGAACAGATTTCCGGCCCGATCGAACCGCAATTCATGCGGTTCGTGCATCAAGGCTTTGGTCGCGGGGCCATCGTCGCCGGCGTAACCGGGCTGGCGTCCGGTTCCCGCAACCGTAGAAAGGATTTGGGTTTTCAGATCGAGTCGTCTGACGATGTGATTGGAAAACTCGCAAAAATAGAGCATTCCATCTGGTCCAATTTCCAGGCCGAACGGCTGGCCCAATCCCCCCAGAATCGCGGGACCGCCATCGCCGGAGTACTCGTCGACCCCCTTTCCTGCAATCGTCCTGACTTCCGCCGCAAAAACCACTGACGAGCAGGCCGCTGGCGACAAGATCGCTGATGAACAGATCAGGCAAACAAGCAGAGCGGGAAACCACGTTGAATATTTCATACTTCATCGATCCTCGGGTCTCGATCCTCAGGTTTTGACGGCATGCCACCGATCCGTTGATCGTATCCATCAACGAGTCTGAACGCTATTCGCGGATTGGTGGAGGGGCGTGTTGAATGTTCCAAATCGGGAAAATCAAATCCTGCGGTTTCTCTGGTCGTTCACCTTGGACTTTTCGAGCGATCTCGCCAATACTCTTCAGAGACGATTTTTGACGGTTCCGCTATAATCTCAGTGCATGGCGTGTGAACTGCGACTGGTACAGACAATTGTATTGTGAAGGAAGAGGAAAAGATGAAATATCCAACATGGTCACTGGTGTTTGTGGCATTGGCTACGATCGCTGAGGGGCAAGATGCGGCTCGGCCAAACGCGGTCCCAACCGTTGTTCTGGGGTCACCAGAGTTGACCGCCGGGGTTCCTGGTCGTGGTGAACTGACGAACGAACAAATCAAAAGTTGGCTGGGTAATCCTGCGATTCATCAACCACTCGAGGTTGTGCTCCCCGTCGGACTGGCACTCGGTGCTAACAATATTTCGATTCCCAAAGAGAATCCGATCACGCGAGCCAAAATCGAACTTGGTCGGCAATTGTTTTTTGATACCCGGCTTTCTTCGGACAACACGGTCAGTTGCGCCAGTTGTCATCACCCGGAAGATGGTTACGGACGGAACACCACCTTCGGTGTCGGTGTCGGCGGCCAGAAGGGTGGACGAAATTCTCCGACGAGCTTCAACCGGATTCTGAGTTCGGTGCAGTTTTGGGATGGACGTGCCGCCACGTTGGAAGATCAGGCCAAAGGCCCGATCGGCAATCCGATTGAAATGGGGAACACCCATGAAGCGGCTGTGAAGACGATCAAGGGAATCGAAGGTTATCGTCTGGAATTCGACAAAGTTTTTCCTGGCAAGGGGATCACCATTGATACGGTTGCCCAAGCCATCGCTACCTTCGAGCGCGCCATCGTGACGGGACCTTCTCCCGCCGACTACTACGAACCGCTGATGAACTTTGAAAAATCCTTTGGCGATGATTTAAAGGATATGGACACCTTCAAGACCGAAGACCTCGATTCGTACAACCAGTACTGGAAGCTCAAACGAGCCAGCGACGCCCATCCGATTTCCCCTTCGGCCATTCGTGGTCGCGAATTGTTCTTCGGCAAGGCAAACTGCACCGCCTGCCATGCCGGTGCCAATTTCAGCGATGAAAAGTACCACAATATCGGGATTGGGATGGAAAAAGAAAATCCAGACCTGGGTCGCTTTGATCAGACGAAGCAGGACAAAGATCGGGGTGCCTTCAAGACACCCACCGTCCGTAATATTTCGCAAACCGGTCCCTACATGCACGATGGAAGCCTGAAGACCCTGATCGAAGTGGTCGAATGGTACGACAAAGGGGGCCATCCCAATCCTTACCTGAGCGACAAGATGAAGAAGCTCAATCTGACCGCACAGGAAAAGGAAGATTTGGTTTCGTATATGCAGGCACTGCAGGGGGATCTGCCGGTCGTTCGCACCGACCGATTGCCAAAGTAAAAAGTAAGACGTTGAGATTCCGTCTAAACTGGGGGGTTGAAAACTGTAGCGATACGGCTTTCAACCCCCTTCTGATTGAGATACACTCCTTGCCGATCCTAGGCGAAACAAGGAAAGAGAGATGCAGTCGGACATTCGACTTGACGCAAGACGCAAAATTCGAAGGTCCCTTTTTCCTTTTCCTTTTCCCATGACAACTCGACATCCATGACAACTCGACATTCCGGCTTACGCCGTCCACGTCCCGGGTTTACCTTGATTGAACTTCTGGTTGTGATCGCCATCATCGCGGTTCTGATTGGATTGCTGCTTCCGGCGGTTCAGCAGGCGCGAGAAGCCGCACGGCGAGCCTCTTGTGTCAACAATCTCAAGCAAATTGGTTTGGCTCTGCAAAATTACCATGATTCTCATAATACATTTCCACCCGGATATGTCTCGAAGTTTGATGCTGCCGGCAATGATCAGGGTCCGGGATGGGGATGGGGAGCGATGATTCTGGCGGAGATTGATCAAGGTCCACTTCGCTCGTCGATCAATTTTGAAAATCCGATTGAAAGTTCGATCAATTCAACTCCAAGAATCACATCCATCAATGGTTGGAGCTGTCCTTCGGATTCCACCGAAAAAACTTGGATTGCGGCGACACGAGACACGCTGGGAAATCCCGTCACCACCATTTGTTCGGTCGCAACCGCGAATTACATTGGCGTGTTTGGCATTCCTGAGCCGGGAATCGATGGAGATGGAATCTTCTTCCGCAATAGTCGAATTGGGATTCGTGACATCACAGACGGTGCCAGTCAAACATTCCTGGTTGGTGAGCGATCCCAAAAGTGGTGTGTGGCGAGTTGGGTCGGTGCGGTAACGGGGGCGAAAATCTTCCCGCCAGCAGGCTCACCGGCTTTGCCATTCGTTGAGAATTCGTCGGGAATGGTTTTAGGCCACACTTTCGAGGGACCACCGAATTCCGCAGGGCTCGAATGCAACTGTTTTTCGAGTTTGCACATCGGCGGTGCCAACTTTGTGTTTGCGGACGGACATGTTCAGTTTCTTTCCACCTCTATGGACAAAGGAACCTATCGGTCTCTTTCAACGCGAGCTGGCGGCGAAACGTTGGGAGGATTCTAATGCGCACTTTCGTATTCGGCATGTTTCTGATGATTGCTGCGGTAGGCTGTGGAGCGGCGTCAAAAAGCCAAGCCATATCGATTGACGATGTGCCTCAGGAACTTTTGGAGATCGCCAAAGAAAAACTGCCCGGCGTCACGTTTGATCAAGCTGTCAAAAAGGCAAATGGCGTTCTGGAAGTCCGAGGCAAGGATCCGAAGGGAAAAATCCGGGACATCGAGTTTTCCAAGACCGGCGAGATTGTGGAAATCGAGTAACAAACCCAATGCCGACTTGTCTCATCGTACCCCGATTGACCGTACCCCGAATGACCGTGCTCCATTGGCCTGGGCGGGATTGATCGTGGATTGACTCCACTGAAAAGAATGCGATGCGTCTGTTTCGACAATTCCTCTTGCTCGTCTCGCTGATGTTCTGGCAGGGGGGCTTCATGTTTTACGGTGGAGTCGTCGTTGATGTCGGCGGCCGCATTCTCGGCTCGGAAACCCAACAGGGGTTTATTACCCAGTCTGTCACCAATTATTTGAATCTGGCAGGTTTGGTCTGCTTGTTGGTTTGGACGGAGCAACTGTGGCACGAACGGAAGCGTGGGGTCACGAAGCTCGAGTGGGGCACGTTGATCGTGATGGGCGTTTCGCTCGCGATGCTTGCCGGGATTCATCTCAGCATGGATCAAAGCTTAGACTCGGTCGCAGTCAACGTGATTAATCCCACCCGGTTTGATATCAATCACAAGCTTTATATCGGCATTAGTTCACTTCAATGGCTGGCGAGTCTTACGCTGCTGTTTTTGACGTTGCAACGCTGGAATGCGAGCCATTCAAAGTAGTCAGCCTCATTCAAAGGGGGCGTGGACTGAAAAACGGAGTCCACGGCCACACGTGTTACCAATCCTGGCTTGGTCGATCATCGATTTGTGGTGATTCTCGCTTTTGCCGGTCACCGGATCGTCACTCCGCAGTGAGCCGCGACGAACCACGCGATTCATGACATGCATTACTTTTGTGCATTACTCTTGTGTCCCCTCGGTTCCCATCGGACGGACTTTTGTCGTGCGTGTCGTTTCCGGCTCGCCGACCCTGAAAATCGTTGTGGTCGTCTCTTGCGTAAACCTTTCTCGGACAACTAACATCCGGTATCGAGAACTACGCATTTTTAACTCGAAAACATCCTCATTTCGCCAAGTCTCTTTCAGAAGCACTTCAATTCGGAGTTCGCCAGACCGAATGTGGTTTCAAACGACCTGCGACGATCCGCCCCATGAGAACAAACTCCCCAGACGCCGATGACGCCGCACCTCCGTCGCGCATGGCTGTGGTCTTCGTTGTTCGAGGAGGCTTCAGCAATGTTCAGAAGACCCTGGATTGTCTGCTTGCCCAAACTGCCGCAGACCGCATCGATCTGATGCTGACCACCGACTCGCCTGCGCTGCTGCAGGAAATTGAACGCTACGTAGTGTCTCGTGGGACGTTGGTGAATCCCCGATTTCTGCTGCATGCGGGACCCGATCTGGCCAGTTCTCGTGTGTTCGCAGCGACGGAAGCGACGGCCGAGATCATGACCATCACCGAAGACCATTCGTTCCCCGAGTCCAACTTCGTGGAGGAACTTTTAGGGGTGTTCGATTCGTCGGCGGAAATCCTCGCTGCGGCACCTGTCATGCACAATCCGAATCCAGGCTCTGCTGTCAGCCGAGCACAATTTCTGTTAACTCATGTGATGCTGCGACCAGTCCCTCATCCACCCCGCACCGAGAACTGCGAACGGCTCCCCTGGCACAACACCACGTACCGGCGCGCGGCGTTTGTCGCCGCTGCCCGCGAGGTGGGGTTGATGCAGGCGGAAGGGCTGCTGCAGGCGGAAATCCGCCGGAACAATCCGTGCGCCCGTTTCGTCCACTGCCACCACACCGGACTGTGGCACGTCAACATGAGTCGCCTTGTACCCGCTGTGGAGCACGCCTTTCACGGTGGCCGCATCTTCGGTGCTGAACGAGTCAAGTATTGCCAATGGGGCTGGGAATCACGCCTGCCGCGCGTGGTACTCTTTCCGTTAGTGGCTCTGCTCAAGATGGTGCGCTGTGCCCCCCTCCTGATCGATCGCCGTGCCCCTCTGCAAACTCTCGCCACGTTGGCCACCTCGTGCCTGCTGACGTTCGGTTATGCTGTGGGCGAGGCGGTGGGGATTGCGTGTGGGAAAGGAAACAGCGCCACCATCTACGCCCGTTACGAGTGCAACCGCGTGGGGCTCTTGGATCCCGCTGAGCGGCATCTGCTTTTTTCCGACACCGCCTCCTCGACACTCGTAGACAACACCCACCCATGAACCACGCCCCTCCATTGGTTTCCGTCATTGTCGCAGCATACAACTCGGCCGATTTCCTATCGGGCTGCCTCGAATCGCTGAACCAGCAGACCTTTCGCGATTTTGAAATTATCGTGGTCAATAGTTCTCCAGAAACACGCACAGCCGAGGTCGCGTCGCTCTTTAAAAACGTCTATTTTTTTCAGAGCCCGCACCGCCTCTTTCCGCACGCGGCGCGGAATGTCGGCGTCTCGCTCACCCGCAGCGAACTGTTTGCCTTTACTGATGCCGATTGCCAGGCCGACCCCCACTGGCTGGCGGAATTGGTCTCCACCCATGCTGCGGGGCATGAGATCATTGGGGGCTGCATCGACTCCCGGGCCGAGGCGATCGTTTCTCGGGGGATCTATGTGTTGAAGTATTCCCCCTACCAGCGGGGTGAGCGTGCCGGGCCGATCAGCCTGGCCGCCACCGGCAACCTGTTGGTTTCGCGCAAGGTGTTCGATGCGGTGGATGGGTTCGACGGTTCGATTTTCTGTGGCGACGCGTTGTTCAGTTGGGAGGCCCGCGCAGCCGGTTTCACTCCGTGGTATGAACCGAAGGCGATCGTCTTCGATCAGGATGAGCGATACCATCAGAGATTTTTATACGAACGATTCCAGCGCGGGCTCGAATACGGCCGGGTCAGGGCCGAGTTCGAACAGTGGTCCCGGCCCCGGCGTTGGCTGAGGATCGCGGGCTGCCCCTTGGCTCTCTGTTCGGCTTTGGACGCCATCGGACGACACTGCCTGAACGGCGCCCGGCTCAAGGATTTTCTGATTGGGTTTCCATTCATCGCGGTTGCCCAAGCCGCTTGGTGTGTCGGCGAAGCCTTCGGTTATGCCACCCGCTCGCCGGACCGTAGTAAAAACTTCAAACCCACCCTCTGAGCCACCGTCACCCTCCTTCGACTCAGCGTCGGCCTGGGGCAACGACTGACCCCCTCACGCGACCAACAAACCCAACCCGTATCCCCCCTCCCGCCGTGGTGTTTGGTCCAAACACTGCGAGTTCGGGGTCGGTGGAGGATTATTGAGTTTCCAACGGGGGATGAGAAAATCCAGGGACACTCGTATTTTGAATGTCAGCAGTTTGTGGCCGTTGATTGGACTTCTCTCCTTTTCCGCACGTCTCGCGTCGCCAGAGGATACCTAAAAAACGATGAGCACGGCTTCACTGAGGACTCCGAAGCAGTGCCACACCGGCATCTTGCCGGCAACTCGGTTTCTATGCATAAATCCATTAAAATTTTTCAAAAACTCTTTCAATCGCCGCATCATCCCATGAAAACGACGTTTTCTTAAAAACCTCTTGGCGTTTTCTCTGTGCCTCCGTGCCTCTGTGGTTAACCCTCTCTTCCGGGGCTGAAGTCACCCCCCGACGCGTGGAAGAACGGGGACAGGCACCGCAGACGGAGCCAGTCCCCGTTCTTCCACGCGTCGAGGCAAAAATATTCTCTGAACCATGACACCAGATGGTCATGGGTTGATTGACGTGTCTTCCCACGCGTCCCCATAGTACAGCGACGTTTCCGTTTTTCAGGCGCAATCGATGCAAACTTTGACACAAATCCAGCGGCAATGGCAGATTTTGATCGCGTTAAATTCGCGACAACAGGGTCTGACCGTGATGGAAATCGCCACGGAAGTCGGTGTCGATACGCGTACGATCCGACGTGATTTGCATGCGATCCGTGCGGCAGGGTTTCCATTAGAGGGGCGGATTTCCCAACAAAATCTGAAGCATTGGACGCTCGGGAACGGCGGTTCTGTGGTCCCGCTGTCGTTCAACTGGTCCGAGGCGGTCGCGTTGTATCTGGGTCGGCGGTTGCTCGACCCCTTGGCAGGGACCAATTTCTGGCATTCGGCCCATTCCGCCTTTCTCAAGATTCGAGCGGTGCTGGGGGAATCGGCACTCGAACATCTCGATCAGATTTCGTCCGCGTTTTTGCAGACGACGCCGGGGGTCAGTAACTATTCCGAGAAAGCAGACCTGATTGACCGGCTGATGCAAGCGATCGAAGAGCACCGCATGGTCGATGTCGCCTACCAGCGCGACCCAGCAGCCGATCCCGCCAAGCTGGTTCTGGCACCGTACGGACTTGTGTACCACAAGGGATCACTCTATCTCATGGCCTTTTCGCCCGAGCACCAGATGGTTCGGATTTACAAGCTGGACCGAGTGGTCGCGGTTGAGTTGCAAAAACAGCACTACGAACCCGACCCCCAGTTTGACCTGCAGCGACACCTGGCGCACTCGTTCGGAGTGTTCCGCAGTGACGGTGATGACCAGTCTTTGCAAACAGTCCGCATCCGCTTCAGTCCCGAGGTAGCCCGATACGTACGGGAAAAAACCTGGCACAGTTCCCAGCAACTGTCGAGCGAGCCCGATGGGAGTCTGTTGTTCGAGGTCGAGCTCGACAACACGCGGGAGTTAAAAACCTGGATTCAAAGTTTCGGCCCCACCGCCATGGTGCTGCAGCCCGCGTCGCTGCGGCAGGAAATCATCCAGGACGCCGAGGGAGTCCTCAAACGGTACGGGGCCCTCATCGAGCCCATCGAGTCCGGACACCCGAAGCAAGCGACGAAACAACCGACCAGCAAGCGAGGGGAATAGCATGCCCACTCGCCACCGGGTCCACGTCGCCGTGATTCAATTCAAAATTGACCCCCTCACAACAAAACGTGATCGTCAGATTGCCGATTGGATCGATTCGATCGCGGCAAAGCGGCGAACCGTGTTGTCTTTTGCGGTAACGCGGAAAATTGTATTTTCTTTAGCCGCAACGCGGCATAAGTTAATAGCCAGGGGCGTGAGCCCCTGGAACGTGACCCTCTGGAAATCGTCACCCCCATTCAACTTAGCCGCAACGCGGCGACAGAACCATTCGGAGAAGGCCGATGCCACAATCATTTGGGAGTCTTTACTTTCATCTCATCTACAGCACGAAAAATCGGGAACCGATCATCACCGAGGATCTGGAACCAAGGCTATACGAGTACCTTGGCGGCATTCTCCGGAATCAAGAGGGCAAACTGGTTGCGGCTGGAGGAACGAAAGATCACATTCATTTGCTCGTCTCACTGTCGCGTCAAGATTCGATCGCCGACACCATTCGAGTGCTGAAAAGCAATTCCTCGGGATGGATTCACAAAAATTTTCCAGACCAGCAATCATTTGCCTGGCAAGTGGGGTATGGCGCATTTTCGGTAAGCTATTCCGGACTCGACGCGGTTCAAGCGTATCTCGCCAACCAAAAGCAGCACCATACGAAACAAACATTCCAGGAAGAATACCGTGCGTTCCTCATCCGGCACGAATTGGAGTACGACGAACGTTATGTATGGGATTGATCTCGATCGCACGCGACGATCACCCCGTTGGGGTTCGAAGAGGTGTTGTTGGGGGGCGTTTCCAGGGGTTTACACCCCTGGCTATTCACTTCCGTCCCTTTGGGACTAAGAACAAGATCCCTTGTCACCCGCGTCGGTTGATTGGTTGCAGATTGTGGATTGATTCCACCTCGTCGATTCA
>Ga0114978_10004597_pt1 | contig 11125 bp, 9 predicted proteins | sample S_140212_EF_Meta_FD_87027 | JGI IMG/M metagenome (GOLD analysis project Ga0114978, IMG submission 87027) | Freshwater microbial communities from Lake Simoncouche, Canada to study carbon cycling - S_140212_EF_MetaG | ecosystem: Environmental > Aquatic > Freshwater > Lake | place: Lake...
CTCCCCAATACGGGGGTTTCGCGACTTCAAGGCGCGACGGGTGCGCGTGCCAAACGCTCGGCACGCAGGAGCGATGGTATCCGCCGTTCGAGCCCCGCACGGGACAACACGTGCCGGGGCGCAACCACCTACGCGTCGATCCCGGGCACCCGACTCCCATTCACGAAGGTCGGTGAACCACGACCTATAATCAATCCAATGCCTGAATCAACATGAGCGAAAGAATTCGTTGCACTCCCCTTGGCGGCCTTGGCGAAATCGGCAGGAATATGCTGGTCGTCGAAGACGATCAGGACATTGTCATCATCGACTGCGGGGTGATGTTCCCTGAGAACGAAATGCTCGGGGTCGATCTGGTCATCCCGGATGTCTCTTATCTCGCAACCAGACTGGATCGAATCCGGGGCATCATCCTCACCCACGGGCACGAGGATCACGTTGGCGCGCTTCCGTACATCCTTCCTCAGTTGAACTTCCCTCCCTTGTGGGCGACCCCTCTCACCGCTGGCCTCATTGCCGGAAAGCTCAAGGAACATCGCCAGACCGACCGGGTCTCCCTGAACCGGATCGTGCCCGGCGAGGCCGTCAAGTTTGGCCGTTTCATCGCCGAGTTCTTCCACGTTTGTCACAGCATCCCGGATGGTGTCGGCGTCGCTCTTGAGACTCCCGCAGGGACAATCGTCCACACGGGCGACTTCAAGTTCGACCACACTCCGGTCGACGGCCGTCCGACGGACTTCGGAAAGCTCGCCGAGGTAGGCAAGAAGGGTGTCCTCTGCCTCTTTTCAGACAGCACCCATGCAGACAGGCCTGGTCATACCCCTTCAGAACGGGTGATTGACACCGCTTTCGAACAGATTTTCGCGAGCGCAAAGGGCCGAATCATCATCGCCACCTTTGCGTCGCTGATCTCCCGCGTCCAGCAGGTCATCGACGCCGCCGTCCGGCACAACCGGCGCGTCGGCATCGTTGGGCGAAGCATGGTGCAGAACGTTGCGATCGCCCAGGAACTTGGCTACCTGACTGCACCCGCCGGTGTTCTCTTGCGTCCTGACGAACTTGCGATGGTCAACTCCATGCCTGGCAAGGACATTGCGCTGATCACGACAGGTAGCCAGGGCGAGCCGACGTCCGCACTTGCCCGGATCGCAAACCGCGACCATCGCCAGGTCCAGATCGCTCCCGGTGATACGGTCGTCGTTTCAGCCGCCCCGATCCCAGGCAACGAGGAACTGGTCAGCCGCACCATCGACAACCTCTTCCGGCTTGGCGCCAATGTCGTCTGGGGGCATGACCAACTGGTTCACGTGTCCGGACATGCGAGCCAGGAAGAACTCAAACTCATGATCTCCCTGATCCGGCCGAAATACTTCGTGCCAGTTCACGGCGAGTACCGCCACCTGATCCTGCACGCCCGTCTCGCGCAGACCATGGGATTGCCGGCCGAGAATATCTTCGTCATCGAGGACGGAGACGTACTCGAAATCGGCCCCGACCATGCGGAGGTTGCCGAACACGTGTCAGCGGGCTACGTGTTCGTGGATGGCCTGGGCGTTGGCGACGTCGGGCAAGTAGTCCTGCGCGACCGGCGCGTCCTTGCCCAGGACGGCGTACTGATCGTCTCGTTGACCGTGGAGCGTGCAACCGGACGCCTGATCGCCGGTCCGGAAATCGTGACCAGAGGCTTCGTTTACATGCGTGAAGCCGAGGAACTGGTTGAACAGGCCCGCGCACAGGTTGTCACGGCCATCGAATCCACCCGCCGGGCATCACCCTTCGCATCAACCGATGACGACGGTGTCGATGTGGTGCCTTCTGTCAACTGGGCTGACGTGCGCAACCGCATCCGTGACGCGCTGTCGAAGTATGTCTACGATCAGACCCGCCGCCGACCAATGATCCTTCCTCTGATCGTGGAAATCTAGTCAAAGGTGCCCCCTGCCCCGCTCGCAACGGGGGCAGGATGTAGGGGATGGTGGCCAAGCCTCCATGGCAGGTGCCGTCGCTTCAGGGGTGAGGAAACCTCGGGAGCGCCGGCGAACTTGCAGGCCCATCCATGTGGGTGCATGCGTCGCCCTCGCGCGTCGGTTCGGAACCAACTCGGCCGTGGACCAGCCCGTTCCCAACGGTCATCCACCCGCCCCTGTGGGGTCCTCCTGGTTCTGAGACATCAAGACCTTGCATCCGTTCTTCCATCGGGACGGAGTTTGCGCGCGCCATCGGCACGGTCACGCGTCTCCTCCCGCAACTACCGGAAAGCTAGTCCCATCGCCGTACCTCTCTTGGGTGCTCGCGTGGGGTCGGGTTCGAGGGACGAGCCGAAACGGGAGGGACCCAGGATCGTGTCGGGCCGAACGACCACCATCACGCCGAGTACCCGTGCCCCCGCTAAACGAGACGCGCCACCCAAGGGACGCCCTGGTTCAGTGCCGTCTTTCACCGTCAGTCCGCTGACAGCCGTGCGCGTCACCGGTGGTGTGATCGTGCTCGCCGCCACGTATGGGTCTTTGGCAATCCTGTCTCCCGATGGCGCCGCAACCGGCGCACTCGCGCAGCTACTCGAACAAGCTTTCGGGTGGCTGACCGTGCCATGGTGCGTGCTGTTCGGTGCGGTCGGTGCCACAATCGCCATCGGAGAGATCGCGTGGCGCCGTCCGGTCATCATGCGTCTCACCGGTGGATTCGGTTTCCTGCTATGTGTCGGCACACTCGGTGTGTCTGGCCCGGCCAGCGTTGCATCAAGTTCGATGGACACCGATGGTTCCGGAGCGGTTGCAACGGCCGCATGGGCCATCCTGAGCGCATGGGTCGGAAGTGCAGGTGCAATCGCGACGGCAGTTGCCTTGGCTACAGCAAGTGCCGTAGCGCTTCTTGGAATCCCGCGTCCGTATTGGGAAACACTTGGCAAGAACCTCCTTGCTGCAAGCATCACCACCGGACGCTACACCGCGATAACGCTCGTGTGGGCGAGTACACACATCTCTCGCGCCCTTGCAGCCCTTGTCGCAATGATCTTCCGCACAATCTCCCAGCTACTCGAAAGCCGCAATTCTGCGCCCCCGGCAGTGACGGACGAACCCGAACTTGATCGGGATGCCGGAAGACGCCCCTCCCGTAACCGGTCACAACCCCCGGACGAACCCGCAACATCACCACGCGGACGTCGCAGCCCGTCGGTCAGCCCGGCCTCGGATGCAGCTACCGGACCACGATCACTGATCATCCAGACCGGCAACCAACCAGGACGTCCCGACGCGTCCGGTCAGACCACTACGTCCGAACCCTCGACCCGGTCAGCGCTAGACCCGGCCCCATGGCCGGAGCGGTGGCAACTTCCGCCACTGTCATTGCTATCCGTGTCGGTCGCGCAGCAGATGGGTGACAACGAAATTGCCGAGAAGGCGGCAACGATCGAGAAGACCCTTCTCAGTTTCAATATCCCAGTCACGGTACGGGAAGCGCGGGTTGGCCCGACAGTCACGCAGTTCTCCCTTGTTCCGGGGGATGGCGTACCAGTCAAGACCATCAAGCGATACGAGTACGACCTCCAATTGCGTCTCGCTGCCAAGACCCTGCGGATTGAACTCCCGGTTCCCGGTCGGCCGTTCGTCGGGATTGAGATCCCGAACGACCGGGCGGCGTCGGTTGGCCTGCGCGAAGTGCTCGAGACACGCGAGTTCACTGAAAGCAAGGGTCGTCTGCGGGTCGCCCTCGGGCGCGACGTCGACGGACGTCCTCGCGTCGGGGACCTGGCACGGATGCCTCACCTTCTGATTGCAGGCCAAACTGGCGCCGGGAAGTCTGTGTGCGTCAACACGATCATCGCCTCACTACTCTCGCATTGCCGACCCGATGAACTCAACCTCCTCATGATCGACCCCAAACAGGTCGAACTTGCCGAATACGAGGGGATACCCCACCTCAGGTATCCCGTTGTCACCGACCTCGCTGAAGCTGGGAAAGTGCTGTTGTGGGCGTGCGAGGAGATGGAGCGTCGCTACACCCTCCTGTCAAAGGCCGGGTACCGCCATCTGGACGCATATAACCGTGCGATCGAGGCGAATGCCGAGGACGCGACGCCACCGGCGGGCAATGGGCGCCACGAGGCCTGGACCGCACTGACCCGGCCGAAGCCACTGCCGTACATCGTGCTGATCATTGACGAACTTGCAGACTTGATGATGTTCGCCCCCGACGACGTCGAACCGGCCATCTGCCGTCTCACCGCCAAGGCCCGCGCCGTCGGGATTCACCTGGTTGTGGCGACCCAGCGTCCGAGCGTCAACGTCGTGACCGGGCTCATCAAGGCGAACATCCCCAGCCGCATCGCCTTCGCGGTTGCGAGCCAGACCGACTCGCGCGTCATTCTGGACACCGGGGGCGCCGAAGCCCTTCTAGGGCGCGGGGACATGCTCTACCTGCCCTACGATCAGGGGCGCCCCGTCCGGGTACAGGGCGCATGGGTCTCCGACGAGGAACTCTCAAAGATCGTCCAGTTCTGGAAAGACCAAGGCCGCCCCAACTACGTAAGCAAGGGTGAAATAGACGCCCTTTCCCTTCGCGACGAGGAAGCTGCATCCGAGAAGCAGGACCGGGCTTCGGCATTGCTCGACCGAGCAATCGAGGTATTGCGTACCAGCAACCACGTCAGCGTCAGCTTCCTCCAACGGAAACTTGGCATCGGGTACCCGAAAGCCGCAAAACTCATGGATGACCTCGAGGATGCCGGGTATGTCGAACTCGACGAGGCAACGGGAAAGAGTTACCGCGTCATCGCTGCAGATGATCCGGCGCTCCCAACCGAAGATGAGCTGGGGGTCGGGGTGCACCCCCCGCACGTATCCTAGAGGCGTGACGGGCTCCTGATCAATTGCCGTCACCAAGGTCGGATGTCGCCGTGGCAAGCACCAACATCACACCGATCAGGCCCATGCCTGATGACATTGACCCGCCTACCGATGAGGCCATCACGGCTGCAGCCCACGCCATTGCCGAGGCGCTCGTCCGGCGAGGCGAATCGCTCGCCGTCGCCGAAGGCTCGACCGGCGGTTACCTCGCGCACGTCCTGACGCAGCAACCAGGCGCGTCAGCATGGTTCCGGGCTGGGATCGTGAGTTACACGGATTACGCCAAGCAACTGCTCCTGCGCGTCGCGTCGGAAACCATCGAGGACCATGGGTCCATCAGCGTCGAGGCAACCGTCCAGATGGCGCGTCTGACTCGACGAATGTTCAACACCGACTGGTCAATCGCCATAACTGGCTATGCCGACAACCGACAACCTGCCAAAAGCACCGAGCCGGTCCCCGGGGCGCCGCAAACAAACCCTGTCGGTGTCCTGAGGGTCGATGGCGAGATAGCCGATGCCATCGCCGGCGCCACAATCATCTCCATCATCGGGCAAGGCGAGCACGCATTGGCTGCCGACGGCGAGGGTGTCCAGTGGCAGGAACACCTCGTGCCCTCACCGGACCGATCTGCCTACAAGCGAGGCGCGACCCTCGTCGCCTTGGAGCTCCTGCGGGACCGGATCGAACAGTCCGGCTGATCAAGGACCAGTGCCTCACCAACCGTTTCACGAGTACACGATGCTCGGTCACGCACCCAGATGGTGCGCCTCGATGCCTTGCCGACGCAGGTGTTGCGCAAAGCCGCCGTTGCCGTGAACGGTGTAGACAATCTTAGGGCGCGCGCGCTGGACATATTCAACTAGGTCGTCGAACCCCGCGTGGTCCGAAAGAGGGAGCGCCGTGCCCATAGGCATGCGTCCCGGAGCACCTCCATCAATCGCCCACCCCGTCAGGATCATCATTCGGGTGCGGGGCATCGCCTCACGGATGGAACGCGCATGCTGGGGCGGGCAGACGATGACCCGTCCCTCAGAACCTGACGATGAACCCGGATCGGGTGACATGACCACGTACTGCCCAAGGTCCACCCCGTGGCGGGTGTAGATTTCCGCGTACGGTTCGATGCTTGGATGAATCGCGACCAAGTGTCCGGCTTGGTGCAGGATCGCCATCGCCTCCTGGGCCTTCCCAAGCGCATAGCCACAGACCACCGGTATGTTCCCCGAAGCGATAACCGAACCCACCCAGGCAATCAACTCCGTCACGACCTGTTCGGTCGGCGGAAAAGTGAACCGCGGTGCACCGTACGTGCATTCCATGACCAGCGTCTCGCACTCGAGAACGGGCGCACTGGGTGACGTGAGCGAGGGGCGCAACTTGAAGTCGCCCGTGTAGACCAGGCGATGCCCCGTCGCAAGGTCTCGCACACGGACCTGTGACGAACCCAGGACGTGCCCCGCAGGAAAGACATCGACCTCCTGCAATCCTCTGGTAAGCGTCTCACCGATGTTCATCACTGTGAGAGCGGAGCGCCCGGTTCGGAGCCGGTAGAAGTCCGCGGTCTCCGCCGTGACGAATGCGTGCCCATGCGGTCTGCAGTGGTCTGAATGGCCGTGCGATACGTAGGCGACCGGGCGCCGGGTGTGCGGGTCAAGCCACATCCCCGCATCCTCGAGGTGCATGCCCCGTTCGTATCTGAAAGGCATCACCGGGACCTCGAACGAAAGTTGCACCCAGCCCGACGTGATGGGTGATCGGCGCCTTACTGCCTGAGACGATTTGGGGCGAACCATGAGCCTCGGAGTGTACCGGCGGCGTTCCGTCAACATCGGAGCACTACCCACACGTCGCGCCCGCTACATGCCCATGGCGGACCGGCGTGACATCCTGGCGAGGCCAACAACTATTCCCGGATCCCGATTCAGAAGTTCTGGATACACTTGCCGAATAACAATTCACGAAAAGGGGTAACGGGCATGAACACTCGCACGAGAAGATCAATTCTGGCGGGAGCCCCAGCCGCCTTCGGACTTGCGGGACTGATCCTGTCTGCCTGTGGTGGCGACGCCGGTGAAAGTGCCGCACCCGCAGCGCCTTCAACCGGCGGTGCAGCAAAGGGCGCACCAGTCAAGATTGGGGCATCCGTATCGACCACCGGCAGCAATGGCAAGACCGGCCAGTACCAGGTGGAGGCCTACCAGCTGTGGGCAGAACAGATCAACGCCCGAGGCGGGCTTCTTGGACGCCCGGTGGAAATGGTCATTCTCGATGACCAGTCAGACCCGACAGTCGGCACGAAGCTCTACGAGAAGCTCATCAACGAGGACAAGGTTGACCTCGTCCTCGGCCCGTACTCAAGCGGCGTGACCCAAGCGGTATCGACCGTCACCGAAAAGTACAAGTACCCGATGCTGTCCGCGGGTGCGTCGGCGTCAGACATCTGGAAGCGAAACTACAAGTACGTCTTCGGTGTCTACTCGGTCGCCGAGTCCTACTTCTATGGCGTGATTGACCTTGCCAAGAAGAATGGTCTCAAGACAATCGCCATCATCAATGAGGACACCGTCTTCCCGAAAGCTACCGCCGCCGGAACCGCCGAGTACGCCCGCAAGGAAGGCTTCCGGATCGTGTTCCAGGAGCAATACCCCACCAAGGTGACGGACCTGTCTTCCCTAATCACCAAGCTGAAGGCCGCGAAACCAGAAGTCCTCGTGGGCGGTTCCTACCAGCCAGACTCGGTCCTGATCACCCGGCAGGCCAAGGAACTTGATCTCAATGTCAAGATGCTTGCCTTCTCGGTCGGCGCCGCAATGCCGGAATTCGGCGAGGGCCTCGGCAAGGACGCAGACTTCATCTTCGGTCCGTCCATGTGGGAACCAAGCCTCAAGACCAAGGGCAACAGCGAGTTCGAGGCGTCGTACAAGAAGAAGTGGAACCGTGACCCGGACTATCATTCCGCCACCGGTTTCGCAGGCGGTCAGATCCTCGAAGCCGCGGTGCTCAAGGCAAAGAGCCTTGACCGGGAGAAGATCCGGGAGGCGCTCTCGACCCTCGAAACCGACACGGTCCTCCCCGGCAAGTACAAGGTTGATGACACCGGGACACAGCTGTCTCACATCCCGGTAGTCATCCAGTGGCAAGGCAAGGACAAGCCGGTGATCGGCCCCGATGCGATGGCCACGGCCAAACCCAAATTCCCAATGCCGGAGTGGAAGGGACGCTAGACCCGGCATTGTCAACCGAGGTGTGCCGGTCCTGACACGGGCGATCCGGCGGAGGAAGATGAGGGGAGATGGTCACGCTAGTCCAGGTGGTGGTGAGTGGACTTCTCCTCGGGGGTGTCTACGCGCTGCTCGCCGGAGGTCTCACCCTCATCTTCGGTGTGATGCGTGTGATCAACCTCGCACACGGCGAGTTCCTCATGCTTGGCGCCTACGCATCATTCTTCCTGTTTGCGCGCCTCGGATTGAACCCCATCCTGTCGCTCTTCTTGTCGCTGCCGCTCATGTTTGGAGTCGGATGGATTGCGCAGCGAGTGCTGATTTCGCGGGTCGTGCGCGCTCCACTCCTTACATCGCTTCTTCTTACCTACGGGGTTTCACTCGCACTCACCGGAGGCGCCCAAGCCACCTTCACCAACGACTTCCGGTCGGTCCCTTTCCTGAGTGGCGCACTGAATATCGGCGAACTTGCCTTCTCAGTGCCGCGCCTCGTGGCATGTGTGACTGCCCTCGTGCTCACCGGAGCCGCGCAGTTCTTCCTCTCCCGAACCAGATGGGGCAAGGCTCTGCGTGCAACCGCACAGAGTGCCGACGTCGCACTCGCGTGCGGTATCGATATCGACCGCGCCCGCATGATCGCGTTCGGTATCGCCACCGCCCTGGCGGGAGCGGCCGGCACACTCACCAGTTTTCTCTACACGGTCTACCCGGAAATGGGGAAGACCTTCATGCTCAAGGCGTTCGCGGTGATCGTCCTCGGTGGCATGGGGAGCTTCCCGGGTGCATTCCTTGGTGCGCTCGTCCTAGGCGTGATCGAATCCACCGCGAGTTATGTCACAACCACCCAAATCGCCGAAGCGGTGATCTACATCACTCTGCTTGCGATGCTCCTGTTGCGTCCCCAGGGCTTCTTCGGCGTCAAGGAGGCCTGAACACCAGTGCCTGCGTCCACCTCAGGGGCTCCAAGCACCGATGAACTCTCCGACGAACCCGCGGCGACGAGCGCGCGGGCAACCGGTAGGCGCGGTATGCGGATCTACACTGGGTTCATCGGAGCTGTGGCTGTAGCCATCGCCCTGGTGCCGGTCTTCGGATCGAACTACACCAAGACGTTCGTCCTGCAGGCGCTGATGTCGTGCGCGCTCGCTGCATCGTGGAACCTGATCTCAGGGTTTACGGGCTATGTAAGTTTCGGGCATTCGGCGTTCTTTGGCATCGGGGCGTACGCCACCGGGATAGCAATCGTGCGGGGAGGATTGCCTGCACCACTGGCCATCATCGTGGCGGGAATCTCCTCGGCGACGGCTGGTCTCCTGTTCGGGTACCCGGCCCTCCGACTTCGAGGCCCGTATTTCGCGGTCGGGATGCTCGGCGTGGCGGAGGCCATCAGGGTTGGGGTGACCGTCGCTGAACCGCTAACGGGTGGAGGCAAGGGACTTGTCCTCGTTCCCGAAGACGTCCTCACCGTCTCCTACTACGCAATGTTCGCGGTGGCGATAGCAACAGTCCTGGTCACCTACCGGGTTGCGACCCTGCCTGTCGGGCTTCGTCTCCTCGCAATCCGCGAGGATGAGGTCGCTGCCGAACTCAATGGCATCCAGACAACACGGTTGAAGATCGGCGCTTTTGCGATCAGCGCGCTCTTTGCAGGTCTCGCGGGAGGCATCTACGCCTGGCAGATGAGTTACATCGACCCCGGAACGGTCTTCGCGGGATCGTTGACCGTTCGGGCGATCGCGATGACGATGCTTGGCGGGCAGGGGACGGTCTTCGGGCCGGTGATTGGCAGCGTGGTGCTTTCGGGGATCAGCGAAGCACTCTGGGCGCGGTTCCCATTCCTCCACACCGCGTTGTCAGGTGTACTCATCATCGCCATCGTCCTCTTCCTTCCCGGCGGCATCACTCAGATCCTCCAGGACCGGGGTTGGTTGCCCCGTTCGCGTCGACTGTGATCACGGACACGAGAGGATGACCAAACCCGACCGACCAACCGACCAGATCCTATCCGTCAACCGTCTCACCAGACGGTTCGGAGGGGTAATCGCAGTGAACGGCGTCTCATTCGCGATTGATCCGGGCACCGTGACCGGACTGATCGGCCCGAACGGTTCGGGCAAGAGCACATTGTTTCGGCTGATTTCCGGCGAGATACCGGCCGACTCGGGTGAGATTCACTTCCGAGGCACGGCAATCACCCAAAAATCGGCGAGCGTCATCAACCGACTAGGCCTCAGCCGCACCTTCCAACTGTCGCGCCTCTATCCGCAAATGACCGCCACGGAGAACCTCGTCGCCGTCACACGGGCCCCCGAGGGCGAGGCCTTCGCACGGGCAAGGGACTCGCTCGACTTTGTCGGGCTCTCCCCCGTAGCCGACGAGTTCGCCGCCAACCTGTCATACGGCCAGCAGAAGCTTCTCGAGTTCGCCCGTGTGTTGGTGAATGACCCTGACGTCATCCTCCTCGATGAACCATTCGCCGGCGTGAACCCCGTCATGGAGGAGCGCCTATGCACCCATATCCACGCTCTTCGGGAACATGGCAAGACGTTTCTCATCACCGACCATGAAATCAAGCTCATCATGGCCCTGTGTTCCCGCCTGATTGTCCTCGACCACGGTGAATTGCTCGCCGACGGAGAACCAGCGGTGATCCGTGCGGACCCGCGAGTCATCGACGCCTACTTCGGCACCTAACCCGGTCAACGATTGCCCCACAATGAACGACGAGCTCCTCCTGAACTGCACCGACCTTCACGCGGGATATGGTCGCGTCCCGGTCCTGCGTGGGGTAAGCATCGTCGTGAGGCCCGGCCAATTCGTCAGCCTGATCGGCCCGAATGGGGCGGGCAAATCAACCGTCCTAAAGGCGATCACGGGCTTTGCACGCCTGTCTTCCGGATCAGTCACCTTTGACGGAGCGGCCATTGGCGGAATGCGTGCCGATCGACTTGTGCCCCTTGGACTCGCCTACGTTCCCCAAGGGCGGATTGTCTTCGGGCAGATGTCGGTTCATGACAACTTGGAGATGGGCGCGTTCACTGTCCGTGACGCATC
>Ga0114978_10004599_pt1 | contig 11122 bp, 18 predicted proteins | sample S_140212_EF_Meta_FD_87027 | JGI IMG/M metagenome (GOLD analysis project Ga0114978, IMG submission 87027) | Freshwater microbial communities from Lake Simoncouche, Canada to study carbon cycling - S_140212_EF_MetaG | ecosystem: Environmental > Aquatic > Freshwater > Lake | place: Lake...
ACGAAGACGAAGACGAAGATGAGGAAGAAGATATGGACGAAATATACAACGATGCAGTATTCAACTAACCAAAGGACAAAAAACATGAGCGAACAACTACCAACATTCGGAGAATGGTGCGACTTGCACTCATTCAACCCCGACAACGACGACAACTTTAGTCTCTACCTAGTATGGGTACAGAGAGAAAAGAGCAACCAATGAACGACACCGAGCGAGTAATCGTTGAAGTATCACTTGACGCATTAGACGAGACCGTAGATGAACTAGAGCGTCTTATGGCGTTACTAGCGGAGCGACTAGGCGCAACACCTGTTACTCACTACCAAGACAAGTAACCCTAGAAAGGGCTAAACTTACCTAGTGTCAGATAAATACTTGTTCCTTGCCGACGACCATTTAGTCGCAACCTCGCCATACGACCGAGAAGAAGTTGAACAAATCAAAGCCATCAACGGCGCAAAATGGGACAAAGTAGCAAAAGCGTGGAGAGTCCCGATGAGTTCCATCGTGGAAGCGCGAGACTTCGGGACTAAGAACGGGTTTATCATTGATCCACAAGTTCTCACATTTGATCTTCCTCAGAAACTAAACCCAACCTTCGGAGTAACTTTAGAAAAAGAGTTCATTTATATGTCTTTTGCTTATGACCCTGTGAAAGTCAAAGCAGTCAAGGCAATACCGAGCGTAACTTGGCACGCTAAAACTATGGCTTGGAGAGCACCCGTAGGTTCAATCGCCGAATGCATTGAATGGGCGGAGAAGTTCAACCAAAAAGTTCCACCCAACCTGAGCGATTTGGCATCCAAACTCAAAGAAACACACGACGCATCCGTGCAACAGTCCCGATCCGTTGATGCAGACATTGAAGTAGCGGGGCTACCACTCCTCCCATACCAGAAAGCCGGGGTGAAGTACGCGTCAGCAGCCAAAAGATGCTTTATCGCAGACGACATGGGATTGGGAAAAACCTTGCAGGCGATTGCAACTTTAGAAAATACACCTAATTCTTACCCTGCTGTGGTTGTTTGCCCACCGAACCTAGTTTTGAATTGGCAAAAAGAATACGGGAAGTGGATACCCGAGAGGAAAGTGGTAACTGTTAGCGACCGAAAGGCATTTCCTGAACATAAAGACTTTGATGTCCTTGTTATTGGATACTCTAACATTTCTCATTGGCAAAAGCAAATCAAAGATTTCAAATCATTCGTGTTTGACGAATCCCATTACCTGAAGTCACCAACATCCCAACGCACCAAAGCCGCCATCAAGATTGCTCGCACAGCCCCGCAGGATGGCATCATCCTCTGTCTCACCGGGACTCCAGTGACAAACAGACCAGCAGAGTACGCATCTCAGTTAGACGTTCTTGGGAAACTAGATACGTTCGGAGGACTTTGGGGTTTTTACCGAAGATATTGTGGTGCTTTCCGAGACAGATTCGGTCAATGGAACATCAGCGGAAACTCAAACTTAGATGAACTCAACGAGAAGTTACGCGGAAACTGTTACATACGAAGAACAAAAGATCAAGTTTTGAAAGATCTTCCTCCCGTGCGACATTCAAACATCATTGTTGCGGGTAGCCCCGCGCAGATGGCGGAGTACCGCAAAGCAGAGCGGGACATCGTAGAGTATTTGGTTGAACGCGCCAAGCAGATTGCTTTAGAACTGGGCGCGTCGCCCGGCTCAGCAGCGGTAGTCGCCCGAATAAAAGCAGAATCTAATGAGCATTTGGTTCGTATTTCCGTGTTACGTAAACTCGCAGCAAAAGCAAAAATGGATGCAGTTATTGAGTTTATTGAAAGCCATATAGAAGCAGGACTAAAAGTTGTTGTTGCGGCACACCACCGAGAGATAGTTGACGAATTAGCCAACAAGTTTGGGGGGCTGAAGATTCAAGGAGGAATGCTGGTCTCAGATGTGGAAGATGCGAAGTCCCGCTTCCAAGAAGAACCAATCGCCGACGCACCCGTAATCGTTTTGTCCATCCAAGCCGCCAAAACTGGGCACACCTTGACGGCATCCCAAGATGTTTTGTTTGTTGAACTTCCGTGGACACCCGCAGATGTTGACCAAACCTATAGTCGTTGCCACCGTTTGGGACAGAAAGGTTCCGTTACTGCAACATATTTGTTGTGCGAAGGAACTGTTGACGAGGAGATTTACAATCTGATTTCCCGGAAGAGATCGGTTGTTGACGCGGCAACTGATGGCGGGGCTGTTAGCCGAAGCAGTGAATCGGTTGGTCAGATGATCGTCGGGTTGTTCGCACGGAGGGGACTTGAGGAGATGAAACCCTTACCCAGCAACGAGTTAACCTAAAGTTTGCTATCGGATGCGCCATTTGCTATACTTAGAGATACAAGATTACTTGACATAGACGGGCTCAAGAGACCCGAAACCTATCCCCAAACCGAAGGACAACTTCTTGATAACCAAAACAGCAGTCATATTGGCGTTTATATACGGGTTGATTTTTCTCTCCCCAATAGCCGAAGCAAAAGCCCCAATGAAAACAGGGGTAATTGCATTAGCCCCGCTAGTAAACCTGTCTGAAACTCGTGAAGCACGAGAAGCAGTGGCGAATGTTCCTGTGTTCCAACACGGGGACATTAGTTGGCTACCGGAACTGGCTTTAGCCGCCGGATGGGAAACCAAACAACTAAAGAAACTCGGTCAGATTATCCTTCGCGAATCAGGTGGTTGCCCGAACCGCATCGGAAGTTCCATTGTTGATAAGAACTGCAACATCACTGGCTACACGAAGGCGACAAACAAGTCGGACTCGGGGCTGTTGCAAATCAACGGTGTTAACTGGGATCCAACCCGAAACAAGTATGCGATTGCGTGCACCAAGTTCGGTTTTTGTACCCAAGACGCACTGCTTGACCCAATAAATAACCTCAAAGTTGGCAGGGCAATGTTTGAACTCAGCGGTTGGGGACCCTGGAATGCATGTAATTGGGATCCGAAACGCTGTTAATTAGCGATAGCCCCGCTACCCGCACCACCTCCGCCCCCCGCTGGCACTAAATTTCGCACTAAATTTGGTGCGATGCTGCTGTCAAATATTTCTTTTGGAATAAGTTGACATTTGAGGTTCCTTCATATAAACTAATCTACATAAACTAAACAGGAACCGAGGAGGTTACCGATGGCAGCAAACATAGAAGTAAACGCAGACGGGAAAGCACGATTCGCGTACGCAGGTACACAAACCCCGTGGCACCGTTTAGGTCAATCCATGCAAGGACTCCAAACCATTGACGCAATGTTGGAAGCATCCCAAGCGGACTACCAAGTACTACTCACCAAGATCGCAGTAGTAGACGACGAGGGCAACCTTGTGCGCAACCCTGATGGTTCACCCGTGATCGTTGAGGACAACAAAGCAACCGTCCGACTAAACGACGACGGTTCGTTCTCACCATTGGCAACAGTGGGCAACCGTTACGATGTCCGACAAAACCGCGAGGTTCTTGAACGAGCAATGGCAGTCGTAGGCGCATCAAAGGGCGACGCAGTAATTGATACTTGCGGAGTTCTCAAAGGTGGCGCACGATTCTTCGCAGGCATTGACTTAGGAACATTAATCATTGACCCAACGGGCGTGAACGACAAGATTGCACGATACTTAGTTGTATCCCATGGACATGACGGTTACTGGCCGATTCGGTATGCAAATACCGATGTTCGGGCAGTATGTCAAAACACCGTGATCATGGGTATCAAGAACGCAGAGCGTTTATTCACCGCACGACACACCCGTAATGCGGACGAGTACCTAAACACCGCACAAGAAGCATTGCAGATCTCTACGGAGTGGGCAAAGAACTTTAAGATTATGGCAGAGTCAATGTTGGCGATCCCTGTTCCGCAGGCATCACAGCGGGTGGACAAGGTCATCAACACTGTGTTCCCAATCAAAGCAACGGAAACAGACACTCAGCGACGCAACCGTGAAGAAATCACGGGAACGATCAGGGCACTGTATGCATCACAAAAGAATGCAGGCGGTTACGGTTACAACGGTTGGAGTATTTACAACTCCGTAGTAGAGTACCTTGACCATCATCGCAGGGGCGACGCAAGTGACCGAGCATTGGCAACCATTGAGGAAAACTCTTGGGTGAACAAAGCAAAGATCACCGCACAGCACGCAGTACTCAATTTAGTTTAAACAGTTCCTTAGTAGGGAAGATACCACCACCCGAGCAATTGGGTGGTGGTATTATTTTATGTATGGATACGCCCGAGCGGGATGACTACGAACCTAGAGAAATAGAATTGCCTAAGCCGAACATCCCCGAGAATCTCCTTAAAGAGTTGACAGAGTTCGTACAAAATGCTTTAGAGAAGGAAAACAAACTAATGTCAATAGCATCAGACGCTTTAGACCAACTGTATAGAGAAATAGGTGGAGACGAAGAAACAGCGTCCCTAGTTATCTCATATATTCAACGCCGACACAAATGGGATGTTGAACTATTGGCTGAACGCCGAGATGTAGATGAAGTTCTGTTCCGAGAGCATGATCTATTTGACGAACATATGTGGGACAAAGTTATGAACACCACAGCGATCTCAGATCTACATCACGAAGTGTGGAAACTCTCCCAAAAGTACATTTCCCGTGCTATAAACGAGGTACTTCAGTCGGATAACGGGGCTCCCGAGGAGCCAGCGTTCTAAAGCAGGTCGTCGTCGGCTAAAGGATCGCCGTCAATCATCTCAAATGTTGCAGTAAAACGCGTTCCTTCTTCGTTATCAACCGAGACGACTTTGAACCCAAGCGAATCAAGCATCAAATCTGCCACCCCACCCATGTCTTCCTCAAAAGTTTCAATTTCTGCGTCAGTTGTTTCGTCATCAACTGCTAAAGAAACAAGGATTTCCATTAGGAGGTCACGAACGTTCAGGCGGATTTCTTCAGGTGAAAGCATGTTGCCATATTAGCCCCGCATCCGCTAGAGTTCAAGCACCCCAATCAAAAGGGTTGGGGTAAGACACTAGGAGGATCCGAAGTGAGTGCATCACCCGTAACATTAGTTGGGAATCTGACAGCAGACCCAGAACTGAAGTTTTTACCGACAGGCGTTGGTAAGTTGACTTTCGGTATCGCAGTAAACCATTATTGGACTGACCAAGATGGCGAAAAACAGGAGAAAACTTCGTTCTTCAACATCACCGCATGGCGCAATCTCGCTGAGGAAAGCGCAAATGTTCTCACCAAAGGTGTGAAAGTTGTGGTAACGGGACGGTTGGAACAGCGTTCGTGGGACGACAAAGAAACAGGCGCAAAGCGTTCAACTGTTGAAGTTCTTGCTGACAACATCGGTTTGTCTGTTGGAAACATTGAATCGTTTGTCCGTAAGCAAAGGGCTGAAGGTGCAACTCCTTTCGCACCGAAAGCAAAAACCGCATCTGCGCCCGCACGCACCGCACCGAAGCCAGTCGCTCAGGTGCAAGTTGAAGAAGAAGAGGCTTGGTAGAAGCGGTTAGCCCCGCTACTGAATAACGGTTCCTCGCCAATAAGTGTCACCCGTGAGTGCACTTGGTGAGGTTATTCCGTTGTTACTGTCCAACCCGTATCAACTTTTGATGCGAAGTCGTTCAATCTTTTTTTGCTGTCTTCGTCGGTGTTGCACTTTTTGTAGAGTTCCATTGTTTCTTCGTCTACTGCGAAATCGGTTTCATCTCCGTTTGCTGTTGAACGACTAAGTACTATGTCTCCGACTAGTAACTGACCGAACAGGTATGTCATTGCGACATTCGCTTCCTGTTTGAGTAGTAATCCTTCATCATGCACATATGCGTGCAGGTCTTCACGGGAAGGGTGTCGTACTACATCAAACCATCCACCAACCATGTGGTGAATCATGATGTGTGCGTCTGTGACGGGTAGGTCTATGTGTCGTACTTCGCCGTTTGCTTTTACCAATACTGCTGATGTCATTATGATTCCCTGATTGTGTGGTCGTATTCACGGTCTTGGTTTTCAAGACGGATAGGTAGATAGAAGTCGTTCATTGTGCGCTTGATGTACGGGTTGCGTAGACCCGACCAAGAGACTTTCACTCCGTTGGGTACATATGTCGTGAACCATTCAAACGCTTCTGCGCCGTTCTCAAACGGTCCGTAAAACTTTTGTGTTCTATCAAACGAGAGTGTTGCGATAAGTGGTGAGTTGAGATAGTAAGTATCTAGGTACTCTTGCATCTCGTCAAGTGTTTCAATAATCATTGTTGCTCTTTCGTTGGTAATGCTATTTGGATAGTTCCCGTTTTCATGTTGTGCGCTACTACTTTGTCCTCCTGTACGAGCAGGGTGATATCACCCGAGTATTCGTAGAAGAAGTCACCGAGGTCTACTGCACCGCATTTTGTATCTGCTACAAACTGTGCGTATGCGAGTAGACGATCGGCTTCTGTTTCGTATTCGTCCGTAGGGCGTTCGGGGGGCATTTGTTCTTTAGGTTTACGCATTAGTATGTGTAATTTCCTTCTAACAAACGATTGAACTCCTCGCCGTAGTACTTGAATGAATGTGACGACACACTCTCTGCTAGTTCGTTTTCATCAACGCCTAGTTCAAGGATAAGTACGCTCTCCGCACCCATTGTGTCACGACCAAGAACATTGACTTCGGTTTCGCCGTCCATCCAAGTTTCACGAACATGGTGGTGTCCACAGATATGAAACTGTGGTGTTACTTTGTCAAGTAGTTCCTTGACAAGGTGTCGTTGTGCGATAGACACTTGAATGTCGTCCTTGTATGTGATTTTCTTACCGTTGTCATACGGTGCTTCGTGGGTCATGAGGATATCAACGGGTTCGTTGCTGAGTAGATCAACATCAAACGGGTTGATGAGTTCACCTCTCCACCATGAGTCACCTTCTACACGGTCTAACCAATCCACAGAGTACGCACCGCCATAACCCATGAAGGTTGTTTCTCCGATTTGGAAACGACATCCACGAGGAATGTACTGCAACCATTCGTTAGGTGTTGGAATTGGGTCGTTCTTTCCGTACTTGTCGGTGAGGTTGCGAAGTATGTCGTGGTTTTCGTGGTTGCCGTCAATCCAAAGAAACTTGATTTTTGCTTCTTGTGCAAGTTTCGCTACACGGTTCACAAATTGCTTTCCGTAGGGACGATGCACCCAATATCCGAAGTCGCCCACCGAGATGATGTGCGTTACTTCGTTCTTTCGTGCGTGCGAGATTACCCACTCTGCGTGTTCCAAGTTTCCGTGAATGTCGCCTGCGAACATTACGACCTGTTTGGTTTGTTTAGTGTTTTCTAGTTGTTTCATATATATAAGTATATACCCGTATGGTTATATTGTCAAGCCCATAAGTGCCTTATTTTGTGGGGTTTACTGATATATCTCAAAAGTAGGGTAGTGTAGGGGCATGACCGAAGTACTGACATCCGCCGTAATAGTAGCCCGACTGCCTGAAGAAATCGTTGATCTAGTAGGGCGTTTCATCGGGGATAGCGACATTGACACAGACTTAGATGAGGTCAAAGTACTGATGCCCGCTAGCCCCGTTGTCTCAGTAATTGCCTACTATTTGGGCATCTCCACACAAGACCCGAGCACACACGAGTTGGATCAGGCAAAAGCATGGATGGATGAACAATCATCTTGGCAAGATCGTGCAACTGCCATCAAAGAGAAACTTTCAGAGAAGTTCCCTTTCACAGCGTTAGAAGCAGGAAAAGGTGAAATACCTTCATGGATGCACGCTCCGTGGGCTCCAACATTACTATTTCAATGGTCAGAAGCATTGCGAGATGCGGTTTTACAAGCAGAGGAATATGTGGAGGAAGTTTTATGAGTGACGAAATCAACGACAATTTAGAGTTTGCGATGGGTGAAGTAGCGCGTGAACTAGAACCAACGCGTTCACGAAGTGTTGCTAAGAAGAAGAAGGACAAGGACGGGACTGATTTGTCTTCCACTGCACAAGAACAGGTTTTGTTTCGTGCAACTGCTGAGGACAAGCAGAAGTGGGAGGAATGCGCCAAACATTTGGGTATTTCTATGGCTGAGTTTCTGCGTGTGTCTGCTAACGAAAAGGTTGAGACTGCGATGGCAGGGTGTGATCACCCGTTGGCTTTCCGTCGTTCATTTCCGTGGATGGAAGAATGTTTGAAGTGTGGTGTGCGTTTGCGCAACGAAGAAACTGCGGTGTACGAAAATCGTCGCTAAGCAGTGAAGCCCCGCAAACCGTTGAAACGGTCGCCTCTGAAACGATCAACTAAGCCGATCAAGCAGAAGTCGGATAAGCGGTTGGTTGCTGATGTGGATAGGCGCATCTTTGTTGCGATGATGCTCAACAAGCACCCGTACTGTGTTGCGTGTCTTGTGTTTGCCGAACATGATGGTCTCGTGACTTATGTGCGTCGCCCGTCTCAGGATATTCATGAACTTATCCGTCGTTCTCAGGGTGGTTCTACTGTTAGTGAAACTAACTGTATTGCTGTGTGCCGTCCATGTCATACACGAATCGGGGAGAATCCGCAGTTAGCCTTTGACTTGGGGCTTGCCAAGCACTCTTGGGAGTAGCCACCCGTGGCACTATTTTTGTTTGTGACCGTGTCTGCGATCGTACTCTGCGCCTCGCTTGTATAGCCACCTACCTGTGAGATAGATGATTGCTCCTATGAATAGTGATCTCATTAGTTGTCTCCTTGTGTGTTCTTATTACAGAACTCTATATAACTTTTCATAACGAAATCAACGAACTCTGATTTCATTTCGCTGTGGTCTTTGTCTGTTACTAGGGTGAACTCGGGTAGTCCTTTGTCGTTGTACACATACTTTACTACTGTGCCTGCACTATGCCCGTCACACCCGTAGGTCACTGTGGTCAAACACTCTATGACTGTGGACATCGGGTTGCTACTGAAGTCTTTTTGTAGGTCACCTTTCTCATAGTTGGGGTCGTTCATGCGATCTCTGTAGAAACTGTCTACTACTAAACTTATGCTGTCAAACTTTGTGAGACCATCGTTGTATGCGTCATTCAACACTAAAGGTAGTGATTCAAAGGGGTGACCATCTACGCCACTCTGTCTGCATTCAAACCTGTCACCATTGTGAAACACAACGAATGATTGCATGTCGCTAATACCGTTGTCTTCTTTGCATACTTCTTCTTTGCGTAGTTGCGCTATCTTTGCGATCTTTGTGGATACTTCATGTAGGTCTATCATTGTTATACCCGTGTGCTCCTTTTGCGTGTGAGTGAAAGACACTGTGCTAATGCTTGCTCTCTAGTGTCATGTGATGATAGGGGACAGTTGTTGTTCGCTGTGTCTATTACTAACCATTTGAGGGATGGGTATCTATCAGGTGATATGTCGTATCTGTAGTTCATTGTGCTCCTATGAGAAGGATGATGAATGCTATTGCCATTGTTGTTATGCCTAGTAGTGCGTCTGTAGTCATGTGTCTAACTATATAACAGTAGTGAGTATATGTCAAGCATTACCCGTAGCCACCCGTAGCACTAAAAACGATCAGACACAAAACGATCAAACACACAGACAACGACAACACACTAAAGACTAACGAACAACAGTCCACCTCATACCATAAGACCTACGCTGAGCATTCAACGCCAACTTACGAGACCTCTCAGGCTCAGGCAACAACTCATACAAAGCAACACGCTGACGATTCTTACGCTCACGCTCATACTCCCTACGCCTCTCACGCTTAGCCCTCGTATCCTCACGATGAATACGACTCCACTCCCTCTTATCCTCAACATTCTTATAAGGCAAAGCACACAACCTTCCTAAAAGAAAAAACACACACAACTAACGACCTCTAGTACACAATTTATACACAGAAAGCACAACAACAATGATCACAACACTTGCAACAACATCTTGAAAATGTACAACAAATATGAAATTCAACAAACACAAAAACCAATACAAAACGACCATCACAAACAACAAAGGGACACCCACACGCATTATGATGAAAGCCTTATAACATAAGGGTTATATGACACTGTAATTGACATTTGACTTGACATAACTATTTGATTCCTAAGCGGGGCTGTGGACTATTGGGCACGGTTTCTAGGCTGTGGGGAGGCTTGCGACAAATTTTGGTGTCGCCTTCTTTTTTTTAGGTTTATCTGACACGGGTCTGAGTTGTTGTTCTAGTTGTTTGATTTCTTTTTGGAGTTGGGCGATTTCTTTGTTTAGTTGTGTGAGTTGTTGGTCTAGTGTTTTTGGTTTTTGTGTCATTGTGTTTCTGTTTCTGTTTGGTTGATTATGTTGAGGCAGGTGAGGTAGCCGATTGTGTCTAGGAGTGTGTCGTGGTGGAGGTGTCCTGCTTCTAGGTTGGTTCGTAGTCTTGCGAGTTTGATGGAGACCATGAAGAGGATTGCTTCGTTTAGGGTGAGTTGTTTTCCTGTGAGTGTTTGGTAGATGTTGATGACTTTTGTGTAGTCGTCTTTTGGGTGTCCGTAGGTGTTTTGGCGGTCTTGGTTTACGATTTTGTAGGCTTCTTGGAGGATTTCGGTTCCGGGTGTGGGCGTATTTTTTGGTGTGTTTGTCATGTCGTTTTAGTTTATCTGTTGTGGGACTGTTGGGGTGCTGTTTTTTAAATTTTGCGCGCGGCGATTTCCTTCATCCATTTTTTGTTTTTTCATCATTCGTTTGTGTGCTTTTGTTCCGATTTTGGGTGGTGCGTCTATTTTGTTTTTTCGTAGTCCGTGTTTTTTGAGTTGTTGGTTGTCTAATGTGACGCGGTTTATTTGGTTGTCGGTTAACCGTTTTTCTATTGTTCTTGTTCCGTCTGCCTTGATGACGGTTACTGGTCCGTTGAGGTGTGCTTTGTAGGCGAGTTCGGGATCATATTTTTCGTTTTCGGTGAGGCTTGGGATGTATCGGGAGTGGTTGCCCGAGTAGTTCATTTTTGTCATTATTTGTCCTTTCTTTTGTGTATTGCACAATATTTTTCTATTGGGGAGGTTAGTCGTCGGCATGGTGTTCCGCTATATGCGGTTTTTGCGGTGCATTTTCGGCGGTTGTGGTTCATTCGTTCATGTATTCGCAATATTTTTCAAACGCTCTGTGTGCGATTAGG
>Ga0114978_10004600_pt1 | contig 11122 bp, 15 predicted proteins | sample S_140212_EF_Meta_FD_87027 | JGI IMG/M metagenome (GOLD analysis project Ga0114978, IMG submission 87027) | Freshwater microbial communities from Lake Simoncouche, Canada to study carbon cycling - S_140212_EF_MetaG | ecosystem: Environmental > Aquatic > Freshwater > Lake | place: Lake...
ATGAGATTTGAATCAAAAGCAAACTGCCCTCTGGATGGATTTAAACCGTGTCGGCAACATGAGTGTGCGTGGTTTATGCAAATTCGCGGGAATAACCCAAATACAGGCGCAGAGATTGATGAATGGGGTTGCGCTATTGCTTGGTTGCCAGTACTTATGATTGAAAACAGCCAACAGCAACGTCAGACAGGCGCAGCGGTAGAGAGTTTTCGCAACGAGATGGTTAAAGCAAACGAAGTTGGACAGCGGGTTCTTATGGAAGCTGTCGGGGTAACAAAATCAGTTCAGACTATGATTTCGGAGAGTAAATAATGAAACTAACCGTAATACGCGACGATGGCGTTGTATATAAAGACAACCTTGCTTATAACAACTTGGATATGAGTAGCGTACCTGCAAATGTTCACTGCCTGCAATGGAAAGAAACTTCAGGTTGGATTGAGTTTTCCACGGCAGCCGATGGCTATAAACAAGCAAACGAACCAATCACGGCGTTACCCGCGTGGGCGCTTGATTTAATTACATTATGGGAAAAAACCGCAGCTAGATTAGCGCCACCTAAAACGGCCCTAACACTTCAGGCCGCCAAACTGCAAGCCGTATCCAAAATTGCCACACGCCGCTATGAGCTAGAAACATCGGGCATCACGCTTAATGGCAGTCGTATAAAAACCGACAGAGTTTCTCAAGCTGCCATAACTGCGACGTATATAAACATGACCAACGGCTTATTGACCAGTATCAATTGGAAGATAGGCGACGGGGTGTTTGTGCAGCTTGATCTAATAGCTATAACTGCAATCGCCTCTGCTGTTACCGGCCACGTACAACGCTGTTTCACCGCAGAGAAGGTTTTGTCTGAGCAGGTGTTTGCGGCAACCACGATTGAAGAAGTAGCGATTTTGGCGGATGCGCCTCTGGGGATTTAAGTATGGCTGAACCAATTATCACCCTCAGTTGTGTGGCCAATGTGTTTATCCGGCACATGCACTTTGTTCATGCTGGAGATATTGAGAAGGGGCATACGCATCCGTTTGATCATGTGACATTGGTGTCCTCTGGCGCTGTCGAGGTTGCATTACGAGGGCAGGTAACGCGTTTTGATGCGCCATCGCATATCTTTATCAAAGCCGAAGAACGGCACGAGTTGATTGCTTTACTTGACGGCACAGTGATTCAGTGCATCCACGCGCTTCGGGATGGCGATGGGGTTGGCGATATTATCGACCCTGCAAGTATCCCTGTTGGCGCAAACCCTATATCTTTGGCTAAATCGATGGTGGGCCCGTCGCTATGACCAAAGTGCGTTTGTACAATAACTATACAGCGCCGTTAGAAAAGGGGACAATTATTGCGTTTCCTTCTATACTTGAACATCGCGTAATTCCTGTAACTTCCAGCATTCGCTATTCTGCAACCATGTGGTTTAACGGCCCTAGATTCCGTTGAAATAAGGACAAACTATGTCAAGCACGTATTCCAATTTAAAATTTGAGCTAATCACAACAGGTGAACAGTCTGGAGCGTGGGGCAATACAACTAATGTAAACGTTGGTACAGCCATTGAGCAGGCCATTGTTGGCATGGCTACGCTGACTTCAACGGACTTTACTACAAATGTAGCAACGCTAACACTTACAAACGCCAATACAGCGCAGAATGCCCGTGCTTTGTGTTTGGTAGTTTCCGCCGCTTCATTAAGCGCCGCAGGCACAATCAACGTCCCAGCTATCCAGAAGCCTTACCTCATCATCAATAATGACTCATACGCAGTCACTGTAAAGGTGTCCGGCCTGACAGGTGTATCTGTACCAGCTGGCAAGCGTACTCTGGTGTACAACAACGGTACAGACGTTGGCAATCAAGTTGATTACTTGGCTTCTTTGGCCTTGGGTACAGCCCTTCCGTTAACTTCCGGCGGCACAGGTGGCACATCGGCTTCTGCCGCAAGAACCTCTTTGGGTGCAACAACGGTCGGCGCTAATCTGTTTACACTGGCCAACCCCAGCGCAGTTACGTTCATCCAAATTAATGCTGACAACACGATTACTACAATGAATGCGGCCACGTTTAGATCTGCAATTGGCGCAACTGGAACTGTTACTTCTGTAGCAGGTACAGGTACTGTAAACGGTATTAGTTTGACTGGTACAGTAACAACTTCTGGCAACTTAACTCTTGGCGGTACATTAAGCGGTGTTAGTTTGGCTACGCAAGTCACAGGTAACTTACCCGTTACTAACTTAAACAGCGGCACAAGCGCTTCTTCGTCTACCTTTTGGCGTGGTGACGGTACTTGGGCAGCTAGTATACCCGTCAGTGAGTTTGCAGTAGGGGCCTATATTATTGCAACAAAACCAGCGTCAATTAACACTAATACAAGCGCTGGAGAAACAATTGCCGGGTCAGGTTTGCGATTAGTAACTACATCACCTAGTAGTCTTTCAACCCTCACTATTGCAAACGTTCAACTTTCTGGAAATCTTTATGATCAGGGTTTATCTGGAACTTGGAAAGCGATGCAGGGGGCAGGTAATTCAACCACAATGTTTGGTGATACATCTCAAGTGCTAACTACTCTGTGGTTACGTATTGCTTAAAGGACAAAAATGAACGCAAAAAATCCAAAATACACAAGCACACAAGATGTTGATCTTGAATACGAAGACCCACAGTTTGGCTGGATTCCTTTTACGGCGTCTCCTAATGACGTAGAACAATTAGGCCGTGATTTATACGCAGAAGCTATCGCTGGTGAGTTTGGCCCAATTGCTGCGTATGTACCCCCGCCTCCACATATCAACACTGCTAGTGATAATAAAGCAAATGCGGTGGCTCGACTTTACGCAACGGATTGGGTAAATGAGCCTGACGTGTACGACCCTGCTAACACACCTCACTTAGTTAATCGGCAAGAGTTTTTGACTTACCGTGCGTGGGTTAGAAACATTGCAGTAACTCCTGTTGCTGGAAACCTTGACTGGCCTACTGAGCCAACCGCTGTTTGGGCTTAGTCTCAAAAATGAATGCGCTGGTTTTGGCTGCTGCTCATAGGTTGGATGTTGTGGGCGCAGGCTAAGTCCCCATGCATAGTCACGGATTTTTATGCGCTGAGCTGGATTAGTGAACCGACTTTGCGCCACATGGAATTGTCTAGGTGGCTGACAACAAACGGGGACAACTGCAGTTCATCGGAGTTGGCAGGGATTTGGAATAAGTTGGCTGAGTGGGCGGGGGTTGCGGATAGCGCGGAGTTAAGAGCCAAGTTGCTTTATTACTACGCAAGGGCGCGGGAAAGGGAAGGCAAATGATTGAAACCATTAGATTATTTCCAACAGTTGTAGCGTCAGGGTATCCTGACAAGCATGACCTTGCTCAAGCAAAACTAGAAAAAACTCAAGACACCAACAAAACGCTTGAAGTTGCCAAGCAAAAGCAGACGGAACTGCAAGACATTGGGTTTGAGATTTACTGCAAAAAGGTAGTTCAGGAACGTCTTCGTATGGAGATATTTAATAACCGTAAGCTGGATATTTATGTATGAGGTCAATATGGAAAGCACACCAAGTACTAAAGAAAAGCTGACCTTTTATGTAACGATGATTGTGTCAACAACACTTTGCCTTTGTATGTTGGCTATGGTTGGTGCGTTTTTACTTGGTCTATGGGCAAAAGAAGTGGACAACGCTTCAATATTTGCTTTGATTGGGCCAGCGTTTCAGACAATTGTGGGCGGGATGATTGGCTTCCTGTCTGGTGTAAAACTTATGCAAGGTGATGAAAAGGGGAAAAGATGATCGGACTAGACGCACTTTTAAACGTGGGCGGTAAGCTCATCGACAAGCTCATCCCGGATCCCGAAGCCAAGGCCAAAGCGCAACTTGAGTTAGCAAAGTTGGCGCAAGACGGTGAGCTGGCTAAGATAGCCAATGAAACTAAACTGTACGAGACCGAGCAAAACAACCTCACCCAGCGTGTTCAAGCCGATATGGGTAGTGACTCGTGGCTGTCTAAAAACATCCGCCCCATGACGCTGATCTTCTTGCTTGTGGCGTATTCTGGCTTTGCCATCGCGTCTATCTTTGAGTATGAAACTCGTGGTGCATACGTTGAGCTGCTAGGTCAATGGGGCATGTTAGTTATGAGTTTTTATTTTGGTGGCCGCACTATGGAAAAAATTGCTGACAGGGTGAAGAAATGACACAGCTCACAGCCAACTTCTCTCTGCACGAACTCACCAAGAGTGAGACTGCTTTGCGCTTGGACTTACCCAATGAGCCCGGCCCCGCAGAGATTGCTAACCTAACTACGCTGGCTGGTGAAGTCTTGCAAAAGGTCCGTGACCACTACGGCAAGGGCGTCAAAGTTAACTCAGGCTTCCGCCACCCAGATGTCAACGCTAAGGTTGGTGGGTCTAAAACATCTGACCACTGCCACGGTATGGCTGCTGATATTGAGATACCCGGTGTGCCAAACCATGAGCTTGCCGACTACATTGCTAAGAACTACAAGTTCACTCAGGTAATTCTGGAGTTCTATACACAAGGTATTCCCGACAGCGGTTGGGTGCATGTATCCTACGACCCCAAAAACCTAAAGTGCCAGACCTTGACTGCGGTAAAGCAGGACGGCAAAACTGTGTACCTGCCCGGCTTGCAAGCGTAACGCGTTGATGAGAAAATAAGCCATGCCATTACAAAAAATCCTGCTTAAACCGGGTGTTAACCGGGAAAACACACGCTACACCACCGAGGGCGGCTGGTATGAGTGTGACAAGGTTCGTTTTCGTCAGGGTAATCCCGAAGTAATTGGTGGTTGGACACGGTATTCTGTAAATACTTTTCTTGGCATATGTCGTTCGTTGTGGAATTGGGCAACTACTGGAGGCCTTAACCTTATTGGTGTTGGCACGCATTTAAAGTTCTATGTTTCTAGAGGCGGTGTGTATAACGACATTACGCCGCTTCGTGTAGTCCCTGCCCCAACTATTAACGCTAATCCTTTTGCGGGCAATGGCACAACTACAGTAACCGTTACTGATACAGCGCATGGTGGTATTACCGGAGATTTTGTAACTTTCAGTGGCGCTACTGGGACCTACGACACCATCTTTAATGCAGAGTACCAAATCACTGTTATAAACAATGATTCCTACACAATTACAACCCCTTCTGTTATTGCTGCAGGTAATTATGGTGGCTCAGCCGTTGTTGCTGCTTACCAAATCAATATTGGTACAGCGTTACAGCAGCCTCTTAATGGTTGGGGCGCTGGTGGTTGGGGTGACGGCCCTTGGGGTTTTGGTTCTGGCTCCACTGCTGGGTTACGTTTATGGAGCCAGAGCAATTTTGGTGATAGTTTAGTGTTTGGCTACCGTGGCGGCGCTATATATTATTGGGATGCTTCTCTAGGCAGCGGCGCTAGAGGTGTTTTAGTTAGTAGTTTGGTCGGCGCTAGTGATGTCCCTGTCATCCAAAATTTTATATTTATATCAGACGTTAGCCGGTTTGTATTTTGTTTTGGGTGTAATGATCCTAATGCAGTAGCCCCTAATGCGCAAGACCCAATGTTAATTCGTTGGTCAGATCAAGAATCTTTAGTTGATTGGACGCCTGCAATCACAAATCAAGCAGGCAGTGTACGCTTGTCGCATGGCTCTGAGATTATTACTGCTGTGCAAACACGCCAAGAGATTGTGGTGTTTACTGACTCTGCTGTGTATTCTTTGCAGTACCTTGGACCTCCTTACGTCTGGGCAACTCAGTTGCTTGGCGACAACGTTTCTATCTTTAGTCAAAACGCTGCAGTGCTTGCGTCGGGTGTGATCTACTGGATGGGCGTAGATAAATTTTATATGTACGATGGCCGCGTAAATACACTTAACTGTGACCTGCGTCGATTTGTGTTTGGAGATATTGACTACGCCCAGAGCTCACAAGTGTTTTCAGGGACAAATGAAGGTTTTAATGAAGTTTGGTGGTTCTATTGCAGTGAAAATAATACGGAAATTGATCGTTACGTTATATACAACTATGTAGAAAAAGTTTGGTACTACGGCACTATGAGCCGCACAGCGTGGCTAGATTCTGGATTAATTGACTACCCAATTGCTGCAACTTACAACTCAGGTACTGAAATTGGTTTACTGCTTAATCATGAGTTAGGTATCAACGATAACGCTACGGCTGAAACGCTTCCAATTAACGCGTATATCTCATCGTCTGAGTTTGACATTGGAGATGGCCACAACTTTGCGTTTGTATGGCGCGTTATACCAGACTTAACTTTCTCCAACTCTTCTAGTTCTCCTACGGGAAATGCGGCTACAGTAACAATGACTTTACAGGGTTTGTCAAACTCTGGCTCTGGTGTAACTAGCACTGCAGCTCAACCTGTGGCTAAAGGTAGTACGTACGACATCACTGAAGAATTCACGGGGCAGATCTACACGCGTCTTCGTGGACGTCAGATGATTTTTAAAATTGCCTCAAATCAAGTCAACACTACTTGGCAACTTGGCGCGCCTCGTATTGATATTAGACAGGACGGTCGTCGATGACATATATTGTTACGTCCGAATACGACATCAATAAGATAGCTGCGCCTAACTTGCCACTTGCGCCTGAGCAATGGGATAGGCGTTATCAAGATCAGTTTGCTAACGTATTGCGTTTGTACTTTAACCGAGTCGATGATTTTATTGCTAGGTTATCAACTCTATCAGTTCCGTACGGGGCGTTTTCTAGCAATCAGGATCAGACGGCGGTAGCCAATACAGCTACGTTGATGACACTGAACACCACGGATTTTGCCAATGGTGTAAGTATTGCAGCTTCTAAAATTACGGTAGCCACTGCCGGTATTTACAACTTACAGTTTAGTACGCAGTTTGCAAACACAGACACTGCCTTTCAAGATGTTTACATTTGGTTAAAGCAAAGCGGGGTAGATATACCGGGATCAACTGGCTTTGTATCTATTCCAAACAGACACGCTGGAACGGATGGACACCAAATTGTTGGCTGGAACTATTTTTTAAGCATGACGGCGGGTCAGTACATTGAAATCTACTGGTCTGTTCCTAACATTGCCGTAACTATTCAACACCTTGCCGCTTCTGGTACACCGACTAAACCATCTACACAATCTGTTGTAGCTACAATGACATTTGTGTCCGCGCTCCCTGCGTGATATTATTGATTAACCTAATACAAAACAACGCCATGGACCTCGAAGCTATTAGTATAAACCCTAACTACAAAAAGATAGAACTTGACTATGTTGAGTTTGTCGAAGTAGACGACATCTGGGTCCGCTCCTACACTATTCCAAAGTCTAAGACTGTTTTAGCTCAACATGTTCACACTCATCCTCATGTGACGTTGATATCGCATGGCGCTGTGGAAGCTTGGCAAGATGGCGAGACTATGGGGCGCTTTGACGCTCCTGCTGTTATTACAATCCCTGCGGGCAAGAAGCACGCATTCATGGCGCTGACTGATGATGTGGTGCTGTGCTGTTTACATAACCTTCGCGGCACAGGACTTGAGTCGCCAGAAATCAAGGAGTTCTAATCATGGCAATTATGGCTGCGTTTGAGTTGTTTTTGGCAGAGGAAGCTGCGGCTGCTACCTTTGCTGAAGCTTTTGGTGCTGAAGCTCTTGGTGCTGAAGCTCTTGGCTCTACTTTAGGTGCTGATGCCCTTGGGACTGCCTTAACTGCTAGTGAATTGGCGGGTCTTGGTACTGCGGCTGGTGAAGGCGCTGCCGCTGCACAGGGTATAACTCAAGCCGAAATGGCATCAAGTGCTATGGCTGGTGGGGAAGGCGCGGGCGCTGCTGGTATTAACCCAGCTCAAGTCGCTACTCAACAAAGCACTGCGCAACAAATAGCTAACTCAGGGATTCAAACTATTCCTGATGCTATATCTCCAGCGCAGCGCGCGTACATGGACGCATCTTCTGCTGGTTTTAACTCTGGTATTACGCCCGGCACTCAGCCGCTACCTGCATATAACAACGCGTTTCCAAATTACGGCGACATATCAGATGCAGCAATGCGTGCTGGTACTAATCCTTCAATTCCTAGTAACGTAACAGATCAAATGCTGAGTTCTGGGTATACGCCCCCGGCCCCTGTCGCGCCTCAAGGCGCTAGTCCCGGGTTTTTTAATCCTACTCAAGCTCCCGGCCAAGGCCCATTACAGTATCAATTAAGCGCTCCAAATACTAGTCAAGGTATAAAATTTGGTTCTGGTCTAGAAGGCATATCTGCTCCAACTACGCCAATGACTTCCGTTTTGCAGCCCCCTTCTGCGCTTGAGTCTGGTATGAATACGGCTATAAAATTTGCTAAAGATAACCCGTTTTCTGCAGCATCACTTGCATATACGGGCGCTAATGCTTTAGGCCTTTTTAAGCCTTCTGGCGAGACGTTCAACGATAAAGAATATGACGGTCCACTGTCTAGGTATCGTTTATCTGATAACTTCCGAGCTGGTAGTGCCAATCCTGAAGATTTCCAATATACGCCTAGACGATATGCAACTGGCGGCGGCATTATGAGTAATGACCCCTACACAATTCCAGTAGGGTATGACGAAGGCGGTCAGATGCCTGAGACTCAGAACTATGCAAAGGGCGGTAGCCTTTCTGATTCTATTGAAAGCTATCAAAGATTGTTGTCGGGAAAACCAATGGAAGCCCCCGCTGTGTCTCGTGATGTAGGTATCTACTACGACCAAGATCCTGACACCCGCTACCAAGATCCGTTGACTGCCGCGCAGATTCGCCAAGCTAAAGTTAACCAGCGCGCGTATGTATCGCCCCCAGTCGCTAAGCGTCCTACACCGATGGGCCAGTTGCAGATGGCTTCTGTCAAACCTAGAAAACAAACCGATAGTGGTGGCGGTGACGTAGAAGCTGCACAGGGCGGTATCATGCATTCAAGCTTAGGTGGTTACGCTGCTGGTGGAAACCCTCGACTGCTCAAGGGCCCCGGTGATGGTATGTCGGACAACATTCCTGCAACTATTAACGGACGCCAACCTGCTCGACTTGCTGATGGTGAGTTTGTTATTCCCGCTGATGTGGTGTCACATTTGGGTAACGGTTCTACAGAAGCTGGCGCTAAACAACTTCATGCCATGATGAACAAGGTACGCAAGGCGCGCACTGGCAACCCTAAACAAGGCAAGAATATCAGACCCCAAAAATACATGCCTAAATAAACATGCCCTTCTATCAAATCAGTCCTAATGAACTACCAGAAGTATGGCCCGTTGCCGCACCTCTTTTGCAAAAAGCAATTGATCTTGACCCTAGTGAAATAACTATTGAACAGGTTGAGTATGCGGTACGCACTGGACGTACTTATTTGGTAGTGTGGGAAGAGCCGGGAGAAGGCATAACAGGCGCAGCGGCAGTAGACTTTATTGACTACCCGCGAGAAAGAATTGGACACGGTAATTTGATGGGCGGTAAAGGAATTATGCGCCCGCACGTGATTCAAGAAATGTACAAATGGATGAAACTCCATGGAGCTACAAAAGCACAAGTGTGGGCTAGGGGTTCTTTGGTTAATATGTATGAGAAGTTTGGGTTGGAAGTCACCCACCAAGTAATGAGGATTAAATTATGATCATCCCAAGCAAGCATAATGGCTACACCAAAGATGGTGTTCGTCGTCTTTACCTGGGCGGCGGCGGCGGCGGTGGGGCACCCACACAAACAACATCGACTGTTCAGAATACGAACATCCCTCAATACGCAAAGCCGTATGTCGAGACTATGCTGGGTGCGACCCAGGAGCAGTTATTTGAAGGTTCGCGCGGTCCAAGTACAACAGATCCAGAAACGGGCGAGGTTATACAAGGTACTTATAACATTACTGGGTTTAAGCCATACAAAGCTTATGGCGGAACTTACGATGAACAAGGCAAACAAACCTCTTACGACCCCGGTAAATCTGTTGCTGGCTTTCAACCCATGCAAGAAACAGCTCAAAGGGGTATTGCTGGCATGCAAGTACCCGGTCAGTATGGGCAGGGCATGGATATTACTGGCGCTGGCATTCGTGGCGCATTGGGCACTGCTGGACAAGCCAGAGGTCTGGCAGGTCTAGGATATGAAGCAGCAGGTGCGGGCGATCGCTATGCAATGCAGGCTACTAATCCTTATGCTACTCAAGCATACATGTCACCATATATGCAGAATGTGGTGGATGTCCAAAACCGCGAAGCGATGCGCAACGCTCAAATTGCAGGGACACAGCAGCAAGGAGAAGCAACAAGAGTTGGGGCATTTGGCGGTAGCCGTGATGCGATTATGCGCGCTGAACGCGAGCGCAATCTTGCTAATATGATGAATCAAAACCAAGCGCAAGGCCTACAAAGCGCTTATCAACAAGCTCAACAAGCCCAGCAGTTTGGATCTAATCTTGGACTTCAAGGTTTACAAGCTGGTATGCAAGGTGTTGGTGCTGGTATTGGCGCACAACAAGCCGCGTATAACCAAGCTATGCAAGGCGGTCAACAGCTGGCTAATCTTGGACAGCAACAACTTACCTCTCAGCAAGGTATTTATAGCATGCAGAACCAATTTGGTGGTCAACAGCAAGCGTTGGAGCAGCAGAAGATCAATCAGGCTATGCAGGACTATGCCAATGCGCAGCAGTACCCACTTATGCAGTTGGGCACAATGTCCAACATGCTCCGTGGCCTGCCAATGCAAGCGTCTACGACCAACCAATATCAAGCTGCACCTAATCAGTTGTCTCAAGCAATTGGCACAATCGGTTCCGGCGCATCTATCTATAACGCATTTAAAGGTGCGTCTGGTGGTTTGCCTAGCGAGTTTAAATACTCAAAGGGTGGTGGCATCATGTCTTATGACATGGGCGGCGAAGTTGAGTCTCAACTTGAGAACATGAGTGCGCAGCAGCTCGCAGAGCAGGTTAAAGAATCTACTAGCCCATCTATCCGCAGGATGGCGCAACGCATTCTTCGTGAACGCCAGATGAGTGAGCAGCCTAAAGGCGCAAGTGCTATGGGCATTCAGTACCAAGCCCCCCAAGCTCAGATGCCTGCTATGCGTGGTGGCGGCATCATTGCTTTTAAAACAGG
>Ga0114978_10004601_pt1 | contig 11122 bp, 9 predicted proteins | sample S_140212_EF_Meta_FD_87027 | JGI IMG/M metagenome (GOLD analysis project Ga0114978, IMG submission 87027) | Freshwater microbial communities from Lake Simoncouche, Canada to study carbon cycling - S_140212_EF_MetaG | ecosystem: Environmental > Aquatic > Freshwater > Lake | place: Lake...
CTAACAACCATGATCGCGGCAAATTCAACTGTACAAACAAATTCGGATAGCGCTGTACGTGGCCGGGTAATGGGAATTTATCAATTTGTATTTCTAGGAGGAGCGCCATTAGTAAATCCGATCCTGGGCCTTCTTTCAGAGACAATTGGTATCCGGCAAACGATCGCGTTCTGTGGCTCAGTAACAATTTTGGCGGCAACGGTAATCTGGCTAAAATTTAAAGAAAGATTGGCAGTTCCAGCAGATATTTCAATTGCAGCAGTATTAAAGACCGCTTAAAAGGAACATCCCCAAAAGTCCAAATAGAATTACTAGAGTAACCATCCGGCGAGTTTTGTAGTTCACCTCTTTATTGTATTCGTGTCTTTGTGTGATGGTACTTTTACAATAATTAACATTGCGATCGCTATAAGTACCGGAACCATTATGTAAGCACGGCTTATTCCTAGGCTGTCACCTAAGACGCCAAGTAGAAATGGTGCTCCACCAATAGCTATACCAGCAGCTAGTGAACTCTTGCCGATGGCTAAATCTGGACGGTTGTCACTTAGCCCGATTAAGCGAATAGAGGCGAGCGCGAATTGCATCGAGATACCAAGGCCCATAATTAAAAGCGAGACGAGTGAAAGCCATAAAATATGTGAGAACCAGAAAATAGTGAATCCGATAAATTGGCTACCGATTAACATTTGCAACTGGTGGTCTAATTTAAAGCGTTTTAGCGTCGGGCCGCCAAACCAACGTCCGATTCCCATGCCACTTCCAAGTGCAACAATGCAGACAGTGCTAATAGCTGCAGTCGATCCAACTCGATCACGAAGTAGGGCTGCAGCCCAGAATGTTGTTGCGAATTCACTTGAGATACAAGCTACAAAACCAATCCAGGCAAACCAAAATGCCAGCGATAATTTGCCGCGTTGTGGGCCATCAAGATCTGGAACATGTTCTTCAGCGCCTTTTTCGCGACCAAAGATATAAAGAATTATTGCAAGAGGTGCTGCCAACAGTAATCCATAACGCCAACTAATTGAGGTACCAGCCAAAGTTCCGACCAATAAAGTGCCAAGCACATAACCTGCAGAACCGATTGAATTAGATTGCGGGAGTGCGATAGCTGCATCTTCTTTGTAATGGTGCGAAATTGAAGTAACCATATTATTAATAACTGTTGAAGTACCGATTCCACCCAGAAGCGTTGCTAACAAAGTTAATTGAACAGGAGGGCAGTAAACAAACATCACGATACCTGCCGCAAATAATCCGAGACCTAACCAAGATGCGCGATTACGTCCAAATCTATGAACTAAATATGGGTTTAGAGCGCCTGCAATTATTGAGGCTAGACCCATTGCAGTGCCATGCAGGCCCGCTATCGTTAAAGAAGTATTTTGATCTTCGCGCAATAAAGGTTGTGCTGGACCAAAACCGCCTAAGTAAAAATTAACGAGCGCGATCTGTGCTGAGATCGTCCAAAAAACACGATCACGCTGTAGTGACATTTATTAAAGCGCAGCTACAACATAATCGATACAAGCAGTTAAAGCTTTAACATCACTTGGATCAATCGCCGGAAACATGCCAACGCGCAACTGATTCTTGCCTAACTTGCGATATGGCTCAGTATCAACAATTCCATTTGCACGAAGTGCCGCCGCAACTGCCATGGCATCGATACTCTCATCAAAGTTAATTGTGGCAACAACTTTTGAACGCATTGCTGGATCAGTTACAAATGGTGTGGTGTAGGAAGTTTTCTCAGCCCAGTCATAGATATGAGCCGCAGATTCAGCACTTCGACCAGCCGCAAAACTTAAGCCGCCATTTTCATTCATCCAGTTAATTTGATCTGCCAGCATCATTAACGTAACAAGCGCAGGAGTGTTGTAAGTCTGATCTAAACGAGAGTTCTCGATCGCGATTCCAAGATCAAAGAAAGCTGGTACCCAGCGGCCACCTGCTTTAATTTTTTCAGCACGTGCAATTGCGGCAGGGCTCATTAGCGCGATCCAGAGACCGCCATCTGATGCAAAAGATTTTTGAGGTGCGAAGTAATAAGTATCAAACTCTTTAGCATCAACAGTTAAACCACCTGCGGCACTAGTTGCATCAACTAGAACAAGCGCGCCATCTGTGTTGGCTGGGCGAATGATTGGCATCGAGACACCCGTACTGGTCTCATTATGTGTAAGTGCATACACATCGATACCGGCTTCGGCCACATTTACTGGGTGAGTGCCTGGCTCAGATTTAATAACAGTAGGTTCGCCCAGGAATGGCGCATCTTTAGCAGCAGCCGCAAATTTTGAGGAGAACTCACCGAAAACCAAGTGTTGTGAACGTTCTTCGATTAATCCAAATGTGGCAATATCCCAAAATGCAGTCGAGCCACCGTTGCCGAGTACAACTTCGTAACCTTCAGGTAGTGCGAAGAGTGAAGATAGTCCTTCGCGCACATTTTTTACGACGTTCTTGACTGGCTTCTGGCGGTGCGAGGTGCCCAAAACTTGTGTACCGCTAGCGACTAGTGCATCAAGCGTGGCTGGACGAATTTTTGAGGGCCCGCAACCAAAACGACCATCAACGGGCTTGATATCTACAGGTATTTTAATTTCGCTCACAGCCCTAGCCTAAGGGTAGTAGCGGTTTAACGCCCAATTGTTATTTGTGGCATCTAACTCATAACGCAATCGATCATGTAATCGAGAGTATCGGCCTTGCCAGAATTCAATTTCTTTCGGCATTACGCGATAGCCACCCCAATATGGCGGAAGCGGAACCTCACTACCTTCGGGCCACTTCTCGGCTGCACCTTGCCAACGTTGTTCGAGTTCTTCACGTGAGGCAAGTGGCGCTGATTGGTGACTTGCCCATGCACCAATTTGGCTAGTCCAAGGCCGCGTTGCAAAGTAAGCAGCAGATTCAGACTGCGCAATTTTTTCGGCTATTCCACTTATTGAGACTTGTCGTTCCATCGCATACCAAGGAAAGAGCAAGGTCACTTGCGGATTTATTTCCATCGCATGACTTTTGCGCGACGAGTAATTGGTAAAAAATGTAAAGCCACCTTCAGAAATATCTTTTAATAAAACAGTGCGAGTAGAAATATCACCATCGCCCCCGAGAGTAGAAAGCACCATGGCATTTGCTTCGACAATCACCGGATTTGCACTTGCCTCGGCTAACCAAGCTGTAAACGCTGCGAACGGATCAGCTGGCAATGACGCTAAACCAGCCTCGCCATATGAACGGCGCATGGCGGAAATCTCGGCTCGGGTAATTGAATTCTCCATGGCTGTATCTAACGTCACTTTCGCTAAGTAAGCATCTTTAGCCTTCTTGGTAGAAAGCACCCCCGCCTAAGGGGCAGAATTACCCATTAGAAGCGTGGTCCAGTCTAGAGGGAGCTCAAAAATGTCTGATGATTTCAAGCCAGGTCTTGAAGGTGTAATTGCATTTGAATCAGAGATCGCTGAGCCCGATAAGGAAGGTAGCGCACTTCGCTACCGTGGCGTTGATATTGATGATCTAGTTGGTCGAGTTACTTTCGGAAACGTCTGGGGCCTTTTAGTTGATGATTTATTTAACCCTGGTCTACCAAATGCTGAGCCATTCCCACTTCCAGTTCACTCTGGTGATGTTCGCGTAGACGTGCAATCTGCAATCGCAATGCTTGCGCCTGCTTGGGGATTCAAGCCGCTACTTGATATTTCTGATGAAGAAGCGCGCAGCAATCTTGCTCGTACTTCAGTAATGGTGCTTTCATATTTAGCACAGGCAGCTCGTGGAATTGTTGGTCCACCAGTTCCAGAATCTGAAATTGATAAAGCACATACTGTTGTTGAGCGAATGATGATTCGTTGGCGCGGAGAGCCTGATCCACTTCATGTGCGCGCAATTGATGCTTACTTTGTATCAGCAGCTGAACATGGAATGAATGCATCAACATTTACTTCTCGCGTTATTGCATCTACTGGCGCTGATGTTTGTGCAGCAATCTCAGGTGCAATTGGCGCAATGTCTGGCCCACTTCACGGTGGTGCACCAGCTCGCGTATTAACAATGATTGAGGATGTTGAAAAATTAGGTAACGCTGAGACTTATGTAAAGGGTCTGCTTGATCGCAAAGAGCGCTTAATGGGATTCGGTCACCGCGTTTATCGCGCCGAAGATCCACGTGCTCGCACATTGCGTCGTACTGCCAAAGAACTTAATGCGCCTCGCTACGCAGTTGCTGAAGCACTCGAGCAGGCCGCACTTAAAGAACTTCGCGAACGCCAACCAGATCGCGTGCTAGAAACCAACGTTGAGTTCTGGGCCGCAATTGTGCTCGACTTTGCACAAGTTCCTGCACCACTATTTACTTCAATGTTTACTGCGGCACGTACTGCAGGCTGGTCAGCACATATCCTCGAGCAGAAGCGCACTGGTCGTTTAATTCGCCCTTCAGCTCGTTATGTTGGTAAAGCAGCTCGTCGCCCAGAAGATGTTGCTGGCTGGGACGAGACTGTTGGAATGATTCACAACTAAGTTATTTGTTTAGCAAATTAGTAACTTGAAGATCGTATTTGCTGGCGACAGCATTACTGCATCTGGTAATTGGGCCGAGGTAATTGATTTTGCTGAAGTTGAAAACTTTGCAGTACCGGGTGGGTCTACCGATGGTTTATTAGCGGGAATTCCTCAAATTGTTGCGAGCAATCCCGATCTAATCTCAATCTTAATTGGCACTAATGATTTTGGTAACCCTGAGATCAATCGCGAAGGGGCCGATGTTGGTGCGCGAGTGCTATCGATTATCGCTGAGTTAAAAAACCAGTTGCCAAGTGCCAGAATTATTTTGCACACTATTTTGCCTCGTGGCTTGGAAGCCAGTGGTGTTGATCTGCGCCCACGAGTAATCGAGGCAAATAAATACATCACCGAAAATGTGCCTCGTGATATTGAATTTATTGACCTATGGCCAATCTTTGTCGCACCTGATGGGTTATCCCTCGCAGATGAATATGTAATGTCTGATGAGTCAGTCCTTAAGTTACATTTAAATGAAGATGGTTACCGAGAATGGATAACTGTTTTGTTACCAAGACTGCAACGCATGGTAAAGGACAACTAAATCCGTTGCTTCTGTTAGCCTTCTCGGATTATGTCTGATTATAAATTTATCGCCGGTGACAAAAAATGGTGGCGCCAAGCTGTGGTTTACCAAATTTACCCACGCAGCTTTGCCGACTTAAATGGCGATGGCATTGGTGATTTAGCTGGCATGATCGACCGCGTTCCATACTTAAAATCACTAAGTATTGATGCAGTCTGGCTCAGTCCGTTCTACCCATCTGAATTAGCCGATGGTGGTTATGACGTTGCCGATTATCGCAATGTTGACCCACGAATTGGCACGCTAGAAGAGTTTGATAAATTAATTGAAGAGCTACACAAAGTTGAGATTCGTGTCTTCGTAGATATCGTGCCAAACCATTCATCTGATCAACACGAATGGTTTCAGGCTGCGCTAAAAGCCGGCCGTGGTTCACCAGAACGTGATCGTTATATTTTCCAAGATGGTCTTGGTGATAATGGCGATATCCGACCATCTGAGCTAGTTAGCCACTTTGGTCCAACTGGCTGGACCCGCGTTACCGAGCCAGATGGCACACCGGGGCAGTGGTACTTACATTTATTTGCACCTGAACAACCAGATTTCAATTGGGATAACCAAGAAGTTCGCGATGACTTTATTAAAACGCTGCGCTTCTGGTCAGATCGTGGCGTTGATGGCTTTCGCATTGATGTCGCTCATGCACTCACCAAAGATTTCTCTAATGGCTTACCTGCGCGCAACACAATGGATATTGATCCGAAGCTGCCAGATGGCACTGATCCACTCTTTGATCGCGATGAAGTTCATGAAATTTATCGCGAATGGCGAAAAGTATTTAATGAGTACGACCCTCCTCGCGTTGCAGTAGCCGAAGCAAGTGCTCCAGCACACCGACTAGGCGCTTATGCATCAGAGGAAACTCTAGGCCAAGCATTTAACTTCGATCTTTTGCATGCTGATTGGAATACCAAGCGCTTTAAGCACCTGATTAGCAACAGCATGAAACGAGCCGAAAAGTCAGGCTCTTCTAATACCTGGGTACTTTCAAATCACGATGTAGTGCGCCACCCAACTAGATATGGCCTGCCTGATAAAACTGATTTAGTTAAGTGGTACATCTCTGAAGGCAAGTCTGCGCCTCTTGATGCTAAACAAGGTATTGATCGTGCTCGCGCTTCAACTATGTTGATTTTGGCGCTTCCTGGTTCTACTTACTTGTATCAAGGCGAAGAAATCGGTTTATTCGAAGTAGCTGATACTCCACGCGAGGCAATGCAAGATCCACAGTGGTTTAGAAACCCAGGTAAAGCACGAAGCCGCGATGGTTGCCGCATTCCGCTACCTTGGACACGATCTGGCTCTTCCTTTGGCTTTGGCCCTGGGGGTTCGCACCTACCGCAACCAGCTGATTTCGGAAATTACTCGGTTGAAGCAAATGAAGCAGATAAGAATTCAGTGCTAAACCTTTATCGCACAGCAATTGCGATGCGAAAAGGTTTGCAATGCGCCGAAGAAATTAAATTTATCTTCAATTGGAATCGCAACGTGCTGCATTTTGCCCGCCCAAATGGCTGGCAATCATTTACCAACTTTGGCAAGTCCCCAGTAAAACTTCCAAACGGAAAAGTTTTATTAAGCAGCCAGCCGCTAGTTGGTAACCAAGTGCCGGGCGAAACTACAGTTTGGTTACAGGCTTAACCCTTAACTGCGCCGCCAGTTAGACCATTAGTGATGTACTTCTGCAACGATACGAAGAGGACCACGATTGGCGTTGCAGTCATTACCGCACCTGCGGCAAACATCGCCCACTGCTTAGTCCAAGGGTCAGCTAACAAATTCTGCAGACCAACTGCGACCGTGTAGTCATCCTTGTAATCAAAGACAATCGAAGCTAATACGTAATCTCCGAAAGTTCCGATGAAAGAAAGCAGCGCCATAACCGCAAGGACTGGAGCAACCAGTCGCAAAATAATTTGGAAGTAAATCTGAGTATGTGTGGCGCCATCAATCTTGGCTGCTTCATCTAATTCTTTTGGAATCGTATTGAAGAAGCCATACATTAGATAAGTTCCGCCACCTAATGAACCTCCGAGGTAAACCAGAATTAAACCAGCTTTAGTACCTAATCCGATCGCCGGAACATAATCAGTTAACTTGCTCAAGATGCCGTAAACAGCGGTTAAACCAAGAATTGACGGGAACATCTGAACCAAAATAAGAGCAAGTAATCCTGGGCGACGTCCGGCAAAGCGCAAACGCGAGAAAGCAAATGCAGCAAGTGCGCTAATAAAGACGCTGATTACTGCAGTTGCACCGGCCAAAATCAAAGTATTTTTCATCCAAATCAAGTATGGATAATCTGAAGATGTTAGAAGGTCTTTGTAATTACCTAAATAAAATTGGCTAAACAATTTAAAGTTTGAAATATCACCCATCTTGGTAAGAGAGGTAGAGAGAATATAAACCAGTGGAAAAGTCGCAAAGACAATAACCAGTAAGCCCACGATATGTTTCCAGCCTACTTGCCTAAACCATTTTACAAACCCACCGCGCTTGGCGTTTGGGTGGCGCTTCAGCGCAATAGTTGAAGTGGTCATTGGGTCAACTCCTCTAGTCCACGGGTACGTTTAAAGCTAAAGAATGAAATAGATCCGATAATTAAGAAGATCAGAACGGAGAAGGCACTTGCCAAGCCGTAATCTGCTCCGATTGAACCACTAAATGCGATTCGATAAACGAAGGTAATCAAAATATCAGTAGCACCAGCTTCAACCTTAAGCGTTGGATCCAGGAATGGCCCACCACCAGTTAAGAGATAAATTGCCCCAAAGTTATTGAAGTTATACGCAAATGAGGCAATTAGTAGCGGTGCCAGAGAGACCAATAGCAGCGGCAACTTAATTAATTTAACAATTTTCCAAGGTGAAGCCCCATCAATTCCAGCCGCCTCGGTTAAATCATTAGGAATTGCTTGCAAAGCACCGGTACAGATCAAGAACATATAAGGGAAACCGAGCCACAGATTTACCAACAAAACTGCAGCGCGTGCTGCTCCTTGTTGCTCGAACCATTGAATTTTGTGATCACCCATAAAACTAAGAATGGTGTTATTTATTAAGCCATTCTCGGTATTAAGCATGCCTTTCCAAACATATGCCGATAAGAAGGCCGGGAATGCGTAAGGCAAGATGAAAATCGCTCGATAAATCCGCAAACCACGAATACGTTGATCGTTAAAAGTTAGCGCTAACGCTAAACCAACAATAAAGGTTGATAAAACTGAGCCAAATGCAAAGAGGAATGTCCAGATCAGAATTCCAGTTAACGGCCCACGCAAATCTTTATCGCCAAAAATACGAGAGTAATTCTTCCAGCCGATGCGTACTTGCCAGCCAATTTCACTGAGTAACTCACCATCATCGGCGCTCTTAAAGTAACCCACCGATTCATCGGCGACGAATTTTTTATCATCACTCAGACGCGTCATGACGCGGTTCTTTTCATCGTAGACGTATGAGAATCTATTTTGCTGAGCGTAATAAGCATCAGCAGTAGCTAAAAAGCCATCAGTCTTTAAGTTTGGCCCGAGTGGAATTTTCATAGCAGTCACACTTGGGTCAAGTTCTACCACCTGGTCATCAGTTAAGAACTGTATTCCAGGAATGCTTGACGGGTAACCAGCCTCATCTTTTACTAAACCATCTGCAGTTGTGACTTCGCGCCACGGATGCTTAGCGTAATCTTCGCCGCCCATAAAAACTTTTGCAGCAGTTACATCAGTTGCCACGAATAGAATTGCGCCATCGTCGGCTTTACCAACTTTGATTTCGTATTCAACCGAACCCTCAATTGGTTCAACCGCAGCTTGTTGAATCGCATCAAGTGCTTCGACATAGCTGCCATTGTGTCCATCACCAAAGTTGGTGAATGAAATGTAGCCACTGAAAATGACGACATAAACTTGGAAAGCTAAAAGCAACATAACGCCTGGTGCTAAATATTTAGCAGGTAAGCCACCACGTCGTAAGTAAATCCAATTGACAATTAGCGCGACAACTGCGAAAAATATTGCAAAGCCATATTTGCCTTTGCCAAAGAGAACCATAAGCACGAAACCAACGCCGGCATCTACTAAGCCGAGAATAAAAATTTTAGCTAAAGTGCCGCGCAAACTTGGCGTACCGCCAGAGTGAAGGTCGAAATTCTTATCTCGTTTTCTCATGGGCGGTTGGCTCCTTCGAATATTTTAAAATCCTAATTAAGTTAAAAGGTAATTATTAAATCTGTAATCTAGAAAAGTTAGGGGTTCGAAACCATTGCTGGAATCGAACCCCTAACCCACTATTTCTAGTGAATCGAAGCTAATTAAGCAGCGTCGATAGTTGTCTGTAGAGCCTTCATAGCCTTATCGAAGTATCCAGCTGTACCACCAGTAGCAGTACCTTCAACAAGAGCCTTCTCAGCTGCGCCAACCTTTGACCAAACAGTATCCATGAATGGATATGAAGGCATTGGGTAAGCGTTCTGACCAGCAGAACCGAATGCAGCAAGTTGCTTATTGTTCAACTTAGCTAGTGCATCAGAGTTTGCAGGAATACGTTCTGCACCTGAGATGTTTGCGAATTGTGCTTGGAAGTCAGCTGAACCGATATAACGTAGAACCTTTCCTACGTTTGTTGAGTTCTTTGAACCAGCAACCTTAACTGACTGCCAGTATCCGTATTGACCTGAGAATTGGTGAGGAGTCTTGCCACCAGCTGATGGGAATGATGCGATACCAACATCGCTCATATCCATTGCTGCGCCGGTGCAATCCTTCTTTGATCCATCAGGCATAACCAACTTAGTTGAAGACTTATCTGCAAGTCCACCAAGAATCCATGGACCTGTGATTGCGTATCCACCATTTTGGATGTTACAACGCATTTGATCCCAGCCACCACCGATGAACTTTGGACCGTTCTTAGCTAACCAAGCAGCATATGCATCAGCACCTGCACCTGTGTAACCAGCAGTCTTTGTCCAACCACTTGAGTTACGTGTGAACAATGAAATACCGAATGAAGTTGCAATTGGAGACATGTGGTATGGATCGTTACCAGTTCCGCCACGCTCGAATGGAAGAGTTACGCCACGAGGAGAAGCAAGAAGCTGATCCCATGTCATTCCCTTTGGATCTTTAGCAATTGCCTTGTTGTAAACAAGTGCAATGTTCTCTGTGTAAATTGGCAATCCGTAAAGCTTGCCACCAACAGTGAAACCTGACTTCATATCCTTTGAGAACTTCTGAACCAAGTTACCTACGGCAATTGGAGCAATTGTTCCGGAAGATACAAGCTGTCCGGTCCAGTCGTGAGCGCCAACCATTAGGTCTGGGCCCTTTCCTTCTGGAACAGCTGCGATAAATGCGTTACGAATATCTTTCTTGTATACAACATTTACGGTAAGGCCTTGGGTCTTTGCCCAGGCTGCGATAATTGGAGTCTGTTGATCCTTAGCTGCAGATTCAGCACCATTCCAAATTGTGATGGTTGTGGTTGCTTCAGATGCTGCGAATGAAGGAGCAACAATTGCACCTGTAGCTGCTACGGCAAGAACCACAGCAGTTGCAAGGCTACGCTTACGTAGAATCATTGTTTGCCTTTCTAACTTTTAGAGGGATGATCAACCCGTTAGGGATTGGCCAGAGTTTATTAGCCGTTTATAAGGGCTTCTAGCCATATTTGGATTTGTATCGAAATCGTTGTAATCGATTGGCTGTTACATAAGCCAGGTACAGCCAGACTTAGCGCCTGACCAGCCCACCTAAAAATCTTCAGAAATGACCCTAAAAAAAGGGCTGGCAAACAGGTACTTTTAGGCTCAATCAGCCAGGTACCGCAATTTGTAAGGGGAAGACATGTCTTTCGAAAGTACTTTTAATGGCGCCCATCTGCGGCCACACCATGACGGCAGCGAACTTTATGTAAGTTCAGATGCGCCGAAATTAGGCTCTGAGGTAACGCTTCGAGTGCGTATCCCAAA
>Ga0114978_10004602_pt1 | contig 11121 bp, 15 predicted proteins | sample S_140212_EF_Meta_FD_87027 | JGI IMG/M metagenome (GOLD analysis project Ga0114978, IMG submission 87027) | Freshwater microbial communities from Lake Simoncouche, Canada to study carbon cycling - S_140212_EF_MetaG | ecosystem: Environmental > Aquatic > Freshwater > Lake | place: Lake...
CTCAAATGTCTGTGCTACTTTAAAGTCTGTGCCTGTCTCGCCGCGGTCACGACCGTAGAACGTGCATGAATCTCCGTGGTCCAACTTGTATTGCTCACGGTCCGCTGGCGAGAGGTCAAAGTGACTGAAGGCATGTTTTTCGCCGATGTTTGGGCGGAGGCTACTGAGGTCCCCAAGGGCCACAAGGTGGTTTGCTTTAGATGAATCATAGTGTTCCTGTAGAATGAGACCGTTGTGTTCAAGATAGCCATCCCAGTGACAGTAAACTGATTTACATTTATCACCGTGCATAACTGCAATGCGACTACGAGTACCCATATCAAGCTCCTTTGTGTTTCAGTATTTGTATATTATAGCAAATCAGGATTTATCAGTCAACCAGAATGTATGTTGTATTTTTACAACACTTTATTCCTTATAATTTGGGTACTTGGGACGAGTGGAGCAGAACGGGCACCTAGCATCCTTGCACACACCTTCCAACCAAGAGTTGCAAGGCTCACAATAGTTGCTGTCGAATTCAACATTATAACTGCGAAAAGTGCCACAGACAAAGCATCCAATATCCTCCTCGGGATCAAACTGTAGCTTGACCTTGGGATTAGCTTTACGCCGGCTGAGATTTGGATTGCGGTCATGCGGTCCCACCAGCATTTCCGTTATCCCTCTATTTGTGCGTGGATCATAACGCATAATCTTACTCCGAAAATTCGTAAAACTTAACGCTGGCATCCAATTTCTGCAATTCACGTGCCGCGGCAGACAATTGACGATAACGGGCTTGAACCTGACTACGGGGCAGTTCGCCATCGCAGGTCAAGTTCTCTGGACTTAAATCTGCATCCAAACTGTCGGCAACTTGCTGACGACCAGCGGCTGTGGTGATTTCATATTGACGACCTTTGAAAATTGCATTCCACTTGTTCTTTTGGTCAATGTATGCTTGAAGTGCTTTCATTTCGAACTCCTTTTTAATTACAATACAAGTATTATAGCAAAAGAGAAATTATCAGTCAACCAAAAGAAAAACCCTAGAAGTACTAGGGTTTTTTGTGTAAAAAAGCCACAATTTTAGGTTGACAAGCAACGAAATAATTGGGAATTTAGCTCGTCAATTTCTTCTCGAGGAACATAGAAATCTGTAGTACTATCGTAGTACTCACCGGCTTTGGGGTCATAGTATAACACCCTGCCATTGACATAATGAAACGGACCTTCTAGCCCTTTGCGGGGCAGAAAGCGATCATCCTTTTGAAACTTTACCCATGCCATTTCGGAACTCCTTGTCAACATAAAATTGGATTAGTTCTCGTTGAATTTGTGTGATCAAATCACCATGGTCTTCGTTGACAACAAAGCGAACAGGACAGTCGCCCCATTTGGCTGTGCGATTGAACTCGGCAAACCATTCTCGATGTTCTTTGTTGTAGGGGTTGAAAACAACCCAGGGACGACCGTGCAATGCTAATCTGCTCATTTAATAGGCTCCATGTTCTAAAGTTTTAAACATAACGCAATTATAAAATAATTCCAATTTTGTGTCAACCTCTAAGTTAGTGGTTACTTACAATTGGGTATCTGTGGGGACACCAACAGCACCTAAAGCGGCGATATTTCTAGCTTCACGCATGGATGCAATAATTGCCTGTCCTGTTTGATTGCTGACATCAGCCACGCTGTTGATATAGTCTGCGGCCTGGCCAGGCTCTACATCTTTGCCATAAGAGGACAGGCTTGACGAAAATGACAGCACAGAAGATGTTGCGTTTGGCTGTAGGTTAGCAAAGTCAATCTGAGCTTTGGTTTGATTGGTTTTTTCTCTTTCCAGCTGAGCTGCCATATTACCAAATGCTGATGTTGTTATGGCAACATTGGTAGAATTTGTTGTGGCAATGGTCGAGATGTTAGTGGCCGCAATTGGAATTAGTACATCAAAAACACTAGCATACAAACTTGGAGCAGAGTTTGCTGGCCCATAAGTTCCTGCACCGGGCTGTGGTGCCGGGATTATAATTTCTCCCAGTTCCGCTGGAGGGGGTGTTGGATTTGGGTTAGATTGGTTGTAGGCACCGTTCAACACATAGTTCATCACAGTAAACACGCCAAGTTTGACAGAACTATTTGGATTTCCGTTGTCAAATGTCAGAGTATAAAATGCATTTGCCGTTGCAAGGTTTGACATGGTTGCTGTCACAATTGGCAATTCAATGTTGTGTGTTGCACCAGCGGCTGTGCCAATTACATCATTTAATACAAGAGTATTTCCTGGACCAGTTCCTGATCCCAGTTGTGATTGCAATGTAGAGCCAACCGAAGCCGGCACTGGAGTTGTTAGAGCATTTATATCCCCAAGCCCTGTGTTGGTTTCTAGACTGGTAACTGCTTTGCTCATTGATACCAACGTGGAATTAAAAATTCCTTTAATCTGCATCAGCGATGCTACCAGTGCTTTGTTGGCCAATGCCTGGTCCTGCGGAATAATCTTTTGTAATGTGTTGTAGAGATCAATATAAGTCTGTGGCAGTAGTGTTGTCAACTGTTGATTAACGCTGCCTGACTTGTCTACGTAAATTTTTTGTAAGCCATTTGCAGTTGGCGCAGTGAATCCGTCAAAGCTGGTGGAGAAAATTTTAACAGGATTAAGTAAATCAGCCATTGTTGAAATGTTGTCAGTGGTAACTTTCATGATAGCTTTGACCTGTGATAGCGCATCACCGGTGATTTTTGTCATTCCCTCATACAATGCTTTGTTTACATTTTCAGCAAACTCAACTTTGGCTATACTGTTTAATTGACTGTCTGTGGCTCCTGCGGCCATGGCCATGGCACGGATAGCAGGTGTTAGTCCTGCTACATTTATAAACTGCTTTAGTAATGCGGCAGGACTTCCAAGACTGTTAAGGTCCTTGAGATTGATTAAATTGCCAAGCTTTTGCAAATCTTCACCAAACTTTTGCAAATTTGAATTAACACTAGAAAATCCGCCAGTGGTTAGATCATCCATGTTGGTAAATGTAGTTGCAAGTGTCTTGGACTTTTCGTTGGCTTTTAAAAATTGGTTGGCCTGTGAAATATATCCCTGTGACTGAGAGAAAATTTGTGTGAACTTACTAACATCACCATTGCCTGTTTCTTTATTGGCAATCATTGTGATATAGCCGGTGAATCCTGTGGTGTAGGTATTGCCTAATACATTGGCTGCGGATGACGGAATAGCATTGGTAACAGCTGGAAAGTTTGATGCTCCCAACGTCTGAAGATTTGCTATTGTGGCATTGCCAATGTTGCCAGCAATGGCATTGGCTACTACACCCATAAACTGCTTGACTACAGCAACGTTGGTATAATTGGTAATATTTAAAGTTAAATTGCCACTGACAGTGATGCCTTGATTGTCTGTTAGGCCTGCGCTGGCAATTAGTTGAGAAGGACTTAGACCCATTTGTTATCCTGCAAATACATCGCCGGAACCTTGGCTAATTTGTGTGCATTCAGGGCCCAGTGCATCACCAACTCTGGCAATAGGCTTACCGTTGACAAATACAGAGCCAGAACCTCCGGTGACCTTTGATTCGTGAATGGGACACTTACCTTTTTTAAGTTTGTGTGGATCTGTGCCGTCGCCCTGGCGCACAACGCCAACACCATTTACTTTTACGTCTCCGCTGCCTGATATCAATGTAGGCGGGCTACAATCAACAACACATTTATCACCGATTCTTGCTACTGCTGGCACGTTCTTTCTCCATAAGATCTTTAAATCTATCTTTCCAAAGATCGATTTCTTCATGATCCAGATCATTGTGTGGCGGCGGAGGTATCTCCGGGTCAAACTCAATGACGTGATCAAAAAATTCAGGAATGTCCTCATACCGTTGATAGATATTGACTTTCCCGTTGACCATAATTTTAAAGCAATGCGGCATTAGCCTGTAATAATCTGCTTGCTAATTGGTGCAATTCCGGTAGTAGCCTGAATGTAGCTATTACGCACATCTTCACGAGCTTCGGCAATCATGGCCCAACTAGAATTATTTAGTCGCATATTTTTGTCCTTGTTTGCACTAAACAAAGTTGGCATCATTTGTAAACCTTGTGGGCTCAGCACACAACTAATTGGTTCTTTGATAATCATGTACTCGGCATGTATTTCAAGTACCTTTGCAACTAGTTCTTCTCCGGTGATGAGTTTAAATGTATAAGTTTCGTTAATTTCTGGGGTCATAATTTTCCTAAGTTAATACCCAAACGTGTTTTAATTTCGTCTGCGTTAAGCTTACTTAAACCTTGAAAGCCACCATCAACAAATAATTTGTCACCGTTATAAATTTGCGGAACTGTACGATGTCCTTCGCCAACAATAAAGTCACGAGCACTAGAATCTTGATCAATTTTAACTTCATTAAATGGGATTTCCCATTTTGTTAGTAGTGCTTTTGCTTGATCGCAAAATGGACAATGATTTTTTGAATATACTGTTATCATTTTTACAAACTTAATCCTGTAAATGTATTTGAGTCAACATCTTGTTTTGTACCACCAACAATGTAACTAGAAATTTCTGTTTCTTGTGGTGCCACTTGAACCTCTGACCCGGCAATCCATTTTGTTGTCCAGGGCAATGGATTACTACCTGGTTTCATGCCACAGTCCAATCCGATTGCAGTCATACGTTTACAAGTCAACCAGTCCACATAATCAGATAACAGTTTTTCGTTAAGTCCAATCATTGACCCATCTTTAAACAAATAGTGTGCCCAGGATTTTTCTTGTGCGGCAGCTGCCAAAAACATTTTTTCACATTCAACCTTGGTTTCTTCTTTGATACGTGCAAAAGCAGGATCGTCACTGGGGAGAATTTTAATTAATGTCTGTGTAAATGCCAGATGTAAATTTTCGTCGCGAGCAATTAGTTTAATAATCTTGGCATTGCCTTCCATTTTCTTAAGTTCGGCAAATGCCCAACTACAGGCAAAACTAACATAAAAACGAATGCCTTCAAGTGCATTAACGCTGTTAATAGCCAACCATAACTTTTTCTTAAGTTCATACTCGTCGACAACAATATTCTTACCATCAACAACATGATTGCCTGCACCTAAATATTGAAAGGCACGACTTGCATCAATGCAGTCATCGTAGTATTTGCTAATGTCTTTAGCGCATTCTATAATTTCATCAATATCAGTTAGTTCGTCAAATACTGTACTTGGATTAGAATAAACATTACGTATAATATGAGTGTAACTACGGCTGTGAATGGTTTCGCTGAATGCCCAGGTCTCAATCCAAGTTTCAAGTTCAGGAATCGACACCAACGGCAAAAAAGCAAGATTAGGACTACGTCCTTGCACACTATCTAATAAGATCTGTCGTTTTAAATTGCTGGTAAAAATATGTTGCTCAAAGTTTGTTAAGTCTTTGAAGTCTTTGGCATCTCGTAATACATCAACTTCTTCTGGTCTCCAAAAGAAACCCAATTGCTTGTCAGTTAGCTTGTCAAATTGCTTGTACTTTAGTGTTTCGTATCGTTGTACGTTAACGGGGCCAGTAGGGTCAAGGAAAGCTAATTTTTCCGTGTGATGTTTTGTTGTTATTGGATTGAATACCGACATATTATTTCTCTTTTAAATCTTGCAACTGTCACAATCATCCTCAGATTGATCAACAGTGGTGTCAATACTTTCTAACAGTATGGACTTTCCTTGCGACAGTCTTTCAGCGTCAATTTCTCCGCTACCATCGTATGTATTGAAATAGTATAGCTGTTTGCCACCATATTTGAAGAACATGATAAGATGCTTGAGCATTTCGCTCATTGGAATCTTTTCATCTTCAAAGAATTGTGGATTATAACTTGTGTTAACACTAATACCCTGATCAATATATTTTTGCAGAACGGCCATAATTTTTAAATATCCCTCTGGACTTTTTTGATTCCATAGCAATTCATATTTGTTTTTTAGTCGTCGATACTCTGGAACAACTTGCTTGAGCACACCATCTTTACTTTGTTTAATAGAAACATAACTACGAGGTGGTTCAACTCCGTTGGTACTGTTACTAATCTGCGCACTGGTTTCAGCTGGCATCAATGCCATTAACGTAGAATTACGAATACCATGCTCACGTAATTGACTACGTAGACCTTCCCAGTTAACATAGTCGACATGCGGAACTAGTTCGTCGACTTCATGTTTATATGTATCAATAGGGAGAATACCATCACCATATTTGGTTTCGTTGTTCTTGGGACATGCTCCTTTTTCTTTAGCAAGATCTGCGCTGGCTTTAATTAGATAATAACTCCAGTACTGTGCCCATTTGTCAACCACCGGTAATGCCCGTGGATCAGTGTAGGTTAAATCATTTTTTGCTAACCAGTAGGCAAAATTAATAATACCAACACCCAAGGGTCTACGATTCTGTGTAGCAAGCTCAGCGGCAATAACAGGATAGCTCTGATAGGACAACAAATTGTCTAATCCACGAACAGCAAGGGTACAGGCTTTTTCCATGTCTTCAGGGTCTTTAAATACTCCCCAATTGATAGCACTTAGTGTACATAGTGCAATTTCTCCTTCTGTGTCGTGTATGTCTTTAAGAGGTTTAGTTGGCAAATCAATTTCACAGCAAAGATTGCTTTGTTTAATTGGTGCCAGTTCGGGTTTAAAACTGCCGTGACTGTTGGCATGGTCAACATTCTGCAAGTACACACGACCTGTATCTTTACGTTCTTGCATGAATGCAGTAAACAGATCAATTGCTTTGACTTTCTTTTTACGTAACTTAGTGTTGCGTTCGGCTGTTTCGTATAATTCTCTAAAACGATCTACGTCTGAATAAAACGCATCAAACATTTCAGGAACATCATGTGGACTAAACAAAGTAATGTCACCGCCACTGAGTAATCTCTCGTACATCACTTTGTTGAACTGTACTCCGTAGTCCATGTGACGAACACGATTGTCTTCTGTGCCTTTGTTGTTTTTAAGAACCAATAGGTCTTCAACTTCTAAATGCCACACAGGGTAATATAATGTTGCCGCGCCATTACGAACGCCGCCTTGACTACAACTGCGTGTGCCGGCTTGGAACATTTTATAAAAAGGAATAACACCGGTATGGTAAGCATCTCCATTACGGATAGGACTACCAATGGCACGAATACGTCCTGCGCCAATGCCAATCCCGGCTTTTTGACTTACATATTTTACAATGCTAGATGTTGTGGCATTGATGCTGTCAAGACTATCGTCAGTTTCAATTAGCACACAACTACTAAATTGACGTTGCGGTGTTCTAACTCCAGCCATTACTGGAGTGGGCAAACTAATTTGATGTGTGCTAATTGCATCGTAGTAATCCTTGACCCACATCATTCGACCTTCTTTAGAATACTTGCTAAACAACGTTGCCGCAATAAGCATGTATGCAACCTGTGGCGTTTCTAATATCTCTTTGGTCACTCGATTCTGGACCAGATACTTGCCACGGAACTGTTCCATGGCCGCATAAGTCAATTGATCATCACGATCGTGTTTGATATATCCATTTAAACGTTCCCACTCTTCTGAACTATAATCAGTTACTAACTCACGATCGTAAAATCCACGAGCTACGTTTTGTTCCACCAGCTGTAAAAGATTATACGGTTCATATCTACCATACACTTCTTTACGCAAATGATAATTTATTAAACGACCAGCAACATATTGATAATTTGGAGTTTCTTCGCTAATCAGATCAGCGGCACTTTTAATCAATGTTTCTTGAATACTTGCTGTAGGGATTCCGTTATAAAATTGTAAGTGGCTTTTGATTTCTAGTTCACTAGCACTAACTCCTGTGATTCCTTCTGTGGCCCAAAAAACTACTTTATGCATTTTTTCGAGATTGAGTGGTTCTCGATTACCATCTCTTTTTGTTACTTGTATTTGTGTCATTGTTTAACCTATTAAATAGCGTATTTTTTCGCTGTCAAGCGTTTTTTTAATTTTAATGTTTGCGGTAGAGATATTTAACAACTCTTCCGGGGACCAATTCAATACATATTTCCCCTGGTTGATTAGGACTAAATTAGTCTCTTCACAACTGGCCAATTCAATCTGATTGATGTCAGGATGATCTATCATCATAGTAGTATACACTATTCCTAGTGATCTTGCAAGATCACAGAACAAATTATCTGATAAAAGTTCCCAGGGATTTGGCCAAGTTTCCTGATCGTCCCAGTGTAGATGATAAGGAGACCAAGGTGTTTGTTGCCACCAATGGTTTATTTTGTTTAAAGAAGATTCAAGGCTAAGATTCTTAGCCTCTTCTCGAAGATTGGACCATTGTATTAAACGGTCCTCAAATTTTACAGGCCACATCAATTAAGCAAGGTGAGCAATAGAATAAGTTAATGTTCCAGAAGATCCGGTGTTAGTTGTTGTATACTTTACAGACACAGTATTGACCACCTGTGTTGCAGAAAGTGTAACACCTGTAGTTAAGTTTTCAGTGTAGTCATCGCTGTAGGATAATGTTAAACTACTATCGTCACTGACCTGTGCTGTAACAATCATTGTTCCGTGTCTAATCGAACCAAAACGAGAGATAGTATAATCAAATCTAAAAGCTTTGGTGTCAATTGAGTTGACACTAAAGATTGTTTGATTAGACAGATTATTACCTAGTGTAAAAGTTTTTCCTGATTCCCTAGCATATCTGCCTAGTTGAATTAGTGTGCTAGTAGTTGTAGCGGCTCCTACAATATACACTCGTTGATAAACATTAGCGTCTGAGTCAAGTCTTGAAAATAAATCACTAACTGATATATTGTTATCGTTGCCAAACTTAACTACGGCTGTGGCTGGACCTGTTGTATAATTGTTGCCAACATCTAAGAATGCATTGTAAGCACTAACGTTTAACCCAACGTCTGCATAATATATTCCTTCGGCATAGATTAAGTCAAAGATATTATGTACTGCACGGAATCCTGTTGGGCCGCCATTAATAGGCGCATCGGCACCAAGTACAATACCTTGGTATAGTGTATCCAATTTACTGTTGCTGACTGTTATACCAGCAATCTCGTAGTCAGTATTGATACCGTACGATAATCCACTAAATTGACATTTATCAAAAACAATTTGATTGCAAACTAAGTTTGTGGTACTAGCAAATCTTACCCCAGCAATGTCGTCTGTGCTTAAATTTATACCAATGTCGGTAGTCGACAACGGTCCAATAAAATTAACGCTGTCAAACCAGCATTGTGTTGCATCCTCAACAAGGAAAATATCTGTTACTACTGTACTTTGAAAAGTCATTGAAGAAATTTCAATGTTGCGTGGAGCAACTGCTCCATTGTTTCCAATATTGGCACCAGTTTGTTGTTGGTTATCTCCATATCGAGCAACATACGCAGATAAGCTACTTAAATCTGTAGAGACATCAAGTTGAATAATAGAACAGTTTGCGCCCTCACCTACCAATTTTGCATAAGTCGGTATAATCAGTGATTCTGTAATTCTATATGTTCCAGCAGGGAAATATAAAGTTCGACGTACTTGGCTATTGGTGTCTCTACAGTAGAGCTGGAACAACGCACGATTAATAGCTTCTGTGTCATCGGCATGTCCGTCTCCTTTGGCACCAAAGTCTCGCACATCAGCAATATCATCAAGCTTGGCTTGTAGAGTTCTGATCACTGGGTCGCTAGGAGTTGGACCAGTTTGTGCGGCATACCCTACAGCAACGTCTTGATAAGTGTAATTACTTAAAACAGTGATGTCTGAAAATTCTGTTAAAATTTCAGTATTGCCAATAACAGGCGCACCCTCGTTGGGTGTTCCATTACCAATAAAAAGTCTTCGACTGTCGATACACCAGCCAAATTCAGCTCCTGAAAGCTGTGGAAGGTTCTCTTCAAGACCCTTACGATTTGTAATTCTCGATACTTGTACTATAGCCATGTTGTAAGATCCGTTTAGTTCTACTATTTATTCAGGATCGCATGCTTATTGTTGTAGATAGAATTGCTCTACCTTGCGCCACCACTGATCTCTATAGTGTTCAAATTCTGCGCCTTCTAGAACAAACTCTTGATATTCTGGGGGTTTAATGATATTAAATTGCTCGTCAAGATCGGGCTTGACACACATAAGAACAACACCTTTGCGTATTTTTGTACCGTGCAACTCATTATGCGCTTCTGCATAGGCACACAACTGCATAAAGTAATCATCAATCCATTCACGCTTTTTAGGCTTGTTGGTTTGTTTGTAGTCTAGTATAGATTCTTCGTTTAAGTGTATGCCGGCACCATCTGTTGTGCCAGCGTAGATTCCTGGAAAGTACAAGGGAACTTCAATCCCCCAAAATTCATTGACATTTCTTAACCCTTTGTCTACTACAACTTTGGCCATGGCATGGCTGGGCCACGAATAAGGGTTGCTACCCGGATCTTTAATTACGCCGTCACGCACATACTGCTCAAGATATGTGTGCATACGTGTTCCTCTATTGGCAGCTTCCGTGGTGATCTGTTGTGCTTTTTCTGCACCCACACTCTTACGCCAACGATTCAGAGCTTCAATTTTTTCCTGTGGTTTAGTTTTATCCAATATAGTAGTTACACTAGGTAAGTTCTGACCATCTGGTGTGGCATAGAAACGTTTTCCATCGATTGTAACTCTAGGAATTGGTTGATAATTAAATTTTTGATTGTACAATATTAAACCCTAAAACTTTCTCCGCATCCGCATCGGTCTCGTTCATTTGGATTAATAAAATCCATTCCTTCTTTAAGACCGTCAGTTTTCCATACCATAGTCAGACCATTTAAAAAGACCTGATCTTTTGGGCTAACATAAACTTTAAACCCACTTGGGTCTTCGTAGTCTACTACATCATCTAGTGGGTTGTCAACAAATTCGACTCGATAAGCAAGTCCGCTACAGCCCGTGGTTCGGATGCTTAGTCTAATTCCTATACCTTTGCCTCTGCTTATAAGTGCTTGTTGTATTTTTTGCGATGCTTCGTCTGTTATATTGATCATTTTATATACTCCAAGTATTTTTGTTTTATGGTCTCAAATGATGCTCCTTGCCAACTAATTGCCAATCCCCA
>Ga0114978_10004603_pt1 | contig 11121 bp, 4 predicted proteins | sample S_140212_EF_Meta_FD_87027 | JGI IMG/M metagenome (GOLD analysis project Ga0114978, IMG submission 87027) | Freshwater microbial communities from Lake Simoncouche, Canada to study carbon cycling - S_140212_EF_MetaG | ecosystem: Environmental > Aquatic > Freshwater > Lake | place: Lake...
AATCAGCAGCAACAGCAGGATCAGCAGCAGAAGCAGAAGATAGACCAGATGTTGCATTAGTAGTTGCAGTAGTAGAAGCAGCAGGAGCAGCAGGAGCAGCAGGATCAGCAGCACCAGAAACTACAGAAGCAGCAGAGGAAGCAGGAGCAGCATCAGCAGCACCAGAAACTACAGAAGCAGCAGATTTGGCATTAGCTACTGTTTGTGCTGCTAACGCGGCACGTTTTTTCGCCGCAGCATTATCAGCAGCAATTGAAGCTTGTCTAAGAGCTCTTGCATTCATACCGGACGTATTACTATTAGTTGGGTTTTTTTGTGCTGAATCTTTAACACGTTGATACAAATAGATATATCCTTCATTTTTAATTAATTTAATTGCATCATTATAATCCTCAGGCTTATAATTTTGTACTGTAGAATCACTAACATCTATACTCGGTTTTCCATCATCATTAAATTGAGTATAAGTATAATGACCACCATTAGTACTACCATGATGCCGAATACATCCTATAATTTTAAATGGAATTGGCTTATCAATACTAGGTATTCCATTAGTAGTTTTTCCATTATTAGGTAATTGTACTAGTATACTAGGATCAATATCAGCATTTATTTTATCATTTGACTTACTGAATCTTTTTAATGATACTAGTAAATAGTCTTGTGTTTGTTTTGGTATTATATACGTATATTTATTAGTGTATATTCCTTTGTCTACATTTGAATTTGTATTTTTTGATCTAACGCCGCATTGAGCAACCTGATTATCATTAGGATCAGCAGGCTCTGGCTCAAAGTATTTTTGTAATAAAGTATCTACTGTATTACCTACTATTATACCATTAGTTTTAACAGGTAGTTTTAGTATAACATCATTTGCACATTTAGAAGGATCAACCTCTCCATTAGTAAAAAGTCTATCTGAAATCGCCACCGTAGATTTACCAGCACAAATATATCCTTCATATGTTGGAATATGAACTGTATTATAAAATGCGGTTATTTCAGGCGTAAGGATATATGTTTCTATAACTCTTAATAATGATTGAATAAATTCATCAGCATCCGCAACTTGCCCACTTCTAAATTGAAATTCGTCTAATGTCAATAATGTTGGATATTCATTAGCTATATTGATAACACCTTTTTCAGTATTTATTTTTTTAAATACATTACATATTGCAGTTATCTTTTTAAGATCTTTATCGCGATCACTGTCGATAACTTTCCCGTCATTATCTATAATACATTTAGTTGCTACTTGAAAATTATCTTCTGTAGAAATAAAATCATCAACCAAACGTATACTTGATGAATCTTTGGCTTCAGATATAAATGCATTAGTAGATACATTTTTTATTTTTTTCCAAGCATCATTCGCTTTATTTAGTAATTCGGTTGCTTTAGCTACATTTCTTCTTCTAATTTGTAGACTTTCTTCTCTAGTATCTCCAGGTTTTGATGATTCTCTATCCTTAATATCGTATCTTGGTTTACTATATAATTTTGAAGGATCGATTTTTAATATCATTTCACGAAAAGGTAATAGGTCCCATAGTAACTGTATGGATGCATTTTGATAACAGCTATTACCATTATTTATAATACCTCTTTTTAGAATTGGACAAAAAGGGCTAAGTAGAGGTGAAGGAGTAGGTGGGGCTGCAGGCTGAGCTGCAGTTGGAGATACAGCTGTAGGTGCAGGTGGAGGTACAGTCTGAGCAGGAGGTGGAGCTACAGGCTGAGCTGCAGTTGGAGATACAGCTGTAGGTGCAGGTGGAGGTACAGTCTGAGCAGGAGGTGGAGCTACAGGCTGAGCAGGAGGTGGAGCAGCGGACAGAGCAGGAGGTGGAGCTGCAGGCTGAGCCACAGGTGCAGCAGCGGACAGAGCTGCAGGTGGGGCTGCTGGATCCTTTGATTCTTCCCACATAACAATTGGAACTGTATCTGCGCCTAATTTGTTACTACCACCCACTTGTACTCTTGAAACTCGGTTGTAGAACCGATTTTCAGTTGACTTTGCAGTATCATTTTCGAGCAGAAGAAACTCTGCACGGTGAGTATTTTGTTTACGACCGTCCCTACCAAAAGCCTCACTCATCCCAATATCAACAAAGGCGAGCCGAGGACCAGTACTAGTTTCACATCCAATTAATACACATCCTCCGTGATCACATCGAACGCCGTCATTATGCGGTGCAATTTTATATTTCTTGAGAATTTCTTCGTGGTGCGGAAAATCAGTTGGTCGATTAGGATCTACTTGTGGAGTAGTCACACAATGACCAACCGCTACAAACTTGTATTGTTGATTATTAAAAGCACCAAGTGATGGCACACATACAGTTGTTGACTTATTTTCAGCATAATACCGAGTCCAGAATGGATTTCTTAAAGGTTCATCAGAATAATCTTTTGTTTCTGGTTTTAATTTTGTTATACTTGCTTGCAAATCATTACCTTTTTTTTGTAAAATTATTTGTGTATCATCAATATCAGTTTGAAGTGTAAGTGTTTCATCACTACTATCACGCAATCCACCGTGAATACAGATAATCTCTGTATCAAGTGCTAAGAATAAATAAGGGCAACACTCATAAAAAGGTATCAAACAATTTTTTCTATTTTCAAAGGCGTTACTAACAGAAAAACGGTTTGAATTAAAAAATTGTTTTGCTTTATCGTGTACATAATTGGTAAAAACAAAATCATTAGATTTAGATTTAAAAAAAACTGTAGACATATCGTGATTACCGATTGTAAACCGAACTTCAGATTCCTTCTCATGCGCTTTAATGCGTAAGTTATACAGGAAAATATGCAAAAGTAATTCAATATTTCCTATAGTATCATTCACTACATGAATACCTCGTAAGCCGTCCACTAAATCACCAATTATAATTAAAAGTGTACCTTTAGGAGCAATCCAATTAAAATCAGTTAGATATTTGTTAGGAATCAGAGGAACTGTCATAACATTATCCTTAATAGTATTATCAGTATATTCAATTATTTTTGCGCCAATCAAAAGCTGTATGAATTTTCTAAGATCTGCGTGAATATCACTCGTGATATAAACAGTAGGATATTTGGCTCTACTAATAATATGACTCTCACCTGCAAGAATATCTTTTGCTGTCTCTAGTTTTTTCGTAATTGTATCTGGTAATTTTGCTAACTTATTAATTATTTTTCCTTGATTAAGATTTACTAGCTGAAGGTCAACTTCATCGATTAATTGCGGCTTCGGAGCAGCACTTGCCATTTACTCTAACCATCAGAAAAAGAATAACTTTTTTTTCTGATTGTTTTTAATTTTTACTGTATCACTTGGGTCCAACCATTCTTGAATAGGCAACTGCGCCTTGCGCTGATGTCCCTGCCGTCGACGGACCTAATGAGCCTTTGGAAGGCTCGCCATAGCTAGGTTTGGGCTGCGACGGTTGCTGATTCTGACTAGCCGTTGAGTCATACGCTGTATTTCCGTTGTACGAGTCTCCATTAATCCAGTCTTTTGTAGGATAGGTCGGGGCAAACATCCGCTCTAGACCAGGCGTCCAGCGTTGATAATCACTACGATCCGATCGTGTCTGAGTCGTAGGTTCATAGAAGGGATCAAGACCAGCGGCAGTCTTGGTTGCTACTGCAGGCACTTCAATCGTCGCCTCTCCAGCACTCATAAGAGGACTAGAGGAGGCAGGAGCATCCTGAAGATCGTCTTCATATTCTATTTTTTCATTGACATTGCGTGTACTTACGACCTCAAAGACATTCTGGCCTTTTGATACGACTGTAGGAATCATACCCTTCTTCTGGTAGATCTTGGCAACAAGGCTCTGAGCATCATCCAAATCATACTTTGTCAAATCAGCTGTCTTCTGGGGCGCATACGTCGCCAAAATCTTCTGCTCCTCCTTTTCCATTTCAAGCGTGTCGGGAGGAACTAAATTGCCGTCGCCGATTTCCTTGTACGGAGCATTCAAATCTTCTGCAGATGACTGCGTAGAAAAGCCCTCAATGTACTTGGCCTGTTCCGACTGGAACTTGCTGGAGTTCGGAGGATAGAAACTCCAATCAAGCGGAAACTGTCTGGAGAGTTGGTTGATCTGCTGCTGTTTCAGTTCTCGGTCGCCCTCGTTCTGAAAGACAACGTCGACCTCATACTGGTCTAGACTGTCGATCGGCGATGTCGAATACGGAAACATTCCATTCTTTGAAGTATCGAGCACAACGTTTTTATCACACGAGCCAGTAAACCCCTGACTGGGTTTTAATGCAGTGTTCTTAGGTTGGACTTGCGGCAGAAAGCTGATCAGGATCACAACCAAAATGATAACTAGGGCTCCAATGCCTGCTATTTTTGTATCAACTATTGAAGTGATATTAAGCCACGAAGGAACCTTCATACTAACGTAAGAGTACAAATCTTTCTCTGTCCAATATGTAGATGGCTCCTCGTAAAAGAGCAACTTTGAAACAAAAACTAAGAAGACGTCTAACGAGAAAAGGACAGAAGGGTAAGAAGGTAATTGATGTTCGCTCGAAGAATATGATTGGAAACTTTGAGCAGCTGCTCGGAAGAGGTCCTCTGACTCTCGTTCTCATCTATGCCGATTGGTGTGGAGCCTGCCACCGATTCCGTGATGAAGTCTGGAGTCCTCTCACTCAGCTCAAGAATGCCACGATGAATCGTGCAGCCATTCGCGAGGATATGATTGCAAATACCAGTCTTGCAAACGTGGAACGGAAGTTCTACCCGACACTCCTCCTGGTCGGCAAGGACAAGAAGACTGCAACCTTTGTTGATGAGAATGGTGCAGCTACACCGGCAATGCCGAGAAAGCCGACTCTCGATGAGGATAAGGAGTCTTTAACAGCTCTGGTAAACTCTCCGACACCACTGCTACCTGCTACAGCAGCTACAGCAGTATCTGAGGCTGTTCAGGAAGAGATGAATCTTGAAGAGTCTATGAGCAAGCAGGCTACTCTTAATCAACCCGCCTACAGCATTCAGCCGGTTGAAAGCGTAAAACGCCAGAGCCAGACACCGTCTGACTCACTTGATATCGACATCGAGGAAGAAGCTGAGGAAAACCTTGGCCGCTCGCCTTTTAACAACAAGGGCTACACTCCATCAGTCGCAGCAACAAGTTCTAAGATGGGTCCTCCTGATGTAGGCGCTGACCTAGTTGCGTCGCAGAACCGTGGCAAACCTGTTATGATGGGTGGCAATCGATCAACCGGCTCTAGACTCCTCGATGCGATCAAAAACCAAACTCGCTCATTACGTGCAATGCTCAGGCTCCGTACATCCACTCACAAAAGGCGCCAATAAGCAAGTCCAAAAATTGGTAGGCAACCCCGGTACAGTAGAAGGTACCACACAATGTCAGTAACATTTCACATTCTTGATGCACTATCACGCGATCAAAGGAAAACGATCACGCGAGAGACAGCCGACGAAATTGAAATAGAGTATGAATACGATGCGATTGAAGACGCTCAATCGGATGATGGACGTCCTAGCACATCTACAGCAACCAAGGCCAATGAGATGGTGATTCATCTCTTTGGAATGACGGCTGATGGAGAGTCTCTTCGCTGCGACGTCACCGGCTTCCGGCCTTACTTGTACGTCAAGGTCCCCGAGTCGCTAAATGAAAATCAGTTCAGGGATCAACTCAAGACTGCTGAAACTTGGAAGAGTAAGGTTCCGGCATCTCTGTCCATTGAACGCGAGAAGAGAAAGGAGTTGTACGGATTCACAGCCGATGAAGAATTCACCTTCTTCAAACTTTCAGTAGCCAGCATCAAAGAATTTCGGGATTTGAAGAATCTACTTTTGAACGATCACCAGGAACCAAAGTTCTCTCTCAGCCGATCGGCCAAACCTCTCCCCGTCTATGAATCGGGTCTTGATCCCCTTCTCCGTTTCTTCCATCTCCGAAATATTCAGTCGTGCGGCTGGATCACTGTGGACCCGCAGGAGGATGAACCCGATGAAACCTCGGACATCCGGGTTTTGACCTGCGAGTGGACAGCAGTTGAACCGACTGCAGCACCGCCCAAGCCGTCCGCACCCTTCAAGGCACTTTTCTGGGATATTGAGTGCTACAGCCAGTCAGGCGACTTTCCGGTCGCGAAGCCGGCAGCCAAAGGCGAGAAGGGAGACCCCATCATTCAGATTGGCTGTGTTCTCAAAGGGCTAGCCGGAGAGATAACAAAAACCATCTTTGTTCTGGACAAGTGCGATCCCATTCCGACAGCCGATGTCAAGTGGTACAAGACTGAGAAGGCAATGCTGCAAGGATGGTTTGCGTGGCTTGTCGATATTAATCCGGACATCTGGGTCGGATACAACATCTTTGGTTTTGATGAACGCTACATCTGGGAGCGCTCGGAAGTGCTTGGCATCACGGAAGATCCGAATCTCCAGCTGCTCAGTCGTCTCTGTGGCCACGGTGGCAATGTCAAACTTACGGAAAAGCGTCTGAGCAGCTCAGCACTTGGAGATAACTTCCTTCACACTCTGTCTTTGCAGGGTCGTCTGCAGGTGGATCTGTATCACGTAGTTAAGCGTGGCTATCAGCTTCCTTCGTACAAGCTGGATGAGGTGACCAAGTACTTTATGTCTGGAAAGCTGAAGAAGATTGTTCACAATGAAGACAGCACCTGGACCATTCAGACATCGGCAACAGGAAATGCCAAGGTGGGTCGAGCGGTAGTTCTTCTGGATGAAACAGGCGACGAACTCACGGATAAACTCCAAATTCTGGAAGTTGGCTCCGGCATTCTGAAAGTTCAGCCGACTGAGGCTGATCAGGAGTTGGACACGGCTCTCGCAGTCAAGTGGGTTATCGTAAAGGATGATGTTAGTCCGGCAGATATCTTCCGGCTTCACCGGGGATCTTCAGCTGATCGGGCAACCATCGCCGCCTACTGCATTCAGGATTGCGACCTGACGATGGACTTGTACAATAAGCTGGAAGTCTTCAATAATGCGATGTCGATGGCGAATGTCTGTACAGTTCCCATTACGATGATCTTTACTCGAGGTCAGGGAGTCAAGATTGAATCTCTGATCTTCAAGTTTTGCGATCGGCAGAAGTTGACGATTCTGACTCTTTCGAGTCCGCCGTTTAACGCACCTCCTCAGATTGGCCCGAAGCTGGGACCGGATGGCGAAGTCGTTGAAGAGGAGGGATCGTATGAAGGTGCGATTGTATTGGATCCGGTTCCCGGATTTTACACAAAGAGTCCGATTGGTGTTTGTGATTTCGCTTCTCTGTATCCTTCGACGATCGAATCGGAGAACATTTCGTACGACAGTCTTCTCTGGGTTCGGGATTATGGTCTGGATGGAAGTGGAGGCGATGTCGTTTGGCCGCCACTCAAGGAGAATCTGGTAAAGTACGAGGCTCTTGGAAACAAGTTGGGCTACAGCTGGATTGACATTTCGTTTGACATTTGGAGGGCTGATCCGGCCGATACCCGGAAGGCGCCTCAGAAGATCAAGACGGGAATTCGAGTTTGCCGGTATGCCCAGTATCCGGGAGATCGGAAAGCGGCCTTGCCTCAGATTGTCCGAAACTTGCTGGCGGCTCGAGCGGCCAAGAGGGCGGAGATCAAGAAGGAGTCTGATCCCTTTCGCAAGGCGCTGCTGGATGCAGAGCAGCTTGCCTATAAACTTACAGCCAATTCACTGTATGGTCAGTTGGGTTCGGGAGTCTTCAAGGTTCGTCTGCAACACTTGGCAGCTTCAGTGACGGCATATGGTCGGAAGCAGATTCTCTTTGCAAAGGCGGCGATCGAGCACTTTTACGGGCCGCAGGCGAAGGATCCTCGGTGCTCAGCACAGGTGATCTACGGTGATACGGATTCACTCTTCGTTGAGTTCAATCCGAGAGATACAAAGACAGGTGAGCGTCTGGAAGGAAAGGAAGCGATTGATGCCACGATTAGTATAACAGAAGAGGCAGGACACTTCATAACAAAGGCCCTGAAGCCGCCGCACGACTTTGAGTTTGACAAGGTGTTTTATCCGTTTATTATCTTTACGAAGAAGCGTTATGTTGGAAATATGTATGAGGAGAACTCGACGGATTTCGTGCAAAAGTCGATGGGCATTGCGATGAAGCGACGAGATTATGCGCCTATCCTGAAGACAGTGTATGGTGGAGCGGTCAAGCACTTGCTGATGGATCGGGATGTTGCAGCGGCTGCAGCCTTTGTCAAGAAGTATGCAAATGACTTGATGGACAACAAGGTAAGTCTCAGTCAACTTCTATTGACAAGGAGTCTGAGGTCGGAGTACAAGTCGGCGACTCCGCCGGCCCATAAGATTCTGGCGGATCGTATCAAGGAGAGGGACCCGGGAAACGCACCGGCTTCGGGTGATCGACTCTCTTTCATTTACTTCAAACCACCGGCTGGATTCTCAGGCAATCAGGGTGAGCGTGTGGAGACACTCAGCTTTATGAAGGCCAATGGCCTCAAGCCGGATCCGCAGTATTATCTCGAGCACCAGCTGGAGAGTCCGATTGGCCAGCTATTCAGTATTCTCGTGGATCAGTTGCCGGGGGCCAAGCCGCCTCTGCAGGGGTGGTCAGCCGATCCTGAGATTCAGACGGTTGAGCGTGAGAAGTATGCTCGGGAGTACTTGTTCAAGCAGGCCAAGGAGAAGGGAAAGACGACTTTGCTCACGATGTGGGGAATCAAGCAGAGTGAAAATCAGGCTGTTCCGATTGCTCAGAGTATCGTTAGCAGAGCGAAGACGAAGGCATCGGTCGCTGCAGCGCTGAAGGCACAGAAGGCGCAGCCGAGAGCCGATTCACTGTTTGAGGACCGAATGCTTGTTGCGGCTGTAAAGCGGGAAAAGAAGAAAGGCAAAGCAACACTAGATCAGTAGATGTACGGAACTAAGGTAGTTGTGGTTCCAAAAGAAGAACGACTTGCAACACTTGATGAATGGGAGTCGATTGATCACTACAGAGATCTTGTTTCACGGTCGCCTATCAATAAAAAAGCACGACTTTATCCTTACATTCCCGCAGCTGAAACACAGCCGTCTAGTTTTTTAATTGTATCACCGGTTCCTATACAGGGCCCTTTACAGCTTGTGTACTTGGAAGGTCAGTCGGATGCTGGATTGCCGCACACACGAGGAACGCACGGGATTGCTTTGCCGGTCTTTGATTTGTGGAATCCGAATCCGAAGACGATGGCGCACGAGCTTGTGCATTTGTCGCAGAAGCAGAATCCTGAGAGGTGGTTTCACTGGTATATGAAGCACTGGAGCTTTCGGCAGGCTTCAATGCTAGAGCGCTCGCTCATTCCAAAAAGATGGATTGAGCGTAGACGCTTGAATCCTGATCGCTTAATTGATGAATTTGTGGTCTGGAAGGATCGGTATATGCCATTGTCTATTTTTGTAAATGATGTGTCGCCAGATTTGAGGTACTGTAAACGGGGGTTTTGGGATCTTAAGATGATGCAGTGGACGTGGGAAGCACCTCCGGGTTGGATCGAACTCTTTTCTACTGGCTTTAATGACGAGCACCCTCACGAGATTTCTGCACATTGGATTGATGGATCTGCGGGCGTAGAAAGAAAGGAATTCTTTCGTCTCAATCCTATTTAGATAGATGTTCGCAGCAGCCAAAGCAGCCGCAAAAAAAGCCGCAGAGGCGGCAAAAGAAGAGGCCAAGAAGGCCGCAAAGGAGTTAGCTGAAGATGCCAAGAAGGAAGCTAAGCAGGCGCTACAAGATGTTAAGGATGAGGCCAAGCAGGCAGTTCAGAATAGTGTGGATTCTGCAAAGAATGCTGCGAAGAAGGCAGTTCAGGACAAGATTGATGCTGGAAAGGCGATGGTTGAAGAAAAGATTGAGGCTGCAAAGGATGCTGTAAAGAATGCAGTTGTGGTGAATATCAATACGGGTGCTCCTAAAAATAATACACGCAAGAAGAATTCAAATGGTAATGCAAATACGACAAGGAACACAAAGTCGGTAAATGCCAAGCCGAATGCTGCTGCTACAAAGCCAAATACGCCTGCAAATTCTACAAAGCCGAATGCTGCTCCTGCAAATTCTACAAAGCCGAATGCTGCTGCTACAAAGCCGAATGCTGCTGCTACAAAGCCGAATACTCCTGCTGCGAATACAGCGCCTGCTCCTGCTGCGAATACGGCTCCTGCTGCGAATACGGCTCCTGCTGCGAATACAGCGCCTGCTCCTGCTGCAAACACTGCTCCTGCAACTGCACCTCCTGTTGCTACATTGACCGCCGAGCTAACGATTCCGTTTGACAACTTTGACCGCTACAACAATATCTGGAAGATGTGCAAGATGGAGTTAGCCAAGTTCAAGCCAATCGCTCAGCAAAATAAGGGATCTGATCTGACAGTGGTTGAAGATACTGAGGCCCCTGGCAAGTTCTCTCTTAAGAGCCCTACTGCAGATTTACTGAAGACTCTGTCTCCCCTCGAAGTATTCAAGCAACTGAATCTATTCAGATACCGTGATCTGATGGAGACGACCAAGGATAAGATATTCCCAAATGTAGTTGATTTCTTTCACGAAGTCGAAGCAAATAGAGAATATCACGCACGTGCGTGCATTGCTCTCTGTTGCTTAGAAGAGCCTGATGTCAAGGCGGATGATGTCAAGGATCTGAAGGTGTCAAATCTGGATGTACTGGATCGTAAGGTCTATGAAGCAAACAAGTCAGGAAAGCCCTTTTCAGCGTATGAACTCACGTTCCTAGTAAACCCTCTAATGGTTTCATTGGCCCAGTGGGAAGTAGATTCTGATTTTCTCGGTAGTACTCTCTACCAAGACAAGTACCTAACGGCCATTATGAGTGATGAGAATCTGCCGGCTCACTTACGTCTTCTATCACGGGTCCTGGATGGCCACAAGGAAAACGCAATGAAAAAGTATCCTGAGAGTGTACTGATGAATTACGCGTATTTCTATCCTCTCGTTCTCTATCCGACTGGAAATGAACCTGGAAATGAAGTGCGGCAAAACAAGTCAGCAAACAAGTCTGCAAATAAGCCGACCCCCATAGAAGAGCCGACCCCCATAGAAGAACCGGCAACAGAAGAGCCTGCAACAG
>Ga0114978_10004604_pt1 | contig 11120 bp, 11 predicted proteins | sample S_140212_EF_Meta_FD_87027 | JGI IMG/M metagenome (GOLD analysis project Ga0114978, IMG submission 87027) | Freshwater microbial communities from Lake Simoncouche, Canada to study carbon cycling - S_140212_EF_MetaG | ecosystem: Environmental > Aquatic > Freshwater > Lake | place: Lake...
CTTTTTTGCTCATTTGCAATAATTGCAAAATTTTGTCGTGAATTTCGTTGTTTTCATACACACCCCCAAATAATTCACTTCCCGGTCCATAAGCAAAAACCGGAACAGGTATTCCTGAATGATGTCCTGTTGAGAAATGCATTGCAGGTTTCTTGTTCTTTTTATCGTACCCTATCAAACTTAAACCACCTGTTTCATGATCGGCAGTGATTATCACCAAAGTTTCGCCATCTTTTTTAGCCCAGTTAATGACCTCTGCAATGGTAGAGTCAAAATCCATTACCTCCGAAAGTACATAGTTTGAATCGTTTTCATGGCCTCCCCAATCAATTTGACTTCCCTCAATCATCAAAAAGAAGCCATTTTTATTTTGATTCAAATTTCTAATGGCAGCCATGCTCGCTTTTCTCTCGAAATCTCCGCGTCCCTTTAAGAATTTAGGAGGATGTTCGTTTGTATCGTAAAATGATACAAAATGCTTGTCGTTAATTTGATCCAAATTCGAGTGACCGATATATACTTTGTGTCCGCTTTCTCTCAATTTCGCAGTATCGAAGAATTTCAACCCGCCACCAATGGCAACGTCTATAAATCCCCCGTAAAAATCATTTGCTATTTGTTTGTCAAGCTTTCTACTTGGTTGGTGTGCGTAAAAAGAAGCAGGCGTTGCATGGGTTAATCCGCAAGTTGCCACCAATCCTGTTGCTTTCCCTTTTACGTGAAGTCTTTCAGAAAGTGTAAATTCAGGATGAGAATCTTTGGTTACACCAATGGCTCCATTATATGTTTTTTGTCCAATAGAAAATGCGGTTGCGCCCGCGCCACTGTCAGTGATATAATCATCTGAGCTCGATGTCATGCTCAATCCTAAATACTGAGCCAAAGAAAATACTTGTAGTTTTTGAGGGATAGTAGCTTGTGCAGCAGACCACTGAGCAAGTCCGGTTCCATCGCCAATCATTAAAATTACGTTTTTTACTTTTTTAGTTGGATTTTGTATGCTTTTGATGCTGTCTTTTTGGGCTATTCCTAAATTGAATAATCCAAGCGCGCAAAGTAATTGAAATGTTTTTAACGTCAATCTCATGTTAATACAAAGTTAAGTCAAATAAAGTTTCGAACTAAGGATATCATATGAATCTTGTATTAATTGTATGTGATTTCTTGTTAATGTTAAATTGTCCGTCATTGGTTCATGAATGCCTCCGCCAATCTAAATGATTTTTCGTATTTTTGCAGTAAATTAAAATATCCCTCAAAAAAATGAACGGTTTTTTCCAAGTCCCTAAAGCCATAAACGAACCAGTTTATGAATATGCTCCTGGTAGCATTGAACGCAAAAAGTTAAAAGAAGCATTGGCCGAAGCGCGTACGAAAGTACTTGATATTCCTATGTTTATAGGTGCCGACGAAGTTCGTACTGGCAACCTAATTGATATATTCCCTCCACACGATATTCACCATAAAATTGGTGCATTTCATAGGGGTAATTCTACTCACGTTCAACAAGCAATTGATGCTGCTTTGGCTGCAAAACCAATGTGGGAATTAATGCCTTGGGAACAACGTGCCGCTATTTTCTTGAAAGCTGCCGAGTTGTTTGCAACTACGTTTCGTTATGAAGTAAACGCAGTAACCATGCTGGCGCAAAGCAAAAGCTGTTACCAAGCTGAAATTGATGCTGCTTGTGAATGGATCGACTTTTTGCGTTTCAACGTACAATACATGAGTGAAATTTATGCTGAACAACCGTCAGCAAATTCAAAAGGTATTTAGAATAGATTGGAGTACCGTCCGTTAGAAGGATTTGTATTTGCACTTACTCCATTTAACTTCACTGCTATTAGTGGTAACCTTCCAACAGCACCAGCAATGATGGGCAATGTGGTTGTCTGGAAACCAGCCGATACCCAAGTATATAGCGCCCAATTGTTGATGCGTGTTTTGAAAGAAGCAGGATTGCCAGACGGTGTAATTAACCTAGTGTATGCTCCAGGTCCAGAAATAGGTGATGTTATTTTCAACCATGCTGATTTTGCAGGTATTCACTTCACGGGAAGTACTTCAGTATTCAGGCATATTTGGAATACCATTGGTACCAATATTGCCAAATATAAAAGCTATCCTAGAATTGTTGGTGAAACGGGTGGTAAAGATTTTATCTTGGCACACAAATCTGCCGATGAAGATGTTTTGGTAGCTGCCATGATTCGCGGTGCTTTCGAATTCCAAGGACAAAAATGTTCTGCGGCTTCTCGTGTGTATATCCCTCAAAGCATTTGGCCTTCTGTGAAATCTAAATTGTTGAAGGAAATGGCAACCATCAAAGTGGGTCCAACTGAAGACTTTAGCAATTTCGTGAATGCGGTGATTGATAAAAAAGCATTTGATAAAATTGCGGGTTACATCGAATCTGCGAAAAAAGACGGTGTTGAAATTATTGCAGGTGGAACTTATTCTGATGAAAAAGGATACTTTATTGATCCAACCATCATTATGGCGCCAACTGCCAATTACAGAACCATGTGCGAAGAGATTTTTGGTCCTGTATTGACAATTTTTGTTTACGAAGACAAAGACTGGAGCAACATGTTCAACATTGTTGATTCTACCAGTGAATACGCATTAACCGGTGCGGTAATTTCTCAAGACAGAAATACCATTGCGGAAGCAACTTGGGCTTTGAGAAACAGTGCGGGTAACTTCTATATCAACGACAAACCAACGGGGGCTGTTGTAGGTCAACAACCTTTTGGTGGGGGACGTGGAAGTGGAACCAACGACAAAGCGGGTGCAAAAGTGAATTTGTTGCGTTGGGTTAGTCAACGTACCATCAAAGAAACCTTTACTCCTGTGAAAGATTACCGTTATTCGTTTTTGAACGAAGCGTAATTTTTCTTTAATAAATTCAAAAAGAAAGGCACGATTGTATCGTGCCTTTCTTTTTATGGGCTATTTTTGCTTTCTTTTATTCCGTGTAATTAACCACAACTCATTATGATTCAAACCGACGAAGCCACCATCCGAAAAGTGATTTTTCACAAAGTAAATGTGCAGGAAGATAAAATATCCCTCAGCGATGAACTCTGCGATTTTCTCAATGAAGATGAAGCCGATGTAATCAAGAAAGCTTTTCTTAAGCCTTTCCAGGGTGAATATTCTAAATATCAATTCTGCCATGAATATGATATTGAATTAAATGCGCTGTATAAATTGACAAAATCGATTTATGAGGGACAAGATTTCATTGAGTACTCTAAAAATATTGGGCAGCACCTAAAAACGGTTTCCAAACATCCAAATATCAAGGATGGCGATTTGTTTGTGATACACTTTGATAATATTATTATCAACAATGCCTATTGCGAAGCCATTGGTGTGTTTAAAGTCGAAAACAAGGATACCTTTATTGAAACTGAATTCAAGGGCAACAAGTCGGCCCATATGGAGTTTCGAAAGGGAATTAGTACCCGCAAAATCGAAAAAGGGGGATTGGTAATCTTTACACCTGAACCGTATACGGTGATGGTAATTGACAATGTAAAGCAAGGTACTGAATATTGGCAAACTGATTTCTTGAGTGTGACTCCTGTAAAAAACGAGTATTTGCAAACGCATCAGTTTTTGGGCATTGCCAAGGAGTTTGTAACATCGCAGCTCACCGAAGACGTTGAAATTTCACGGGCCGATCAAATCGATTTATTGAACCGATCTGTTGATTATTTCAAAACCAACGAAAATTTCGACAAGGAAGAGTTTGAGAAAGCGGTGTTTTCGGACAGTGCGGTGATAGATTCATTCAGAAAGTTTGATCAAACCTACCGCGATGAAAATGAGATAGAACTTCCAGATTCCTTTGAAATTTCAAAGCAGGCGGTAAAAAAGCAAGCCAAAATCTTCAAATCCGTACTAAAACTCGACACCAATTTCCATGTCTACATCCATGGCAGGAGGGACATGATAGAGCAGGGCATTGATGAAAACGGCCGAAAGTTCTACAAGATTTTCTACGAAAATGAGAGTTAACTCTCGTTATCGCTTTCGTCGCGGCGTTTGAGTTCGTAGCGCATGTAATGTGAGCTACATGCATCATTTTTGTCTTCAAATTGGTTGTAGTTGATCCAATAGCCGTTGAGCTTTAGTTGGATTGCGTTTTTGTCGAAGAACAATTTGTAATCAAATACATCACTTTCGCAGGCAATATATCCAGGGTAATAGAAGCTCATTTGTCGTTCTATGCAATACTGCATTTTGTAAATCATGATGAGTTTACCAAGGCTGTATTTTGCATAATCTGGGTCGAAAATGTTTTTTAGTCCCATGATTGCATCAAGTCCCTCATCAAAATAACCTACGGCAATGAGTTTATCGCCATCGTGCACCAGCAATGTTTTTGTTTCGAAGGGATTGATATTCTCTTCATTGAGAAAGTAGGTGTCTTCGAAAGTGACTTCGATTTTGCGGGAGTCACAATATTTTTGAGCTAGTTCTCTGATTTCGTCGGTTAATTTGAAATCGGTGACTGTTACTTTGAACTTCTTGGCGTTTTTGTAAATTTTATGTTTGAGCAAATCCTTTACTTCGTAAACGAGGTAACGGGCCCAGATCACATTCAGTAGTTCAACATTTTCTGTGATGATATAATCGCAGGTGGTCATTTGGTTGTTCATCCGATACTTTCCCTCTGCAAGGAGCTTATCGAGATGACTTCCCTTAAAACTGATCGATTGAACCATGATGTGGCTACAAATTTAAGGAATCACGGGGAATGAAGTAGCATTAAAACTGACTAAAATCGAGTTTATTGATTTCGTTGATGCGTTTTTTGGGACAACGATGGGTTATCAAAAAGGCATAGAATAGTTTTAAGTTAATATTTTGATAGTTTTGGTTAAATTGATAATCGACACTACCAATAAATCGGTCGTAACTCAGTTTGATTCCAGTTTTGGCAAACCATTGATTTTGGTAAACATTAGATGGAAATCCTTCGTTTTGAATTTTGGTTTGAGACAATTCAGTTTGCATACCGACAAATGGCACAAAACGCGATTTTAAAAAAGCATGGTGAAATGGCCACAAGTTAATTTCGAAATCGAAATTTAATTTTTGGCTTGCATTCGCATTGCTTAGATTGTTAGAATACCCAAGTCCCATGTTGTATATTTCATGGAAGCTTTGGTATTCAATGCCATGAAATTGAATATTGTTGTTTTTAGCATTGGTTTGTTGTGTAATACCAAGACAATGTATTTGTGCTGAAACAATGCTGTTTGTAGCACAAACTAAAATTACACAGAATACAGAAATAAGATTTTTTTGGTTTTTCATAATTTCCTCCTTTTAAATTTTAGAACAATAAGAACAAAAGTGTCCTTATCCAATTAACTATAAAAGTTTCCTTTTTATTGTGAGGGACAGGAAATAAGTTTTTTAAATTAATTACATAAATTTAATGGATAATTAAATATCTTCGAATTAAATATGAATAAAAAGTTATTGTCGTCTAATTTGTTATTTGCAATGTTTGCATTTTGTTTGGCATATTCAGCCACGCTGAAAGCACAAGATATCATCATCCTAAATACTGGGGAGGAATTTAAATCAAAAGTGGATGAGGTTTTAGATGCTGACATTAAATATTTCAAATGGGAAAATTTGAATGGTCCAAAGTATTCAATCAAAAAAACTGATGTTTTTATGATTCGGTATCAATCTGGATTTGTAGAAAATTATTCTAAAAATAAAACTGCTGAAACGAAAGTTGACAGAAATGATTCAAATAAATTTTCTAAAAACAAATATACCAGTGATAAATTAGAAGATGATTTAAGATATAGTATATACTATAATTCTGGTTCGTCGTCATTAATCAATAATGGAAATCTAATTGCAGATTTTTCCTTGGCAAATTCATATAATGAATATTTTGATTTGGGAATTGGGTTTGACAATAGATTGTCTGAAAACAGTTTTTGGGGATTAGGAATAGTATTCGGTGCTCAAGTTTATGCAGTAGATAAGGCATATTTCTACAGGCAATTAAAATCAACGCTAAGTAGTGGAGAATTTATCAGTGATTGGTATATTGATGATAACTTAATTATGGGAAAGGTTGGAATTCAATCTACCTATACCAAAACAGATAAAACCAACCAACATCGGTTTAAATTGCTTTTTTCATTATCAAACATGTTTGTTGGCGATTTTAATTCCAGTTGTTTTTACAACAATATGGGAACTATCTATATCAAGGGGAGTAGTGGGAATTCCATTTCTTTGGAAACTGCTATGAAATACGAACATCGCTTATATAAGAAACTGGGAATTGAATTTAATTTTGGATTTACAGTTACTCCAATGTCAACGACATGGAGAGGGTCAAATAACGTAAATAGCCTAACTTCTTTGAATAATTATAATTACGGTCTGTTTCAAATAAAGATGGGCTCTGGTTTGTTGTTTTACTAACCTCACAACCGCTCACTCAGCACCCTACTAATATTATTTTTCAAGGGTTTGCCCATGTAGTTGCCGACCCATTGGATGCCACGGGTGGCGCTGGTGAAGAAGATTTCGTCGGCGGAGCTTAAATCAATCTCGGTGATGCGGTGTTCGCTGATTTGATATCCGTAGGATTGAGCCTGCTGAATCACGATTTTTCGCATGACCCCATCAACACAGTATTCAGATAATGGTGGAGTGGCAATGAATTCGCCAGATACCATAAAAATGTTTGACGATATTCCCTCACATACATTTTCCAATTCATTGTAAATCACACACTCGTCAAAATCATTGCTTTTGGCATAAATGCCAGCCATGACGTATGTCAATGCCGAAGTGGTTTTCAATGTACTCGTAAAGTTTGAATTCTTTGTGAGCTCTTTGTAATTGCCAATTTTAAGTCCCTCAATATTTAAAGGATATCCGCTATAATCAACAGGAGTAATTTCAATCACACTTTGTGTGTACTGATTTTTTGGTTGGTAAAAACCATCTGCTTCCCTCAAAAACGACGAACGTATGCGGGCATTTTCAATGTTTTTAGACTTGCAAAACGACTCAATCATTTCCTCTAACGACGTGTTTGTAAAACACTCAGGCAAATCCATGTGCAACAGCATCAACGATTTGTCTATGCGCTGCTGATGCAAATAACCGTGTTGTAATCGTCCCTCGCTTAATTTCATTGACTCAAAGAAGCCATCGCCATAGCGGTATGATCTTGCCGACAATGGAAGGGCAGGAGAGGTTGATGTGATTTCTTTGCCGTCTAATAAAAAGTAAGTCATGATGATTGTAAAATGGGATAGTTATTTTTTGATATATCTAAAAAACAATGCACCTTCTCTAATGACTAAGGTATCATTTTGAAACTTGTGAAGATTGAATATCCTCGTTTGCGAAGTACTTGAAATACTTTTGTTTGAATATTTGAATTTTAATGCAACACCGAAACTTGATGAGTCAAATGACACTGGAATAAGTTCTACCAATCCCAAAGCATCTTTTTTTATCGTGGGGATTTTATAAGCAAAACGAAGATTGATTTTGTTTAGTGCCTTCTCGGAATTTTGCGTTTTTTGACAAAATGAATCCGAAATTGATTTGTTTAATTGCGCAATAATCATGGTGTCGGCCTCAGTAAAAGTTGCAATACTTCGGCCTCCATTGTCTATTGAAAAATACTGCCATTTTCCTTGTAAAAGGTTTTCCAATAAATCTTTATGGGCTAGTTTAGAATAAACAAGGGTTGTTGTTAATACGGAGAAAAACAACAGAAAAAAAACCTTATTTACGCTTAGCAATTTCATCGCGTAAACGGGCTGCTTTGCTATAATCTTCAATATTAATTGCCTCATCCAACATGGTTTCTAATTCTTGCATGGTGAATTCGCCGAAAGGTGATTTGTCTTCAGATTTTGATTCTTGAGGCATTTCTTCCTCGGTTTGACGCCCCGGTTCATCAATATCTGCCTCTTTTTCGTCTTCTTCGAATCCTGCCTCATCTAAGATGGCTTGTGTTACGAAGATGGGACATTTAAATTTCATTGCCATGGCAATGGCATCAGAAGTTCTGGAATCAACTTGCATGGTTAAACCGTCTTGAATGAAGTAAATACTAGAATAGTAAATTCCTTCGGCAAGCTTTTCTATGCAAATTTCTGTGATTCCAATGTTGAAATTCTTTAAAGTAGTGGCAAACAAATCGTGTGTTAACGGACGTGTTGACCTCATACTTTCCATTTCCATGGCAATGGATTGGGCCTCTAGGGCACCTATTAAAACGGGTAATTGAATCTTTGACTTAGGACTGTGTAATACCAAGGTATAGGCACCATGTGAATGGGCCGGTAAAATGTTCTTGATAAATACTTCAACCTTTCTTGCCATCAGATTAATTTTTTAATGCACTAATTAGTTTTGGTAAAATTTCAAATGCATCACCAACAATACCATAATCGGCACTTTTAAAGAAAGGTGCTTCAGGATCTTTGTTAATGGCAACAATGGTTTTGCTTGAGCTAACACCAGCCAAATGCTGAATGGCTCCAGAAATACCAATTGCAATGTATAAATTCGGTTTGATGGTAATACCAGTTTGACCAACGTGTTCACTGTGTGGTCTCCAACCCATGTCGCTAACAGGCTTAGAACATGCAGTAGCTGCACCAATTAAATCAGCCAATTCTTCAATCATGTGCCAGTTTTCTGGACCTTTCATTCCACGACCTGCACTCACAACCAATTCAGCTTCTGTCAAAGGAATTTTTCCAGTTACTTTATTTACTGCATTGATGGTGATTTTTGAAGGACTTGCGCTAACAGTTACAGATTCAGTTGCGCAATCGCTGCCGTTGGCATTGATTTCGAATGAATTCGGCGTAATAGCCAATACCTTAATATCGCGATTTAAATTGACAAAAGCAAATGCTTTGCCTGAAAACACGCCTCTTTTCACGGTGAAACCGTTAGAAAGGTCAGGTACAGAAATTACGTTGGTTGCCAAAGATGCATTCAAAGAAATAGCAATTCTTGGAGCCAATGATTTTCCAACATAAGAATTTGAAACAACCACAATAGAAGCCCCAATTTGCTTGCAAATTGAAGCGAAAATTTCAGACGTTGAATCTGCTGTAAATCCATCGGCATTGTTGCAATTTAATACTTTGCTTGCACCGTATTTGCCAAGCTCTGCAGTGTTTGCAATTGTTGAAATATTAACCGCAACAACTTCCTTGCCCATTAACGTGCCAATTTCTTTGGCATACGAAATGGCTTCGAAAGTTGATTTTTTAAATTGATTATCGGAACTCTCCGCAAAAACTACTATTGACATAATTAGATAACTTTAACTTCGTTTTTCAAAATATTAATTAACTCTCCAGCGTTTTCGGCGTCGATTAATTTTACGCTACCTTTTGCTGCTGGCAATGAATATGATTGGTAATTTGCTGCTTGATTAGAAACAGAGGCTTCAATAATTTGCAAAGGCTTTGTTCTTGCCGCCATGATGCCACGCATATTTGGAATACGCGGTTCGCACAAATCTTTTTGAGCACTTGCAACCAATGGACCTGCACAGGTTAATGTTTCTCTACCACCATCAATATCTCTATCGAAAGTAAAGTTGCCACCGTTGTAATCAATTTTTGTTACAACATTTATTGATGGAATGTTCAACAAAGCACCCAATAATCCGCAAACTGCGCCACCATTGTAATCGATGCTTTCTCTACCGGTTAAAATCAAATCGTAACCTTGTGCAATTTTTGCAATTTCTTCCGCAACAAATTGAGCATCAACTGGAATTGCATTGATACGGATGGCTTCATTAGCGCCCATGCTCAATGCTTTTCTGATACTTGGTTCGCTATCGGCTTCTCCAACGTGAACGATGGTAACAGTGCCATTGTTTGCTTCCGCAATTTCAAGGGCACGGGTAACCGCCAATTCGTCATAAGGGTTTACAATAAACTGAACGCCCGCCTTGTTAAAGGTGGTGTCGTTGTCGGTAAACGTAATTTTAGTTGTGGTGTCAGGAACAACACTTATACAAACAAGAATTTTCATTGATCAATACAATTTACTGCAAAAATACAAATTTTCTTGCCAATTGTTTAATTCTGCAAAATCCTTTTTAGATTCGTGGAATGAGTCGATATCATTTTGTGGCAATAGGTGGGGCAGTAATGCATAATTTGGCATTAGAATTACATGCTTTGGGAAACGAAGTTACGGGCAGTGACGACGAGATTTTTGATCCAGCGAAATCGCGTTTGGCAGCAGCCAATATCCTTCCAGAAACTTATGGTTGGTTCCCTGAAAAAATCACAAAAGAAATTGATGCAATTATCTTGGGCATGCATGCCAAAGATGATAATACAGAATTAAAAAAGGCCCAAGAATTGGGACTCACCATTTATTCTTTCCCTGAATTTATTTACCACCATTCGCAAAATAAGCAGCGCATTGTGATTGCAGGTAGCCATGGAAAAACAACTTCTACCGCCATGCTCATGCACATTTTGAAAAAGCAAAACATCGATGCTGATTATTTGGTGGGTTCACTTTTGCCAGGTTTCGACAGAATGGTGCGTTTATCCGATGCACCCATTATTGTGATTGAAGGCGATGAATATTTGACTTCCCCCATAGATAAAACTCCAAAGTTTTGGCATTACAAACCTCAGTTTTCAATGATTACCGGCATAGCTTGGGACCATGTAAACGTATTTCCAACCTTTGAAAATTATATATTCCAGTTCGAAAAATATTTAGAAACTATTTCGGAGGGATATTTTTACTACGCAAGTGATATTGAACTTAAAAAATTATCAGAAAACTTCCCTCAAAAAGCAACTCCTTACCAGGCGCCCAATTACAGGGTTGAAGACAATGGGGTAGTCATTAATATTGACAACACAGAAATTACCTTAAATATTTTTGGTAAGCACAATATCGAAAATGCAGCTGGGGTGGTTCAATTGGCAATGAAATTGGGTTTAACTGAGATTCATGCGTGGCAATCGCTATCAGATTTCCCTGGTACTGCAAAACGCTTAGAAAAGGTATATGAAGATGAAAATACTTTGGTGATTCGCGATTTTGCCCAC
>Ga0114978_10004605_pt1 | contig 11120 bp, 9 predicted proteins | sample S_140212_EF_Meta_FD_87027 | JGI IMG/M metagenome (GOLD analysis project Ga0114978, IMG submission 87027) | Freshwater microbial communities from Lake Simoncouche, Canada to study carbon cycling - S_140212_EF_MetaG | ecosystem: Environmental > Aquatic > Freshwater > Lake | place: Lake...
CGCCTGGTCATCGACCAAGTAGCGGGTAATGCCGTCAGCGCCTCGGGGCTGCGCCGTCTGGGTCAACGCGTGCACGACCGTGGCTCCACGGCGCGCGCTGTCACGCAGGTGCGCGATGCGGACGCGCAGCGGGAGCTGCTCACCGATCGCGTTGAGTCTCTCGTGGCGAGCATTGGCGCGGAGCTTCGTGCGGCCAAGAAGAACGGCACCACGGAGGCGACCTTCAACGCGCAGCAGTCCAACCTCATTGAGGCGGCCACCGCGCACGGTCACCTCCTCCAGTGGGAAGCGTTCACCGATGGCCTTAATGGCATAACGGATGCCCCCACCCTCCAGGTCATGACCTGGCTGCGCGACCTCTTCGGCCTGCACCTCATCGAAGAGAACCTCGCCTGGTACCTGATTCACGGCCGCCTCTCGGCTCAGCGCGCCGAGGCGATCACCGCCTACGTCGATCGCCTGATCGAGCGGCTCCGCCCGCACGCTCAGGACCTCGTCGACACCTTCGGCTACGGTCCCGAGCACCTGCGTGCCGAAATCGCGACCGGAGTAGAGCTCACTCGCCAGAACGAGGCTCGTGCCTACACTGCGGCGCTCGCCGCCTCCGGCAACGCCCCCGCCCCCGAGAAGCACTAGTTCGACACGCTTTGTCAGAGGCCCCCGGTATGGTTCAGAAAGGAACACCGGGGGAGGGGAGCGTGCTCGATGCGAGTTTCTCGGTGCACGCAACCACGTTCAACGCCACTGACATGGATTTTCGCTTGCAAGGCCCCAGAGGATAAGTCTTTTGTCATCGCAGAAATGTCGAGAGCCTTCGTGGGGCTTACCGATGTCGACAAACACCTCCTGGTCGCAGCGTTTCGGGACAAAATACTCCAGGCATCCAAGGGGTTAATTCAATTTCCAGCCGACGTTGTCGATTCGAGGCAAGATCCAGCTGTATGGGAACTTCGGTGGGAAATCGATAGAAGTATTTACCGGCTTTACTTCGGGGAACCAGCTCACGACTTGACGCTCCTCGTCGCGCTTCTGTTCCATTACAAAGGCGAGAGCGGCCGCAAAGTGCTGTCTTCGAACGATCAAACGCAGCTTCACCAACGAGCGGCCATGCGCTATCACAAAGGAAAAGCGTCGAATTGGGGAAATCCCTAGCGATCACCCAGATTCTTAATATAGACTCCAATCTATGAAGAACCACGCTGATCTTGAAAACCTTGCAACTCTTATCGGAATTGATCTCGATTCCCCGGAGCAGCAGCGCGCCGTCGAACTTGTTCGTCGCGATCGAGAATTCTTGGCTGCCCTGGTCAAGGTTCGCAAGGACCGCGGCCTCACGCAGGAAGACGTTGCGGTTCTCCTTGGCGTCAGGCAACCCACCGTCGCCGCGTTTGAGCGACAGGAAGGTGACCCGAAGCTCTCGACGATTCGCCGTTACGCCCAGGCCGTTGGAGCTCTGGTGACGCATGTCGTCACCGCCGATGAGGGCCAGTTACAGGTTCACGATAATGACCGGGTGCGGACAGTCATGAATTCTGCTGGTCTGATGTCGGGGGCGAAGCACTAGTTCGGTTCCGACTCGTCAAGACCTATCGCCACTAGCGCTCGCTGGCCTACGATAAACCAAACGGTTGATTTACTAGTTGGCCGTGAGGCTTGCGAGCATATGAGGACGACATGGCAGTGGATGGCGGAGCACGGTTTCTCGAGGATCTCTATAAGGACTGGTCTGCACGCATGGCAGCCGAGCCCGCATTGCCGCTCTCGGCGGTGCGAGCCTTGTTCGATGAGTGGCAGAAGCCAACCATGGAAGCCGAGGATGTCAGCTACCACAATGACACCGTCGGGGGCGTCGACGGCCTGTGGGCACTTCCCATTGGGGCGGATCTGAACAAAGTCCTTCTCTATGCGCACGGTGGGGGATTCATGGCGGGGTCATCATCCAGTCATCGCAAACTCGGCGGTCATCTTGCGAAAGCGCTCAACATTAGCGTGTTGCTGCTTGACTACCGACTGGCACCCGAGCATCCTTTTCCGGCACAAATGGACGACATGACCGCCGCCTATCGGGCACTCCTCGAAGCGGGGCACGCACCCGAGAATCTCTCGCTCGGCGGCGACTCGGCGGGCTCGAGCCTCGCCATTTCGACGGCGCTGAATCTGCGCGACCTGGGTCTTCCCGCGCCCAAAAGCGTGATCTGTTTTTCACCCTGGGTCGACATCGAGCTGAAGAGTCCTTCGCTGTGGACGAGTAGAGAGACGGACCACCTGGTTCCGCGGCCGTCGGGCCCAGAACTTGTAGCCATGTTTCTGGGCGAAAACGCTCAGTCTGATAACCCCCTAGCCAATCCCCTCTACGCAGACTTCACGGGTTTTCCCCGGCTGTACATCAACGTGGGATCCGGCGAGGCGCTGCTGGATGATGCCATCCGCCTTCATGACCGTGCCACTGCTGCGGGGGTTGATTCGACGATCAGTTCCGTCGCGGGCATGCAGCATGTCTTTCCTGTCCTTGCTGGAAGAGCGGCTGAAGCCGATAATGAACTAAACCGGCTTGCGACGTGGTTTAACTCCTAAAAGATTATTGACACGCGGGAGCATTTGTATGAAGATGTAATCATACAAACGGTTGGTAAATCTCGATGGTGAGAAGTGAGCAGTTATTTTTTCACATCGGGGCACGATCCTTTAGGAGAGACCCATGACTTTCACGCTTCCTGATACCTTTGCAATCGTCGGTGGAGGCCCCGCAGGTCTCGTTACCGCTCGCGCCTTTCACCGCTACGGTCTCAACGTTGAGATTCTCGAGCGTCACACGGGAATCGGCGGCATCTGGGACAAGAGTAATCCCGGATCACCCGTTTATGACAGCTGCCACTTCATCTCCAGCCGCGACTACGGAGCCTTCATCGGTTACCCGATGCCCCGTGACTATCCGTCGTATCCCAAGTGGCACCAGATTCGCGACTACATCCGCGGCTTCGCCGATGAATTTGGCCTAACCAAGTTCATCCGCACGAATTCGGATGTCGTGAGTGCCGTTCCCGTCGACACTGATGCTGGGCGATACTGGACCATCACCTTTGCCACCGGCGAAACCCGTGACTACCGTGGTGTCGTTTCGGCGACCGGCGGCCAGTGGGTTCCTGTCATTCCCGAGTTTCCGGGGGCAGAAACCTTCGGTGGCCGGATCATGCACAGCTCCGAGTATGACGACATAGACATCTTCCGCGGCAAAAAGGTACTCGTTGTCGGTGCCGGCAATAGCGGTGTCGACATCGCCGCAGATGCGTCTTTCACGGCAGAAAAGGCATTTCTTTCTACCCGCAGGGGTTACTGGTTCCTTCCCAAGCTCGCCTACGGTGTTCCTGTCGGCGACCTTCTCCAGGGCAACATTCCCGATGAAAAGCTTCCGCCCGAGCTCGTGGGGCTGGATGCGCCAGCCATCATTCAAAAAGTTCTCGATGCCGTCGTTGGCGATGTCACGAACTACGGATTGCCCGCTCCTGACCACATGCTCGGAGAAACGCATCCCATCACGAACTTCCAAGTTCTGCACGCACTGGCTCACGGGCTGTTGTCCTATCACCCCAATCTCAAGGAAATCACCCCAACGGGCGTGATTTTTGAGGATGGCAGTTTTGAAGAACTCGACATCATCGTCTTCTCCACGGGTTACGACAACAACATCCCCTGGATTCCTGAGGGCATGCTCGAATATGAAGAGGGACAGCCGAAGTTCCTGTTAGGTGCACTCGTGGAAAACGTTGAAGGATTGTACGGTGCCGGTGTTTTGCACTTTGCCGGCAACACGTATCCGGTCTTCGATCAGTTGGTGCAACTTGCGGCCGCCGATGCCAAAGCAATGATGACAGGCGAAAACAAGGAGCAACTCGAGCGAATTCGGGCTTCCTACCGTCCGAGCTTTAAGAATGAGGACACATTCCTCAAGGTTCGCCGTAATGCCAACCACGTCGATATGGCCGCGGTCAACGCCTACCTTAAGGATCTGGAGTCGGTGTTTGGGATTCCGGTGCCCTACTTCAACACTCCCGATTTCTACACAGACAGCGTCAGAACTGCATTTGAAAATGAGCTCGTCGCGCAAGCAAAATTGTGAACCGCGCGCTCCCCATTCTCGACTGGGCTTTCTCGCAACCGGAGAAAGCCTGTCTGGTGACGGATGAACGTTCCTACAGTTACGGTGAGGTGAGCCTCGCCATTCAACACGTGGCCGCCAGCCTTGCAGTAAATGTGGGAATTGGTACACGCGTCGGACTGTTCATCGACAGCACGCCCAATTTCATCGTGTACCAACACGCTGTCTACTACCTCGGTGGCATCATCATGCCGCTGAACCGGGCGATGATGGATGCGGAAGTCGCCGAAGTGGTCGCCCTCGTCGGGTTGTCGCTTGTTGTCAGTGACGCCCCGCTCGAGCTCCCCGCCGGTGTGACGAATGTTGTTGTCGTGGGGGAGTTCGACGTTCCTGGCCTGGCGCCGGGAGTGGTCGTCCCCCCTCCCGCGAATCTCGTGCCAGAAAACGGCGCGTGCCTCTTGCAGACCTCCGGGTCAACGGGGCAGCCCAAGGGCGTTCTGCTGTCGATGGGCAACCTCAGCGCCAACTATGACGCGACGTATCGCTGGATCGGCATTGGTAAGGAAGACCGCATCCTGCTCACGCTGCCGGTATTCAATACCTACGCGCTGAATCAGGGCATCAACATGATGGCGATGACGGGCGCAACTTTGCGCCTTGTTCGTCGCTTCTCGCCCGAGCGCATGCAAGAAATCATGGATGAGTTCCAGCCGACCTTCATTCCCCTTGTCCCGACGATGGTCACGCGGCTTCATCAGGCGGGCGTTCATTTCGATGGCCAGGCTCGCGTGGGAATCGGCGCCGCGGCGTCGCCCTCACAAATAGCGGCGGATGCGTGGGCCGTTTTTCCGAACGCGCACATCTACTTTGGCTATGGCCTCACAGAGGCAACCGCAATCGTCAGCACGAACCACGTTGGCACCAAGGACAACAACACGGGGGATTACCGCTCGGCTGGTCCCGTGGTTCCCGGAGTGCAGGTCATCATTCGGGATCCTTCCGGTGACGACGCGCGCGGCGAGGTCTTGGTCTCTGGGGGGCTCGTCTTCAGTGAGTACATCGGCACGACCGAATCTCGACCCGTCGAAGATCACTGGTTATTGACCGGGGACATTGGTCTCTTTGATGAGAAGAATCGTCTTCATATCGTTGACCGCAAACGCGAACTCATTATTCGTGGGGGGCAAAACATCTACCCCGGCGAGATCGAACGCGTTTTGTCGTCCCACGACGCGGTGAGCGAAGCCGCCGCAATTCCGCGGATGGATGCCGACTTCGGTGAAGTTCCGATTGCCTACGTTGTGGTGCGCCGCGGCATGAGCGTGACCGCTTCGGAGCTCTTGGAATGGGCGGCGACGAAACTCGCGACCTTCAAGGTTCCGGCGGAGATTCTCATCATCGAGGAGATGCCGAAAACCCCCACGGGCAAGATCCGCAAGCTCGATCTGCGCCGCGACCTCGAAGCGAACGTCGCGCGTTAGTTCGCTTGCTTGGTTTCACCTGCTTGGTTTCGCCTGCTTACTTTGGGCTTGCGAGCTCACCCGCTTGCGGGTGCAGGGCTACCCGATTGTTCGGTGTTTGGTTCGGCGCTTTCGCCCCCCGGGGAGAGGGGCAGGCTGTCTCAGGCGAGGGGAGCGCTGACCTCGGCGAGGAGCGCGGCAACGGCCTCGGGCATCACGCATGTCGTTGCCGGCAGGGCGAGCGCGAAGGTCTGGGGGCACGAGTCGTAGGCAGCGCCGAGCCCGGCCAGCAGCCACACGGGAGACTGCGCGGCAGCGTAGCGAAGCGGCCCACCCAACCATTTGGGGAAGGCGAAGCCGGCGGTCATGACGATGTCGATGTCACTGGCGCGCTGGGCGACGCCGTTGGCGAGCACCTCGGCGGCACCAATCAGCATGGAACACAGGATGCGCTGCTGAATCTCCGCGGCCGTGAAGGTGCGAGGGGTGATGTGTTTTGCGGCACGGGCCTCGTCAATGATCGTGGCGGTGTTGGCGCTCGGAATTCCGCGCGTGGCACCCTCCGGGTACGCATACCAACCCTCGCCTGTCTTCTTGCCGAGATGACCCTGTTCGCAGAGGGTGTCCGCAATGGTGACATAGCGTTCGAGCGGATTCCGGGCTGCGCTGAGGCGCTTGCGGCGCGCCCAGGCGATGTCGAGTCCCGACATATCCGACACGGCGAAGACCCCGATGGGGAGGCCCAGTGCCACCATCGCGGCGTCGACATCCTGGGGTGAAGCACCCTCCTCGACCAGAAACTCGGCCTGAGCGCGATAGTCCGTGTAGATGCGGTTACCAATAAAGCCCTCGCCCACGCGAGAGGCAATGCCGGTCTTCCCCAACTTCGCCACGAGGGTGGCCAAGGTAGAGGCGGTCTCGTCGTTTGTGGTGTCTGTGCGGATGACTTCTACCAACGGGTTCTTGTCGGCCGGATTAAAGAAGTGAAGCCCGGCAAGACGCTCGGGGTGCGTGAGGCCGCCCGCAATTTCGTTGAGATCGAGGTAGGAGGTGTTGCTGGCGAGAACGACCGTGGAAGGAACGATGGTCTCCAGCAATCCGAGAAGGTCTTTTTTGACCTGCATGTCTTCGAAGACGGCGTCAATGATGAGATCGGTGGAGGCGAGGTCGTGGGCATCGAGCGTTGTCGTGATGCTGCCCTTGACGGGTTTTGCCCCGGCGTTACCCTCAATGCTGGCGTCGGGAGCGAGCGCGGCTGCGGCCCGCGCGAGAACGTCGGGGTTGGAATCGAAGAGGGTGACGAGGTAGCCCGCCGAGCGGCACACGCGGGCAATGGAGGATCCCATTGTTCCGGCGCCGGCAATGCCGATGCGTGTCAGTGGTGCTGCGGGGGCCGCTGTCTTCAGGCCTTTCGCGGCAGCGCGAGCGGCGAAGAACATGTACCGAAGGTTGGTGGCTTCGTCGCTGGAGCGGAGCTCTTCAAACGCCGTGCGTTCAATTTTCAGCGCCGTGGCCGCGTCGAGCAAAACGCCCGTCTGAACCAGTTCGATGGCACGCACCACGTTGGGGCGAGCCTTGCCTCGATTCATGCCTTTATCTATTGCGCTCTGGATGGAATCGGCAGAGTCCACGGGGGGAGTCACGTCACCCGCGTGCCGCTTGCCGGCCATCGCGGAAGCAAAGGCAATCGCGGAAGTCAGTAGTTCCTCGGCGGGCACTACTTTGTCGACCAGCCCAAGGCTGTGGCCCTCCTCGGCGGTGATGCGTCGAGCAGAGGAGATGATGTCGATGGCCGCGGCAACCCCGACCAGGCGCGGAAGTTTGACGGTGCCACCCGCGCCGGGAAGGATGCCGAGAGTCACTTCGGGCAGGCCGAGACGGGTGGTCGGATCCGCAATGCGGGCGTCGCAGCCGAGCGCGACTTCGAGGCCACCGCCGAGGACAAGACCGGTGAGGGCGGCCACGACGGGAAGCGAGAGAGCCTCCATGGCGGCAATCACGGTTGGCAGCTGTGGTTCCTCAATGGCCCGGTCGAACTCCTTGATGTCAGAGCCCGAGTAGAAATCGGTCCGACCACTGGCGAGAACAACGGCGTGAACGTCGGTCATGACGGAGATTGCCTGGATGGCGGCGAGGAGCTCCCGCCGGAGAGTGGAATTTCCCATGTTCACGGGGGGGCTATCGAGAGTGATAACCGCAACGCCAGAGGTAATATTCGTTGATACGACAGCCATGTCTTCTTCACCGTTCTGACAATGATGTTCCAAAATTTGTTGTCGAAATCGACGATTGACCTTAGAATATCAAACAATCATTTGTTTGGAAAGTAGTGCTCGTAAATAGGTTGGTCAGCGTTGACCAATCGATAGTATGAAAGCAATAGACGCGAGGGATTGGGGTAAACCCCTCCAGTTAACGAATTGAGAAATCATGAAAGAGAAAACACCAGAACGTCCATCTGCTGAGGGACGCAACCGCGATAGCAGTGTCATTGCTGCAGCGATTTCTGTCATGTCGCAAAAGGGCTATTCGGGCACCTCCATTCAAGAAGTCGCTGACCGGGTCGGCGTACTCAAAGGAAGCCTGTACCACTACTTCTCTTCGAAAGAGGAGCTCCTCTTTCGTATCCTCGATGAATCGCATGAAGAGTCGGTCGTCATTGCGGATGCCGTCGCTGCGCTCGGACTAGCGCCCCTCGACGAACTCAAGGAATACCTGACGCGTCAATGCATCTGGTACCTCAAGAACGTTGAGCGCGCCAATATCTTTTTCACGGAGTCACGAAACCTGACGGGGGATCGTCGTGACTTGGTCAAGCAACGTGGCATTCAGTTTGAAAAGCACATGCGGGATTTGATTGCCGCCGCTCAAGAGGATGGTCAGATTCGAAGCAAGGTCGATGTGAGACTGCTCACGCGCTTCGTCATCGGTTCATTGAACAACGTTCGTTTGTGGCCCTCGCGGAGTCAGGGCACTTTTACCGATGACCAACTGGTTTCGGCTCTCATTGAGCTCGTCTTCAATGGGCTAGACGCTCAGCCCTCCACCGCCACGTAGACGCCCGTCTCGGCCCGCTCGCGAGGGAGGTCCCTCCGAGCCGCGGGGAGAGGTTTTCCGCGAGCTAGCGCGAGACGTTCCCTGTGAGCCCGGCGATTGCTCGCAAGACAAGCGGGGTCGCAGCGAACCAGGCCGCAATCATCACGATAAGTGACGCCGCAAAGATCCAAAATCCGAACCACGTGGTGTTGTCTTGGGACGCAAACATGTGGTTCAGGTTGCGCAGGGCGCCCGTGGCGAGCACGAGCGTCACGTGAATGATCGTGAAGAAAAAGAACCACAGCATGACCGGAAAGTGGATTGCCCGGGCAAGCGGAAGCGGATAGATCGCGTTGAGGCGGGTCGCCTTGGCAGGCCAGGCCGATGACATGCGGAGCCCGGTGAGGATGGCAAGCGGCGCAGCGATGAAGATGGTCGTGGCATAGCTCAGCAGCTGAAGACTGTTGTAGTTGACCCAGCCATTGTCGGTGGGCCAGTTGAGCGACAGATACTGAATCGCCACGGAGATGGCATTGGGGAAGACGTCCCAGCTGAGGGGGAGGACCCGCATCCACTGGCCGGTGACGAACAAGAGCACGATGAAGATCAGACCGTTGAGGGCCCACAGGAAATCCAAGCTGAGGTGAAACCACAGCGTCAGACTGATGCGCTGCGGGGCACCCTTTGTGCGGAACCGACCAGCGTTTCGTCGCGTCCAATAGGCGGGCGGGCGACGCTCGTTACGAACCTGCCAGCCCGTGCGAATAATCAGCAGGATAAAGAAGGCATTAAAGAAGTGTTGCCAGCCGAGCCAGGCCGGGAGGCCGACGGGGGCATTTGCGGGCAACTCGGAGTGCCCGGGGTAGGTCACCATAAAAGAGGCTACAGCGGGGAGGTCGCGAATGGCCTGGGCGGCCAGCACCGCGGCGAGGAGAAGAACAATACTCAGCGGGGCGAGCCACGCGGCGAGAAACCAGCGGCTCCGCGGGCGACGCACTTTCGTTGTTGAGGAGCTCAATTCCGGAGCCTCTCGAGCGCTTCGATGGCTTGAGGAACGACGGTGAAGATGTCGCCCACGATGCCGAAGTCAGCGACCTCAAAAATGGGCGCTTCTGCATCCTTGTTGATGGCCACGATGACCTTGGCTGTTTGCATCCCGGCCAGATGTTGAATTGCTCCCGAGATTCCCAGCGCCACGTAGAGCTGGGGGGAGACGATCGTTCCGGTCTGCCCCACTTGGAAGGAATGGGGAACGTAGCCGGCATCCACCGCGGCACGCGAGGCACCAACGGCAGCGCCGAGAGCGTCGGCAAGTTGCTCCACGAGAACGAAATTCTCTGGGGAGCCGAGACCGCGCCCACCGGAGACAACGGTTGTCGCGCCGCGAAGGTCGGGGCGATCGGCGTTGGTGGGGGCATCCGTCTGAGATGTTATGGAGGCCGAAAGAGCGTCATCGGACGTCACGGAAACAGTGGTGACGGTAGGGGTCTGTGCCGGTGCCTGGCCCTCGATGGACCCCTGCCGCAGAGTCACAATGGTGGGGCCGCCCTGCACGGAAGACTCGACGGCAAAGCCGCCACCAAACACGGACGTGTGGGCGACAACGGTGTTATCGGCTACCGTCACATCAATGGCATCCAGGATGAGGCCACCGCCAATTCTGACGGCAAGTTTGCCCGCAACTTCGCGGCCCTCGACGGAGTTGGTCACCAGTACGGATTCCGCTGACTCAAAGTGAGCGCAAGCGGCGACGAGCGCGTCGACAGCGGGGGTGGTGAGGAGTGAATCTGCTGTCGGTGACTCTGCAAAAAATACGTGCTGGGCTCCGAGAGCCCCAAGCTCGGTAGCCAGTGCGGCGTGGTCGCCGGGGGTGACGGCAACGACCGCGACAGGGCTTCCGAGCCTGGCGGCAGCAGTGAGGAGCATTTTGGCGCTCCCGCGAATTTCTCCCGAGGGCGACACTTCAATCAAGGTCAGTGCATTCGACACAATGTCATTCCTTACGTGTTGAGTGGGAGCGGGTTCGGGGGATTAGATTAGGCGTCCGGCAGCGAGGAACTCCGCCAGCTCGACTCCGGCGTTGCCGGCGTCGACAATCTTGACCCCGGCGGACCGGGCAGGGCGACGAGTAACGGTCGCGACCGTCGATCGGCCCGTGCCGGCAAAAGATGTGACGGGGTCCATGCCGAGGTCGGCAAGGGAGAGCGTGGCGAGAGGCTTCTTCTTGGCCTTCATCAGGCCCTTGAAACTGGGGAAGCGGGCCTCGGGGGACTGCTCGGTGACAGAGATGACGGCCGGAAGGGCAACGTTTACGCTCAAGGATCCGTAATCGGTATCCCGGGAGCCGCTGACGGCATCCGCTGATATTTGCACGGAAGAGAGGGAGGTCATGGAGGGAACACCCAGGTGCTCGGCCACCATGGCGGGAATCACGCCGCCGCGACCATCGGTGGATTCGTTTCCGCCGATGACGAGGTCGAACCCAGACTGGGTGATGGCCTGAGCCAGAACGGCCGAGGTCCAGGTGA
>Ga0114978_10004606_pt1 | contig 11119 bp, 4 predicted proteins | sample S_140212_EF_Meta_FD_87027 | JGI IMG/M metagenome (GOLD analysis project Ga0114978, IMG submission 87027) | Freshwater microbial communities from Lake Simoncouche, Canada to study carbon cycling - S_140212_EF_MetaG | ecosystem: Environmental > Aquatic > Freshwater > Lake | place: Lake...
AGTTGATTGGTAGAATTCATTGTTTCCTACACCCATTCTGAACGTATTTGCTATAACATTATTGGCAATAGATGTATTGCCCAAATTAGCATTAGCTGCCGTAATGTTACCGGACGCATTAAGGGTAACTGTAGATATTAAATTAGCCCCGGTAATGTCACCGGCCACGCCAGTTGTAGATATATTACCAAACACGCCGTTAGCGGCAGTAACATTACTAGAAACGTTAAGATTACCAATAATGTTTCCTGTACCAGTTAGTATTAATATATTTGCCGCATAATCAAATATAAAAGCATTGCTACCGTTAACATCCCCATTATAATTGAATAAAACTTGTGTGTTAGAACCAATACCTGTAATATTACCATTAACGTTACCGGTAAACGTTCCAGTAAAATTACCATTCATATTAGTGGCATTAATATTTCCGGTAGCAGTAACGTCACCGTTAGCTATAACTACATTAGAAGTAGCATTACCTACAAATAGATTAGATAAATTACCAACACTAGTAATATTTGGTTGACTTGAACTGGTGTTATCAAATATACCATGAAAATAATTACTAGTAGTTAAGTTACCTAAATTAGCATTACCAGCTGAAATATTACCCGTTGCATTAATAGTACCAGAAGCATTGAAATTAGTTACGTTAGCGTTGCCAATTACAGTTAATAGATTAGTAGATGTATTAAAAGTAAAATTAGAACTAGCACCAAAATTAGTATTACCGTCGTTGAATTGAATCTGAGTATTACTGCCAGCGGCTTCTTGTAAGTCCCATGGTTGACCATTTGCATATAATAAGTAATTAGTGCGTAAAATACCCACATTTGCTGTGTCAGCAACAGATAAATTAGCTAGTACGTTTATGTAATTAGCACTTGCTAAATTACCCAAACTAGCATTACTAACACTAATATTACCAGCAACAGTTACTAATTGAGTAGTATCATTATAAGTAAAGTTGGCACTAGCACCAAAGTCCCCGTTATCAGCATTGTATTGAATTTGAGTAATAAGTCCGGCGGCTTCTTGTAAATCCCACGGAACACCATTTGCATATAAGAGGTTGTCTGTTCTTACATTACCTATGGCTGCTGTATTAGCAACAGAAAGATTGCTTGATATATTAGCATTATTAAATTGACTATTGCCTATAACTGTAAATATCTGCGTACTGTCATCATATGTTAAGTTTGCACTAGCGCCAAAGTTAGTATTGCCGTCATTGTATTGAAGTTGAGTATTAGATCCGGCTGCTTGTTGTAGATCCCAAGGTTCACCATTTGCATATAAGATGTTATCTGTTCGTACATTACCTATAGTTGCGGTATCAGCAACAAAAAGATTCCCTGATATATTTCCAGAATTTGCAGAAATTGTATCTGATGATACGTTAGACGTAATATTAGTAGCGGTTAAATTACCGGTAACTGTCAAATATCCAAATATATTTGTGCCATTACCAGTAACAACTAGTGTCGTATTGCCAGTAGCAGTAAGATTAACATTGCCATTAATTATAGGTATGTTTACATTACTATTACCATTTGCTACCCCTGAGGTATTTAAGTTTGCTAAATATCCACCATCACCAATAAAGAAAGCACCGGTGTTAGCAACAATATTTCCACTAGCTGTTAGTAGTGTTGTTACATGTACATTACCAGTACCATTGGGAGAAAGAAATATGTTACTGTTAGTAGTAATAGTACTAATAGTAGTATCAGTAAAGTTTAGATTACCAATATTAGTATTACCACTGATATTACCACTAGGTTGATTAGTTACACCAATCAAGCCTACATACTGATAACCCACAACATAAACGCTTTTACCTGTAATAGGGCTAGCAATCTGAGTTGGTACATTTGCACCGTTGAAGTTTAATACACCAGATTGATAGTCAAAGAACCATGTGTCATCTCTTCCAGAACCAGCTTGGAATAATTTAGTACCTGCTGTTTGCGGATTAGTTACACCAGTGTTGGCTACATATACTTGTACAAGATAGTTGTCGCCAAATTGAGTTGGGACCCAATTAATTTCGTTTGTCTTCCACGTTTGGTTGTCAGGGGCGGTTAAGTCTTCAGTACATTCTACACTAGGGCTAAAACTCCCCACACCATCTTTATAAACTTTAATAATGCTATTTGTTGTGGCAGGAGGATTTCCTGTAATCTGGTCACTCTCCATCCAAACAAGATCGCCACGATATAGTAATGGACTAGGAATACTTTCATTGAAAGCTTCTTTAACCGTTGATTCTGCGGTTTTGGTTACAGCGTAACCAACCTTTTTCCACAGATAGTCAATCTTTTGTGATTCGTTAAACGTTGCGGCCATTACGTTGCTACTCCTATCTGTAAATCAGTTATAGTTTGACCGGCTGCCAACGCAATTCTAATTAAAATATTATTACCAAAACTATTAGCTTGATTCTGTGAACCAAGCGTCATAGTATATCTTACATTTGAAATCTGTGTGTTCAATGGTATGACATCTGCTCCAGTTAACGCACATCCGTTAGTACCAGCTGGGTTTCCACCTGTAGCACTATTACCCGGTACTCCCGCACCGTTATATTGTTCATATCCAGTTAACCATCCGTTAATAGTACTAGTAGGACCTGGGAATCCCGGAGTAGGTGATGTGAACCCACCCTTATCAATTGTCGTGCCAGGTGCCGCTACCCATAATCCTGATATCCCAGTTGACCCAGTAGTTAATATAATATCAAAGTTAGCTAAACTAGTTCTTACAAATGCAAAAGTAAAATACTGTAACCCTGATCGTCCTGTAGCTAAATCAGGGCCAATTGGTAAATACCCAGTAGATAAATCTACAGCATAATGTTTTAATACACCATATCTAACTACTGCTTCTGGTGTTCCTGCAATAGTTTGAGCGCCGGTCCATACATTGCTAGTATAATAATTTGTATTACTACTAAACGCCGGTGTATTGCCTGCTGTACTCATTACTATACGAATAGCAGGTTGTGTGTTACTGGCTACGTTAGCTGTGATATTTGCTTCATTAAAGCCAGAGTTTGCGCCAGCATACATTTGTATTTTTGTAGGCAATTGAATTGTTGTACTAGTGCCAACAACATTGAATATATTTGCCGCTAATGTTGATACTCCGTTAACTGCACCATTAACTAATATGTTAAGATTACCCATTGAATAGTTAGTTGAGATACCAATGTTAGCTTTAACATTTGACCCAGTTAACATAGAGTTCGCAGTATTATCAATCTGTGCTAATGTTTTAGTTTGAGTAGCTATAACTGATCCAGAACCTTCATATGATGTACCAGATGCTACTGTGAATGGGTCAGCACTACGGAATGTTTGTCCTGTAAAGTTCTGTAATTCTAAATTAGCTACAGTAATAGCTGGCGATCCAGTAGCACTATAGTAAGGGATACCTGAAATGTATCTAAATGTTCCTGCAGTAGCAGTAACCATTATTGTATTTGTAGTAACTAAACTTGGTGCAGAATTTAAGTTATCTTTTACCATTCCAATAGTATTAGTATTACCTGTAGTTGAATGACGTAATTGAAAATCATTATAACCATTACCTAAACTAGCTAAACTATTGCTTATCGTAGCTGAGAATACTTTGTAGAATCCTGTAGGAACAGCGGCATTTGCTACGTGTAAATCTCTATCTGCTGATACTATCAATGAACTGTATGTTCCAACAGCATTTCCACTAGTACTAAACGATGTGTTGCCAGAAGCAGTATTATTTACAAATGCAGTTAGTGTTCCTGCAAGAGATGTATTAGCATTTGTTACTTGAGTACTAGTTGTTACTGGTGTAGTTGTAGCAACACGGGTAACTGATGTACCATTAGCTAATATGTTTCCACCAGTATTATCAGCCGCTCCTGCCGCTAATAATGGGCTAGTACCTTGACTAGCTGTAGCAATAGTAACGTTTGTATAGCTACTTAGATTAGAAGGAGCTGTTGGGTTAGCTAAAATAGTAATGTAATTAGTTTTTGTATTTGTATTACTTTGTAAAGTAGTTCCCGGAGTACCGTTTGCTTGTAATGCGACAGTCTTGCCCCCTGTCGTCGGTGATCCATAATCATTTAGATATGAGTGTGTGATATTAGCACGACTTGTTACACCACTGTTACTTGTAGTATCACCCCATGTCCAATTAAACACATTACCAGTGAAACTAACGTTAGGTGATGTATCATTACTAAAGTTAAACAAGCTTCTATCACGACCTAAATAGTCAGTAAACAAGTAACCAACTTGAGCATTAGATGTGTATCCAGTAGCATCAGTTTGAGTATTAGCTGTTCCTGTAAAGTTAGCTCTAACTTCTGGCTCAACTGTAATTGTAATGTTACTAGATATGAACGGGCTAGTACTATATCCAGTGTATAGTGAGAGATTTGCTATATAACTTACTGTGGTAGCCGCATTCTGTTGTACTGAACTTAAAGCAAATGCGTGAGTAATATTTGCGGCTCCTGGATTACCAGCAAGTCCAGTTTGAATATTAATGTTACTATTAGCTGTACCATCTCCCCAACGGAAGTTATATAATTGTTGTGCGCCAAAACTAGCAGTATTACCTGGACTTCCAGGAGTATCATTTCTGAAACTAATTACACCACCTGAAGTAGCAAGATAGTTAATAGTTGAAGTAGAATTAGCTGTGAATGCTGGGCTTTGCGGAGCATATACTTTAACATTAGTATTAGCTGTTGTAACACTATATGGGGGCGCATTACCCGCAGTTTGATTTGTACCAGTTAAATTAATTCCATATATAGTATCAACGTTAGCAGAATTAATATATCTATGAGTGTTAGTTGTCCAAGAATTGCCTGGGTTAACAGCAGTATTGCCATCACCATAATTAATTGTATATGATGTAGCGTATAGACTTGTATTAGTTAATGTAACATTACTGCCAGTGTCTAAACTAGTTGGGGTAGTTGTAAACGATGGTATTGGTAAAGGTGTATATAATGTTATATAATTCGTATTAGTTGATGTAGCAGTCGAACCTTTTGCTCCATTGGCTGCATTACCACCATATGTACCATTAACATTGTATGCAGTGAACGTGACTGTAAATTGTCCACCTGCTGTATTACTATATGTTTTTGTAGGGTTACGTGAGGTACTAGTTGTACCGTCACCAAAGTTCCAAAGATAATTTGTAGGATTGCCAATATAGTTTCCAGTAAATGCTACTGATAATGGGCTAGGTCCTGATGTTACATTAGCACCAATGTATATGTTACCTACAAAAGTATTTCCAGCTATGTTTAAGCTAACCTGATTCAAATCATCTAATCCGTCTGTAACATATGTACTAGTAGTCCATCCGTTATATGCAACATTAGTTGTTAAGTCACTATCAGATGGTGTACCTAATGGAATAAGATTACCTGTAACTCCGGCTATGCTACCACCGGCAAGCCAAGACAGGTTGCCGGCGCCGTCAGTACCTAATACGTATCCAGTAACTCCTCCAGTAATATGTACATTAGTAACATTACCCAATGCCACATTAGCTGTATTTGCAAAATTTATATTACCAATTGATGTTAAACCAGTTAAATTCCCCACACTTGTTAAATTACTAGAAGCAATATTTGAATTTAATGTTGTTCCTGATAAGTTAGCGGCATTGGCAGTAATTACTACGTTACTTGCGGCAGTTAATTGACCTTGCTGATTGACGGTAAATGTAGCAACAGTATCGCCACCACCATATGTATTGGGTGTTACTGCTGTATTAGCAATAAAAAATTGAGTTCCGTCTAATCCCAATCCAGTACCTGCTGTGTATGAACCTGCACCAGAGAACTGAACAAATATAATTGGTGTTGTGCCCATTGTAACTGGTGCATTTGTTGTACAGACCCAACCAGTATCAGCATTAATTGTACCATTCTCAACAAAAGTAAAAGCTCCTGGAATTTCACCACTCGGTGAACCGTTGTCAAAATCAGTTGTTCGTGTTAATACAAAAACTGAACTTGCACTTCCCGGTGCGGTAACTATATAGATACCGTTATAAGGATCATTGGCCCCTGTTTCATTTTTAATTAATACACGACTATTAATACTTGGATAACCACTATCAAGTGTTAGTTCTCCGTTACCAGTGGCAGTAATAGTTGCTCCGACACCACTTGCTCCGTTATTATATGTATATGCTGGAAGTGCTGATGTACTAGCATAGGTTACAGATGCTTTGGGATCTAAACCTTGTGCAACTAAATCAACATATTGTTTTGTTGCGGCATCTTGATTATTCACAGGTTCAGCAAGACTTGTAATGTTCCTGTTGTTCATGTTTACATTAGCGCCGAAACTTCCTGAGCCTGTAGCAATAAAGTTATTTGTTCCTAAATTAGCAACATTGGCATTACCAGTAAAAGTAGCAGTGTTACCCGTTAAATCAAACGCAAAATTAGCATAGTTTGCTTTTACTAAGTTACCTAAATTAGCATTTGCTGAAGTTAAATTGCCACTAAAATTAGCAATATTACCATTGACTTCATATGCAACGTTTACATAGTTTGCTATTGCTAGATTACCTAAATTAGCATTAGCAGAAGTTAAGTTACCAGTAAAGGTAGCAGTATTGCCTTGAAGGTGGTAAAAGACATTTACATAATTTGCTGTTGCTAAATTACCTAAATTAGCGTTACCTGAGGTAAGATTACTAGTAATATTTGCATTACCGTTTACTAATAAACCAGTAGATGAAATTACAACTACGTTACTAACGGTATTTACGCTTAAATTAATATTTGAATTTGCATCTATTATAATACTACTACTACCATTTATAATAGAAGCTGTGTTAGAATTACCCGTACCTATTACAGTAAACGTACCACCTAATGGGTTTGTTAATGCAATGCCATCGGGTCCTGATGATATAGTAGAACCGTTTAGGTCAATCGTGTTACCCGATATATATAAGTCATTCCAGCGTTGTGTTGGACTACCTAAATTGTATGTTAGATTAGAACTTGGTACTAAATTTCCAGCAACAGTTAAATTAGATTCTGTTACCGTTAATGTTGTATTACCATTAGCAGTAAGAGTTATATTCCCGTTTACTAACGGAATTTCTACATAACTATTACCATTGGCAAATCTACCTATAAAATTACTAGCAGTTACATTGCCAGTTGCAGTAATATTTCCGCCAATTATAACAACATTAGATGTAGCATTACCTACAGTTAAATTTGTTAAATTACCTACGCTAGTAATATTTGATTGGTTGTTTGCTGTAACATATCCAGAGAAGGATGAATAGTTTGCATTTGCTACATCTCCAACTACATTAGCACCTTGGATATTACTTAAATTGTTTCCTGATCCAATAAAGAAATTTGCATTTGCTCTATTACCTAAATTAGCATTTAATGAAATTAAATTACCACTAAAATTAGCTGTATTACCGTTTAACTGATAGAACACATTTACATAATTAGCGGTAGCTAAATTACCTAAATTAGCATTATTAAATTGTGAGTTACCTAATACTGTTAATAAATTAGTAGCATTATTAAACGTAAGATTAGCACTGGCGCCAAATTCACTATTATCATTAAATTGAATTTGTGTGTTATTTCCAGCTGGGTTTCCACCTAAATCCCATGGACTTCCATTTGAATATAATAAATGATCTGTACGTAAATTGCCTACATTTGCAGTATTAATAACATCAACGTTGCTTGAAACGCTAACATAATTTGCTGTTACTAGATTACCTAAACTAGCGTTAGCAGAAGTAATATTACCAGTAACTGTTAAACTTGTTAGATTACCAACACTAGTTATATTAGGTTGAGCATTAGTATATACTGTGCCCGCAATCAATGCATTAGCTACTTGACCGGTAACATTAGCACCAGTTATTGATGATAATCCAGAACCGTTTCCTGTAATATTAGTAACGGATAATGTATTAGTATTGTAATCAAATGTAAAGTTTGCACTAGCACTAAATGCGTTATTATTATTAAATTGAACTTGATAATTACTACCGGCCGCATTAGTTGTGAATACGTAAGGTGTGCCATTTGCATATAAAATATTATCTGTTTTAATAGTACCTGTAGTAGTATTACCCTGAACCGTTAATCCATCAGATTTAATAACAACTACATTAGCTGTGCCATTTACACTAGCTGTAATATTACCACCAGATGTTGCAATATCTATATTACTATTACCATTACTAATTGCTGATCCTGAATCAGGAGGTGACCATTGAATTACACCATTACCGTCTGTACTTAATAAATACCCAGGACTACCACCTGTAATTGTTATGTTAGATACTGGTCCTAAATTACTTAACCTAGTAACGTTTATGTTTGGAACTGTAAGTAGATTAGTTGCAGACTCGAATGTTAAATTTGCACTACCGTCAAACGCTCCGTTTCCGTTATATTGTATACTATTATTAGGACCATATGGGTTTCCACCTGCATTAAAAGGTCTTCCATTGGCATAATAATAATTAGCGGCATATACACTATGTACAGCCACGTTACCATTGGCATTTAATACGTTAGTAATTATATTGCCATTGGCATCAATTACTGGTACGGGTGGTATACCTACTGAGTATCCACCGAACGAATTAAAATTATCTACTGCCATCTAGTATCCTGAGTAATAGTTATTATATATTTATCTTTTCCTAGTTGATAAAAAGCACAAAAAAAACACCCTGGAGATCTTTTTCTCTAAATACACTATGTTAACTAGACAGCCATCAAGACCACTATGTAAAAATTGTAAAGTAACATTGGCAAAGGCTAATGGTATAAGCAAACATGGCTTTAATAAATGGCACAAGTATTGTGTTGAATGTAGTAAAGCCGCATACAATCCAAAACATGGTTATCTGTTACATAAGAAAAATAAATGTGAGAAATGTGGCTTTATACCAGAAGATAAATGCCAACTTGATATTGTGTATAAAGATAACAATAAAAAGAATAAAGAAAAAAGTAACTTAAAAACTCTATGTGCTAATTGTAATAGAGTGTACCAAAAGAAATTAAAAGAAAAACAGAAATCTATATTAGATATTACTGTTGACACTGACTATACGTTATAGATTGCCAGTATCTGTTGATGGGAACGCTCTGCCCTCTCCCCATATAATTCTTACTGCGCCATTACCACCAAAACTATTATTGGCGGCTGTCCTAGAACCTGCTCCACCACCATATAATCCACCCATCATTCCACTAGTTGAGGTAGAAGGTATACCACCTCCACCACCTGAGCCACCGCCACCTTGTATACCTTCAGTAGAACTATTAGCAGTACCACCGCCACCGTTACCGCCTTGACCATAAATACCTACTCCTCCACCGGCGCCACCTTGACTTGCGTTTAGTGATCCACCACCTCCACCACCTCCACTACCTGATTCAGCTGCCGTAGAGCCTGATACTGTTCCCCCACCATCACCACCGTTACCTGCATATCCACCTGCTCCGCCTCCACCTGTCCAAAAATATCCAACCCCTAACCATGCTGAACTACCACCACTGCCTCCACCGTCACCTACGTAGGTTCCACCTGCGCCTCCACCACTTACAGTAAAGGTGCCGCCACCTCCACCACCATATCCTGCAACAATCGATGGATCTATAAAATAACTAGTACCACCAGCAAATCCATTATTTAGGGCCATAGTTCCACCGGCAGCTACAACAACTGTATAACCTACACCCGGAGTAACTGAAATATTGTTCCTCCATCCTAGACCAGCACCGCCGCCACCGGATGCTCCACCACCACCATTGCGGCCACCACCACCACCTCCACCAATTGCAACGGCACTAACTGATGTTACATTAGGTGGACATGTCCAAGTATATGTACCAGCTGTAGTATATTCATTTTGTCCAGGAAGAATATGTGTGAATGTTAATCCAGCTGGTAAAGTTATACCACTAATTATCATTATAAGTTACCAGTATTAGTTGATGGGAACGCTCTTGTTAATCCGCTAGCGCCAGCCCAAATAATACGAACTGCACCACCTGCACCATAGTTACCACCACCACTAGTAGTTCCATCACTTCCGCCACCACCTCCACCACCGCCACCATATGATCCGGCAACTCCACCATTGATTGTACCATTTGCACCAGAAGTACCACCTGAACCGCCACCTCCACCGCTAGGTGGTGCTGAATTTGTACCGGCTCCTCCAGCTAATCCATTATTACTTTGTCCAAAAATACTTATACCGCCGCCGCTAGCAGAAGCTTCATAATAACCACTACCACCACCTCCACCACCACCGCCACCACCGGCGCCAGCAACACCTTGAGTTCCACCATTGGTTGCTGCTCGTCCACCCGCACCACCGTTACCTGAATATCCACCTGCACCCCCACCTGCTCCCGGACGCCCACTATCACCATCATTTGGGCCACCGATTCCGCCAGTGCCACCACTACCGCCACCATCATATGTACCTGATGGTGCTCCACCTGTACCGCTACTAACATAACTTACACTATATGTTAATGCTCCTTGACCACCACCGGCAGTAACTGTGATAACAGTGTTAGTAAATGAACTTAAACCGCCCGAATATCTTGTAGAAGTAGATCCTAAAGTGGTACCACCTGCACCAACTACTACTGTGTAACTTTGACCTGGAGTTACAGCAATATTATTTTTATACGCTGTGGCTCCACCTCCACCTCCCCCGCCACCTGGTCCATTTGCACCACCACTAGCACCACCACTGCCTCCACCGGCAACACAAACTACACTTACACTTGTAATTCCAGCAGGGGCTGTCCAACTATATGTTCCTGGTGTAGTGTATTGTTGTTGTCCAGGTGGAGCATCATAGGTTACACCTTCAAATGTAAGCCCTGTAGGTAATGTAAGATTTGATAGTACTATTGGCATAATTGTTATTCCTTAAAAAATTGTTGTTTAACCGTAACTTGCGGCTGCAAGATACCCCCTAGCAGTACCCACACCAGTAACATCACTAGAAACAACGCCGGTGTTTGATACTAGATTTGTTATTGATGACCCAGAACCATATCCAAAAA
>Ga0114978_10004610_pt1 | contig 11115 bp, 24 predicted proteins | sample S_140212_EF_Meta_FD_87027 | JGI IMG/M metagenome (GOLD analysis project Ga0114978, IMG submission 87027) | Freshwater microbial communities from Lake Simoncouche, Canada to study carbon cycling - S_140212_EF_MetaG | ecosystem: Environmental > Aquatic > Freshwater > Lake | place: Lake...
GAACTAAATTTGAAGTACCTTGGTGGCGCAGTGGTTGGCTTCGTTGGCGTACTTGGCGTAGCGCAGAAGCTGGCATGGAATACTTGACTTGGGCCAGCGGGCTTACTGTGGGTGAAGACATGGGTGCAGAACCAGGCAGCAAAGGATTCGGAGAACCAACTTATCAAGCTAAGAGTGCTAAGGAAATCATCGAGCTTTACACTTGGTGGACTGTTACATATCGCAATCGTCCTGACCCTTATGATGCCAGTGGATGGACTGCGGCCTGCGAAGCAAGTCGTTTGGCAAATGGCGGACGACTGAGCTTCAGTGCTGATAAAGATCCAGTGCTTCAAAAAGCCAGCAACAAAGCTCACAAGCTACTACAAAAAATTGAAGCGGCTTACGAAAAAGAAGATGAAGAAATGATGATCCGTTTAATTAAGATAAGACAGTCACTATGGACTTGAAAGGTACAGTAAAAGTTGGATGGACTCCGTTTGTCCATAACGAAGGACAACCTAGTGATAGCTTTGGTTACTTTTCAGAATGGCAAAACGTAGCAGTACAGCCTCCAGAACTTGCGTATAAAACTATTGCAGGAGATAGAGAAGGTAGCGACATCCTTCCCTGTCCTGCTATACAAGGATATTTTAAAAATACATATCTAATCCGCTGTCCTGTAGATTTTACTATTACTCCAAAACCACATGTTAAGACCTACAGTATTGACCGATTTGATCAAAAGTTTTTCAACGAATGGTGTATTCGTAGGCCAAACGATTTTGTAAACCCTGACCGTCCAATATGTACACTAGGTCCTAAAATGGTGTTTGTTGCCGATGAAGATGTGATCATTGAATCGTTACCTGCTATGATGCATGATAGTCCTACCTTGAGAAATATCAAAGTTATTCCTGGTACATACAATATCCATCGTTGGATACGTCCGCTAGACTTTACATTTGAAATTTTAGATCCTAGCCAACCACTGGAGTTTAAAAGAGGTGATCCGTTGTTCTATGTTAGGTTTATTGATAAAAAAGGTCGCAAGGTAGAACTGGAAAGAATAGAACAGTCTAACGATCTGCTAAAAACCATGTACGGAATGATTGTTGTGAAAAATTACATTCAAAAGCTAGGTCTTGAGAAGATGTACGAAATGGCACACGATTGGATTAAGGATCGCAGGTGGTTGAGTAAAACTAAAAAATGTCCTTTTAACTGGAAAAAATAATGGAAGACGTTATCAGTATCTTAGTGTATGCCTTTCTGGCGCTGTTCTGCTTTACCATAGTTAAAGGTGTTTTAAATTATATACTGCATCAGGAAGTTAGATCTCATCTTAAAGAAGTACTATCCGAAATGGTGCATGAAGTAAGGGTTGAGATGCACGGAACAATGCAGTATTGGTTTGATTCTGACTCAAATATATTTTTGGGTCAGGGACAGACTGACCTTGAGATTATCGAAAATGTAAAGGCACGATTCCCTACACACATATTCATTGTTCCAGACAAAGGATTGCTGGCCCGTCCTGATTGGATTTTTAAAACTGAAATTAGTGAAATCATTAATGTTGACAAATCATAAAATAGAAAGTAAAATTATGGCTACTAAAAAACTTAAATTAGAATTTGCGCCCGGATGCTTTGATCACTTCGATGGCACCCAAGAAGAACTTGACGAAATGGTCTCTGAGATCCAACGAATGTTTGAAAACGGTGATATGGAAAAATTAGCAAAGCCTATTGATCTAGATGACCTATCTGAAGAAGAAGCAGAAATATTGGCCCGTGCATTTGAAAATGAAGTTGATCCAGATAAAAGGAACCTGCAATGAAAGCACAATTACCAGCAGAAGGTATTTTAAAAACGCACGATTGGGGTGACTCAAAAGTTTATAAAGTTGTTTGCGACTGCGGACAATCTGATCACGAACACAACGTATGGGTCGAAGCAGACGAGTGCGGTGTTAACGTAAACATCTATACAACAGTTAAAACTGATTGCTGGAGTGAAGAATCAAAGCCCAAGTACGATATTGACAATGTCTGGTTACAAGAATTTGAATGGTTCTGGAAAGGACTATACAATAGTCTTGCTAGAAAACTAAAACTTACAAAGTCCATCTGGAGTAAGGGGTACGTTGATTTTGAAACTACAATTAGCATGAATGAGCAGGCCGCCTTAAACTATTCAACCACTTTAAAGAATGCGATAGCCGATGTCAAAGAATTCAGAAAACCCCAAAGTAGCGTCAAGCCCTGAACGGAATACCTTCCAACTAGAGGGTGCAAGAAAACGTGCCGAAGAGGATGGCAAAGAGGTTCCAGAATACTATGAAAACTTTTGGAAATCGGCCAAAGAACAGGATGCGGAAAATATTGCAGATCCAGAGTGGCAAAAAGACAACATGGAGTACGATCTCCGTAGCACTGAGTGGATTTGCGATAAAGTAAAGGCATACGATAACTATGCCCAAAACTTGTATGCGGCTATGTGCAATATGCAGTTTATTAAATTAGCCGTTATACCTATTCTCAAAGATCAACGCTGGAGTGCCAGCTGGCGCCACGCTGGAGGTATTGTAGCCGACATGCAAGAAAAAGGTGACTACATTGAGTGGTACTGTAGCGGTATTGGTAACGAAGAATACGGAAACGGACTAGATGGTACTAAGCCCAAAGTAGATTCGGATGGTAGAGAATACGTTCCAGAAGGTGTTGTAACTGAGGAAATTCGGGCAGATCTCCAAAAATTAGGTTGGATTCCTGTGCCTTGGGACGATGATGACTCTTGACAAAACCAAATAAAGACTGTATAATATATACATATTGAAACACTAAGGAGTGGTAAATGGCAACAAAAGCACCAGTAGCAAAGAAGACTCGAGTAACCAAAGCACAGGTTACTGCACATCGCGTGAACGCAAAGAAGGATCACAGCCCAACTTGGAATGACGTTGAAGGTTTGACCGGAGAACAGTTTGGCGCAAAGTATCGCGAAGCGATGAAGTGGTATCGGTTGGAAGGTTCAGCTAAAGATCTCAAGCCAAAAGTTATCGACTGGATGGGTCGTGCTGGTGTAAGCAAAAATGAAATTACCGCTTTTAAGAAAACCAAAGACTGGCGCTGTAATTTAACAATGGGTGCTATCGCATCCTGCTTGATCAAAGGTATGCCAGACAGCCACACGGACTGGAACAAGGGTCGTAGCTTTTCAGATTACCTAAAGAAAAGTATTAAAGAAGTAATCGATTCGGGCAAACATGACATTGAAGAAGTAGAAGAAATTAAAGCCGTTAAGGCTGTGGCTCCTGTGATTACTATTCAAGATCGCTTGAAAGATGCCGCAGGTGACATGAGTGAAGAAATTGACTATGCTATTGACACTTGGATTACTGATCCAGATGCATTTGATCCAAAAGCATTTAAGATGACTAACTTGTTGCGTGGAAAGGGTGCCAAGGCCGCACATGCCCGTTTCATCAAGGCCTACTTTAAGTCAGGTCAAGATGAGTTGCTAGAGCTTGCCAGTGGTAATGCAGACGAACAGTTGCGTGAAGCGTACAGCCATGTGGCTCGTAAAAATGTCAAGAAGTTGATTGACTTCTACGAAAGCATTATGACAGCGTGTGATCAGATTGCCGCAGAAGCCAAATTGAACAAGAAGCCACGTGCTAAGAAAGTTGTACCGGCTGAGAAATTGGTTGCTAAACTTAAATTCAAAGCCAGCGACGACAAGCTGGGACTTACGTCAGTGCCTCCTACACAGTTAGTAGGTGCTCAAGGAGCAGTTGTGTACAATGCTAAGACTCGTAAGATTGGTATCTATACTGCCAAGACCAGTGCTGGACTTGCTATTAAAGGTACAAGTATCCTAGAGTTTACTGTAAAGAGCACACAGAAAACTCTGCGCAAGCCAGAAGTACAGTTGCGTGAGTTTAAAGATCAGAACACTAACAAGAGAATTGAAGCTTGGTTTACCAAGATCAAGGCCACTGAGACTGTGATGAACGGACGAATGAACGAAGAGATTATGATTTTAAAGGTATTCAAATGAGTGAAGAACATGACAAGGCTGTGGCAGAGTTCCTAGCCAATGGCGGCAAGATACAATATGGAGCATACCGTGAAAGCGGCCGTGTCGAGGGTGCCGTCCCAACAAGTCCGTGGGGTGCTAAGAAGGCAGGTCGCCCGCCAGCAAATGCCGAAGTTGATCCTACTGTAGAGATTGATGACGAAGAATGAAAGTAGGCGGAATCAATCCAGCAATGGCTCATAAGGTTGAGTTGCAGAAACTCGCCCAACAAGAAACAATCAAACAGCAACAGATCAAAGCAATCAAAGAGCGTCAAAAAGAGATAGAGCGTATTAGGCCACAAGACTTGGACAAGGGTAACAACATTGACGAAATGGTTTAGGAATTGAAGTATGATTATTTTTATACCAGTATTGTTTATTTGTGTAAGTTCTCAATGTGAATTTATGCAAGCAAGAGCACACTATCAAACAGAAGCACAATGTAGAGCAGTACTAGATGCCCAAAAAATACACATGCTCAACCTAGTCCTTCAATCAGGAAAAGGTGTGCCTGAACTAATAGAAGGCACTTGTATCGAGGCCGATGTTAAAACAAGATCAAAAACAGAGTTAGACGCATGAAAGAAGAAACAATTTTCTATATCAAAAAGGGCAGGCGCTATGTTCCACATAGCTCTTACTCTAGCGAGTTCTGCGACAGCTTTCCAAAAGGTACACACCTAGTACAAAGCTATCCGGGCGGATCAAGCCGTAGGTACAATATTGATCCTGCGTATGCTCCTATGATTGCCGCTGGCCGTGTTGCGGAAGATGCCATGTGCCGCGCTTTGCAAAAGGCATCAGAACTCAAACCTCGCCAAACTCCTATCACGGAAGGTCAACGCAATGCTTGGAAAAAGCTGGCAAATGAGTTCGGTGATGAATTGGCTACACTACATATCAATAGTGCCCACGACATTGCCGAAGAGGGTATCAAAGCCCTAATGCAAGAAGCAGATAAACTTCTGTCCAATCCAGCAGTTCGAAAGGCCTACGAACACTTTTTAATGTTGTGTGAACTAACCAAAGAAAGAGATACTGTATGAAATGGCTTTTACCCGTTGCACTTGTTTGTTTTGGGCATTTTTTCTGGGCAATATTTTTTACAGTTGTGTTCATAATGATTGACTAATCGGTAAAAACCTGCTATACTTATAGCATAGACAACTTAATTAGAAAGACTCAAATGAGTAAAGCAAAACACAAGCCTTACCAATGGATCGATGGTGAAACAGCGGATCGTATTACCAGCATGAATCTAAAAGACTATCGTGCCTATCTAAAGAAAGAACTCAAGCAGTGGAAGAAGAATCCCAAGACTGATGCCAACCCTAAGGGTTATTGGCTACATCCCGAAGATGTAGGTCTTAATATGCAGACTATCGCGGCATTGGATTTGATTATCAGCCACTTTCCAGAAACAGCGGACGACATCAAATGAGTACATGGATATATAGAATCGTAATGGCCTTGTTGGCCTGTAATATCGTAATCGGTGGGTATGTACTTGTAACATATACACCACCTACTCCTCTGTGCCTAAACGGTATTGTTATGGTGCCAGATAAGGGTGGAGACATGTGGGTTCAAAAAGGCCTGTGGGCTACCTATTGCATACCTGTAGATAAGGATTGATATGAGCGGCTGGAACACAATTCAAAGAATTCGACGCATGGAAGAAGAAATCGACAAGCTGGGTTTTAAATTTAGACAGCCCAAGCACGGCGACTGGGAGCGTCAAGAACAAAGCATTAGCCTTGTTCCAAAAGATGCAACAGTATTACCAATTTACAGTCGAGATGCAGAATTGTTTATTGGTAGTTTGGAAACCCTCGAAACATGGTTGCACGGTGTCCGCTGGGCACGTGAATACGACATGATGCTGAGATTGAGTGACGATGAGAAACGTTCTAAAGCAGAACAAAAGGAACGCAATAAAAACCTAATGCGTACTATCAAAGAAGGTAAACTTGTAACTGGAGACGAAAAATGATTACGATGAAAGAATGGATGGAATTGGTTGACTATAAGATCACTGAAGGTAGCAACTTTATGTGGAAATGCTACGGCGACAATGTCTATCAGCTAGACAGCTGGAACGGCGAGCAAGATGGGCATAGTTTTTGTATCACGTTTGATACGAAGGATCATACTGTATACGAAGTACAGGCGCACGACTATACCAATCAACGTGCTTATCGTATGGTTAATGAAGACTTCCGTAAGAAAATGAAGAAGGAAGCCAAACGTCGCGATATAGATCGCAATCAAGCATGGGACGAAGTTGACTACGTAGATTTGGAAATCGATGACGACTTTATCCAAAAGTGCCTGGCTATTCGTGCTGGTGAACCTTATTCAACTGATGTTAGTATTCCATTAGACTTACCTGATGACTTGCTTATGTTTGCTTTCAAGGCCGCACACGAAGCTGATATGACATTTAACGAATATGTCAACCAGGCTCTGCGTAGTCTAATCGTTCAAGTTGAGGCTGGCGAGTATACTAAAGAAGATGCTCAAAAGTGGTTGGCAGACGAGGAAGAGGAATAATATGTTTGATTGGTTTAAAAAGCCTGGATACTCTAATGTACTTCCATTTCCGGAACCTAAAGCAGTTCCTTACATTGAACCTCCCAAGCAGGAAAGCAAAGCCAGGACGTATTATACATTTGGTTTCACTGACGATAATCGTATGGCATTCACCATGGGATATACTACACTTACTATGAATCGTGAAGGTATACAGAGTTTGGTTGACCAACTTGAATTTTTTAAGAATCAACTACGTGAGGAAGAAGAATGAAATTCTTTGAGCCGTTACGTGATGATCTAATGGTACAGCAACAGATAGATGGCCCTTGGCAACATATGGTGGGCGTTATTATGCTGAACCAAACTGGCCGTAAACCAGTTAAAATGGTCTTGCCAGAGTTCTTATATTGGTTTCCTACTCCTTATGCCTTGCTCAAGGCCAATGAAGAGTTTGTCAAGAGCATTATTGAACCATTAGGTATGATGAACGTTCGTTATCAACGTCTAGTAAAAATGAGTCAAGACTTTTTGACTTGGGACGGAGATGATGCTACAATGTTATATGGGATCGGAAAATATGGTAGTGACAGCTATGAAATATTCTTCAAGCAGAACTATACCGTAGAACCCACAGATAAAGAATTAAAACGCTATTTAGAAGAGGAAGTTTATGAATCCGTTTAGAGATCAAGAAAAGTTTATGCGAGCCTGCGATCAAAGTGTCGAAGAGTTTAACTCAGATCAATTTAATCTTTACATGAAGCTGATAGAAGAAGAATGTAGAGAATTAGGTGACGCAGTGGGCCAGCACGACAAAGTCGAAACCCTAGATGCACTTATCGACATACTTGTTGTTACTATTGGTGCTATCCACAGTATGGGCGCAGATGCAGAAGGCGCATGGAAAGAAGTAATGCAGACTAACTTTGCCAAAATTGACAAAGACACTGGCAAGGTACGCAAGCGTGAAGATGGCAAAGTTTTAAAACCTACAGGTTGGACTCCACCTAACTTGAGACCTTTTGTAAAATGATTACTGTTCATAAGAGTCGAGTACATAGAATCAAGCCCGGCGACCCTAATTTTGTAATCACTGACGGATTAATACAGACCAACCGAGCAGGATTAGAAATTAGTCAGAGGTGTCCGGAAAATTACAAAGATCTTATTCTAGAGTGTATCAACCACGGCTGGCTCAAACCTGTAGCACATATAACAGAACGTGAAATGATTTTTATAGGACTAACAAATGAAACGTGAAAATGACGAATACCTGTGCAAGACTTATCCAAAGATGATGGTTAACCGCAACAAGAACATGCAAGAAACTTGCATGTGTTGGGGGTTTGAATGTGGTGATGGCTGGTTCAATATATTGAATATGCTTATGGGCAATATCCAACATCACATTGATTGGAAAAATAGAAAAGAAGAAGTTGTACCCCAGGTAACATTGGATCAAGTTAAAGAAAAGTTTGGTACGCTACGGTTTTACTACACAGGTGGTGATGACTATATCAGCGGACTTGTGTCTATGGCTGAATCAATGTCAGGTGTAACTTGTGAAAGCTGTGGCAATCCTGCAGGCGTTCAAAACGATGGCGGCTGGATGCGAGCTATTTGCGATCCGTGCGAAATCAAACGTGAAGAAGAACATGCCAAACGTACAGCAGAATACGACGCCCTAAGACAAGAGCGTGAACGTGCAAGAGTTATGAAGGCAGAAGGACACGAAGAATGACATTGCCTGATGAAAGATATCGTGCTATAATGTACGCTAAGAGTCTTTGTGAGGATCTATTATATTCCGACAGAACTCCTAGGGTTCCAAAAGCAATTCGAGAAAGAGCTCGTGGAGTGTTGCGACATTTCCCGGACGAGTATTATCTAAGTATGCTGGCAGAAAGTCGTCCAGATATTATAGAACGTAAAGGGGAAGCATTTGATCCCCTTTACAAAATGGTTAAAGAATACGACTTGCAAAAAGGAAAGTGACAATGTTAGATTGTTTAATAGTAGGTGACAGCATAGCAGTAGGAACACATCGATTCAAACCAGAGTGTGCAGTTTACGCTAAGGGTGGCATCAACAGTAAGCAATGGGTTGATAAAAATATTCAGAACACGCCGTTGCAGGCAAAAACTGTTATTATCAGTTTGGGATCAAACGACCACAAGTATGTTAAAACTGAAAACGAATTGCAAACAGTTCGTCAGCTGACCAAAGCTGATAGAGTCTATTGGATCCTCCCTGCAATCAAACCCGACATCCAAGAGATTGTTAAAAAGGTAGCCGCACAATACGGTGATGTTGTACTACCAATTACACGACTACAACCAGACGGAATCCACCCAAGTTGGGCTGGATATAAAGAGTTAGCAGAAAAAACAAAATAAGGAAAACTATGTTAGTACCAATGGTAATTGAAAAGTCCAGTAATGGCGAACGTGCTTATGACATTTACAGCCGACTTTTAAAAGAACGTATCGTGTTCTTAAATGGTCCTGTACATGACGATTCAGCTAACTTAATCGTGGCACAGATGCTGTTTTTAGAGTCAGAAGACCCAGATAAAGACATTAATTTTTATATCAATAGTCCGGGTGGTGTAGTTACCGCAGGTATGAGCATTTATGATGTAATGCAGTTTGTCAAGTGCGATGTTGCTACTTTTGTCATGGGGCAAGCCTGTAGTATGGGTAGTTTGTTGGCCAGTTCAGGGAGTGCCGGAAAACGCTATATGTTGCCCCAAGCTCGTCATATGATCCATCAGCCTAGCGGTGGTGCTGGCGGACAGGCTACAGACATGGAAATCCAAGTAAAGGAGATCCTAAAAATGAAGAAAACTCTTACAGAAATCTATGTTGCACACAACAGCAAAGGCAAAACTTATGAAGATTTTGCACGTGATATGGAGCGAGATTTTTCATGAGCGCACAAGAAGCCTGCGATTATGGCCTTGTAGACACAGTTGTAAGCAAGCACGAATAAACTACAACGTATTCCGCTAAATAGTAGGTACAGCCCAAAGACGGGCTTATCTACTACTGGAATACGCTAATGTCAATACTCGATGTCTTAACCCTAGAAAACGGCAAATTAGTCGCTCGAAGCGATGTAAATGTTTACGGTCAACTAACTGTGAACAAGTTAATTACCCACGAATTAGTGGCTCATACCAAGTATGACGCACCTCTCTTTGAGTTTTCAAAAAATAACGAATCAGGCACAAATGCAGGTCACGGATTTATTTGGCCGCAGGCAGACTATGCTCGACAACTAATCTGGCGTGATGATCCAAGTCGTTTTTGGTTCACTGACAGCGTAGACCTAGCACCGGATCGTGCTTATCATATTGGTGGCGCTCCGATACTGAGTCAACATACCCTAGGCGGTAGTGTCACAGTATCCAATTTACAGACCGTTGGTATATTAGAAAGCCTAACAGTTAGTGGTGATGTGAACTTCGGTGAGGAAGTATTCTTCAATGCGACTTCTGGAAAACTAAGCATCGGCACAGAAGCCGCAACAGGTATCCTCACAGTCTACGACACAGTCAATGATGTAGAATTAGTATTAACTGGCGGTGCTAATAGTCGCGGTCGTATTGGTACAGTACAGACTAAAAACATAGACATCATCACAGATGACCAAGCTAGAATTAGTATAGAGTACAACGGTGACGTTACAATTAGTAACGAAACAGATCGCACAGCGACTACCCGTGTATATGGCAAGGTAGGTGTTAATGTCAAAAGCCCACGCGAAGATCTTGAAGTTGCAGGAAATATCCGTTGGGGTAATAAATTATTTGCAACAGGTAATGGTGCTCCAGCAAATGGCGCATACATGAAAGGTGATGTAATTTGGAATGATGATCCGAAGAGCATGAGCTACATTGGTTGGGTATGCACTCAATCAGGTAATCCCGGAGACTGGAAACCGTTTGGTTTAATCGGCAGTTAATTGACAGTCAATCCAAGATAAGTAATTAGACAAGAGAAATACTCTTGTTTAGGCACATATCTTTTGGCAAATTAGGGGATTACTATGAAAGACAAAATCAATAAAATTAACTGGCACATTAACCTTTGGATCTGGTACGGCAGACTCAGTCCAATACTATTCTTAATAGGTGCGTTCGCACTCTATCAAATACTCAACACAGACATACCTATTATCTTTTTCTCCGCTTGGGCAATTTTTATCGCAACGGGAATCATATGGTGGGCCTGGGTAATTAAGGTACTACTAGATATGGTAAATCTATTCATCCAAGTAAGCGAACACGTTGAGTCAATCCAAAATACTATCAAAGAAGTAAAAGAGGACATAAAATTTTTAGATAACACTAGGAACGATTAAATAAAGATGCTATAATAATACATAGCATCAAAACTTAGTCGACTCCTATGGCATTCATCCGACTCTAAACACTCTGCATGTCATCAAACTTGCTACCTTAATAAAGGAGACTAGAGATGGCAAAATTTTTCTCAACAAAACATTACGGACA
>Ga0114978_10004612_pt1 | contig 11114 bp, 10 predicted proteins | sample S_140212_EF_Meta_FD_87027 | JGI IMG/M metagenome (GOLD analysis project Ga0114978, IMG submission 87027) | Freshwater microbial communities from Lake Simoncouche, Canada to study carbon cycling - S_140212_EF_MetaG | ecosystem: Environmental > Aquatic > Freshwater > Lake | place: Lake...
CTCAGCCGCCGCTCAGCGGTCTTGCTTCACCGGCGGTGTGGAAATCACGACCGCCCCGATGATCCTGGGCAGTTCGGTTTCCTTGCCCGCTTCGTGGCCGGCATCCTTGGATTCTGAGCCAGCGCCCTTGGTGGCGTCCTTCTCATGCGCGCCCGCCTCGGACGAAGCCTCGGGCGGATTGAGCCGCTCCTTGAGCTTGGCCTCGATGCGGCGGCGCAGCGATTCAAACATTTCCTCGGCAAGATCCTCGGAGCTGGCCATGCGCCAAATTCCCGCGATTTCCGCGCGAATTCCCGCTTTGCCCTGCTCGACCTTGGCGGTGATGGCGTCGCGATGCTTGACCTTGGTGGTGGCGAAGACCTCGACCTTGAAGCCGTAGGTCGATCCCTTGCGATCGTTGTAGAGCGGGCCGCTGAAGACGCTGACTTCGCACGGATCGTCGCCGGGATCAGCGACCTTGGCCACCTCGGAATGGGTCGCCTGCGCGTCCTTCGGTCCGCCCATGGAGAACACCGTGAACAGCACGCCACCCTCGATCGCCAGCAGCGCGAGAGTGATGATCGCGAACTTCATGCCGCCCTTCTTCTTGGGCGCGGCTTCCCCGCCTTCGGGCTTCGCTTCGTTCTTGGCGTCGTTTTTCTTGTCAGCCATGGGACTCATACCTCCGGTCGCGACCAACCCAGACCCGAAAAACGGGCACGGATGAAGACGCGGCATCAGGGCATCGGTCGAGCGCGGTAGCGACTTGAGCGCGCCAGCCCGAACAATGCCAATCCGGGGGCCATCAACGCCCAATGCGGGGCGAACGCCCTAACCGATACGCGCATCCGACCCCGTGGCAACAGGCACCAGGACGCGCAGACGCAGGCTTGCGATGGAAAGGACGGTTCGTGCGACCCCAGCCCGATCACCCACGGCATCGCCGTCGAGTTGCATGGGCGCGGGCGGGTCGGCCCAAAGTTCGACCGCGCGCCCTCGGCGAACCCGCACCCCGGCCTGGCGCAGATGCAGACCAAATCGCAAGAGCACCGCCCACCAGAGCAACGCCAACCCGCTCGCCACCGGCAGAAACACGGCATCAAGCAGCCCATCATCGGCGATGGCGTTGGCGGCGGGATTCAAACGCATGCCGTAGTCGCGCAGGTTCGCCACCACCACCATTCCACGGCCGAGCTCCTCCACCTCGCCGTCGATCGACCAGCGCACATGGCTCGGCCGCCACGATCCAATCGCACGCAGAATCGGCGCAATATAGGAGAGATGGGTGATGGCGCCGCGACGGCCCGCGGACAGCAAGTGCACGACCTCGGCGTCGGGACCGATGGACGCCATGATGACGAAGGGCTCGCCGTTGGCGGTGGCGATGTCGATGGTGCGCGACTGCCCCGCGCGCAAGGCACGCGCGATCGCAAATCCCGAGCGGTTCATTCCCATCGCGCGCGCGAAGAGATTCTCCGTTCCGCAGGGCGCGTGCCACAGCGGAATCCCCGCGCGCGCCGACTCCGCCGCCGCCAGCCGAACCGCGCCGTCGCCGCCCGCAACCACGAGCGCCTCGATGGCGTTGACCGCCGCCATCGATTCAAGTTCAGCCCGCAGCCACCGCGACGGATCCCCCGCTTGAGTCGCGACCATTTGGACGCCCCACCCGCTCGACTCCAATTCGGACTTGATCCGCAGGGCGACGCGCTGCGCTCGACCGGTGCCGGACATGGGGTTGTAGAGAAGTGCGATCGTCATGACAGCACAGCAAGGTAACGGACGCCCGACCTTTCGAGGCAGACGACCGATCACGCTGTACCATCGCGGCCATGCTGCAACTCGACAGGCTTCGATCACTCGGGCTTCGATCATTCGGGCTCGGGACAGGCGCGACCATCGCCGCCGCCGCGCTCCTAGCCCTCGCTGCGACGGGCGCGGCCTTTGCGCAGGCCGAACGGTACGAGCTCGATGCGCTCGACCGCTGGAAGAAGGTCGCCGATGTGGCGCCAGGCAGTGAGGAAGCCCAGTTGCTCGCCGCGCGCCGCGCTCTTGTCGATGGCGAACCTGCTCGGGCGCAGAAACTCGCCAACGCCTTTCTTGAGCGCTATCCGCTTTCACGCTATCGCGCCGACGCGCTGCTCGTGCGCGGCGACTCCAAGCGCGGCTCCGACGAGTACGAGGCGCTGTTCGATTACGAGGAAGTCTGCCGACGCTATGCGGGCAGCGAGGTCTTCGTTCCCGCGCTCGAACGCGAGTACGAGATCGCAACGCTCTACGCCAAGGGCCTGCGCCGCCGTTTCTTCGGGACTTTCCGCATCGTCGACACCAGCGAAGACGCTCAGGAATTGCTCATCCGCGTGCAAGAGCGTCTGCCCGGCAGCGACCTCGGCGAGCGCGCGTGCATGACGCTCAGCGACTACTACTTTGATCGACGCGAAATGCTCATGGCCGCCGAGAGCTACCGCATCTTCATCGAGAACTACCCGCGCAGCCCGCAAGTGAGCAAGGCGCGACTGCGACTGATCTACGCCTATCTCGCGGGTTTCCGCGGCCCGGAGTACGACGCGAGTGGATTGCTCGAAGCGCGGGCAAAGCTGCGTTCGCTGCAGGCGATGCAGCCCGGGCTCGCGCAGCAGATCGGCGCCGAGAGCATCTTGGTGCGCATTGAGGAATCTGAGGCGGCGAAGTTTCTTGCGACCGCCTCGTGGTACCTCGAGGTCGACGACCCGATCTCAGCCGAACTCTTCATCCGCCGACTTGTCCAACGCCATCCGCGCTCGATCGCCACCATTGAGGCGCTGCGCATCGTCCCCACCTTTCTCGCAAAGCTCCCGAAGACCATCCTCGACGACGCGCCCGACTACCACGCGCTTCGCAAGGCCCTGCTCGGAATCGATTGGGACGCCATGCCCGCCGACCCAACCGCAACCGAGACCGCGGAGGAGAAGCAGTAATGCGTTCGCACATCATCCACTTGTTGGTGGCCGCAACCTGCGCCAGCGCCGCCCTTCTCGCCGGCTGCAGCGCAACCTCCACCGAGGGTTACGCCGCCACCAGCCCCTTCCCGACCATCTACCGAAGCGTTTCGCTTCCCCTCTTCCGCAACGACACCATGATGCGGGGATTTGATCGCGATCTCGCCGACGCCTTGGTCAAACAAGTCGAGCAATCGACGCCCTACAAGGTGCGCTCAGAGGCCTCCGCCGACACGATTTTGCGCGGGACCATCACCTCGATCGACCTTCTGGAACTGTCGAAGGACCCGAACACCGGCCTCGCCAACGAAATGATGGTGCGTATGCGGGTTGACTTTGAGTGGGTCGATCTGAAGACGGGTAAGCGAATTGTCGCGCGAGAAGGAGTTGAGTCGTCCGCGCTGTTCGTGCCGTCCTATCCTGCACGCGAACCGCTCGAACTCGGGCGGTTCGCAGCCGTAGAGCAACTCGCTCGCGATCTGGTTGCCGCGATGCAGTCCAAATGGTGACTGTGAGAGCGTTCGCAAGGTCGGCGCGGGAGGTGGTCGCAAGGTAGGTAACGAGTCGGGTCGTCCCGATGAGATCACGGCCGCGCGGTGGGATTGCCGAAAAGAGTCGTCGCCCCTTGGAATTGGCTGGTCATTCGACCGATTCTCCAAAGGACTAAAGCAGGTACGCATGAAGAACTTCCTCTCGAAAACTATCCCCTCCGTCCTTGGTCGATCCCCGATCGCTGCGTCCGACGCCATGTTTATGGCGGGCAAGGATGGCGGCGGTTCGTCGAATGGCTCGGGTGGAGGATCGGGTGGTGGCTCGGGTGGTGGCTCGGGTGGTGGCGGCCCTCCCGTTCCCCCTCAGCAGCAGCGCGGCGGACAGCAAGTGTTCACCTGGATCATGATCGCGTCGATGATCGGCCTGGTCGTGTTGGCGCTGCAAACATTCAGCCGCCCCGCCGAGATCACTTGGACGACCTTCAAGGGCCTCGTCGAGCAGAACAAGGTCTACGACGGAACCGATCCGCGCAATCCCGCCTCTGGTCCAATCATCATCGATGGCAACCGACTGTTGGCCTGGGTCAAGCCTGGAGTTCCCGGCTTCACCAGCAACGCCGCTCCTGGAACCGAAGATCAAGCCAAGCAGATCTCCGTCGTCATCGAGACCAACGACACCCGCTACAAGAATTTTCTTGACTCTCAGAAGAAGGAATACAAGGAAATTGCGACCTCGATTTGGCCGGCGCTGCTGATCAACCTTCTGCCGGTTGTGCTCATCATTGGAATCATCTGGTTCATCGCCCGCTCGATGCGCGGCGCAGGCGGCGGTCCGGGCGGCATGCTCGGCAGCTTCGGCAAGAGCCGCCACAAGATGCAGACCAAGGAGCAGGTCAAGGTCACCTTCGGCGAGGTCGCCGGCGTGGACGAGGCCAAGGAAGAAGTTCAAGAGATCGTTGAGTTCCTCAAGAACCCCAAGCGATTCTCTCGGTTGGGCGGACGCATTCCACGCGGTGTACTGCTGTCGGGTCCTCCCGGCTGCGGCAAGACGCTGCTCGCCAAGGCGATTGCGGGCGAGGCCGATGTGCCGTTCTTCTCGATCTCTGGTTCGGACTTCGTTGAAATGTTCGTAGGCGTCGGCGCGAGCCGAGTGCGCGACCTCTTCAAGCAGGCCAAGGAAAACTCACCGTGCATCATCTTCCTCGATGAAATCGACGCTGTTGGCCGACGCCGCGGCGGTGGTTTCTCGTCGGGCGGACATGACGAGCGCGAGCAGACGCTCAACGCGATCCTCGTCGAGATGGACGGCTTTGATGCGAACACGCAGGTGATCGTCATCGCGTCGACCAATCGCCCCGATGTGCTCGATCCCGCTCTCACGCGCCCGGGCCGCTTCGACCGTCAGGTTTCGGTCAACCTTCCCGACATCGTCGGCCGCAGGCAGATCCTGGCCGTGCATGCCAAGAAGGTCAAGCTTGCCGAAGATGTCGAGCTTGAGAAGGTCGCCCGCGGAACGCCGATGTTCTCCGGTGCCGATCTTGCGGCGCTTATCAATGAGGCGGCGATCATCGCCACCATGGCCGACAAGGACTTCGTCGAACTCTCCGACCTCGAGGAGGCGCGCGACAAGGTTCGTTGGGGCCGAGCCAACAAGAGCCGAAAGATCGAGCAGCAGGAGCGCGTCGCCACCGCTTACCACGAGGCTGGCCACGCGGTCATGCAGATGCTGCTTGAGCATGCCGACCCGCTGCACAAGGTCACCATCATTCCTCGCGGCAACGCGATGGGCGCGACTTTCTCGCTGCCGGAGAAGGACCGCTACGGCTACGGCCGCAAGCATGTCCTTGCAACGCTGTGTGTGCTCTGCGGCGGTCGCATCGCCGAGGAACGCAAGACCAGCGACATCAGCTCGGGCGCATCGATGGACATCAAGATGGCCACGCAGTACTCCCGCGCGATGATTCTGCAATGGGGCATGTCTGATCGGCTGGGCTTCGTGAATTACGCAGGCTCCGACACCCGCGAAAGTTTCCTTCCTGAGAAGGACTATTCGCCCGAAACCGCGCGCGTGATCGACGAAGAGACGCGCCGTTTCATCGACGAAGCCTACAACCAGGCCAACATCATGCTTGAGCAGAACTGGGACAAGGTTGTCGCTGTTGCCGAAGCGCTTCTGCGCTACGAGACGCTTCAGCGCGACGATGTCGACCGGCTCATGCGCGGCGAATCGCTCGGCCGCCCGACGGTCGCCGATCTCCTTGCTGCCGAAGGCGCGCGACCAAAGTTGGTGCAGATCGAGGCGCGCAACGGCGATGCGCCCGGCACAGCTCTCGGCGGCCCGATGCCGTCGCCGGCCTGAGTTGGCGAGTTCGTTGCGCGAAATGCACGCGTGAAATGCGCGCGGAAAATGCACGCGCTAGTCTTGACCCGCGAGCCGAGCCGCCAACGCGCTCGCTTGGGCTGAGGCTGCGCGCACGCGAAACGACTTCTGTGGATTGGCTTGGCCTTGGACGAGTTCGATATCGCGCTCGCTCACGCCGAGCGCATGGGCGAGCAGCGCGCGAATGGCCTCGTTGGCGCGACCATCTTCGGGTGGCTGCGCAACGCGGATCTTCAGCCGATCGCCCAGCGCGCCGACGATCTCGTCACGCTTCGCACCTGGGACCGCCTTCACCCTGATCTCAAGGTCATCGCCACGAACAACGAAGTACGCGGGCAGCGCGCTCATGCTTCGCTGTCCTGAGAAGCTTCAGGAGAAGCGCCCTTCGCGTCCTTCTCATCTTGCAGTTTTTTGATCGCCTGCTGCTTGCGCGTCTTGGACGCCGTCTCGCCGAACAGTCTTTGTTCGCGCAAAATATGGTGGTAATGCTGGGCGAAGCGATGGGCCTCGTCGCGAATTGCCTGGCAGAGTTTGAGACCGAGATGCTCGCGCCCGAGACGGATGGGCTCGGCGACGCCGGGGATGTGCAGCAACTCTTCCTGCTTGGACAACGCGACCACCCGCGGCGGCTGCACGCGCAATTGGGTGAACGCGTCGAGCGCGGCGTTGAGCTGCCCGATGCCGCCGTCGATCAGAATGAGGTCGGGATACAACTCTTCGCCCTCGCCCGCGTCGCGATAGCGGCGGCTGACGACCTCGCGCATCGCGTTGAAGTCATCGTTGGCGACCGTCTGAATCTTGTAGCGGCGATAGCCTTCCTTGAAAGGCTTTCCGTCGATGAAGCAGACCTTGGAGGCGACCGTCTCGCCGCCGCGCAGATGGGCGATGTCGAAGGCCTCGAGACAGCGGATCGGCTCCTCGGCGCCGAGCACGCGCGCGAGGCTGCGCGTACCAGCGGCGGGGTCGTGCAAGAATCCCGTGGCCTCGGGCTGCCAGTCGAAACCGGCTTCGTCGCCGCGCTTTTCCCGTTCATCGAGTTTCTCAATCGCGTTGATCTGATCGCGCAGCGTGGCGGCGTGCTCGAAGTTGAGCAGCGCGCTTGCCGAAGCCATCTCCTCGCGCATCTCGCGCAGCATGGCGCTGCGCTTTGAGCCGAGGAAGCGCATGAAGCGATCGATATCGGCGCGATAGGCATCCTTGGAAACGCGCGCCGCGCACGGGGCCGTGCATTGATTGATCGCGGCAAGAAGGCACGGACGGAAACGCGCGTTGCGCGGATCGCCATCGATGATCTCCAGCTCGCAGGTTCGAAACTTGAACACGCGCTGCAACAACTGCATCGCCTGATACAGCGCGCCAACGGCCACGAACGGCCCGTACACACGCGCGCCCTTGAAACGGACTTCGGTGGGATTGCGGGTGATGTAGACGCCCGGAAAATCGTCGCGCAGGGTGACGGCGAGGTACGGAAAAGTCTTGTCATCGAGCAGCCGCTCGTTATAGGGCGGGTGAATGTCCTTGACCAGACGCGCCTCCATGAGGAGCGCCTCCCACTCGCCTTCGCAGGGAATGAAGTCGAAGGCGACGACCTCGTCGAGCATGGGCTGCTTGCGGCCGCCGAGGTCGGCGGATGGAATGAAATAGCTGGACACCCGATTGGGAAGCCGCAGCGCCTTGCCTACATAGAGCACGCGCCCCGCGGCGTCCTTCATCAGGTAGACCCCGGGGGCGTCGGGAAGCATGTGCGCCTGCTTCAAGAGGCGCCCGAGCCGCTCCTCACGAGATTCTTGATCGCCATCGGCTTGGTTGGTCAGGTTGGGGTCGTCTGACATCGGGGTAAAATCTAGGCAGAATAACCGTGCGAAACCGCACGAAGGGGTGGAACCGTGGCAATGTTGCCTTGTACACTTCGCTCCTCTCAAACAACTGCGGTTGAATCGTCGATTCCCAACATCTCAGTTGCCTGAGGGCAGCAGTCCGAATGCTCCCGCGTGTTGCGGGACAACATAAAATACTCACCGGCGGGCTTCTCAAGCGTGTGCTTGAAATCCCGAACTGGATCACACGACCGGTGATCCAGAACCGTAGCAAGATGTACCGTTCACTCTCATCGGTCCAATTTCGAAGGATTTCCTCTATGAAGATCACGACCATCGCCGCTCTCTCCCTCGTCGCTTTCCTCGCTGCTTGCAGCAGCACGCAGAGCTCGGCTCCGGGCGCCGTCGGCGCTAAGAAGGCTGATTGCTGCGCTGCTGGCACCAAGACCGGCGAGTGCTGCGCCACCAAGAACGCCGCTGCTGCCCCTGGCGCTGTCGGCGAGAAGAAGTCGGGCTGCTGCTCTGAGGCTGCCAAGACTACCGCCGCCCCCGGCGCCGTCAGCGGCAAGTCCGAGTGCACTGCCAAGACTGAGTGCACTGGCAAGTGCCCGATGACCGGCAAGTGAATTGACCGCGTTCATCTGAACGCGATCCCACATTGCTTACTCTCAACGCCCGGCCTCGCGCCGGGCGTTGTGTTTGTAGGCACGGGTTTTTGGGCACGGGTTTTTGGCCACCTCCCCCGTGCGCCCCACGCTGAGTGTGTCCCGATCCCCTGCTTTCCCTATCATCGCAACCCCATGAAGATGATCCTTCCCCGCGCATCAATCTGCGCATCAATCTGCGCATCGGCCCTCGCATCCATCCTCATCGCATCGGCCTTCTTGCCGGGCTGCACCCATCCGACCCGCGCGCAGTTTGACATCGATCGCGGATGGGCGGTCTACGGTGTTCGCATCGAGACTACTCGTGGCATCGACCCTGAAGTCACTCCCGAGCAACTCGCGCCTTATGCCGACACGGGCACGCGCGTGGTGTTGAGCGGCACCATCACCGAGGTCTGCCGCACCATGGGTTGTTGGCTCGATATCGCTGGCAGCACGGGCGCGACGGTGCGGATCATGAACAAGGATCACGCGTTCTTCATCCCGCGCAACGCCCGCGGTCGCGGCGTGCATGCCATCGGCTACGCGGTGATGCGCGAACAGTCGGTGGAAATGCTCAAGCACCTCGCCCAGGACGCGGGCAAACCGCAGGCGCAGATCGACGCGATCACTGAGCCGAAGTCGTCGCTGCTGTTCATCGCTGACTCGGTCATCCTGCCTTCGGGCGGACTCGATGCGCCCGTCGCGATTCCAGCCGCAGAAACTCCCGCAGCCGAGATACCCGCGGCCGAAACTTCCACAATCGGGGCCGTATCCAAGTGAGTTCCATGCTCCTTCTTCGCCGCGGTCGCATCATCGACGCCACGCAAGGCCTCGACCAGGAAGGTGATCTGCTTCTGGTTGACGGCCGCATTGCCCGCATCGCTCCGGGCGGATCCATCGATGTGCCGCAGGGAACGCCGCGCCTCGATTGCGGTGGCAAGATCGTGGCGCCTGGCCTGATCGATCCGCATGTGCATCTGCGCGAGCCCGGTGGCGAGGCGAAGGAGACCATCAAGACCGGCACCGCTTCGGCCGTTGCTGGCGGATTCACCACCGTTTGCTGCATGCCCAACACCAACCCAACCGTCGACTCGACGACCACGGTGCGCTACATCCAGCAGGCGGCGAAAGATTCGGCCAGTGCGCGGGTGTTTGTCGTGGCTGCCGCGACCATGGGACGCAAGGGCGAACAGCTGGCGCCGATGGCGGCGATGGCGGCGATTGGCGCGGTTGGATTCTCTGATGACGGTGACGGCATCGCCAATCCCGCGATGATGCGCCGCGTGCTTGAGATTTGCGCGGCGTTGGACAAGCCGTTCATGCAGCACTGCCAAGACCATCAGCTGACCGAAGGCGGCGTCATGAACGAGGGCATCGTCGCCACTCGGCTTGGATTGTCCGCGTGGCCGCGCGAGGCTGAGGAGATCATGCTCGAGCGCGATGTGCGGCTGAACCGAATTCCAAGAGCGCGCTACCACGCACAGCATCTTTCCTCGGGCGGCAGTGCGGAGATCATTCGCCGCGCCCGAGCCGATGGCATCCGCGCATCGGGCGAGGTCAGCCCGCATCACCTGCTGCTCACCGACGAGGCGTGCGTTGGTTACAACACCATGGCGAAGATGAATCCGCCGTTGCGCACGGCGCACGATGTTTCCGAACTCAAGCGAGCCGTCGCCGACGGGACCATCGATATTCTGGCCACCGACCACGCACCGCACACATCAGCCGAGAAGTCCGGCGACTTCAACAGCGCGCCCTTTGGCGTCATCGGACTTGATTGCGCGCTTGCGCTTTATGTCAAGGCGCTGATCGACGATGGCGTCATCGGCTGGCCGCGCCTGATCGAACTGCTCACCCGCACCCCCGCTGCACTCTGCGGACTTCATGGCAACGGCAGCGACGCGCTTGGTCTGGGCACGCTGCGCGAAGGCGCTGCTGGTGATGTCACCGTGATCGATCCGAACCATGAGTGGACGATCGATGTGTCGAAGTTTGCGTCCAAGAGCCGCAACTGCCCGTTCGACGGTTGGCGCGTCCGCGGACGCGCGACGACGACCATCGTCGGCGGCCGCGTACGCTTTCAACTCGCCAACGAGCTTGCCGAACTCGGCGAAGTCGCTCGCTGATTGCTCGACTGACTGCTCGACTGACTGCAGATGGTCGTTCAACAACCTTGGCCAAAAAAGAAACCAGGACGGCGGCCTTGCGACCAACCGTCCTGGACAGTGTTTCTTTGGCATATGCCAGTGTCGTTGCGCTTACGGGCAGGTGCCCCAGGCGCTCAGCAAGAGCGTGAGATCCGCAGCAGCGACGACTCCATCGCCGTTGAGGTCAGCTTCGGTCTGGTTCGAGCCCCAGGCTGCGAGCAGGGTCGTGAGGTCGAAGCCGTTGACTGATCCGTCGGAGTTCAGGTCGCCGACACACACGGTGATCGGTGGAGCGAACAGGTCGGACGCCTTTGCGAAGGCCTTCGATCCCAGCTGAGCTCCGAGGCGACGACCAGGGAAGTCATCGAAGTCCGGATGGATGCCGCCGTAGATACGCGACACGCCCGAGTTGTCCGCAGCGTCGAAGTAGGTCGCCCACTGGAAGGTAAAGGTCTCGCTCGGTCCATCCTCGAAGACGAGGAACTGATTCTGTGTGCAGGTGAACTCGGCAAGTCCACCGGGGAAGTACTCGCTGCCCGTCATGCGGGTGAGCACATCGGCGGCCGTGCGGCTGAAGGTCGAGTGACCCGACATGTAACCGGCGAACGCTGGCGTCACAAAGCTGCCGCGCTGGTAAGGCATCCACTTGCTGCCGAGGATCCACTTCACACCGGTGTA
>Ga0114978_10004613_pt1 | contig 11113 bp, 5 predicted proteins | sample S_140212_EF_Meta_FD_87027 | JGI IMG/M metagenome (GOLD analysis project Ga0114978, IMG submission 87027) | Freshwater microbial communities from Lake Simoncouche, Canada to study carbon cycling - S_140212_EF_MetaG | ecosystem: Environmental > Aquatic > Freshwater > Lake | place: Lake...
GCTTCGACAGCGGTCACCAGCCGATCATCGAGTTCGGGAAATCGTCGTTCCAGAACGAGGGCCAGGGCTTTGGTTCGCAAGCCACGCAGTAAGCGGAGTCCGATCCAGGAAAAGGCCCCCATGGTCACCAGTCCGATGCCGCTGATCAGCACCATCGCCCGAAACCAGCGGGGAAGTTCGAGATGACTGAAACGGAAATAGGCCCAGTCGAGAGCAAAGCTCAACCAGAAGAGTGCTCCGAGCACCACGATGACCAGCGCCAAACCTTCCCAGAATACGTAGGACCGGATGCGCGACCGAAGCTGGTTAATCAGCGTCCGTGCTTCAGGAACGAGATTGTTTGTTTGAGCCATCGTGTTTCAGCATGCCTTCGAATTCAGTTCGTGTTCCATCTGAGCAATTTTCAACTGGCCTCACTTGTGCACTGAGAGACCAGGTGACAACCATGGAGACCAGGTGACAACCACGGGTCAGTAACGGGTCGGCAACGATCCGTCCGCAATTATGCCAGTTTCAGTAGCTTTCTTGCTAACCATTCCATACATAAAGTTCCCACCAGCAGATACATGACCCATTCCCGATCCCAAAGCGTTCTTAATCGTTCTGCGACATAGAATTGCTCACCCCGATCCGGCAGTAAATCCGACAGCTCGGTTGCGGCTTGGTCCAATGTCAGGTACTTGCCTCCGGTATCCCGGACGAGATCGGTCAGCAGTCGCACGTTTTGCCGGATATTTTCGTCTTCCAGTTTGGGGAGCGTCACGACAATTTCATCGGTAATCTGTTCGCGCGAGTCGGGCAGAGTCAGGACCAGTTTATAGGTTCCTGGCAAGCTGACGCGCAGGTCGCCGTTAAATACACCGGGGCTGGCCGGGTCCCGTTTCAGTAGCCGTGAGGGGGAGAGCATTTTGCCGACCGGATCATAAACTTCCAGTGTCACCGTTTCGGCTTCAAGCGGGTCAAATTTTGCGTCGAGCACTCGAGCACGAATCCGCGAGGTTTGACCGATCAGCAGTTGATGGCTGTCCGGCATCAGCAGCCCTCGTTTGGTACCCCGTTTCGAGCGTCCCTGGCTTACTTCTCGAATCGTCTTGATCCAGAATCGGTCATAATCATCTTCGCTGACGGACCTCAATCGCCACATTTCGGCACTCCCCAAGTAAAAGACAAAGCCTTTATTCAGGGGTTGGCCAGCCATCAGGACGGGTGGTTCTGCTGCGGCACGGGGGTCCGAAAAATTGGCATAGACTTTGGCTCCAGCTTTATGGCCATTGGTCGGGTAGCAGCGGTAGACCCCGGCAAAGTCTTTCCAGCGAGTTGCTGAGGAAACGGGGTCATCGGTCAGTTGCAGGAAGCCCAGGCTTTGACCCTCTTTGGTAAACTGAATCGGCCACGGCTGACTCGAATCCTGATCAAACCGAGCTGCCGTAAAGTAGGAACTCAGGATTACCGGATAAAGTTCCAACAGTGGCTTCAGCTGTTCGTCTGCGGTTGTATTCGCTTCATTCTGTCCTGCGAGGAACGGCGTGTTGACATCACCTGCGACGAGAATCAGGCCTCCCCCTTCGAGGCTGACCCAGTCCGAGAGGAGCGAAAAGGATTCGGCGGGAATACTTTTCCAATCCGGATCAAAGGCCATGACGACATCATATTCGTAAAGCTGCTCGCGTCCTGCGGGGAACGCCGTGAGCAGTTGATTCGATTCCTGGCTGGTTCCGCGTGAGCCCGTCTGTAACAAGACATCGACATCAAAAGATTTGTGGCGAAACAGCAGATTGCGAACGAATTGATAGTCACGCATCGGCCCGCCGGCGACCAACAGCACGCGCGTCGGTCGATCGAAGGTGTTGACGCTGAAAGAGAGTTGATTGTCTTGCGAATTAAACTCGGCCACGGGTGTGGGGGTGGTGACACGGACCAGATAGGTGACTCGACCTGCTTCCACCGAATTCCGCGAGAACTTCACCTCGACCGGCAGTCCCTCTTCGAGGAGCAATGCCTGCTTTCGTTCCATGCTGATCGGTTCCTGATCGCTCTCAGACTTCATCAACAGTTCGACGTCGACCTCTTTCCCTGTGAGCCCATTCCCTTGCACAAATGCCGTAATTTCGAAGGGATCCCCCAACTGAACATCGGTCGGAGACGCGATTTCCGAGATGGCCAGATTGACGGGTTGATTGGTGGTTCCGGTTCCGATTGCAATCAACCGCGACTTGGTCAATAACGCTCGATCGTGCGCTGTGGTCGGATCGACCCCGGCATTCGAAACACCATCGGTCAGAACGACAATCCCTGACAAGGTTCTGCCTGCGGATTGACGGATTAGTTCGTCGAGGCTTTCACCAAGTCGTGATTCGAGACCGCGTGGCCGGAGCGTTTCCTCCCAATCAATCGGCGAGACCGCAGTATCTCCACTCGCGTCAGCGGAATTCTGTTTGTCTCCCCCAGTCAGTCGTGGAAAGACTCGCAGCGGCCCTGCCAGTTCGGAATCGAAGGTGAAAAGGCTGACTTCGTGTTGTCGACGAAGTGTTTCCATGACGTTGGACTTCACGAGAAAATTTTGGACGGCTTCTGTCCGGGAAAAACGGCTGGCAGCATCGGACGATCCCGATTCGCTCGGGTTTCCTGCGGGATGCCGCATGGAAAGTGAGGTATCGACCAGCACGGCAACTCGTGATGGTCGATAGGATTGTTTCTGGGTCCGGTCAGAGGGGTTGAGAGCAATCACCAAGAGAGCCGCAAGAGCGGTCAAGCGTAAGGTTGTCAGGAAGAGCCGCCAAAACCAGGACAAATCGGCCGTGTCACGCAGGTAGAGCCAGACGGTCCAGGCGAGAATGGCCAGCACGCCGACGAACAAGAGCAACCCTCCGGCTGCTGACGTGGGCCAATCCCATTCGCGCACCGTCAGATTAGCCGAATCGGCGGCGGCGAACAGGGGAAAAAGCGATCCGGAAACGATGTAAAACATCAACGAGTCTCATGCGACATGCAGCCGAGGAAATGAGGGATCGACGCACCGGCGTCCGTTGCGATCTAGGTCATCGCGCTCATGGTTTTCTCCTGCAGTAGAGGTGGTGGATGGTAACTGAGTTTGTAGGCGAGTGCTTGTTCGAGCAGGAACAGGGCGAGCAGTCCCCAGAGGAGCCATTGCCGGATTTCGCCTCCCGCTTCGCGGCCTTCGACCCAGTCTAATTGACCAAATTCCTGGATGGTCACGCCGGTGGCATTCCCGATTCGCTTCCGAATCTCGGCTGTCGACGCGAGTGTCAGTCCCCCTTCGATGGGTGGCGTATTATAGGCAATCAACTGATCTTCACTCACCTGACTCTGGCGGAGCAGTCGGACGGTGTAAATTCCGGGCTCGTCCGTATCTCGGTACAAAGCATTCAGTCGCAGCGAGGGGCTGCCGTTGGGGGGCGATTGGGCTTTCGCCTCGTCCTCCGGCGTACCTGTTCCAACTGGGGGACTTTCGTCGCGCGATTCGGGCGATGCCTGGAGTCGAGTGGTTCGGTCTCCTTCGTCTCCAGGTGCCAGCACTTCCACCGTTTCGGTGAATTCGGCGGGATCCAGCGACAATCGAATCGGTTCACCCACGACACGCCGCTGCGGATCATGATCGGTTCGAGCAAGGTACTTGACCATTTCCAGTTGAACGACCACGTAGCTGTTATCGGTCGCCCAGTTATTCCATTCGGGTTGGGCGGTTGTCAGGCAGGTGACGACCCGTCCCTTACCGAAGGGGTGTTCGAGAACTAGCGGGTCACGACTGCGTAGCGCGGCGATGGTTCGCACGCGATCTTTCCGCTGTTGATCGTCGCGAACCCAATCCTTGGCCGTGGGAAAGAACTGGAAGATTCGAACGAGTTTAATCAGGGAATTTTCTTCCCCGGCAAAAATCCGGAACAACGGATGATCAGACGTTGCCAGATCGGCTCCGGGACTGGTCGGATCGACGACAAGCTCACGCGATGCGGTTTCAAGTGGTACTGGAAATAGTCCCGTTCCGTCGCGATAGAGGGCGGTGTTGTAATGGGCTGTCTGGATCGAGTCACCGACAAACCAGACCAATCCCCCCCCCGTAGCGACGTATCGTTCCAGCAAGTCAATCGAATCTGCGGGCAATTGAGGGATATTCAGCAGGTAAATACAGGCGAAGCGGTCTAAGGGTTGGCGTCTCAGGGTTTCAATCTGATCAACTGTCGCGGCATACCCAGTGGCTTTCGGATCTGCAGCGATGGCATCAGCGATATACGAACCATCTTCTCCCGCCGGATCTCCGTCGACAATCAAGATGGGGACAGACTGAGGAACATCAATCGCGATCGACCGAGCGTTGTCCTCGATCAGCGCATCGGCATCGAGGCTCACCCGAATTTTATGAGTTGTGGGGGTAGCGAGTCGAAGTTCGAATTCATGAGCCACTTCTTGTTGTGGTTCAATCTTCTCGAACACGATACTTGCAGGAAGCTTTTCCTGGTTGTCAAAAATCGAAAGCCGAACATCGACTGCGACTTGCGAGCCAAAGTTCTTCACCGACACTTTCATCCGCAGAGGAACATCGACGGCGGCGACTTGCGTATCGCCTGTCAGTTCAACGACTCCCAGATTGGCGTGGGATTCGGGAACGGCCCGCACGAGATTGACGGTCACTCCCGAGGACGTCAGTCCCTCGATCGCAGCGGCAATCGCCTTTTGATCCCGCCAGTCGTGATCGCGAAAATCCGAGAGGATGTGGAGGTGCTGAATCGTGCCTCGTTCACCAGCCAAGAGTTTTCTGGCCGCTTCCAGACCGTTCGTCAGATCGAGTCCCTGATGGGTACATTTGAAGGTTTGCGGATCGAGCTTGGACGAAAGTTCGGTGACAAAGTCTTCGTTGACGCTTCGTTCCGCAAAAAACGGTTGCTCCGGTTGTGATAAGCGAATCAGAGTCATTTTTTGGGTATTGGGCTGCTGAGCTCCGCCGGCAGCGATTTGCTGGGTAATTTTGAGGGCCTGATCGAATCCACTCGTCTGTTCCCAGCGATCTCGCATCGAGAGGCTATCGTCAATCAGGACGACATGATGCGACTGGGCACCGCGAAAGAGGGACATTTGGGCCGGGTCCAGAATCAGTCGCGCGATCAGCAGGACTAAACCAAGCACCATCAAAATTCTGAGCAGCAACAGCAGAAGTTGTTCCAGCAGCAATCGCCGCTGATTCCGTTGTTGGCTTTGCAGCAGGAATTCCATCGCGGCAAACCGGACGCGGCGATACCGCACCCGGTTGATGAGATGGATCAAGATCGGTGCTGCGATGAGGGCGGCACCCCCTGCCACAAAGCCTGGATTAAAAAAGTGATTTGCGAGCCAGGCGGTCATCTTGCATCGTTTCCAGGATGAGCTTGGGGATTCCAGTGGGGTTTAATTGATCCAAACGCCAGCCAACTTACTGGAGTCTAACCATGCGGGGCGCGGATGTCATCTTCGTTACGATTTCCGTGATTTGGGAATCTCTTTTTAACTGGTAAAGTCCGTCATGATGATTGCCAAATCGCGAGAAATTGTAACAAATTTTGATTCAAAATATCGCAACTCCGGTTTTAAGACGATCTATCACTATGTCGGTGTGAGTTGCTTCTGTTTTCGCTTTCCGTGGTGGTGCCGAGACTGATCTTGTCAACCACGACAGAGATCTGCACGAGCGTGTGAAGCTCGTTGAATGCCCTGTTTTCGTGGTGAAAAACGTTTTTTTTCTGCGGTTTTTCCATATCCAAAACGGTTTGCCTGATTTTGTTTCGGAGTATCCGACGTGGGTCTGCGTAAATTTCCTGCTGGCTCCCTGATCATCATGGCTGGCGATCCTCCGAAAGAAGCCTATTTGATTCATGAGGGTACGGTCGAGCAACTCTCGTCCTCCAATGGACCAGCTCAATTTCAGGCCGAATTAGGCCCAGGTGAAGTTTTTGGAGAAATGAGCCTGATTGATGATCGCCCTCATGCGACGTCGATTCGTGCCGTGACTCCAGTCAGGGTTTCGACACTGACGCGTGCTGAGTTTGAGCAGGCTCTGTCTGTGGTTCCTGAAGATCATTCGGTTTTCTTGAAAACCATTTTTGAGCGACTGCGGAGGGTCTCTTCGCAATCGGGTGCTGTGACCAAACAAGTGGCTGTGAGCACGCAATTGGTCGCTGTGAGCCCGGTAAAAGTTTTCACCCAAACCACCGCGTTGTCTTTACTCAAAAAACCGGTCGCGAGCAAAATTTCCGTGACAATTTACCCACTCTCTGATCGGGCTGCGGAAGAATTGCCTCAGGATGGATTACAGATCGTTAAGTTCCCGTTTCGCATTGGGAGAACGGACTTTGAGAATGAATCCCATCCTCGAGATATGAACGACCTTTCGATCAATGATGAGCAACCTTACAACGTCTCTCGTAATCATGCGTTGATTCAAATGAACAATGGTGAAGTTCTGATCCGGGACCGGGGTTCCTCGCTGGGAATTTTTGTGAATGAAGTCCATATCGGGGGGAAGTCTTCCCATCGCGAAATGATTCTCGAAGACGAGGAAAACATCGTCGTACTGGGGGGATCGTACTCTCCTTACCAGTTTCGCATTCAAATTGAGCGTTAATCTCTTCGATCAATGAATCCAGTCTTGGACGATGTCTTTGACCTCTTCGTGTTCGAGTGTTTCATGTGCCAGCAAATGGTCTGCCAGCGACGCCACCGCTGACCAGTTTGGTTCTGCATCGAGTTGCCGATAAAGCTGCAACGTGACCGCTTCGAGGTATTCGATCCGTTTACGGGGTGATGAATACATCGTTTCGGTCAATTCCCAGGCCGTATTCCAGTCATTAGCCCATTCTGCGACCAACCCCGGATGGTAGGGATCGCCCGAATATAGCATCTCGGCAACGGGACCTGCGAGTGAAACCTGGATCGCTCGTACGCAAAATTCCTGATCGGAAAAGCGTGATCGTTTCCAGAGAATTTGTGTGTCACCAAACCGCTGCGGACCGTCATCCTGGTCAGGGTCAATTGTGACTGACCGGACTTTGGCTCCGAGCAGAATTGCCATGAAGGCATGTCCCGCTTCGTGATAAGCGGTGAGTTCCACCCGAACGCCTCCCCGCCCCTGAAAACTGAAAACTGAAAACTGGCCCCTAAACACTCGTCCCATTGAAGAGCGACTCGATCACATCACCTCGATTTAGCAGCACGCGGCGACCAAGCCGATCTTCCACTTCCACTTCGGGGGGGAGTCCCAGCAGATGATAGACGGTGGCACCGACATCGTTGGGAGAAAATCCGCGTGTTGCCGGATAAGCTCCGGTCGAGTCTGACCGACCAATCACCTGGCCCCCCTGGACGCCAGCTCCTGCAAATAATCCAAAAAAGCAGGGGCCCCAGTGGTCCCGGCCCCGGTCACCATTCACCTTGGGTGTCCGGCCAAACTCACCCAGCATCATCACGAGGGTGTCGTTCAGCATTCCCCGCGTCTCTAAGTCGTCCAAAAGTGCCGAAACACCTTGATCAAGGGGTGGTAACATTCGCTGCTTAAGGGTCGTAAAGACGGCGGAATGATGATCCCAGTTTTGAACTCGTCCCATGTTGACCTGAACCAGCGGTACCCCTGCTTCGATTAAACGACGCGCAGTTAATAGCGATTGACCATCGGTTGTTCGTCCATAGCGATCACGCAAGGGATCAGGTTCACGATGAAGTTCAAAGGCCTGTCCCAGCTTGCTTGAGGTAAGCAGATTCATCGCCAGTTGCTGGTCTTTCTGCAGACGTAGCGACTGCGAGACCTCGGCAAATCGGGCTTGCTTCCGATTGATTTCTTCCAGCAGTGCCTGACGTTTTCCCAGGTGGACCACATCCATTCCTTGGGCCATTGTTAGCGCATCCACGCGGAAATCCGGCTTGTTGGGGTCACCGGTAATCTGCCATGGGTCATAATTTTGACCGAGAAAACCAGCGTGCTGTCCTGGCCAGACAAGCGGGCCTTCCCGCAGAAATGTTGGCAAGTTCACTCCTGAGGGCAGTCCGTCATCGCGACGCCGCAGGAACGACAACGCAGAAGAATAGCAGGGCCAGTCATCACGCGAGGCAATTTTGTCGAAAAACCCACCCGGCTGCTTCGCGCCGGTTAACACATGATGTGTGGACATCAAATGATTGTTGTCTTCATGCGACAGCGTGCGGATGACGGCATATCGATGGGCTCGCGCGGCGAGCAACGGCAGGTGCTCGCAGATCGAGTAGCCAGGAATCGACGTGGCAATCGGCTGGAATTCGCCGCGAATTTCGGCCGGTGCCTCGGGTTTCATGTCGAAGGTGTCATGATGGCTACATGCCCCGGTCAAAAAGACAATGATGACCGATTTTGGCGAGCGTGATGTTTCGGAGCGGGGGGCGGGCCCCCCGTGCACGCGCTGCCCCAGCACCGAAGACAAACCGACGCCGAGCAGTCCGGAGTAACCGGTTTGCAGTAACTCGCGTCGGGAGAATCCGGTGTTGTGTTGAAGAGTGTTCACGTCGTGGAATCCCCCCGCTGGTCAGAATCGATGGCTGTAATCGATAATCGCCGCGATTGTAGCTCATTCCGAACCAAAAGGGGATATCTTGTCTAAAAAGTGGAGCCAAATCTCATAAATGAGGTTCGGCCCCGAGCGTTCCGACCAGTTCCTGCAGGTACTCGGGCTTTCGCAGTCGCTCGAGAACATGAGTGACCATCTGTTGCCGGTCGTGGATGTCACCCACGACCAGTTCGGCATTGGGTCGCTCTTGCAGATAGCTGTCGAGATAGGCCTGATGACGCTCCCAAAGCTGAATGTCGCGCTGCTGTTTGGTAACCAGTCGTTCATGATACCAGTCACTGGCGAGCAACGATTCACGTGTAAACAAGGCACGAATTTCCGGATCCCGCTCGGTTTTCCCCTCAAAATTCCCGTAGGCCATGATCGTCAGCAGAATCTTCAAGGGTGGACAGGCTTTTTCGATCGAGCCATCGTCAAAGTACTGCCGAGCCGATCGCTGCTGCGCTTCGAGGATGTATTTGACCCCATCTGCAAACGAGTCGAGATCTTGTGTTTCAGGCTGCAAAATCGACCGATCGAAGACCTTGTCAGGGTTATCGAAAATACGACCAAAATACCGCTTGATAAATCGGTCGGTAATTCGGTATCCCAACCGGCTCGCCGGAATCGTTTCCCCTTTATACGTCAAATCGCTGATGGGTTCGAGCAGTCGCTCACGAATCAAAGAGTCGGGGTCCCGTTCATCGGGTGACATCCTGCACCAGATTTCCGGAATGAGCAGACTAATATCATGGTCAAAGCGGGCATGGGGGCCAACGTACCCGGCGGCGGTCGAAAACCCTGCCAATCCGGTCAGGATCATCGATACCAATGCCGTATTGATGTCAGCGGTCGGGATGACCGCGTTAAACGGCCCTTTTGTTAAAGCCCCTTCGCTCCCTGCTCCGGTGGTTGAGGGGCTTTTCCCTGTGAGCGAACAGATATAATCCATGAATAACTCAGGAAGTTCCTGGTAATGGATGGGGTTGTAGACCGCGAGTGAGCGGATCCCCTTGGCGGAGTCAGGAGGGTTATTGCGACGGCCTGACAGGACCGCATTCACGGGGAGTGGCACCGGTAGTTCGGCCGGAATCTTCCGCCAGAAACGAGTCCCCATCTCCGCGACATAGCGATCCATCGGTGTCACAAGGTCGGGTCGATCTTGCAGGTATCGGGGATTTTTTGACGGAATCCCCCCGACGCGACGGGGATTGTCTGAACAGACGATGTAGCCCTTTTCGGCTTCTCGGACCGACTCGAGCAGTTTTTTCATCGGCAAGGTGAACGCATCGAAGTCGACAACCTTTGCCATCATGTCTTCCACGTGAGCCCGAGTCAGGGGTTCGAAATTCGAAATGAAATTGAGTCCCTCACGTGCCAGATCCGCTTCGGCCTGCTTGTCGAATCCGCGATGAATTGCATCGTCGGGACGCTGAAACAAGCGATACTCACAGTTCGTCACAAACTTTTGACTATGACTGATGGTGTTGACGGGCGCGGGGGCAGAGAGAGCCAATCCCGAGCGATCCCCCTCGACCACCGGCGAACGTAAGCCTTCCATCGGTGCAACCGATACGTCTTCGGCAAGGTGCGAGATAAACCGTGCCGGGACCACAACCGAGGCACTGATGTCGTCTTCGTTTTGGACTTTCGAGGCGGCCGCGAAATCCTGACGGACCTTGAATGTACGCCAACCATGATCGCCCGAAAGCCCCACTCGCAAATAGGTCCCGACGATCGGACGATCGTGAACCTTCAATTCGTGGCCGGGGCTACCATTCACAAAATCGACGCTGAAATGACGTCGCCAGTCGTCACCCCAATGTGGGTTGTAGAAACGCTTGATCGCATACGCAATCGCATAGACGTGACTGGGGATCGTCGCCAGCCAGTGGTTGTATGCGTCGGTATAATCCTCGGAGGGGGTCAAAAGCTTAATCACGCTTCCCAGTGATCGCTTGGGGCTGAGGATTGGACGACTGGGGTGGGCGGCGTAGTTTCGCGCCTCTTTTAAGGCGGGAATCCACCGATCCGAGAAATCTCGGGCAAAAATCTTTTCCACATGGTTCAGGTCTTCGTGGATATCGGCGACGAAGACAGAACCGTACTGCATGTAATCGACCAGCGACTTACTGATCTCACTTTTGCCCCCCCCACTGACGGTACAGGGCTTATGACAAAATGTTCCCTCTGCAGCGGTTCCAATAATTCTCCATGAGGGGGCAGACGGATGCTTTTCCATCCGGACTTTATAGCCAGAGGGGGCCATATACACGTTGCCGGGAAGCAAGGGAATTTTCACCAGTCGCCCCTCCTGGTGCCACGAAAGATCCTGCTGCCGCAAGTCAGCCCGAGCGTCCTCGGGAATATAGATCAACTTGGGGTAGCGACGGTCGACTCCGTATCCCTCGGGCATTACGTCGATCCAGTGGCCATACTCACGCACGACATCGACGAATGTTCGCCCGTTATAACGACGGCTATTCACCTGAAGTTCTTCTCCCAGGCTCCAGCTGGGAAAAACCAAGGCTCCCCCCGCATGCTCTTCTTCC
>Ga0114978_10004614_pt1 | contig 11110 bp, 10 predicted proteins | sample S_140212_EF_Meta_FD_87027 | JGI IMG/M metagenome (GOLD analysis project Ga0114978, IMG submission 87027) | Freshwater microbial communities from Lake Simoncouche, Canada to study carbon cycling - S_140212_EF_MetaG | ecosystem: Environmental > Aquatic > Freshwater > Lake | place: Lake...
GTTTTTTAGATGATACAAAAAATGGGGGTATCTGTTTTGAGGTATATTAGTATATTTGGTCGTTTCTATTTCTTTATAATGAAAAGTTATTTATTTGATTTTATTTTCATTTATTCATTTTATTCGATTCGGATAATTTAATATTACGAAATATAGCGATTTTATATCTAATGAAAGAAAACGATGAATTAGATACTTCTTGGATTCAGACCGAAGAAAAAATCGATTCTATTGAAAATACTTATTTAAGAGAACCATGTGATTCTATAGATGTCTATTATATTTATCTAGATGTAGATAATGCAATAGAAAAAATTGTAGCTGAGAAAGAAGTACCTTCTTATGGAGAAATTAGTAAGGAGCGGCTTTTAAAGATGATCCAGCAAAAACGTATGTTAGGTACGAAGAAATACCGACTATTTGATTTGTTATCTTTCCAAGTAGATATCGAACCGACTCATATTGATATGTTTAATAAGAATAAAGAGATTTCTGAAATATCGAATCAATGTTTTAAGGTTCTCCCTATTTTCGATTCGATTTCTTGTATTTCGTCGATTTTTATTTTTCAGGATATTAATTCGCTTTATTTTATTTTTAAAGAGGTGGAAACTCCTGGATCTTTACGCTCTATATTACGCAGTGGTCAAAAGAAATCCGGATCTACTAAAAAGGTTCGTATTTCTGATGCGATTGTAGAAGCAATTTCGTCGATTTCTAAATCGAAAACAAGATGTGTACGAGAGGTTAAAAAAGGGACGCGAAAGAAGCGGATTGTGGAAAAACTTGTAATTGATATTGATAAAGGGAATAAATAGAGTTTCTATAAGTATACTAGAGTTTGTCTATAGTTCCATGTCTTGTTTGTATGAGCGAAAGATTTCAGAATTGATTTGGAATCTAGATGTTTCTGGTTCTCTAGATCGGCTTTCTAGTTTATTATATGAGTTAAAACGAGAATGGAAATATGCTATTTTTATTGGCGATATAAATGAGAAGGAAAAGTTGGAAGAATATCTATGCTATTTATTTTGTTTGATCGGACATGTAAGAGATGGGTGTTATGGATATTCGGAAAGAGATTTGTCCTATAGGATGATTTATATTTGGTATTCGGTTTTTCCTATTCTATCTATGTATGCTTTACATACTTTTTTTTTGTCGGATGATTCTGGTAATTTACCTTATGGCGGTTGGAAAGATTTTAAATATTTTTGTCGGCAGATTTCTAGGATGTCTATTCATGGTATGTCGGATCCATTGATTGATCTATGTATTTCGATTATAAATCGTCAGATAGATATAGATTTGTCTATGATAAATGAGAAGGTATCTGATTTGTGTTTATTTATTCCAAAGGAAACGGGGTCTTATTCGTGGTTATTTGATCGACTTGTTCTTGATCGGGATCCTATGATGGGTTATAAAGGATATGTAAAGAAACAGTTTCGATTGGATATTTCGTTTATTAAGAATAGATATAACGATGAAGAAAATCGTGGTAAAGGAAAATATGATGTTGCTTCTGTAAAGTGTTTTATTGGGGATTATATTCAGGGGATGTTAAGTGATCGTTCTGGTGATTGGCTTATACAATGGTCGAAGTTAGTTGGGAGTTTTTCTCGGATTGGAAATACGATTCCTATTCTTGTATTAACTGCGGATATTACGGATGAAATGTTATATCATATGATTGGGTATGTTTGTTTGTTATCTTGTATTAGGGGGTCTAGTGGTAGAGTCTTGATTCTTTCGACTACGCCTATATGGTTAGATGTTTCTGATAAGTTTGATACTATTTCTGGGATGGCTACTGAATTATGGTCTTATTGTAAGAGTCGGCGGACTAGAGTGGATTGGTCTTGTTCGGTTGATTTTTTATTGGATGCGGTTTCTTCTATAGGATCTTCGAAATATCATTTTTTCGATCCTATAAAATTATTCTTTTTTGGTTCGTCTTTTAGTATTGATCCTCTTATTCGTCTTAGAGATTATAGTTCTTATATTTCTCTTATTTTATGGAAGATGGGTGGGGAATTTATAGATCTTTCTAATTATGATTTGAAGGGGGTCTTATTTCTTTCTGGTCGATCTCCTTCTCTTATGCGTAATCTTTATAAGGTATATAATAGTGGTGATTCATATGCTTGGAATTCGGTTGTCTTAATGAACCATCGATATGACCGTTTACGGAATTATTTTCATTCTTTATGATAAGAATTCCAATAGATTTATTTTATGATAAGAATTCCAATAGATTTATTTTATGATAAGAATTCCAATAGAAAGGATTGATAGAGTTCTTTATCGACTCTTTTGAAAGAGGTTTCTAGCTTTTCTATTATTTGGTCGATCGTTGGTCTATTGGACGGTAGTGTATAAAGGATAGATTCAATGATTTTATACCATTCTTCTAAGAAGGGGTATTTTGGTGTTTCCTCTATTTGGATTCTTAATTCTTCTAGTTTTAGGTTTGAAGATATTTGCTTATAAATAATAGCTAATGCATATAAATCCCATGTATTTGCGGTTTTAATGAGTTCTTCTTCTAATAGGTCCCATGATTGAAACTGTTGTAGATAAGTTTGATATTCTGTCATAAAGGTATCTTGCTGTTGTTGTTGGTACTTCGATATCCATTGTTTTATTTTTTCTTGGTCGAATGGTTCTTCTTGTTCTATTATATTGGATAGTAACCAAATTTCTATTGCGATTGTTGGGTATGGAAGATCATACTGTGGTATAAGATCGTGGCGTTTTTCTTTTGAAAGTAATTCTTGTTGTTCGATTGCGATTCGATGATCCATAAAAAAGGGGTTCTCGTCATAAAAAATGGTGTTTGGATGGATATCGAAAAGTATGATTGGATTCTCTGGTGTCTGTAGTTTTTTTAATGCATATACTAGTTGTAAAAATGTATCGGGGATTGTCATAAAGGTATATTCTGAGTCTGATTGTTTTAATTGGGATATATATTGTTGTAGGGGTATTGCTTGTCTGCGTTTATATGTTGTGGAGATGAGCTGTTGTTGTGGACTTTCTTCTGGACTTTCTGTGGGCCTTTCCGTGGGACTTTTCGTGGGCCTTTCCGTGGGACTTTCCGTGGGACTTTTGTGTGTAGTTGGTTTATTTTCGCATTTTTCGATGTTATCCTCTGTGATAGATCCTATTTGAATGGGTGTGGGGGGTTCTATCATTGTCGAAAAATAGAGACTTGCGTGTGGGATTTGTTGGATTTTTTGTGAGATTTCCCATTCATAATCCACTAAAGGGGTTTTTAGTTGGATTTTTTTTATTGTCGGGTTTTTTTCATCTTCTGTCGTGTTTTGTCTTAGAGAACATATCGCTTTATCTTCCATTAATATTTGGATTCTGTTTTTTTGTTCGGTGATTGAGGCTTCGTTATATTCTAGTGGTGTTAGGTTGTTGTCTTCCTCTGAATGTTCATGTGAATGTTCATCTGATTCTTCGTCTGAATCTTCATCTTTGTCATCATCGTCTACTGGATGGTCTACTGGATGGTCTACTGGATGGTCTACTGGATGGTCTACTGGATGTTGTTCTACTATAGGATTGACTTTTTGCTCTGGTTTATTTTCCATATATGACTTCTATACAATAGAATGGTTTATTATATTTTATGGAACTATTTCTAAATCATCAATAAAAAATATGGATTTTTATTTTTTTACTTATGATCTATTCCAAAACGATTATTCATTATTCTTTATAGAATATTTTCTATAAAGATAATTATGAAATGCCTTTTTGAATTTTAGCGAAATTTCTTGTGGATTGAGTGTATGAACTTGTGTTATCTGTCTTAAACGATTGATTTCATGATTGATTTCTTTTATATATGTTTCGCAGTACTCTCGGTAGATCTCGATTGGTTTTTTTTGATTTTGGATTTTTTGTTGTTTGTCTTGGATAAACTGTTCGATTGTTTGCTTAATCGTCTTTGAAATCGGTGGTAGCTTGACTTCTCTTTTGTTGTTTTTTCTTTCGTTTTGCTTTTGTTTTTTTTCTTGTTGTTTACTTTGTTTTCTAAAGTAAAAACGCGCACTAGTATATATCTTCTCTTTGATTTCGTCGATCGAATTTTTGATACCTGTAGATTGGATCTTTTCAATCTCGTTGTCGAGTTCTTCTTTATGTTCTGTTTGCCATGTATTCCATTTCTCTCTGAATACTTTGAAATGTTCTCTACAATATGTATTCGAAAATGTATAAATTTTGGATGCAAATTCTTCAGAGAAGGCGAGTCTCGATGTCTTGAAGAGGTTTATAGTTGACATTTGTTTAGTGGTGTGCTTTTGATTTCTTTTTAAAAAAGTGAATCAATTTTCTTTTATCCTATCATATAAATAATATGAAAAAAGGTGAAGGAACGGCTGAATTGGATACATATGATTGTTCTATTATTGGTGGGGGTATTTCGGGATTATATCTTGCCTATCGATTATTACAACGAGATTCGAAGAATTCGAAGACTTTGAAGACTCGTGTGATTGTTTTAGAAAAGGAAGATCGGTTTGGTGGTCGTATTATGACTGGATTTATTAAGGGGAATCGAGGGTCTCTTATTCCTATTTCTGCTGGTGCTGGTAGGTTCTCTAAAGATCATGCTTTGTTTATGGGTCTTCTTCGGGAGTTTGGATTGACTCGGTCTATTGTCGAATTACATGGGGATGTATTCTATCATCATATTGATCATGTGAATGATGGTCCTGTTATGATTTCTTCTGGAGAACGGCTAGAAAACTTGATTGGTCGGGTTGTTCGGGGTTCTCGTTCTCTGTCAAAAAAGGAATTGATTGGTTTGTCTTTTGTTGGTCTAGCTTCGCGGTTTCTTTCTATATCTGAAGTCCAATATATTGTCGATTCTTTTGGATATTATTCGGAATTGGTGATTATGAATTCGTATTCTTGTTTACAATTGATGGAGGAATTGTCTGGACGGTTTTATGCTTTGCGTGGAGGTTATATGCCGATAATCGATGAATTGGTTTCGCGAATACGGGCTTTGGGTGGGATTGTTTTGAATCGGGCTTATGTTCGTGGTGTTTCTACTGTGGATTCTGGGTATTCTATTGAATATACTTGTCGGAATAAGTCTTGTTCGATTTATGTAGGGAAATGTATTTTTGCGGTTCCTACTGGGGCTCTATTGAAGTTTCCGATTTTAACGCCTATTTGGTCGGTTATTAAATCTTCTATTCTTTGTGCTCCTTTATGCCGTATTTTTGCTACTTATCGTGTAGGACTTAGTGGTTCGGTTTGGTTTAAGGGGTTGAGTCGAATCACTACAAATAATCGGGTTCGGATGATTATTCCTATTTCGGAGGAGGAGGGTGTTATTATGATTTCCTATTCGGATCATCATTTTGCGGATTTTTGGAAGTCGGTTTATGATCGGGAAGGTAAGCGGGGTTTGAAGAGGGAGATTCGTGCTGGGGTCTCTGAAGCGATGGGATATCAGATTCCGGATTGCGCTTCGATCGAATTTTTTTATTGGGAATGTGGTGTGGGGTATTGGACTGTAGGTACGGATAGTTTGAAGGTGAGTCGGTCTTTCGTTCAACCGATTCCGCCTTCGGGTCTTTATATCTGTAATGAAAATATTGCTGTATCTGGGCAGCAATGGATGGAAGGTTCTCTTGAAATGGCAGAGAAGGTATTAGAGAAGATATAGTTGGTTGATTGTATATAAAGTTTTCTTGTATAACTATATAATCCTATGAGAATGTCCTTCTATAGTATTATAGCTTTAGCTTGTTATGGTGTTTTACATCGGTCAAATGCATACCGACAGGTTATAGATGATAGAAGGTGTATAAGAGGTTCTCTATTATATTCTAAAAAAAATTCTCGTAAGTCAATCGAAAAAGAGAGTTTGTCGGATATTTATATTCCTAGGACTGATGGTCAGCGTGAATATTATAATGTATTATCATCCAATATTGTGATTCCTTTAGTCGTCGGTATCGGACCAGCTGGCTGTGGGAAAACAATGTTTGCTTGTCAGGCTGCTATTCGTGCTCTTAAAAATGGGTCGATATCGAAAATTGTGGTTACCCGTCCATTTGTTTCCGTGGATCAGGAATCGATGGGGTTTCTTCCTGGATCGATTGAGAAAAAAATGGCGCCTTGGACTCGGCCGATTTTCGATATTTTCGAAGAGTTTTTTACTAAAAAGGGAATTGGTTCCATGATTGGTAATTCGGTGATTGAGATGGCTCCTCTTGCTTATATGCGTGGTCGGACTTTTCGAAATACTTGGATTATTGCTGATGAAATGCAGAATAGTTCTCCTAATCAGATGGTTATGTTGCTAACTCGTGTGGGTGAGGGTTCGCGTATTGTTATGACTGGTGATTTGCAGCAGAGTGATTTAGGTAAGGGGAACGGCTTGGCGGATTTTGTCATAAAGAGGTCATTGGTTGATTTGGGGTCGGATATTCAGGTGGTCGAAATGGGTTCGGGTGATGTTCAGCGTAGTGCTTTTGTTCGGACGATTTTATCGATTTATTCGGGTATATCGAAATCGTCTTTGGCTTCTTCTTTGGCTTCTTCTTTGGATTCTTCTTTGGCTTCTTCTAATGTAACATCTCTGGCTTCTTCTAATGTGACAAGACCTCTTTCATATAGTACAGATGATTGTGCTTTGATTCCTAAGCATCTTGATATTTGGAAACCCTAAGAATAGTTCGAAATAAATATAAAAATCTAATCTATTATAATATATCAACTAATATGATCGAAAAAATGAAAGAAGTCATACATGAAACTATTTTTCGGAAAGTACCTGTTATTTCGAAATTCGATTCTATTGTTTTTATACATGATAAGCCTTTGGTTATTTGTGATATTGATGAAACGATATTATATTTAGATGGGAATGAAGCCTATAAAAAAAATAATAATATACAATTTCCGCTTTTTTATAGTAAAAATAGTTCGCTTTTGTCTGGTGCAAATTATAATAATGATCCTCATGTTCGGTCTATTTTTCCTACTGATATTGAGGGGTTTCGGCGATTAGAACAACGGATTGCTTCTCTTGGTGGAAAGCTTATTTTTTTGACAGCTCGTACTTCTAATGGATATAAATATGTTGTTGAAGATTTTTTAAAGATTGGGTTGGATGCTTCGAAATATGAGATTCATTATACTGGAAATGTGATACCAAAAGGTGAGTATATTAAAAATCGGATTCATCTTTCTGGATATAATGATATTTATTTTATTGATGATTTAAAGGATAATATTATTTCGGTTTATCAATGTTTTCCTCAAATACATTTGTATTTATTTAGTAGGTCCCTCTCCTAATGTTTACACCTTTGCATTTTTAAATCGCCGGTTATATAACCCTGAAATCGCCTTTGGCGATTTCTCGGATATAAAAGGTGATTTATCAGTTGCAAAGTCGCTTCGCAGTACAGTTGCCAAAGCACATTCAAAGATGCCCACCTAAAGGTGGGCGTTTAGAATGTGCAATGGTGTATAATCTCGACAAAATCATAACAAGGAGAGTAAGTACACTTTGTAGTAGAGTCCCTACTTAGTAAAGAGATGCCCCAACAATCTTCTCTTGGATAGGTTGGAAATTACTTCCTCCTTCGATTTGAATATGGTTTTGGGTAGATGGTGCCATTTGCAAAATAACTTGCTCTTCTAATGTCGTTTGTGGTGCAGGATTCATTTGAATCATTTCTTTTGTTCTTATTTCTTCACTGGGTGTAAATTGAAGCATCACATTCTGTCCCATCGTAAGAGAACTTCTGCGTAACAATTCATAAGCAACAAAGATATAGATAATACCAATAACAGGATGGGTATAGAAGAAGAGGTAAAGAGTAACAATAAAAAGAACAACTAGACTAAGAGGGGTATTGATAGAAGCTGCTAAAAAACCTGGTGTTTGAATAGGAAAAATAATATAAATAATAAAGAGAACCAATAGAGCCATTTCTAAAGGACTCATCGATCTTGTAAATTCCGAGAATTTCATCGTATATTATATGATATGATATTATTTAGGGGAACCTACGGTTCCCCTATGACCCCTCCCTTAAGCAGTTGAATTAGAGATATAATTTAAAAGGGAGGGGTCGTAGGGGAACCGTAGGTTCCCTACTCCCTACACTCTTTATATCCAATAATAAAAAATAAAATTGAAAAGATGCTAAATACAACTCTCTATTCTATATAGATGAAACGCCGATTTTTCAAAAAGAAACTCATTGTATCTGCTATACCTAAATTCCAATTAAAACCGGAGTATAAAGAGAAGGTAAGGGTACAATCCTATCTAGGAAAAAAAGGATATACGATTCCAAAAGTCGTATTAGAAGCCGAAGATCTAGTTCAATTGAAAGAAACACTACTATTAAAACCATTTGTTCCTGGACCTCAATATGGAGGTCCATCGGAAGAAACGGCTTTTCCTGTATATCGTGAAAATACCGCTAAAATATATTTGCCACGGTTTTTCGGGATCGAACGCTATGGACTTCCCGATCGATCCGAATTAGGATCCGGTGAATCGATTGATTGCCCTTTCACAAAGGATCTCCGTGATTACCAGCATAATATTGTCAATATTTATTTAGATCATGTCAGAAAACCGATTATATCAGGATCTCCATCTGAATGCGGAGGAGGTGCGATCTTAGAGGTTCCCTGTGGTAGAGGTAAATGTTTAGGAAAAGATACCCCAGTTCTTATGTTCGACAGGTCTATTAAATTGGTTCAAAATATTATCGTAGGGGATTTATTAATGGGGGATGATGATCAACCAAGAACGGTATTGTCTTTAGCAAGAGGTAGAGAAATGATGTATCGCATTACGGATACTACTACAAATCAATCATATATTGTAAATAAAAGTCATATATTATCGTTAAAAAAAATGATTACAAAACAAGTCTATGATATTGAAGTAACGGATTATTTACAATTAAATTTTCTTGAAAAAAATGCATTATATGGTTATCGTATTAAAAATGAACATTTTGCACAATTGTATGCAATTTCAGTGATACCTTTACAAGTAGATGATTATTATGGATTCGAAATCGATGGAAATCGCCGGTTTGTTCTAGGAGATTATACAGTGACCCATAATACAGTGATGGCACTGAAAATCATTTCAGAGATTCAGAAGAAAACCTTGATCTTAGTTCATAAAGAATTCCTAATGAATCAATGGATCGAGAGAATCGCCGAGTTCCTACCCTCTGCCCGTGTTGGAAAAATCCAGGGACAAACCCAGGATATCGAAGGAAAAGATATCGTCATTGGAATGATCCAGACAATGTATAACCGCGATTTTGCAGCCGAATTCTTCGATCCATTTGGCCTAACGATTATTGATGAAGTCCATCGTATTGGTAGCGAGGAATTCTCTAAAACACTCTTTAAGACAGTTACGCCAAATATGCTCGGGATCTCAGCGACCGTTGAACGAAAAGATAAGCTTACGAAACTCCTTTATATGTTTATTGGTCCGAAGATTTATTCGGAAGATCGGAAAGACGACGATGTGGTTCAAGTCCGGGGAATTGAATTCGGTTCGAATGATCCCGATTATTCGATAATGGAATATGACTTTCGTGGGAATCCGAAATATAGTACGATGATTACGAAAATATGTGCATTTGGACCTCGATCGGATTTTATTGTCCGAGTCCTCGACGATTTATTAAAAGAAAATCCGGAAAACCAGATCATGGTATTAGCACATAATCGGTCACTTCTTTCGTATCTATTCGATGCGATTCAGCATAAGATCGGTGAACAACGCGGATCCGTCGGGTTCTATGTCGGAGGTATGAAAGAGAAGGATTTGAAGGTGACCGAAGGAAAGAGGATCGTATTAGCGACTTATGCAATGGCCGCCGAAGCCTTAGATATTAAAACCCTATCGACATTGGTAATGGCGACCCCTAAAACCGATATCGAGCAATCTGTAGGACGAATCTTAAGGGCAAAACATGCAAGTCCGATTGTTGTCGATATTATCGATTCCCATGATCTCTTTAAGAATCAATGGAAAAGTCGGAAAACTTTTTATAAGAAATGTGATTATCGGATTTTATATACGAATTCGACGAAATATAGGGGGTTTTTACATCCCGATGGGATCGAACATATCGATTTAGGTAAGGATACAAACTGGAAAATCGAATATGAACCGAAAAAGAAGGAAGAGATTTGTCATAAAGAACCTATTGTTGCTAAGTGTGTGATTGAGATTCCCGAGGGATTTGCATAGGGAATTTGATTTATCGGTATAAAATAAAAACAATTTAAATAGTTTTTGATAAATATCCTTAATGAGAAGGTCGGTTATCCTATTTATTTCACTTTTTAAGAATATAGTAAATGCGAATCCTATTATAAAAAATAATCATATTCCGGCTTGTCGGAACTGTAAGTTCTATACGCCTTTACATTATAATGAATTTGAATCGGATATGAATCGATGTCAAAAATTCGGGGAAAAGAATATTATTACCGACGAAATCCAATATGATTTTGTTTCTACTTGTAGAAAAGATGAGGAGAAATGTGGGTTAGAAGGTAAGGCATTCGAAGCCGAATCGAATGTTGAGATTAAACAGTTCATACATATACTTCAATATCATGCACCGAGTTTTTATCTAGGATTTTTAATTGTATCTTATTTTGGATTTTCAATGATTATTCTAAAATAAACAATATAAATGCATCTCAGCTAATAATAATATCTAATGGAAACGAATTCACCTATAAAATCATCCTTTGTGAAAGCCGATAATCATATAATTATTAACCCTTTCCCCAGACAAATAATTCATGTATTTTGGGTGCCCTAAAGGGCACCCTATACATGGTCTTATTTTTCTGGGCACTTCGTAATAAATGTCTACTTTTACTACGAAGTGCCGGACGACTCCTCCCTTCGGGACCGGAGTCTGTCCGGGGAAAGAGTTAATGAAACAGCTATACGATGGGTAAAAAAAATGGGGGATTGTTTGGAAGTTTGTAGTAAACCAGTAGGTTGTGATATAAATGGTGGAGATACCCATAAAATATGTAAAATGAATAATTTAGATAGTTA
>Ga0114978_10004616_pt1 | contig 11107 bp, 10 predicted proteins | sample S_140212_EF_Meta_FD_87027 | JGI IMG/M metagenome (GOLD analysis project Ga0114978, IMG submission 87027) | Freshwater microbial communities from Lake Simoncouche, Canada to study carbon cycling - S_140212_EF_MetaG | ecosystem: Environmental > Aquatic > Freshwater > Lake | place: Lake...
CTGCACTTTCCAATATTTTCTTTTGCAAAGAAGCAGTTAGCTTCGGGTTTGAGTGATTAGCTGCTTCGATAACTTCTTCGATAGTCGAAAAACTATTTGCAATTGTTGCGGCACCTTTAGGACCTATTCCTCGCGCTCCAGGAAGACCATCTGATGGATCGCCACGAAAAGTTGCAAATAATGCGTAACGATCTCCCGGAATTTCATATCTATTTTTAATCCACTTCAAATCAACTAACTCATGTTGTGAGATACCTTTAGCAATATAAGCAACCTTCACTTTTCTCTTGTCGTCGACAAGTTGGAAAAGGTCGCGATCTCCGGTGACAATAAATGTTGGACCGGGTTCCCGAACAGACAAAGTTGCAATTACATCATCTGCCTCGTAATCATCAATACCAATTAGTGGAATGCCAATTGCATCTAAAACTTCCATTATTATCGGAACTTGAGCCTCTAGAATTTCCAACTCTTCTGCGGCCTCACTTAAAGAACCATCATCAGACTCTTCTTCGATTCGATTTGCCTTATATTCTGGAATCAATTCTGTTCGCCAAGAAGGGCGCCAATCACCATCTAAACAGGCAACTATTCGATCAGGTTGATAAGTAACAGCCATTCTGGCAATTGAATCAAGATAACCTCGAATTGCATTTACTGGCTGTCCAGAGGGAGAAACCATGGATTGTGGCAGCCCATAAAAAGCTCGATACCAGAGCGAGGCGCTGTCTAAGAGTAAAAGTGTCATGCTACTTGGTTGGAGTATGCGATAACTCCGCGCTTTAGTAATTTTGTTGCTTCGCTAGCAGCAAAAGAAAGTGGATTTGATAAAGCGGATATTTGCGTCAATAGATCTAATAACTGCTTCATTTGCCTCACAAAGTCTCCAGCAGTCAGGTCAGTGTTTTCAAGTACTTCACTAAGGGTGGCACCACTAGCCCAGCGATAAGTTGCCCAGGTTAAGCCGGTATCTAGTTGTCGCATCGTATCCAACCTATTTTTAGATTCCAAAGTATGAATTGCAAACCAAATACGTTCCATGGATTTAGTAGCTTCAAGTATTGCGCCTTTAGGGGTCTTCATTTTTGCTTCATCATCATTACGTGCTTGGAAAATTATCGCGGAAAGGACAGATGCGAGTTCCGCTGGGGTCAACTCATTCCAAATTTTCTGACGAATAGATTCAGAAACTAATAAATCAAACTCGGAATAAATGCTTGAAAGCATCTCACCCTCCGGTGCAATGTTTTCGCCATCTATGTAATTCAATTCTGATAAAACCGAACATATTTGGTCAAAAGTTCTTGGGATTACATGGGTCCGGTTTTCGACTCGCTTTTGCAAGTCGATTATTTCCCGCTCTAAACGATCTGCACGTTCTGATATGCGCGCATGCTCTTCACGGTCATTGCACGCATGGCATGGATGAGCTCTCATTGATGATCGTAATTCAATCAAAATTGCATCCTCTTCTTCGGCTGCACCGTTACGTTTAACGCCACTTTGCCTAAAAAGATCCAACCACACTGATTTGTCTTTTGCATTTTTGTGGCTTAATCCTCCGGGGATTTTTAATTGACCAACAACATTAACGCCGTATTGACAGTCATTCGGACTTAAGCGATGTACTCGTTTATCTAAAGTCATCACAAGTGGTCTGGCATATTCATGTCCGCACTCGATGACTAATGCAATTCCGTTTCGCCGACCACCACCTATGGCTAAAATTGCACCTCTATTAACCGTTCCAAGAGTGTCAATAACTTGAGGCAATGAGGCTTTCTTATTGCGTTCATTTTTCTCGTGATCCTTAATCTGTCTGCGGATCGCTGCATATGTACTGAAATCTCCAAGATGGCATTCGATTTCCTTATTTATCTCGAGTATGGCATTTTCATTTTTTGAGATTTGTCTGGCAATACCAACAACTGATCTATCGGCTTGAAATTGCGCAAATGATGAAGCTAGTAATTCGCGGGCTGTATTTTTCCCCGATGTTGACAAGAGATTTACGGCCATGTTGTAAGTGGGATAAAAAGAGGATCGCAATGGGTAGGTTCTGGTTGTAGCCAATCCAGCCAGACTAGGAATGTCCACCTCTGGACTCCATACGATTACCGCGTTGCCTTCGATATCGATTCCACGTCTTCCGGCTCTTCCAGTTAACTGAGTGAACTCCCCTGGAGAAATTTCCACATGGGCTTCACCGTTCCACTTGGTTAATTTCTCAAGCACAACCGTTTTAGCCGGCATATTAATTCCCAAAGCTAAAGTCTCAGTGGCGAAAACAACTCGGATATAACCGGCTTGGAAAAGTTCTTCAGTTAATTCTTTAAACGGTGGAATTAATCCAGCATGGTGTGAAGCGATTCCACGCTCTAGCGCTTTTGACCACTCTCCAAAATTCAGAGCACTTAAATCTTCAGGTGCAATCACGTTTGCCAAGGCTTCAATTCGCGAACGTATGATTGATTTTTCTTCGCTGGAAGTTAAATCAAGTTTTGCGCATGATCGAACAGCCGCATCACATGCTGCTCTACTGAAAATGAAAAATATGGCAGGAAGCATATTTCTTTCTGCTAATTTATTAACTATCTCGCTTCGCGGCAATTGACGATATTCATTTCGCAGATCTCTATTTCGATAGATCCGTTGATAGTTTTGCGAAATCCGAACTAAGTCTTTATTTGGCGAACTTCCTTCAGACAAAAGTGGAAAAAAATCATTCCCTTGCAATACATATTGATGCAACGGCACCGGTCTAGTTTCACTAAGGATTACTCGAATTTCACCCCTGACGGTGGATAACCATTCACCAAATTCTTCAACATTAGAAACAGTGGCAGAGAGTGAGATGACCGGGATTTCTTGAGGAAGGTGAATTAAAATTTCCTCCCAGACCGCACCTCTGAATTTATCTCCCAAGAAGTGAACTTCATCCAAAACCACAAAACCTAAATTTTCTAACGTATTGGAACCTGCATAAATCATATTTCTCAGCACTTCGGTCGTCATTACGACAATAGGCGCTTCTCCATTGACTGACACATCTCCTGTTAAAAGTCCAACATGATCAGATCCGTATCGTTCTACGAACTCTGAATACTTTTGATTGGATAGCGCTTTTATAGGAGTGGTGTAAAAAACTTTCTTCCCACGTTCATAAGCTAGAAATGTCGCAAATTCACCAACAACTGTTTTTCCAGCACCTGTTGGGGCTGCTACTAAAACCCCAAAGCCATCCTCCAGCGCATGACAGGCTTCAATCTGAAAATCATCGGGAGTGAAAGAGAGATTAGAAACGAAGTTTTGAAACTCCGGATGCGAGACTCTTTTTTTGCTCGCCGCAAATCTTGCTGCTGGTGAGGTATCCATTAGCGCAGTACCTTCATGCGATTTGGCGAAATCGATACATCTAACGGCAAATATCCAATTCTTTCACCATCTGCATATCCAACGGCGTCAGCTGTGATCTGAATGGAGCGAGCTTGAACAATTGAAACAGCGGGATGAGTTATGTGTAGCCCCTTAAAAACTGAAGGAAAGATCCTGACAAATTCAAATTTTGATACCGGAGCTAAGATCATAATGTCTAAAAGTCCGTCCTGTAATTGCGCTGCAGGGCAAACTTTCATTCCCCCACCATATGACAATCCATTAGCAATCGCGATCAACATCGCTTGAGTTTCAAGTGGTTTTCCATCGATAACAATCTTGTAAGACTTGGGTTGGAATTTGGGTAACTCTAGAAGCATGGCAATGTTGTATTTCATCTTTCCATGTGGCCACTTCATGCCATTAGCTCGTTCATTTACTATCGAATCAAAACCCGTAGAACAAATTGCCGCGAAATACTCCTGCCCGACTTTCCCAAGATCGACCAAATCAACTGTTGCAGAAATTGTTTTTTTGATACTTGAAATTGGGTCATCTAGTACTAGGCCTAGTGCCCTTGCGAAATCATTCCCCGTCCCTGCTGGAATTAAGCCAATTGGATTATCTTCGATGTTGTTAATCGCAGTATGTACCATCCCATCGCCGCCTATCACAATTACTTTAGCCTCGGGATATTTCTGAATATTCTCCTTTAGTGATAACAACGATTGATTCAGTGATGATGTTGAGATCGAAATAAAAAGTAGATCTTGGGAAATCAAATACTTTTCAATAATGGCAAGCACTTTTGCGCCTTTCCCACGACCAGATGTGGGATTGGCAAAAAGGATTAACATTTACTCTTCCTCTAATAAACTTTTTTTACGGTTTCGCCGACGATCATTTAGCATCGAAATGCCACCAGCTAGGAAGTACAGACCACAAAGTGGGAGTGCCAGCGCAAGCATTGTGATTGGATCTCCTGTAGGAGTGAAAGCTGCCGTGAATAAAAATATGCCAAAAACACTTCCCCGCCAAGGTTTCAAAATTGCTTTTCCAGTGAGCGCACCGGCTATATTCAGCGCTACTAAAAATACCGGTAGTTCGAAAGCCAATCCAAAGATCAACATAATACGCACGACAAAATCCAAATAATCATCGAACTTTATTAAGTTATCAAGTGATGTCGGAGTAAATCCCAGCAATACCTTAATTGCGAGTGGAAGAATGAGGTACCCAAGCGTTACTCCGGCAGCGAAAAATGGAGTGGCGGCAATAATAAAAAGCACTGACCATTTTTTCTCTCTCTTGTGTAAACCTGGTGCCACAAAAGCCCAAAGTTGGTATAACCAAAATGGAGCGGAGAGCATCACTCCTACTAACAAAGCAATTTTTATATGCAGGTTCAAAGGTCCTAACACACCAGATACGTATAAAGCATCACAATCAGCGATTTGGGTCGAAACTCCACAGACCGGTTTTGAAAGAGTTTTGATTAAAGTTCCGTAAGTAAACCACCCACCGACAGATCCAAGAACGATTCCACCCGCTGACAAAACGATACGCTTGCGAAACTCCTGCAAATGAGAAATTATCGACATACGATCGGTGCTCAAAGCGTGCTCGCTTTCAATTAGTTGCGAGTGAAATTTAAGAAGTGAAGAGTTGCTTAAGCTCCAGTACTTTTCTTGTCTCCATCACTATCTTCTTCTTTTGGTTTATCAGCATTTAATTCTTTAACTTCATTTTTGAAAATTTTCATGGACTTGCCGAGTGCGCGAGCCGAGTCAGGCAAGCGTTTAGCGCCAAATAGAAGTACGAGAACAATTACGAGGATTAATATGTGGCTAGGTTCTCTGAGAAACATAGATCCTCCTGGATCGATTAAATGACTTTGGCGTCCGGTGCTAAGTATAGGTTCAAGAGGAGTAATTTGCGAGTGCGGCCGCTGCCCTAGCGGCGATCTCTTGCTTCAAAAGCGCATCCTTTGGAATTCTCAAGTCGCCTCCCAAAGCCAAAACAGCCCGAATAGCCCATTCATGATTGTGCAGAATTACCGTTCCGATAAAGCCTTGGTCGGCTAAATTCCGCTCCAAATTTTGTATTCCCCATTCTTCAGCAAACCACAGAGATTTTTCATTGAGTTCCAGTTCGATGGAATTCCTTTGACTTTGTACCGATTTCGAAGGCAAATCAAATTTTGCAGCTTTTTCGTTTGTTTCTCTCACAGCATGAATACGTTCTAATTTGAATTGTCTAAAGTCTTCTGCCGCGTAGCACCAGGCATAAAGATATCGCCTGTCCGATGAGTCTTCGATGTACTCAAGTGGAGCAATCACTCTCGAGGTTAAGGCGTCGGTTGTTGGCGAATAATAATCAATTGATATCTGTAAATTCTCAATGATTGCTTTATCGATCAAGTGAATTTCTGGCAGCTTCGCCAATGTTGATACATCGATGCTTACGAGCGTATCTATCCGTTCGGAGACCATTACCAACTTAGCAATCAAATCAACTATCTGCTCCCTGCTCTGAGTATCTACATCAAGAAGAAGAGAGTTAAGAGCAACGATTAATGCAGAACTTTCTTCGTAAGTTAGTTTGCGAGGTCTTGATAGCGGATCAGCATTTGATATTGAAATGTATCCGCCGTCGAATTGGACATCAATTAGCTCTAAGTGGCTGTAACCAGGTAATCCACAAACCCAAAGCAGATTTAAGTCTGCGATCAAATCTCGTTCACTTACACTAAATATGTCGCAAGCTTCTTGGATTGAAATACCTTGATGCGTACTCAAGAAAGGAACCATTTTTAAGATTCGAGCAAATCTACTTTCATTTCTTTTCATCGCGCACCATGCTTACTGAGCACCTCGGAAAGGCCTTGGGTGACAGATTTAACGAGAATTTCTGGTTTGATAACTTTCACATCTGGACCACACCAAAGAATGTTGTAAACCAGTAGGTCAAAATCAACATTTTCTAATTTAATTCTTTCCCATTCGGTATCACCTGAATCCAAGATTTCAAATTTACCGAGTTGTCGAATAGCGCCTCCTGAGCCCGACTTAATCAAAATCTCGGCTTTTTCAATCAAGTGCTCTGAAATATCCTTTATGTATTCATTAACATCAAAATCGGTCGAAATTTCAAAAGCGCCTTCAGATGAAATTATCTCAGGTTGGGATTGGAACCTACTTAATCTAAATCGTTTGAATTCGTTGGAGGATCTCTCCTTAGCTATCAAATACCAGTGCCCTCTTCTTGAAACGAGAGAGTAAGGAGCAACTTCGCGTTTGGTTATTACCCCATCAATCCCTTTATATTGGAATGAGATGAACTCCTTCTGATTGATCGAACTCCAGAGTGCAAAAAATATTGGCTCAGAAGTTTGAATTATCGGCATAGAAGCAAGAGGTTCTAATGGTACGTACTCGGCATTTGTGCTCTGAATTTTAAAAAGCGCATCTTGGGCTAAATTTTCTAAAGCTGCACCTCGCCAAATATTTGCAGCCACCGAAAGCCAATAGATTTCTGAAGAAGTAAAATCCGTCGTTGGCATTTCGAAGTTGACTTTTGCAATTCGATAACCGACCTCATCGTCAAAATACTTATCTTTCGCCTCGACAAGTATCTCAATATTTAAATCCCGTAGATCATCTTTATCTCGCTCAAACATTCGCTCCATAGCCTCAGGCGTGCCAGAATATCCTGCAACATTTGCGAAAATTTCTTCCTTGCCTAATGGGCGCCGAGTTTCCAACAACGCCATAGTTAGATTGATGAGTCGCTCGGCTTTATCTTTTCGGGCCGGGTTCATGTTAAGTATGTTACCGACTCCTCAGAAATTGGGTAGAATACGCAGATGAAAAATAGAATTCAGGCAAAATCTCAGGCTGCCATAGCAGCACTATTTATTTCCGGCCTCTTGATTTCCGCATGCTCGACAACTGGAGTAAGTGAGGAACAGGCTTCATCACCAGCACCTTCGGAGTCTGCTTCTGCAAGCACACCAGCGCCGAGCGAATCTGCCACTCCGGCAGCTCCAGCAACTCCGGCATCAGCTAATCCTTGCAAGCCAACCACGGCTGTCGGTTCAACAGCCAAAGATGTAGGCGCTCCTAATGATGTCTTGCCTGCTAAGAGTTATACCTTTAATTTAAAGACAAATTGTGGAGATATTGAGATCACAGCAGATGGAGTTAAGGCGCCGATCACGGTGTCGACGCTAGCCTTTCTTGCTAAAGGTGGTTTTTACAACGGAACGATTTGTCATCGTCTAACAACCCAAGGTTTATATGTCTTGCAATGTGGAGATCCAACTGCAACTGGTGGTGGCGGACCCAACTTCACATTTAAAGATGAGAATTTACCTGCACAAGCAGACAACAACTACCCAGCCGGTTCTGTCGCGATGGCAAATTCCGGTCCAAATACAAACGGAAGTCAATTCTTCTTGGTTTACGCTGACACAACCTTGGGTGCGAATTACACACTCTGGGGAAAGATCACCAAAGGCCTAGATATTGTTAAATCAATCGCTGAGTACGGCACTGCCGATGGAAGTGGCGACGGAGCTCCAAAAGCAACTGTAGAAATTATTAACGCCAGCGTTAAATAATCATAAGCATTACTACTAGATCAAGAGTTTAAATATTTCCTACTCTTGATCTAGTAAATCATCTTCGTCTGGTTTAGAAGGTCTTCGTCTTTTTCGCATTGCACTGACTCCGTCGGCAACTCTTCGGCTTCTAACCAAAAAGCCAGTATGGCTAATCATGCGATGCTCCGGCCGTACCGATAAAGATTCGACATGCCAAGGTCTATGCAAACTCTCCCAAGACTCTGGTTCAGTGAATAACGTATTTGCTCGCAGCGCTTCCACTAAACGGGACAGTTGCGTAGTGGTGGTTACGTACCCAATAAAAACACCACCTGGTCGCAATATTTGAGCAGTAATCTCAACGCAATCCCAAGGAGCCAACATGTCAAGCACTACACGATCAAACTTCTCCGTTAGATGGGCATCTTGAAATGAATTGACCTGTAACTCCCAAGCAGGATGAGCAGATCCAAAAAAGAGTGAAATGTTTTTTGCAGCTATTGTTCCAAAATCTTCGCGACGCTCAATGCTTAAAACTCGTCCAGAGGATCCAACTGCTCTAAGTAAAGAAATTGTTAAGGCTCCACTACCTACACCTGCCTCAAGAACATGGTCTCCGGAGTGAATATCTCCAAAAGCGATAATCTCGGCCGCGTCCTTTGGATAGACAATTGTTGCCCCGCGAGGCATTGAAAGTACAAAATCTTCCAACAAAGGTCTTTGATAAAAATAGGGCGCACCCAAAGTTGATAGCAGGATTGAACCTTCGCTTGATCCAATAATTTCATCATGTGAAATGTGACCTTTATGCCCTTGCCATGTCGCTCCGGCGGTTAAAGTGATCGTATGCAATTTTCCTTTGGCATCGGTCAATTGAATCCGCTCTCCAGCTCTCAGCGGACCACTTCTACTGCTCTCTGCAAATCCATTTTCACTCATGTGCCTATTCTAGGCTTATTGGAGATCGCAATTGTTTAGGGCCTTCAAATGAGTACAAATTCAAGACGCAACACTCTTTCCCCTAGTCGTGCAAACGACTTCATGAATTGTCCTTTGCTTTATCGTTTCAGAGTCATAGACAAATTACCGGAACCTCCGAGTGCGGATGCATTAAAGGGAACATTGGTGCATTCAGTCTTGGAAGATCTATTTGGGTTAGAACGCCAAGATAGAACTCCTACTCAAGCCCACGAATCTCTTCCTTCGATTTGGGAGCAGCTAAAGGAAAAGACTCCGGGGGTCGACGAAATGTTTTTGAATGTCGATTTAGAGCAGTGGCTGATTAGTGCCCATTCGCTGATTGATAAGTATTTCGAATTAGAAGATCCTAAATCTTTCGATCCAACAGAGTTAGAAAAATTCGTTGAGTACCAAATGGAAGATGGCCCAATGATCCATGGGTACATCGACCGTCTCGACATCGCTCCAACAGGTGAGATTCGAGTTGTGGATTACAAAACCGGAAAATCACCTCGATCTGGGTATGAAGAAAAATCACTTTTTCAAATGCGTTTCTATGCTCTAATCCTTTGGCGCACTCTTGGAAAAATTCCAAAAAGATTACAACTGCTTTACTTGGGTGACAAAAATCGGCTCATGAGTGAGCCAACTGAGGCAGAGTTAATCAAGACCGAAGGAAAAATTCTTTCGATCTGGTCTGATATTCAACTCTCGTATGAAACAGGATTATGGAAACCAAAGAAAAGTAAATTATGTGATTGGTGTAATCATCAATCTATCTGTCCAGAGTTTGGTGGAACTCCTCCACCGTTACCAGTGACCGCTAACGACTAAATTTATCTTTCAAAAGAGCGACTGTAACATTTTCCAAAGTTTTCAAGACAATCCGACGTGGTTCTGCATCGATTGGTACTAAATGTGGAACAGCCACAACGTAGGCTCCAGCTGCAGTTGCAGATGCAACACCAGTTGCTGAATCTTCTAAAACAATGCACTTGCTTATGTCTACATTGAGTTTATCTGCAGCCAATAAATAAGGATCAGGAAATGGTTTGCTTCTACTTACATCTGAAGCAGATATCGAAAACTGGTAATAGCTCTTACCTAATCCGTTTAATACTGCATCTACTATCGGGCGGGGACTTGCCGATACCAAACCAACTGGAATTCCTAGTTCTAAAATTTCATTCAACAAAACTTCGACACCTGGCATCAATCCAACACCCTGAGAACAACGTTGTGCCATGCGGCGAACCATCTCATCTGAAAACCATTCAGCGAGATCTGGTCGGTTACTTTTGTCTGCCAGATGAATACCTACTTTGGACATTGGTCCACCTAGGCAATGTGCTTGATCTGCTAGCGACCAATCTGCCCCGTATTCGTTTGCTAATTCAACCTCTGTTTGCAACCACATAGGTTCGGTGTCTACTGAAAGCCCATCCATATCGAAGAAAAACGCTTGCGGAAAAATCACGTTGCGTTGAAATATTTCGCCTCAGGATGATGAACGATGATCGCTGAAGTAGATTGTTCAGGATGCAGTTGGAACTCTTCAGAAAGTTCTACGCCGATTCTTTCCGGTTCTAACAACTTACATAATGCAACTTGCTGTTCGATATCTGGACAGGCCGGATACCCAAATGAGTAACGCGATCCGCGATACCCCTGATCTAGCAGTTCGGAAAGTTCAGCACTATCTTCCTTAGCAAATCCGATCTCGGATCTAATTCTGGCGTGCCAAAACTCTGCCAGGCTCTCAGTTAGTTGAACTGACAATCCATGCAACTCTAAATATTCGCGGAACGAGCCAGCCTCAAACAACTTTGCAGTTGCTCTACTTATTGCTTCACCCATCGTTACCACATGAAAAGAAACGACATCGATCTTGCCGCTTTCCTTAGATGCAAAAAAATCTGCTAAACATAAGCGGCGATCGCGTCTTTGCCGTGGAAAAGAGAAACGGGTTCGCTCGGTTTTTTGATCTTCTTCTAAAATAATTAGATCATTTCCTTCGCTGTAGCAAGGGAAATATCCATAAACGACAGCGGCTTCTAACCAAGCATTTGTTTGAACTTCATTTAGTAGATTACGAAGTCGAGGACGACCTTCACTTTCAACCATCGCCTCGTACTCACCTCGCGCACTCTTCAAGCCCCATTGACCTAC
>Ga0114978_10004618_pt1 | contig 11105 bp, 8 predicted proteins | sample S_140212_EF_Meta_FD_87027 | JGI IMG/M metagenome (GOLD analysis project Ga0114978, IMG submission 87027) | Freshwater microbial communities from Lake Simoncouche, Canada to study carbon cycling - S_140212_EF_MetaG | ecosystem: Environmental > Aquatic > Freshwater > Lake | place: Lake...
ACGCAGTGGTCGGTGAAGGTGTCGCTCACGAACACCTCCTGGACCGCCTCCATGGCGGCGACGAGATCGTCGATCGAGCCGACCGGCTCGTGGGCAAGGACGTCGAACTCGCTGCGGACCACCGCCCCCTTCGCGAGCCGCTTCACCCCGAGGATGGCATTGCGCCGCAACACCTCGCGCTCCTCGGCGGGGGTCGGGTAGGAGAGACGGTGGCAGAGCATGAAGCGGTCGAGCTGCGCCTCTGGCAGCTCGAAGGTACCGCTCTGCTCAACGGGATTTTGCGTGGCGACGACGAGGAACGGCGCCGGGAGGGGGAGCGTGTTGGCGCCGATCGTCACCTTTCGCTCCTGCATCGCCTCGAGCAGCGCGCTTTGCACCTTCGGCGCGGCCCGGTTGATCTCGTCGGCGAGGAGGAGATTCGTGAACACTGGCCCGGTCACGACGCGGAACTCCCCCGAGCGCGGATCGAGGATCTCCGAACCGGTGATGTCGCTGGGGAGGAGATCGACCGTGAATTGCACGCGCTTGGAATCGAGATCGATCGACTTTGCCAGCACGCTCACGAGCAACGTCTTCGCGAGCCCGGGAACCCCTTCGAGAAGGAGGTGCCCGCCAGTGAAGAGGGCGACTAGCAGCCGCTCGACGACCTCGTCTTGGCCGACGACGACCTCGGCGATTCTGCCGCGGACGGCGGAAGCGAATCGGGCCGCGTCATCGATCGCGGCGACCGCAGGGGCTCCGGTCATGGGGGGACGTCCCGGGAGGAAAAGGGGGCTGGGCCCGCGTGGCCACCGCAGGAACACCCCGGAAGAATACCTCCGCGACCCGAGAGTGTCGCAGCCGCCCGTGATCCGATCTCAAGCGTGGGTGCTCGGGTATCCTCTGGGTCGGGCGTTCCTTTCCGGCCATCACGGTCGGGGGGCCCGGGCGGCCCTGCAGCCGGACGGGCCAGGGAGTCGATTTCCGCGGAGCGGGGCATGGGCGTGCGCGTCAGTGTGATCATTCCCACCTGGAACCGGGCCGCGGCGGTCGTCGAGGCCGTCGGCGACGTCCTCCGCCAGACGGAGACCGATTTCGAAGTCCTCGTCTGTGACGACGGCTCGACCGACGAGAGCCGAGGGCGCGTGCAGGCGATCGCCGATCCGAGACTGTTTTGGATCGACGGTCCGCGGTCGGGCTGCCCGGCGGCACCGCGCAACCGGGGGATCGGCAAGGCCCGCGGCGAATGGATCGCCTTTCTCGACAGCGACGACCGCTGGCTGCCTTCGAAGCTCGCCCGGCAGCTCGAGGTGGCAAGCGCCGCGGGGGTGGGGGCCGTCTCCTCCAATGCCACCCGCCTCCGCGACGGAAAACCTTCCGGCACCGTCGTCGACCATCCCCGGCCGCTGATCCGCACCGCCGATCTCCTCTCCTGGAATCCGGTCGTCTGCAGCAGCATGGTCGTCCGGGCCGACGTGCTTCGGCGCTGCGGCAGCTTTCCCGAAGATCGGGCCCATCTGGCGATCGAGGATCATGCCCTCTGGCTGCGGGTCGCGGCGCTCACCGACATCGCGTACGTCGAAGAGAGCCTTGTCGTCTACGCCGACGACCCGGCCACGAGTGTCCGCGCGCGCCTCTCGGCAAGCGCCGACGAGCAGCGATTGGCGCTCTACGAGGGCTATCGTCGTTGGTGGCGGGAATCGGGGCAGCGGCCGTCGCTTTCGCATCGGCTCCTCATCGCGGCGCGCTGCTTCCGATCGCGGTGTCGGCTGCGGGCTGCGGCACGTCGGGCGCCTGCCCCGGGGGCACCACGATGAAGATCCTTCTCACGGTGGAGTCGTACTGGCCGTCGCGCGGCGGCTGCCAGGAGGTGGTGCGACAACTCGCCCGGCGGCTCGCGGAGCGCGGCCACGACGTCACCGTGGCGACGTCCGCCGATCCCGCCCGGGGCGAGGGATTGATCGACGGCGTCCGGGTTGTCGGCTTCGAAATCAGCGGCAACGAGGTCGCTGGCTATCGGGGAGACACGCAGGCCTACGTCGACTGGGTCAGGGACAAGAAAGCCGACGTGATCCTCAACTACTCGGCGCAGGTCTGGCCGACCGACCTCCTCCTCCCGGTGCTGTCGAAGCTCGAGGCCCGGAAGGTGCTCGTGCCGTGCGGCTATTCGATGCTCCGGGTGCCGCGCTACCGCGACTACTACGCCCGGCTGCCGGCGCTCCTGAAGGGCTACGACCGGCTCGTCCATCTCTCCGATGTCTACCGCGACGCCGAGTTCGCCCGCGAGCACGCCCTGTCCCACGCTGTTGTCATCCCCAACGGCTGCGGCGCCGATGAGTTTGACCCCGTCCCGGCGATCGACATCCGCCGCCGGCTGGGGATTCCCCTCGGGGCTTTTCTTGTGCTCCATGTCGGCAGCCACACCGCGCTCAAAGGGCATGGCGATTGCCTGCGGATCTTTCGCGGTGCGCGGCTGCGCGATGCCCATCTCCTCCTCGTCGGCAATGACGTCCCCGGTGGCTGCGGGGGGCGCTGTCGGGCGCGGGCCTGGCTGGCAGCGTGCTCGCCTGCCGACCGGCTCCGGCGCAGCCGCGTCACCGTTGCCGATCTCGATCGCGAGGCGATCGTCGCCGCCCATCACGCCGCCGATCTGTTCCTCTTTCCCTCGAACGTCGAGTGTTCGCCGCTGGTGCTCTTCGAGGCCGCGGCGACGGGGACGCCGTTTCTCGCGACGGACGTCGGCAACGTCGCCGAGATCGCCAGCTGGACCGGCGGCGGTGAGGTTCTGCCGACGACGTTCGAGACGAGTGGCCTTGCGCATGTCGATGTGACGGCCGGCGCCACCCGGCTCCGTGCGTTGTGGCGCGATCGGGCCGGGCGGGAACGGATGGGCGCGGCGGCCCACGCCGCCTGGCGAGCTCGCTTCACCTGGGAAAAAATCGTCTCCGACTATGAGCGGCTGTTCTTCGATCTCGTCGAGGCGCCGTCATGAGAAGCTCGCGCGTGATCGTCCGGCTCGAAGGAGGGCTTGGCAACCAACTCTTCCAATACGCCACCGGCCGGACCATCGCCCTGGCCACGGGGCGGGATCTCCTCCTCGACACCTCGGCCTACCGGGAAGACCGGCTCCGCTCATACCAGCTCGACCGCTTCGCGATCGCCGCTCGGCCGCTGCGTCGCGGCGATGTGCCCTATTTAAAGCTGCGGCGCTCGCGGCTCGGGGCGATCCTCCCGCGGCGCGCTCGTGTGGAGATCGTCCGCGAGGCGTTTCCGGCGCGGGTGCCGGTTTGGCCTGAGGCTCCGGTAGACGATGCCGGCACGCCCTACCTCATCGGCTACTGGCAGTCGGAGCGGTATTTCGCTGCCGTCGCCGACACGATCCGCCGGGAGCTTCGTGTCAAAGCCCCCCCCGAGGGTGCCAATACCAGGCTCCTCGCCGACATCGCCGCCGGCGACGCGGTGGCGATCCACGTCCGCCGGGGGGATTACGTCTCGAACCCGGCGGCGACGGCCTACCACGGCCTCTGTGGCCTCGACTATTACCGGGGGGCGATCCGCCGACTTGAGGCGACCGTCCCCCAGCCCCACTTCTTCGTCTTCTCCGACGATCTCGACTGGGTGCGTGCGAATCTCGATCCCGGCCATCCGACGACGTGGGTCGGCCACAACACCGACACCCCCTGGGAGGATCTCCGCCTCATGGCCGCCTGCCGGCATTTCATCGTGGCTAATTCCTCGTTCAGCTGGTGGGGGGCGTGGCTGGGGGAATGGCCCGGAAAGCAAGTGATCGCCCCGGCGCGCTGGTTTCAGGCCGACCATGGCGGCGAAGGGGAGATCGTCCCTGCGGAATGGCTGCGGATGTGACGAGTGGCACGGATCGGTCGATCGGCGTCGTTCTCTTCTCCAGAAACGTTCGAAAGATCGCAGGGCGATTGATCAGCATGGACGACCCCGCCTGGCATGCCTGGTACGACCGCCACGCAGCGCGTCTGCTCCTCTATGCGCGGCAGTGGCTCGCGGACCGGGCCAGCGCCGAGGATGCGGTGCAGGGGGGATTTGTAAAAGTGTGGCGCGGGTGTCGGCCGGGGGAGATGCCCGATGTGCCGCTCCTCTACGCGGCGGTGCGGTCGGAGGCGCTCGACCTGCTCAAGAGCCACTCCCGGCGGCGGGCCCGGGAGGATCGCGTTGCCAACGGCAACTTGAACGATTGGTGGGAGGACGATCCGCTTGTCTCGCAGGAGCGGGCGGCCGCCGTGCAGAGAGCGCTCGAGCAACTTCCCATTGAGCAGCGTGAGGCGATCGTGCTGCGGGTCTGGAGCGGCTTGAGCTTCCCCGAGATCGCCCGCACGCTCGGGGAAAACGAAAACACCGTCACCGCCCGTTGCCGCAGGGGGCTTGCGGCGCTTGAAAAACTTCTCCCGGAGGGATGCCGTGAACCGCTTTGAGAATGACGACGCTCGTGAGGAGCAAGGTGCGGAAGCCGCCGAGGGGATGATCCTCGACCTCGCCCGACTGCGCCCTGCCGCGCCGCGCCTGGCGCTTCGCGAACGGATCGCGGCCGACCTCGCGGCGCCGCTGAGCAGGGAGACGACGTCGTCGGCGCGCTTGCCGACGCCCACGCCGCGGGGCCTGGGCTGGCTCGCCGAGCGGATGCTGTGGGCGGCCGGAGGGGCGATCGTGGCTGCGGTGCCGCTGCTCCTCCAGCCGCGGCCGGTTCCTGCCGGGCCTCTCCCGGCCGAGACGAATCGGCCTGCCGTGGCCGTCGATCAGGCCGAGGCGGCGCCGCCCGGGGCTCAAGCGCCCGACATGCCCGCCGCCGCGTCGACGGCGATCGCCGCGGCCGCGCCGCAGGTGATCGCGGCCGAGCCGCAAGGTTATGCAGGCCAGGAGCCGATCGCCGAGGAGTCGCTCGCCTGGTCGGACGACGGCGTGCAATTCATCGACGGCCAGATTCCCGCCCGCGTCATCCGCCACTGGGTCCTCGAACGGTTTCCGGGGGCCGACGGCGAAGGGCTTGTCCGCCCCCGCGAAGACGTCTTCGTTGTCCCGGTGGCCCTCCGCTAGCCTCCCCCCCCCCGCTCCACCCATCGCCCGCTCACCCCTTGGCCGATTCACGTTTCTCAATCCCCGTTTTCCTCCGGAGCCTTGTTCCATGAACATGAAATGGTCGAACCTGTTCCTCCTTACGGCCGTCGCGTCGGCTGCCGCGCCTCTGACCCGCGCCGACGAACCGATCATCGTGGAAGGGAAGCCTCTCAACATCACCATCTCGGCGACGGCCGAGGCCACGGGCGATGCCGGTTCGCAGCCGCCGCGGGTCGTCGTCGTCACTGACGAGACGGTCGATGCGACCGGGGCACCGGCCGAGGCGAAGGCGATCACGATCCGTCTCGTCGGCGATGGCCAGGGGTTCGTCTTTCAGGGCAACGCCGCTCCCGGGGCCGAAGGGAAGAAAGTCCCCTTCATCGGCGTCGTCACCTCGCCGCTCGGCGAGGCGGTGCGGGCGCAGACGACCCTCCCTGAGGATGTCGGCCTGTCGGTCGATGTCGTCTCCCCCGACAGCCCGGCGGCGAAGGCGGGGCTCAAGGCCCATGACATCCTCGCCAAGTACGACGATCAGCTCCTCTGTGCGGCGGTGCAGCTCTCGGCGCTCGTCAAGCGCACCGGCACCGGCAACAAGGCGACGCTCACCGTCCTCCGTGGCGGCAAGGAGCTACCGATCGAGGTCACTGTCGGCGAGCATGCCGCCCAGGCGACGTTCAAGGTCGAGGGTGTCAACATCGCCATGGGGCTGCCCGGCCAGCCAGGGGGGCCGCGGGTCGTCGCCGGCCAGCCACTTGCTCCGGAGGTGATCAGGCTCATCGAGGAGATGGGCTTGAAGGCCGCCGGCTTCGGAGGCTTCGTCCCCCAGTACGGTTTCGCGGTGCCGGCGCCAGGGGTTGACGCGCCGATCCTCCCGCAGTATTCCGCGCCGAACGCCTCGCCCCTCCAGCCTCAGGCCGACCAGTTCCAGCGAGTCCAGCGAGACCAAAACCAGCTCCAGCGAAACCTGCAGCGCAACCAGCGGATCGTGCTCGTGAATCCGAACGTCCAGTCGCAGAGCCAGTCGGTGTCGATCGTCGCCAACGATGACGGCCGTGTCGAGCTCCGTGAGACCAACGGCAAGCGGACCGTGACGATCCTCGACAAGGCCGGCGCCCAGCAATACACCGGCCCGCTCGACTCCCAAGAGGATCGGGAGAAGATCCCTGTCGAGCTCCGCGGCCGCGTCGAGCAGGCCGAAGCCTCGGCTGGCCCGAAAGCGGTGATCCCGCCGCTGACCGCTCCGGTGCCGGTCGCTCCCGGCGGTGAGGCCGCAGGCGACGCCAACCGCTGATGCCTCCGCGCTGACCTCGATCCCGGCAGCGGCCGGGGACGACAAAAAAACCCCGGGAGCGCGATGGCGCTTCCGGGGTTTTTCATGCGCCGTTGGCGCAGCTCAGACCGTCACGCTGTTGGAGGGCTTTGAGTTCAGGCTCCCCCCCGAATCGCTCTTGGCACGGAGCGAAAATTGGTAGCTCTTCCCTGCCACGAGGCCGGTGACGGTGGTGGTCGTGACCACCGGGATGTCGGCGGAGCGTGTCCAGGCGGCCGTGCCGACCTCCCGGTAGAAGACGACGTAGCCGGTGAGCGGCCGGAACGACTTCGTGATCGTGTCCCAGGGCTGTTCGGCATGCTGCCAGGTGAGGTTCGCCGATCCCTGCCCCGCCGCCGTGGCGACGATCGCTGCCGGAGTGATCGGGGCCATGAGGTATTTCACGCCGTCATTCGAGAGCTTACTGAAGCCGGCGGCATTCTTCGAGGCGACCTTGAAGGCGAACGCCTGGGTGATGTCGAGACCGAAGACCTCCGTGCTCGTCGCCGTGCCCACCACGTCGGCGACCTTTGCCCACACGGTGGTGCCGACCTGGAGCGCGTAGACGGCCGACGCCGTCACCAGGCTGCCGTTATCGACCGATGCCGTCCACGACAGGATGATCTTCGTGCCATTCCCCCACGCCGACACCACACGCGTCGGCAGTTCCGGTTTTCCGAACACCACGCCCGCGACGGGAATCAAGAACGGGGTGGCTGAGGCACTCGAGGCAATGGCGATCGAGCCGGTCACGGCCCTGACGGCCGCCGTGTCGAGGGCGACAACGAGATTCGCCGAGCCGCCAGCAGCGATGCTCGTCGGCAGCGCCTGCACGAGCTTCACGCCGACCGGGAGCGTGACGCCCGTGATCGAGAGGGGCGCATCGCCCGGATTGCGGATCGTGAATGTCTTCGACGTGGCGACGGCGTTGAGGGCTGCAGCCCCGAGGGAGATCGCCTGGGCCTGGGCGCTCGTGATCGCGGTGACGCCATCGGCGACGGCGATCCCGGGGATCCCCACCGCGACGGTGAACGCGTCCTGGACCGACGCCCCGGAGAGATCGGTGGCGGTGACGGTGATCGTCGCGGTGCCGCGGGTCTGCCCGACGGTGAGCCGGAGCTTGCCAGCAGCATCGACGACGACCGAGGCGATCGTCGGATCAGAGCTGAGCACCACGATCCCCACCGCCGTCTGGGGTGAGGCGACGACCGTGGCAGTGTTGAGCATCAGGAGCCGGTCGCGGATGTTGGCGCTGGAGAGGCCGACTGTGCTGCTCACTGGCAACGTGCCGAACGGTCCACCTTCGACGATGCGGGGCAGTTTGGCGTAGGCATCGAGGATCGCCTGGCCACCGCCGATGACACGCCCGAAGGTGGCGTATTGGTTGCCGGTCCCGTCGAACATGGGATTGTCAGTGACATTGAAGAAAAAGCCGCTCGTCGCCGAGTTTGGCTCGGACGTCCGGGCGTAGGCGATCGTTCCCTTGACGTTGGGGCGGTCGGCGGCCCATTCGAGGCTGATCGGGGCAGTGGTCGCCACCGTGCCGATGTTCGGGCTGCCTGGGGCGTTGATGAAGCCGCCCCCCTGGAGGAACTTCGCCGGCCCGAAGTCGCCGGCGAAATCGGTGGCTCGGTGGAAGAAGTTCGAGGTGTAGCTCCCGTTGTCGACGTAGGAGAGGAAATTGGCCGTCGAGATCGGCGCGGCAGACCGGGTGGCGATCGCTTTGTCGTAGAGCTCGACGAACAGGCTGTCGACCGAGGCCCCGGCCCCGTTCTGGGTCGCCATCTTCACCACAGTCCCCTGGACGGTGACTCCGCTGACCGAGAACTCCGCGGCAGTGTCGATCGCGGCGACCACCGCTCCCGGCGCGATCACCAGATCGGGAAGCGCGTTCGCCACGACGATCGCCATCATGTGGCGGGATTCCAACGCCTCGCCGGCAAGCTCGCGACGGGCGTTCCCCGGGCGGTGGCGCCGAGCCTGCCGGCTCCGCGGGGCACCGCCGAACCAACCTGTCACCCGGTCGCGCAGCGGAAGGATCTGCCTGTCCATCGAGAGTTCTCCAAAACCGTCGCCGAATGACCCCTGACAGGGCCCGGCGAGCGACACCCTGCCCGCCGACGAAGCAGCGAACTTCCAATCAGAATAACCCTCGCCGCGGCAGCCACCAAGCCGTCGGACCGGACACAAAACGGGGCTGGAAGAGGTTGGCAGTGGCGACGGGTAGGATACGGAGGATGGGAGGGGATGGGTCGGTAGCAGCGTTCGTTGGCCTCCCCACCCTTGAGATGGAGCCCGCCCCGTGATTCCGCTTTGCCGCCTCTGGCTGATCGTTGTTCTCTGGCTTCTCTGCGGAGCGGGTTGGGGGGAGCCGGGAAGCCGGGCCGGCGCGGCCCCTGCCGTCCCCGACCGGCCGAACATCTTCTTCATAGTCTCCGACGATCAGCACTGGGGCGACTTCGCCTTCATGGGGCACCCCCATCTGCGGACGCCCCACCTCGACCGGCTGGCGCGCGAAAGCCTGCTCTACCGCCGTGGGTATGTCCCTTCGAGCCTTTGTTGCCCGAGCCTGGCGTCGCTGATCACCGGCCGCTTTCCCCATGAGCACCGGATCGTCGGCAACGATCCCCCCGGCAGCGACCGGCTGGCGCGGAACACGCCGGAGGGCCAGCGCCTCTTCCGCGACGGACGCGAGGCGATGAATCGGCACCTCGCCGCCTGGCCGACGCTCCCGGCGCTTCTTGCCCCGCACGGCTACCGCTCCCTCCAGACCGGCAAGTGGTGGCAGGGGGATTTTTCGCGCGGGGGATTCACGGCTGGGATGACCCGCGGTGAGCGGCACGGCGACGACGGCCTGGCGATCGGCCGCGAGACGCTCGAGCCGATCGAGACCTTCATCGATGCCTGCCAGGGGGAGGGATCGCCGTTTTTCGTCTGGTATGCCCCGATGCTCCCCCACGATCCCCACGACCCGCCCACCGATCTTGTCGATCACTATTGTGCCGTCGCGCCGAGCCCCCATGTCGCCCGCTACTGGGGGAATGTCGAACGCTTCGATCGCACGGTCGGCCAGCTCCTCGACCTCCTCGAGGCCAGGGGGCTCACCGAGACCACGCTCGTCATCTTCGTCACCGACAACGGCTGGATCCAGAGCCCCGACCATCCCCGCTATGCCCCGCGCTCGAAGCGCTCCCCCTACGACGGCGGCGTGCGGACGCCGATCATGCTGCGCCAGCCGGGGCGGATTGCGCCAGGCGCGGGTGACAAGCCGGTGTCGAGCCTCGACATCGTGCCGACGGTCCTCGCCGCCTGCGGCGTGGCGGCGCCGGCGGGGCTGCCGGGGGTCGATCTCCTCGATCCCGCCGCCGTGGCCACCCGTCCGGTGGTGTTCGGCGAGTGTTACACCCATACGCTTGTCGACCTCGACGATCCCGCGGCGAGCCTCCTCTGGCGGTGGGCCGTCCGGGGCGATTGGAAGCTCGTCGTGCCCGAAAGGCTCGCCGCCGCCGACCCGCGGCTCGACGTCGAGGGAGCGGCCCTCGATGACGACAGCCGGGCGTGGCTCGAGGCGGGAACCCCGCGCCTGTTTGACCTCGCCGCCGACAGCGGGGAAAACCGGGACGTCGCCGCGGAGCACCCCGACGTGGTGGACGATCTCCGCACGACCCTCGATGCCTGGTGGACGCCGGTCCCCCCCTACTCAGGAGCCAACTCGCCATGACGAAGCCATCCCGGGGACCGATTTTCGCTCTCCTCATCGCCGCCCTCGCCCCTCTGTCACCGGCGGGTGCCGAGAACTGGCCCAATTGGCGCGGTCCCGCGCTCGATGGCGTCGCCGCCGGGACGGGGTTTGCGACGACGTGGAGCCCGGAGGCGCATGTCGCCTGGAAAGTGACGCTGCCGGGGCTCGGGGCGAGCACGCCGGCGGTGTGGGGCGATGCGATCGTGCTCACCTGCGCGATCGATGGCAACGACGCGGCGATCTGCTTCGATCGCTCCGGCAAGGAGCGCTGGCGGCGCTCCCTCGGGCCTGAGAAGCCGGGGAAACACGCCAAGGCGACCGGCTGTAATCCGTCACCGGTGACGGATGGGAAGCATGTCTGGGTGTACTTCAAGAGCGGGGATCTCGCCGCGCTCGATCTCGCCACCGGCGCCGTGGCCTGGCAGGAGAATCTCCAGGATCGGTTCGGCGCGGACACGCTGTGGTGGGATCTCGGCACGAGCCCCGTGCTCACGAAGGACGCGGTCGTCGTGGCGGTGATGCAGACCGGCCCGAGCTATCTCGCCGCCTTTGGCCGCACCGACGGGAAGCTTCTCTGGAAGCACGACCGCAACCTCGATGCCCCGGAGGAGGCGGCGCAGAGCTACTCGACGCCGCTGGTGGTGAAGGGGGACGAGAAGTTCGGCGAGCCGGCCGAGGTGATGTTTGTTCTCGGCGCGGACCATGTCACCGCCCACGCCGCCGCCGACGGCCGCGAGCTGTGGCGCGTGGGGGGGCTGAATCCCGCCGGTGAGAAATACTTCCGCTCGATCGCCTCGCCGGTGGTGGCGGGCGATCTCGTCATCGCCCCCTATGCCCGCGGGAGCACGCTCACGGCGGTGAAGCGCGGGGGGAAGGGGGACGTGACCAAGTCGCATGTCGCCTGGGCCCGGAAGGATCTCGGCGCCGACGTCCCGACCCCGGCCTGCCAGGATGGGAAGGTGGTCGTCTGCACCGACCAGGGGAAGGTGG
>Ga0114978_10004619_pt1 | contig 11104 bp, 8 predicted proteins | sample S_140212_EF_Meta_FD_87027 | JGI IMG/M metagenome (GOLD analysis project Ga0114978, IMG submission 87027) | Freshwater microbial communities from Lake Simoncouche, Canada to study carbon cycling - S_140212_EF_MetaG | ecosystem: Environmental > Aquatic > Freshwater > Lake | place: Lake...
GGCGCCCTGCTGTTCCATCACCTTGCGGAACTGCTCGTTGGTGCGCTCGATGGCCTTGCGGACTTCGGCGACCTTTTCGGCATCGAGCCCCTGCAAGATCGCGCTCGCCATGGCATTGGCGGTGCTAAACGGCGCAAATCCCAGGATGTTCTTCTCAAGATCGATGCGGACGCCGGTGGCGCCAAAGTCGGACAGCATGCAGAGCAGCGCCATGGTGTGCGGGTCATCAGGACCAACGCCATCCTTCATGCGCCCGCCGAGCGCGCGCCCCGCAGCAACAAAGATCGGCTCGTTCACATTCTTCATGCCCGAGACGCCCTGCGCGACTTGCATCAGGATTTCCTTGGGCTGGCGAATCACAGGGATCGCCGCGTCATTCACCTGCAATTTGCGGCGAAACGCGTTGCACATCGCCGCGCACAGCGCCAAGCCCGACTGAATCGACGCAAAGCCGAACGCCGTCTCCAGGCCCTGCGACGCATCGGTTGCGACCTCTTCGGTCACGCTGGCAACCGCGCCATCAGTCCACATGTTCTTAATGCCGAGCGACGCGCAGGATTGGAATCCCGCCTGCACCATCGGATCAGTGAGCGGCTTGCCCTCGGCAAGCAGACCAGCCACCGCGTTGGCCAAAGTGTGCGGAATCGGCTCGTCCGCCGTGACCTTCGGCAGGCAGAGGTGCACGAAGTTCATGAAGTCCTTCTTCTCGACATCTCGGAGGAGGACATACTGGCCGTTGAGTCGAATCGCGCTCATGAGGTTCCTTTTTCAGCGAAGAACCGCGATGGTAGCACCAACCGCGCACGCCGCCCGCCATTACTATCGCGCCATGTCGAGCGACTCCTCCCCCGCGGTCGGAATCATCATGGGATCCCAGTCCGACTGGGAGACGATGCAACACACCGCGTCAACCCTGACCACTCTCGGCATCGCCCATGAATGCCGCGTGGTGTCGGCGCACCGCACGCCCGACCTGCTGTTTGAGTACGCGTCCACTGCGCGCGCGCGCGGACTCAAGGTCGTGATCGCGGGCGCAGGCGGCGCGGCGCATCTTCCGGGCATGTGCGCGTCAAAGACCGATCTTCCCGTCTTGGGTGTTCCGGTTGAGTCGAAGGTGCTGAACGGCGTCGACAGTTTGCTTTCCATCGTGCAGATGCCCGCGGGCATTCCCGTTGCAACGCTTGCGATCGGGCGCGCGGGCGCGATCAACGCCGCGATATTGGCTGCAAGCATTCTGTCGCATCTCGACGCGGGCGTCGCATCGCGCCTCGCCGCGTTTCGCGCCAAACAAACCGCCGATGTGCTGGCCAATCCAATTCCTGGAGCAGCGAAGGCGTGAGCGCTGCCACAAAGATCGGCGTTCTCGGCGGCGGGCAGCTCGGGCAAATGCTCGGGCTCGCGGCGATTCCGCTCGGAATCGAGTGCGTCTTCTACGACCCCGCAACCGATGCGCCCGCGCGCGTTGCCGGCCGGCATGTCTGCGCGGCGTGGGATGACCGCGACGCACTCGCGCGCTTCGCCGAGAGCGTCGACGCCATCACCTTCGAGTTTGAGAATGTGCCAGCGGCAAGCCTGGCGTTTCTCGCGGGCATTTGCCCAGTTCGCCCTGGCGTTGCTTCGCTCGAACTCACCTGCGACCGCATTCACGAGAAGGAATTTCTGCGCGCCGCTGGCGTGCCCGTGCAGCCGTTCGCGCCCATCGCAACCGATGCCGAACTCGACATTGCTCTCGCAACCGTCGGTCCTCACGGTGTCCTCAAAACGCGCACGCTCGGCTACGACGGCAAAGGACAACGCGTCGTGCGCAGCGCGGCTGAACTCGCGCCCGCATGGAATGCGCTTCGACGCGCGCCATGCATCTACGAGGCGTTCGTGCCCTTCGATCTCGAAGTTTCCGTGATCGCCGTCCGCGCGATCGACGGCTCGACCGTGGTCTACCCGATCGTCGAAAACCTGCACACGCAAGGCATTCTGTTGCGCTCGATTGCGCCGGCCCGGGTGAGCGACGCACTCGCCGCCGCCGCAACTACCCATGCGCGCCGCGTGCTCGAGGCGCTCGACCATGTTGGAGCACTCGCACTGGAAATGTTTGTTGCCGACGCAACCTTGATCGCCAACGAAGTCGCGCCCCGCGTCCACAACTCGGGACACTGGACGATTCACGGCGCGCGCACCAGCCAATTCGAAAACCACATGCGCGCCGTCGCGGGCCTTCCGCTCGGCGACGCAGGAATGCCTGAACACGCAGCGATGGTGAACCTCATCGGCGGTGTCGCCACCACCGAGGAAATCCTCGCCATTCCAGGGACTTCCGCGCAGTTCTACGGAAAGACGCCACGACCGGGCCGCAAGGTCGCCCACATGAACATCGTTGCTCCCACGCGCGAGCAACTCCTCGAGCGCGTCACCCGCGCACAAGCGATCGCCCATCGCGTCAATAGGCTCGCATGAAAAACATCCGCTCTAACTTTCTCCCCGTCGCAACGATCATGTGCTTCGTCCTCGCGGCCTGCGCATCCACGCCATCGGCCAAACGCGTCAGCGAACTCGGAGCCACCGCGCTCATCGGGTCATGGATCAGCGAACTCGACGACACCAAGCTCACCGTCGAGAAGAACGGGGTCTACCGCATCGAGCACGCCGCCGACGCCGCGACGACGGGGCGATGGTCGCTCGAAGGGACCGCGATCGTCTTCATCAGCGACAGCGCCTCTTCCGCCTGCCCCGACATCGAAGGCGCCTACACGCCCGAGATCGTCCGCGACACCGTGCGATTCGCAAAGCTGCGCGACGACTGCCCAACACGCGAAACGCACATGGCCTGGCCGTGGCAACGAGGCTGAGCGTCTCGGAAAGTATCGAGGCGCGTGCACACAACGACCGTGCGAAAGAAACAGGCCCCGCTTTCGCGGGGCCTGTGGATTTCAAACTTGCTTGCGCTGTTCGCCTTAGCTCGCTTCAGCGCGCGGGTGGGCCTCAGCTCGCTTCAGCGCGCGGGTGGGCCTTGTCGTAGTCAGCGCGCATCTTGCTCTGCGCCAAATGCGTGTACACCTGGGTCGACGACAGCGACTGGTGACCGAGCAGCTCCTGCACAGCGCGGAGATCCGCACCGTTGTTCAGAAGATGCGTTGCGAAGCTGTGGCGAATGGTGTGGGGGCTGATGTCAGGATCAAGACCAACCTTCACCAGGTACTTGGCGACCTTGCGGCGCACCGAGCGGCTCGAAAGCCTTGAACCATGCTTGTTCACGAAGAGCGCGGAGTCCGGACTCGAAGCAAGGCCCGCGGCGCGCATCTCGCCATCGTGCATATCGAGATAGTGACGCAGGCTCTTGAGAGCGTGCGCCCCCAGCGGAACGAGGCGCTCGCGACGGCCCTTGCCGCGGATCACGATGCACTCGTTCGCTTCGTTCAGGTCGCCGCGGTTGATGGCGACGACCTCGCTCACACGGATACCAGTGGAGTACAGCGTCTCGAGGATCGCGCGATCGCGCGCTCCCAGGAGATCGGTGTCATCGGGAGCCGAAAGCAGCCGCTCGACCTCGTCCACCGAGATCGCCTTGGGCAGACGGCGAGCCTGCTTGGGCGTGCGAATCAGCGTCATCGGATTGGTGGTGGTGAAGGCGCGCTTCTCCAACCACTTGTGGAAGCTACGAAGGGTGGCGATCTTGCGCGCCATCGTCGCAGGCGAATAGTTCTGCTCGGAAAGCTTGGCGAGGAAGCCGCGGATGCGCTCCACATCGCAAGACAAGATGGAAGCGGAGATCGATGTCGGGATCGGCTTCTTGGCCGTCGCGGCATCGAGCGCCGACTGTTCCAGCTTCATGTCTAAGCGGATTTTGAGGTCGCCTTCCAGGAACTCAACGAACTGGCGCAAGTCCAATCCATAGCACCGCGAGGTGTACGGACTAAAAGCGCGCTCGTCGATGAGATACGACAGGAAGCGTTCAACGATTGGAAGATTCTCGTTCATGGCTGTTGCCTCGATCTGGCGTCCTGGACGCCACAGTGTGCTCGACTCGATCCTGCTCTCGCTTGATTCATCCTTCGGGCACGACCTGTCACTCAAGTTCCCGATGGGGTGCCTCAGTGGCTCCCATTCCTCTTTGCTTGATTGGCTATCGACCCGATACCAATCTCAGTTCAGGATTTTTTCGTAGCCCTTCGCAATTCACTCTCGGACCATTCGCAACTTCGTCTTGTCCTTCACGGCCTTCGGTGCAAAGCCCGCCTGCGTCCCCGTAGGCGCTACAGCAATGGAGGGAGCGCTACTGCGGTGGCCGAACTGCCTTGCCACCCTCAAGCGCAACTCCGAGTCGGGCGGCCTCCTGCTCGAGCAGGTCGCGGGTCAGCACATACGCTCCAAACCGGATGAAGAGGTCGATGCGCGTTTCGTAGGCCTGGGCCCCCAACGCTGAATTCGGATCGAAACGCCCTCGAGCATAGCGGTCGAGTTCGTCCAAAGTCTCGTGGTTTCGCGCATCAAACAAGCGAGATCCCTGCGAAACCTCCGCCTTGAGCTTCGCGGAGCCCGCGCTGGTCCCGTCGGCGGTCGGCATCGTGAGTTCCTTGAGGTCGATCGGCTTGCGATCGGCGCCCTCCGCCGCTGAGATCACCTCGATGGCCGCGCCAAAGCGCAGTGGCTTGTAGGGATCCCAATCAGTCACCGTTCCCAGGACCAACCCGTCGACCTGCAAAGTGCGCATCAGGGTCGAAGTCTGCTGCAAGTCGCGAATGCCGGTCATGCCCAACGATTTCATCGCGGCAAGGGTGCGATTCAGCGGCAAACAGCGCAGTCCGTCCACCTGTTCGATTTCCGAAATGAAGCGGTCGGCGACCATCGATCCGTCAACGCCCGAAACGCCCGACTCGTTGGCGAAGGGCACGACGGCCCAAACGCGTTCGGTCAAGTAAGGGGCCTTGAGGACGGTCGGCTGCGTGAGCTTGGCCTGACAGCCAACAAGCGCGGACACCACTGCGGCCGCGAGAAAGGTGAGTTTGGCGAGTTGAAGGTGCCGTCCCATAGTGGGGATATCGGTCGCAAATGCCATGCCAGTTGAGCGGTTGCGTCAGTCGTGGTGTTCAGCGGCATCTTCCGAGCGCAGCAAGTCAGGCGTGCCGTCCACTGAGGCGCCGCTTGGCATGCGCTGCGCCGCGTTGTTCGATGGAGCCTTGAATCCAGTCGCAGTGAAGTTCTTAGTCTTCTCCCGCGTTTCTGCAGCGAACTCCACCGATCCTGCCGCCTTCTGCCCGCCATCGGCGGCCATCGACCAGATGTTCTCGATACCGCCGCGGTTCGAAACGAAGTACACGCGCCCATCGGCGCCCCAGGTTGGCTGCATGTTGCGAAACCGACCGTTGGTCAGGCCAATTCGGCTCGTGCCATCGGCGTTGATGATCCAGATGTCCGACTGCTCAGGCCACTCGGCGTCGCCGCCGGGGTTGACCACCGTCGTAAAAACGATCTTGGTTCCGTCGGGCGACCAACCGGGCTGAAGCACCGCCGCATTCTTGGCGCTCACGATTTCGGTGGGACCGAGTCCTTCACCCTGCACCAATTCGATGGTCCAGACGCCGTACAGGCGCGATCCGCGCTGCCGAGCCCGCTGAAACAGCAGTACATCCTTCTTCTCGTCGGGCGACCAACGGGGCAGGAACCCCTCGCAGACAAACGAGCGGAGCCCAGGGTTCTGCGTGTCGACGATCCACATTTCCCAGGTGTTGGTGCGGCCGTTCTTACGGGAAAACGCAATGCGGCGGCCGTCAGGAGCCCAGGTCGGCTGAACTTCCTCGTCGGAGTCGGCGGTGAGCTGGGTGGGCGCGCCGCCGCCGATGGGCATCACATAGATGTCCCAATTGCCATTGCGGTTGGAGGCGAAGGCGACCTTTGACCCGTCCGGCGCGATCGACGGCATGAGGTCGTCGCTCGGATCGGTCGTCAACTGCGTCACGGTTCGACCGTCCACTGACTTGCGATAGATGTCGAAAGTTGGACGGTGTTGCGTCGAGGCATACACCATAAATGTGCCTGTCTTGTCGACATCAGGCGCGTAATCGCCGCCTTCTGTCGCGAAACTCACCTGAGACAGATTGCCGCCGCCGTCAGAAAGAGCGCTGGCGCTCGTCATCGAACCATCGGCGCTGGCGCCCGACATTCCCTTCGCGCGCCTGGTCAGCGGGATGGTGTCCCAGCCGCTGGCGGTGGCGCCGCCCGCCTCGTTGTCCCAAGTGGCGTTGGCTTCCGCGCCCGAATTGGGCGCCTTGGTGTCAGCGGGTGTTGCGGTAGCACCAACGGTTGTGCGCGGCGGAATCACAGCGCTCACGCCGGTACACCCGACCAACGCCGAGCCCATCAAACAAGCGATGCAGGTCCCAGCGGCCGCAATTGTGGACAGACCACGAGCATGGCTGCGTTCAAGTTGGTGATGCAAAGTCGTCAGGACAGACATGAAAATCTCCTGCGGCGCGCGGCCGCTGTTGGCGCTATCGGCGGCGCGGGCTGTGCGATTGAGACGATCTGTGCGGATTACGAAAGGAGCTGTTCCCCGCTTCGCATCGCGAATTGCCGTTTATGAGGGCGGGGTTCGCTTACACTGTTCCCCTTCGCGATTGCGTAGCTCAGTCGGTAGAGCAGCGGCCTTTTAAGCCGTAGGTCCTGGGTTCAAGTCCCAGCGCAATCAGTCGCGGCCACCCGCCGCGCGCGAGTCTTGTGAGTCCCTTTGCGCGACCGTTCCCTGCCCATGCTCGTACTACATGCTGTCTGGACTCGTGAACGGCTCCACTTGTGGGCTGAAGATGCATCGCTGATCAGCCACGCGTTGGCGGTTGTGCATGCGGCGCTTGTTGACGACCCCACCGCCGCCGCGGTGGCTGAGGCGGTTCATCCCGTCCATTCGTTCGCCTGTGACTCGACTCGACTGCGCGCGGCGCTTGTTGGCGCTGGATTGCTCGCGGGTGACGACATTGCTGCCGAGCCAGCACTGCTGCGCATCATGGTGCCCGCTACCACCACCGTGCTCGGAACCACGGCGCTTCCCAGCGACCGACTCGCCAACACCCTCGGCCTGGTCGACGAGCCCATCGCCCATCTCTCGACTTTCGATGTGCCGGCAATCGCGATCGACTCGCCCGCCGCGCTGCGCTTCCTGCTGACGCCCGCCGACGAAGAGCGACCGCTCGCTGCCGGAGTGCATGCTGGACACGACATTCGCTTTTGGCGCGAACTGGCTGCGCTGGCCGCCGACCTCATCGCCGACCAGCGCGTGGTGCCGTCGATCATTCAGGAGAAGTCAGGAAGATTTCGCGCGATCTGGCAGCCGTGGCTCGCCGACGGCGCGCCCGCGCAACGCCTGACTGCGCTCCTCAGCGCGATCCCGGCAAGCGCACGCTGCGTTGATGACGAGTTCCGCTCGCAACCGTGGGCGATCATCGAGGCCGCACTGCTCGGTTTCGTCGATGCCGAGGCGCGCCGCGTGCTCGACATCGAAAGCTACAGCGACGCCATCGAAGACCGCGACCCAACCGCCGATCCGCATGTTGCGTGGCTCAGCGGCTTGCTCGGCAAGATCGACACCGTGCAAGGCACGCGCAGCTCCGACACTCATCTCATGCGCGGCGCGCGCCAGTGGCTTTCGTCGCTCGATGCGGCCAGCGAGTCGCGCTTCGTCAAGCTCGCCTTCGAACTCAACGAGCCCGATCCCGCCGACTTCGCGGCCGCCGACGAGGTTGGACGCGACGCGGAGTGGACGATCTCTTTCAAGCTCATCACCAACGACGATCCGCCGGTGGTGATCGATGCCGAACAGATTTGGGCCCAGGGCAAAGACGGCCTCAAGGGATTGCTCGCGCGCTTCGGCGGCGAGAACGAGCCTGCGGGCGATGTGCTGTTGGCCGAACTCGCGCGCGCCGCGCGCATCTGGCCCCGCGTTGAACGCGCGCTCGAAGAGTCGACCCCGTGCGAGGTCACGCTCTCGACGGTCGATGCCTACGCATTTCTCCGTGATTTCCGCCCGATTCTCATGGAGTCCGGTTTCGTCGTCCTCTCTCCGAGCTGGTGGGGTCAGGCCGCAAGCCGCCTCGGCGCACGCCTGTTGGTCGACTCGGGCAACGGCATGCTGCCTTCGGGCGGCGGTGCGGGCGCCGATGGCGAAGGCAGCCATCTCGGTCTGCACAGCCTGGTGAACTACTCGTGGCAGATCGCCCTCGGCGATCAGTCGCTTTCAATCGAGGCCTTCCAACGACTCGCCGCCCAAGGCTCGCCACTTCTGCGCGTCAATGGGCAGTGGGTCGAAATCCGACCCGACGATCTCCACGGCGCGGTGCGCTTCCTCAAGGAGCATCCCGGCGGGCAGATGACGGTGATGCAGGCGATTCGCCTTGGCAACGGACTCGATGGCTCCGACACCGGCCTGCCGATCCTCGGACTCGACGCACAAGGTTGGGTCAGCGATCTCCTCGGCTTCAAGGGCGACGAGAAGTTCGTCAAGGTCGAGCAGCCCAAACTCTTCCAAGGCACGCTGCGGCCCTATCAGGCGCAAGGCCTTTCCTGGCTCGCGTTTCTTGACCGCTTCGGACTCGGTGGTTGCCTCGCCGACGACATGGGCCTCGGTAAAACCGTGCAGCTCATCGCGCTTCTGCAGCATGAGCGCGAGAAGGCCGAAGGCAAGGTCGTCGGCCCGACGCTGCTGGTTTGCCCGATGTCGGTTGTCGGCAACTGGAACCGCGAGCTTCATCGCTTCGCGCCCGAGTTGGTCGTCCATGTGCACCACGGGCTCGAGCGACCCATTGGCGAGAAGTTCGTTGAGACCGCGTTGTCGAGCGACATCGTCGTCACGACCTACGCGCTGGTTGTGCGCGACAAGGACAGCCTCGAGCGCATCCACTGGCGACGAGTTGCCCTCGACGAGGCGCAGCACATCAAAAATCCGCCGACCAAGCAGACCGCGTCGATCCGCGCGCTGCGCACCAGCCACCGCATCGCGCTCACTGGTACGCCCGTCGAGAATCGCCTGAGCGAACTCTGGTCGATCCTCGAGTTCTGCACGCCAGGATATCTCGGCACCCAAGCGGAGTTCCGCCGTCGCTTCGCCGCGCCGATCGAACGCCACAAGGATCGTCGGCAGGCCGAGCGCCTGAAGAACCTGGTGCGGCCGTTCGTTCTTCGCCGCCTCAAGACCGACCCAACCGTCATCAGCGATCTTCCGCCGCTCATCGAAACCCGCGAGCATGTGCCGCTCACCACCGAGCAGGCGCAGCTCTACGACTCGGTCGTCAACGACATGCTGCACCGTGTCGACAACGCCGACGGCATCAAGCGTCGCGGCCTTGTTCTCTCGGCGCTCGTCAAGCTCAAGCAAATCTGCAACCACCCCGCGCACTACCTCCGCCAAGGCTCGGATCGCGAAGATTCTCTGCCGCTGCCAACGCTCAAGGCGGGCGAGAAACTTTCGGCGCGCTCAGGCAAGTCGCTGCGACTGATGGAAATGCTCGAGGAAGTCGTGGCCTCGGGCGACCGCGCGCTGATCTTCACCCAGTACCGGCAGATGGGCCATCTTCTTGTGGCGATGTTGCGTCAAGAGATCGACACCGAGGCGCTGTTCCTTCACGGCGGCACTCCGCAGGCCAAGCGCGAAACGCTCATCGAGCGTTTCCAGTCCAACGATCCGCAGTGCCCGATCTTCGTGCTGTCGCTCAAGGCAGGCGGCGTTGGTCTCAATCTCACCGCGGCCAACCATGTGTTCCACTTCGATCGCTGGTGGAATCCCGCGGTTGAGAATCAGGCGACCGACCGTGCGTTCCGCATCGGTCAGCATCGCACCGTCAATGTGCACAAGATGATCAGTGATGGCACGCTCGAGGAGCGCATCGACCAGATGATCGAGCAGAAGACCGAACTCGCTCAACAGATCATCGGTGCTGGCGAATCGTGGCTCACTGAACTCTCGACCGGACAATTGCGCGAACTCCTCACGCTGCGCCGCGATGGAACGGGAGGCGACGAATGAGCTTTCCCGAAGAACTCGAATCATCCGAACCAAAGCCGGTTGATCCTGTAACGCCGCCGCCGGCCTTGACGCCGACCACGACCTTCGTGCGCAGCTCCACCTTCAACATGGGCCAGGGCTCGCGCCCGATGCGCCGACAAGAAGGTCCGCGGCGGCTGAAGAACGGCATTCGCCTGCGCCGACGCGAGGGCATCGAAATGCTGGCTTGGCCCGCGGAAGCGTGGTTGACCCTGCTGCTCAACGGCATCACCGCCGAAGCGAAGGCCGAGGGGCTCGACTACGCGCGCGCTGGTCAGACCGCATCGCTGCAAATCACGCCTGCGGGCGTGGAGGCGACGGTGCAGGGACGCGAGCCGCGGCCATACACCGTGCGCATCGCCGCCGAGGCGCTCGCGCCCGCCGACTGGGATCGCGTTGTTTCAATCATGGCGCGCGAAGCGATGTACTCGGCGAAACTTCTCGCCGGCGAAATGCCGACGCTCGTCGAGCAGCCGTTTATCTCGCTGGGCAAGAACCTCGTTCCCGTCGACGCCGCGACCGTCCACCGAAACTGCACCTGCGACTCGCCGGCTCCGTGCAAGCATGTGGCCTGCGTTGCCGCGCTGCTGCTCGAGCGGCTCGCGGGCGATCCGCTGCTTGCCTTCACGCTGCGCGGGCTTGATGGCCAACGCCTGCTCGAGCGCTTGCAGGAAGCGCGCGCAATCGCAACGCGTGGAGTTGCGCGCGCGCACTCGACGCCACCCGCGGTTGAAATCGCTCCCGATGCGCTTCCACTCGAGCGTTGCCTCGAATCATTTTGGCGACCAGGCCGGCAAATCGACCAAATGCCCAGCGAAACCGAGCCGTTTGCGCCGCACGCGTTGCTGCGCCGCCTCGGACCATCGCCGTTGCAAGGAAAGTTTCCGCTCGTTGGTCTGCTCGCGTCCATCTACGACTCGATCGCCGAGAACGGCCGAAAGTTGCGCGATCTCGGTGAACCGAACGATCTCGGTTCATCCATCGACGACGCGATCGATGCCGACGACGCCGACACCGACTCCGACTCCGACAACGAATGAATTTCGCGCGGCGAAACTCACGGCTTCTTCGGCAACTTCTTCA
>Ga0114978_10004620_pt1 | contig 11103 bp, 9 predicted proteins | sample S_140212_EF_Meta_FD_87027 | JGI IMG/M metagenome (GOLD analysis project Ga0114978, IMG submission 87027) | Freshwater microbial communities from Lake Simoncouche, Canada to study carbon cycling - S_140212_EF_MetaG | ecosystem: Environmental > Aquatic > Freshwater > Lake | place: Lake...
AACTCATCCAAACTGACCTGGGTTTGTCGCCGCAACAGGTCGAGGTTCAGGCGGTCTGATTCGGACAGGCTGGTCGCGTCGATTTGGGCCAGTCGCTGCAGCAGCCCCTGGTCATGCTGGTGTCGTTGTTCGATCGCTTTGATGCTGACATCAGGCCAGCGGTCGTTGTAGCGTTTGTCTCCGAGCGACGAGGCCATTGTGGGCGATTCTCGCAGATTGTATTGCCATTCGGCTTCGAATAAGGCGTGTAATTGTTCCGTGGGTGACTCGCCCCGGCTGAGGGCAGGCAGCAGGGTCAATAACGCCAGGGCGACGGGGATGAATCTCATGGAAAATCTCGATCGTGTCTGAAATCCAGGGAGGGGTGTGCCGCTGTCGATATCGATGCAGCCACTCGTCAGGTTCGGTATCATGATGATTCGGGCCACGAGGAATCAACCCTGAGCACCAACCCTGAGCACCAGCACCGCAAACCGGAACTGATCATGACACACGCCGCGAGTACGCTTCATCCAAAACGCTGGCAATCGGTCGTGGATCTGGCGAAGGGTTGGTGCGAGACACGACAGCTTCCTTGTATTGCCCTCATGACGGGAACGGCGGAAACAATTACAGGTCGCCTGGAGGTGACGGAACCGCAGGGTGACCCGTCTGTTCGTTTGCACGAGGACGCGATTTTTCTAGTGGCGTCGATCACCAAGCCAGTTGTGGCCACCGCCCTGATGATGCTCGTGGAACGCGGTTTGTTGACGCTCGGCGATCGCGTGGTCGATTTGATTCCCGAGTTTGGGCGTGAGGGGAAATACGGAGTCGAAGTCCGGCATTTGCTCACACATACGTCGGGGCTTCCCGACATGCTCCCCGACAACCGGGAGTTACGACAGTCTCATGCCAGTCTCGAACGATTTGTCGAGCGGGTTTGTCAGGAGCCTTTGGCATTTCCACCGGGGCGGGGCGTGCAATACCAAAGCATGGGATACGCGATCTTGGGCGAGATGATTGCTCGACTCACCGGGAAAACATGTGCCGAGTTTTTGCGACAGGAGCTGTTTCAGCCGCTAGGGATGTCAGATACGGCGCTGGGGGCCCCGGATACGTGGTTTCAGGGCCCTGCCCCGCGGGTGGATCGTATTCCGCCGGCCATTGTTCCAGCGGATCACGCCAGCGGGACAGACTGGAACTGGAACAGTCGCTATTGGCGACAGTTGGGAGCTCCCTGGGGTGGCATGCTCACCTCGGCCGCCGACTTGGCGAAGTTTGCCCAGTTCCTGTTACGCGGGGGAACGACCTCGGCAGGGGTTTTGGCCGATCGGTCGACCACGATCGCTGACGCCGCGCATTTCCGGGCTTTTTCCAATCCCAAAGTGGAAGCGGTCAATCGTTTGTTGGCTACAGCCACCATCGCCGCGTCAACGCGCAACCAATTGAATTGTCTGCGAGATGTTCCGGAAGACGATCGCCGTTGTCGTCCATGGGGTCTGGGCTGGCGACTGAACTGGCCGGCGCATAGTGCGAATTTTGGCGACCTGCTCGGGCCGAATACTTACGGACACTGGGGGGCGACCGGGACGGTGCTCTGGATTGACCCTGATCGAGGCCACTTTGCGTTAATCCTGACCACCCTGCCCCAGGAACCGTCGGGAAAATACCTGTCTCGGCTTTCCAACGGTATTGCTGCTGCCTGGGAATAGCGGGCTTTCCATCGGATTGACCGATGGAACCCATCAGGGAACGAAGTCGTCATGTTTGCTGCAGAGTCAGGTCTTTAGTACCTCGCGCACTGGGTTTGTGGTTGAACCCATTTCTCCCAGTTAGCTTTCCCAGGTAGGTTACTCGATTGGTTTACCAAATTGGTGCGAGGGGGACTCACAAATGGGGCCCTGAGATCGCACGGAATCCCAGCACGCGACGCGCTTCGATTGGGCTGATTTTTCCTTCCCTCACGGCTGTCATCGCTCGCTGACTGATGCTCAGGAAACCACTTTTCTGGGCAATCTCTTGAATTTCTGCGGCATCGCTGCGAGCGAGGATGGCTCGACCAACGTCTTTCAAGTCGGGGTGCAACAGTTCCGCCAGTAACAGTCGCCCCTTGTAGCCTGTTCCGGCACAGGATTCACAACCGAGGGGGACGCGAACTCGCGGAACGGCAAACCCAAACTTGAAGGCTTCGTCTTCGCTCCAGACCGCACAATCGCAGAGCCGACGGAACAGCCGCTGGCAAATGATAGCTCGCAGCCCGGTTCGGATCAGGTAGGGTTCGATTCCCATGTCCCCCAGACGGCTAATCGCCTCGGCTGCGCTGCCAGCGTGAAACGTCGACATTACCAGATGGCCTGTCAGGCAGGCCTGAAAAACCGTTTCCGCCGTTTCGCGATCCCGGATTTCTCCCACAAGAATCACATCGGGGTCCTGCCGCATCAGCGAACGCAGGCCGGTGGCGTAATCAAAACCGGCGGTTCGATTGACGGGGGATTGCGAGACACCAGGGAGCACGCTTTCGATGGGATCTTCGAGTGTGACCAGGCTTTTTCCGCAGCCGGCATCCCGCTGAAGTTCGCGCAGGCAGGCGTAAGCGGTCGTGGTCTTACCGCTCCCTGCCGGACCGGTGATGAGAATCGCACCTCCGGTTTCGTGCAGCAGCGCCAGCAGATTTGGCAACAGATCTTCGGGAAGTCCCAGATCGGCGGGCCAGCAGAATTGATCGGAGGTGGCAAACAGTCGGACCACTCCCTTTTCGCCGTACAGAGTCGGGAAGGTGCTGAGTCGCATTTCGACATTGCCCGAGGATTCTCGCAACCGTCCTTCTTGTGGGACATCCGTTCGATAGGTGAGGAGTTCCGCCAGGACTTTCAGTCGGGCAATGATGTTCGGGGCCAGTGATCTGGGAAAGCGGGTGACCGATTGCAGGACTCCGTCGATTCGCCATAAGACCTGCATCTCGGTGACACCGACTGCAAAGTGAATATCGCTGGCACCGGCATCGCAGGCCGACTTCAGCACATGAGCGACGAGATCGGTCACATATTTGGGATCCGTGACTTCCCGCTGTGGTGCCGTGCTGGTAAACTTTTCTGCCAGTTTCGAGTTGAGCCGATCAGGATTGATCATTGCAGACAGAGTCCGACTGGGTTCAGTCATGAATCGAAATTCCTCCCCCTTTGATCGCTGGGGGCACGTGGGCATCGGGATGATCGTGTCGCGGCAGAAAACATTTGTCGCATGTTACGATACCACGGAATTCCGGAAAATCGATGCTGACGAAATCGATGCTGACGAGATGCTGACGAGATGCTGACGATAGGGGGCGTCATGGAGACATGCAGAGGGGGCCTGACCCGTGAGAAACCGGACCCCAATAAAGCACAACAGGCCGGAACAATGTTCCGGCCTGTTGGGATTGTTGTAGCATCGACTTCAAGAAGCTTACTTCTTGGCGGCAGCTTTGGCGGCTGGTTTGGCAGCAGCTTTCGCGGCTGGCTTGGCAGCGGGTTTCGCCTTTGGCGACTTGGTCGCTGGCTTGGCCTTGGCTGACTTCACTGCTGGCTTGGCGGCGGCTGGCTTAGCGGCCTTGGCAGTGGTCTTGACGGGGGCAACTTCCTTGGCTGGTGCAGCTTTCTTCGTGGCCATAATCCGTGGCTCCTTTAGAGAAGAACTTGGGGTACCTGTTCGGAAAACTTGCTGTCTCTCTTTGGCACCCAAATGAGAAAGACAACTCGAAACCGCGACACTCTACGAGAGAGTGATATTTCGTCCTTGAAACTTACCGCTGACCGGTATAGACCGATCCTAAATCTCTTCGTCAATTGCGTCAAGCGGAATCTCTTGAGGCAAAACACTTTGTCAAAAATGATCTTTCCACAACTGATCGAGGCTTCTCACTGGCTCGATGACGTAACTGATCCAAATCGAATCGATTCTATCTCAAAGATTTGGCACCCACTTCATCGGCAGGATCGGCTTGAACGATTTGGTAAAATTCTCGGATTTTGACGAATAAAGTGTTTTTTCTGCGAAAAATCAGCGGAAGTGGCCCCCGGCAGGCTGTTTTCCTGTGGGAAATCGGGATTCCAGAGGTCTGATAGTGATCGTGTGGTGATCGAGCTGTTTTTATCGCAAGGCACTTTTGAAAAGGGGGGACTGGATGCGGCGATCTGGACGGATCGGTCACAGTTCCGGATTGCCCTGTTCCTCTCGATCTTGCCTGGAAAAATGGTTGTGGACGCGGATTACCCGGTTTGCACCGGGGGATCACGGCGTGGCGAGACCCGGAGACGGAAATTGCCGATATGGTCTGGAGGACCGTTGTTGATGAGCCCTTGACGGCCCGTTGCACTGCCAGAACAATCCGTCTGAGTCGAGTGACTCGTTCGATTTTTATCAGTCTGCGGAAATTGTGTAGTATGAGCCCCATTACCTTGTCACCTGCCCTGCAAAACTTGAAGCCCTCGGCCACACTGGCAGCCGCTGCCAAGGCGAAAGAGCTGAAAGCCAAAGGGGTTAATGTCCTGGATTTCACGTTGGGTGAGCCTGACTTTATCACCCCTGCCAATATTCGAGACGCGGCCGTTGCCGCGATGAATGCCGGGCATACCCATTACACCCCTTCGGGTGGGATCCTCGAGTTGAAGCAAGCGGTCTGTGCCGCATATCAACGCGATTACGGGCTGCAGTTCAAGCCAAACCAAGTCTTGATTTCCAACGGGGCCAAACATTCGATTCATAATGTTCTGGCGTCACTCTGCGGTCCCGGCGACGAAGTGATCATCCCGGCTCCGTACTGGGTCAGTTACAGTGCGCTGGTCGAGTTGGCGGGGGCCATTCCGGTTTTGGTCAACACGACGGAAGCGAGCGGATTCTGCATGTCGGCAGCACAATTGCAGAATGCCATCACTCCGAAAACGCGGATGTTGATGCTGAACAATCCCTCAAATCCAACCGGTTCGACGTATCCTGTCGCCCAGTTGGAGGCGTTGGCTCGGGTGGCCGTCGAACGAAATCTGTTGGTGCTGTCGGACGAAATCTATGAGAAGCTGATTTATCAAGGCTCGGAATTCCGCTGTTTTGCCAGTTTCGGACCGGATGTCGCCGCCCGAACCATCATCGTCAGTGGCGTCAGCAAAGCCTACGCGATGACCGGGTGGCGGATCGGCTGGACGATCGGTCCGGTGGAAGCGATCAAGGCGATGGATAACTTGCAGAGTCAAGAGACCTCGAATCCCTGCAGTATCAGCCAGTACGCCGCCGTCGAGGCACTCAACGGCCCGCAAGAGAGTGTTGAGGCGATGCGCGTCGAATTCGAAAAGCGTCGGAACTATGTGATGGAGCGGATGCGGCCATGGCGGTCCCGGTACGGGATTACCTTCGCGGAACCGGGGGGAGCATTTTACGCCTTCTTCAATGTTAGTTCTTGCTTCAACCGTCCGCTGCTGGGGGGGATCCAAGCCAGTGATGCTTCCGAGTTTTGTAACGCACTGCTCGAACACGGGCATGTGGCACTGGTGACCGGGGATGCCTTCGGTGCACCGGGCTATGTTCGCCTTTCGTTCGCCACGAGCCTCGAGCTACTCAAAGCGGGTTTGGATGCGATCGAACGGTTCCTGGGGGACTGATCTCAATTTCCTCGGAAACTCGATCTCACAAAACGCGTGATTTTTCCTGAATTGGAGCCTACCGCGATGAATTCACCGAGCATAACCGCTGCGGGAAGTCGACTGGCGATGTTTTTGCTGGGGGCGACACTGGCCTTAGGGTTCACATTATCCGCCTACATCCTGTCTCATGCCGTCGTGCGGATGCGGCATGAGAACACGATCAAGGTGAAGGGGATCGCCGAAACGACAATCGAATCCGATTCGGCCCGCTGGAAGGCGACGTATACCGTGCGCAATCCGCTGCTTGCGCAGGGGTACGCCGAACTGGAAGCGAACCAGAAAATCGTCCAGGATTTTTTGAAAGAGGCCCAGGTGCCGAACGAAGAATGTACTTATTCCTCGGTCACGATGCGAATTGAAAACAAACGCGATCCGCACGGAATGGTCACGAACGAAATCGATTCGTATATTTTGACTCAGACAGTTGAAATTGAGTCAAAAGAAGTCCAGCGAGTTGACCAAATCTCGAAAACGATTACCCGTCTGATCAAGCAAGGAATTGAAATCGAATCGTTTCCACCTCAGTACATCAGCCTGTCGGTCGAAAAAATCAAACTCGATCTGCTGGCCAAGGCGACTCAGAATGCTTACGAACGAGCCACCACTTTAGCCCAAAACAGCAAAGGAAAAGTGGGAGCCTTGAGCTCGGCGTCGCAAGGGGTCTTCCAGATCACTCCGGTCGATTCGACCCAGGTCACCGATTACGGTTCTTATGACACGACCACGATCAAAAAGAATGTCAAAGGGGTCGTGACACTGGAATTTCAGATTGAGAAATAGAGCACGCAGGCCAGACGACGATCTCTCCCTTGGTACCAATGAGGGTGCGAGCGGGTTTTGGTCATGGGTTCGGCTTGAGATCCAACAGTCGTTCCACATCGCTTCGAGCGGCTGACGACAACCCGGGCCAGGCTTGCATCAATTTTATCAGCTGCGGATCGGTAACCAGCGGCGTTGGGGACGAGAGTTTTTCTAGCTCAATATGAATCGCCTTCAGTTCGTTTTGAATCTGATCGAGATCAACCTCCTGGCGTTCTTCGACCGGATTCAGAATCCAGGAAGTGACTGAACCGCTGAGGGTTCCGAAGAGGCCCACGCCACCAATCATCAAAAAGCTGGCGATAATCCGGCCGATCGTGGTCACGGGAAATTTGTCTCCGTAGCCGACGGTGGTCATCGTGGTCAAAGCCCACCACAGGGCGTCGGAGGGGGTTTTGATATTGGATTCCTCAAACGGTTGTTCGACCTGCAAGATCGCCACGCTGGACAGGACCAACAGCAAGAGGGAAACAAACACCACAGCGAGAATCGCACCATCGGCTCGATGATTTCGCAGGTACTTGGCCAGGATTCTTGCCACGCGAATGCCGCGCAGGATGCGTAAGATCCGAATCACGCGCACGATTCGACCTGCTCGAAAAATATCGATCGCGGGAATGCTCGAAATCAGATCGATCCAGCCCCAAGTAACGAAAAATTTCCCTTTTTGAGGTGCTTGAAACAACCGGATCAGAAAGTCGATTAAAAAAATTCCACAAACCAGGTTGTCAAAGGCATCCAGAATGGCGAGATCGTCTGGACGCAGCTTGAGAAAGGTCTGCAACGCCAAGGCCAACAGCGAGTATCCGCACATCAGCAACATGAACAATTCATAAGGCTGAAGCTCGGAATCGTTTACTGTCTGCAGTTGCTGGGAATTGGGATCCATCTCTACGTTCCTGAAACGTCGTTTGAAGCCTGTCGCCCTGATCTGACGGGAAAACTATCGTCGGGCAGCGGGGTTCTACTAACGAACCTCCCTTCCCGGCAAGACGAACCTTTCCCGCAAGGCCACCCCCCAACAGGTCTGTGCAGAATGGCTGGTACGACCTGCTTGCCAGAAAAATGAGGCGACGCAATACCGCAACGGCGACCCGGATCGAGCCTCCCGAACCGGGTCTCGGTTGCAGACTGGTGCGTAACCATTCATGCTGTGGCTTCGAAGACAGAGGTGAACCGACCAGAAATGTGAATTTTAAGGAATCTGAGTGTGAGTGACTTACTTGCTGGCAAAGTCGCATTGGTAACCGGGGCGGGACGCGGTTTGGGGCGGGCGTTTGCCGAAAAACTCGCCGCGATGGGATGTGCGGTCGGGATTCATGGGATGCGAGAAAATGGTCCTGCCGAGTTTGGTGAAGGGACGACACTCACCGATACCGCGCGCGAAATCGGCGAAACCTACGGGGTAAAGACCATCCGCGTGTTGGGAGACCTGACGAAGAATGAGGAAGTCGAACGAGTCGTTCGTGAAGTGACACAAGGCTTGGGCCCGATCTCGATTCTGGTTCATAACGCAGGGGGCGATATTGCCGCCGCCGGTGGAAAGCCGAATCCGAATGACGCCGTCAACATCAAGGAAATCGATGTCCGGGCCGTCCTCGACCGAAATCTCATCAGCACCATCTTTACCTGCCAGCATGTCGCTCGCGGGATGATAGAGCAGCGGTGGGGACGGATCGTGACGATCAGCTCGATCTCGGCCTTCAAGGGAACGGAAACCAGCTGCATCTATTCGACCGCCAAGGCCGCGGTGGTCGAGTATACCCGTTGTCTGGCGGCTGGACTGCGTCAGTATAATATCACCGCGAATTCGCTCGCTCCCGGCGATACGCGAACGGGACGATTCCTGGGGACACGAACGGTTGCCGAAGAACGGTTGGTGACCGATGGAACCCTGGATCGGATCGGCTTGGTGGACGAAGTGGCTCGTGTCGTCGAACTCTTCGTCGGACCGATGGGGGATTTTATCACCGGTCAGGCATTACGCGTCGACGGCGGAAGTCAGTGCTGGCCATCCTGATCGCAGACCACAGCTCCCACAAAAAACAGGGCGGGCGCTCTGTTTTTGGTCAGATCGTTTTTTCCTGGAATCTCGTTTTTTCTTCGATGAAGTGTGAATGACATGTTGAATCTTTCTCAGCGAATCAGTTTTTCTGGGCTTATTCTGAGTGGCTTCTGGGTCGTCAGCGGGTGTGCCCCATCCGCTACCAAGGACGAGGCTCCTATCCCGATTGCGAAAGCCGAGCCACTCGGAGCAACCGACTCCAAAGAATCTTCGAAGACGATTCAGCAGCCGACAGAAAAACTGATTGGTGGCATGAAGTTCGAGATCCCCGCCGGTTGGGAAGAAAAAACCTTGTCCAGTAGCATGATTTTGGGTGAGTTCACCCTCCCCGGCGAAGCCGGGCCAGGACGCCTGACACTCTCGACGGCGGGAGGTGGAACATCGGCCAATATGGATCGTTGGCGAGGCCAGTTTCAGGCTGGTCCCAACGATCCCGCACCGCAGGAAACCCAGATCACGGCGTCAGGAAAAGCCGTGACGCTGCTCGAAGTACATGGAACCTTTTCAGATTCGTTCGGTGGTGGTGGACCAAAGCAAAACTGGCAACTGCTGGGAGTCGCCATTCCGATTGATCCCGAACACAATTACTTCGTGAAATTGACCGGCCCCAAAGAGACTGTCACCTCACGCCGGGATGAGTTCCTCAAATTCGTCGAATCGGCGCGATTCGAAAAATAGACCAACCGACGGACATCATCGCGACAGGTCGGAATCGCCAACCCGGATATCCAGCGATGCTCAACGCAAGGGCGAATCAGCCATTCGGAATTGCCAACCCGCACCCGACTTTCCAGTCGGAATTGCCACCCGCATCCGAAGCTGTGCCCCAACGCGCGAGCGACTCACCCTCTGGAATTGTCAACCCGCACCCGCTGCTGTGCCCCAACGCGCGAGCGACTTTCTATTCTCAACCCATCGTCATCGCGCATTAAAAAGAATCGGAGGGGACGAATTGGGGTAGGGAGTATTGGGTTTCGATGACGGCTTGGGTGAAGAGTTCTTTGAGGAGTTTCTTGGGGCGGTTTTTGTTTTGTTCTTCGGTGAGGAGGTTACGGATTTCGTCCTGGACTTCTTCGAAGGGTTGGCGACCCGCTTCTTTACGATCGAGGATACGAACGACGGACAAGGCTTCGCGTCCTTCGTGGATTTCGCTTAGCTGTTTGGTGGGGATGGTGAAGAGTTTTCGTTCGAGTTTTTCGTCGGCTAAGTTGCCGGCTTCCATCCAGTCCCAGGCTCCCCCCTCTTTGGCGGTCAGGCCGTCTGAGTATTTCCGGGCGACTGTGTCAAACGGGGTCCCTTGGTTCAGTTCCTCGATGGCTTGTTCAAGTTTGTTTCGTGCGGCGGATTTGTTCACTGCGGGGGTGATGGCGACCTGGATTTGTTGCCACTTGACCTTCGGGGTGACGGCAAACTTGTCGGGATGGTCGTGGTAATAGGCGAGCAGATCGGGGCGTTCGATCGGGTCTGGTTTTTCGGATTTGGCGACAAGGAATTCGATCGAGAGACGTTCCAGGGCGAAGTTATCCTTGACGTTTTGTAACGTCGTTCCCTTTTTGTTCAGCTCTAATTCAAGTTCGGTTTTGTTGGTGACGTTGAGGTCATTTTTCAGTCGTTCGGTTTCTTTCTCGAACAGCTGATCGATATGACCGTTCATCATTTTCATTTGGTCCGGTTTCAGACTCCCCTTCATCCGTTCGACAAGCAATTTCTTTTGGATGTGGGTGGCGATGTCCCGTTGAATCAACATCTGGCGGAACTTAACGAAGTTGTCGGGGGTCGGAATCGGTTGGCCGGGGGGAAGTTTCTTGGGGTCGCTCGCCATCAACTGCATCTGATCACGAACGCTGATCAGGTAGCTGGCATACCGGTCCAGGACATCACCATTCAGAATCGGTGCCCCGTTGACGGTGGCGGCGACTTGTGAGTTGAAAATGGTGGTGTCATCGATCCAGTTTTTCCAGGGATTTTTCTCGAGCGAGGCTTGGACGAGCGTGATATCCGATCCGTCGTTTTCCTTGAGCGTTGAATCGGTATCGCTGTTGTCGGCGTATTGAGTTTCGGATTTTCCCGAGGCGACTCGTTCGACGCGACGAGGTGCCTGCACCATGACGGGATTATCGTGCTTTTTCTGCTGCAGGCCGTTGCAGCCAGTCAGTTGCGCACAGGCGAGGATGATGAGGCAGAGCAGTCCCGAGCGCATGATGCGGGCAAAGTCCTGGAGGTTCCCCTTCGCCGGCAGCCTGTGGAAACAGCGGTGGCGATTCCATTGAGTCCTGGTCGACTCTGGGACAATTCGCGGTTTCAAGGTGGCTATCCCCCTATGATTGGGCGGGTTTTTCGACCGGCGCGAGACGGGAGCGGAATTGGATATGATGAGCGGAAACGGTGGGGTTTGTAGTCGGAGAGCGGTTTTTGTAGCAAGATCGATTCGCTGACAATCTGGACCCGCGTCTGAAGCTCGTCTTGTTCGGTCGAAGTCAGACCGCTAATCTCTGCAAAAAGGCCGCAAGGTGACCGCTGATTTGTGCCGTCACGTGGTCAGCCAATTCCTTGGAAAGAGAGGTATTC
>Ga0114978_10004621_pt1 | contig 11103 bp, 13 predicted proteins | sample S_140212_EF_Meta_FD_87027 | JGI IMG/M metagenome (GOLD analysis project Ga0114978, IMG submission 87027) | Freshwater microbial communities from Lake Simoncouche, Canada to study carbon cycling - S_140212_EF_MetaG | ecosystem: Environmental > Aquatic > Freshwater > Lake | place: Lake...
CACGTAATATCTTACTAAAACATCTAATTTAGAATAGATAATTCATAGGGAGTTAGATGCTACTTCCCAACTAAGAAAATGTTAAAAGGGTTGAAAAACAGTGTATTAAAACACTTATACTATTTATACATTTTTACGCATCTGATATTGATACCGATATTATAATGAAGGAAGCAAAATTACAAGCAAAAATACAAGAATATAATGATTTGTTTGAAGAAGAATTAAAAAATCTTGAAAATATTATTAAAGAATTAAAAAGGAGTGAAGCTACTAATTCAGAATTTTTATCTGAGCAACTAAATTATAAGGATAAATATTATGAAACTTTAGATTTATTATCTTATAAAGAAGATGAAAATGAGCAATTAATCAAAAAAATTAAGCAGCTGGAAAATCTTAATATTTAATTAAAATCATTAAATCATTAAATCATTAAAACATTAAAATTTAATATCTATAAAAATTTAAAATAATCTAAAAATAAAAATAATCTGAACAATATTTTACTAAGCTACTAGAGTTCTAATATCTATCTCAATAATTTTCTCTTCAAATGGAGTAATTAATAAAAAATATATAATATTACTATCATTTTGTTGTTTTCGTTCATTAATCTTTTCAACCATATCAATAGGTAAAATTTCTAATAAAATATATGTAACATCAACATTTTTTTTTTCAGCAACTTCAGAAAAATTAATTGCTAATATACCAGCACCATCTTTTTCTAAATGTTGTCTATATATTCTAACTAAATCAATTCTATTAGTCTCAATAAATCTAACACTCATATTTCTATAGAGCATTGCTTGATTTTTCATATTTTCAATTTCAATAGCATTAGCATCATTAGATGTAGTATCCATTACTGTAGTTTCACTATTATTAGTATCCATTTATAATAATATATAATATTTAATAAAATATATTTTATTATTTTATATATATTATTATTTAATGATAGTTATCTTTTATATTTGTTTTTTATTATTTTTTTGTTTATTATTAAAATTAGAATTATTATTTGCATTTAATATATTTTTATTAATTTTTTTACCAATTGTAATGAAACCGTCATTATCATCAGTTTCAGATTTTGGTTTAGGTTCAGGTTCAAGTTTAGTAGGTATTTTAAGTTCTATTCCAATATCTGATTTATTATTATTATTATTTCCTCTATTTTTATAATTTTTATTCCTATTATCATTCTGTTGTCTATTATCATTTTGATGTGGTTGTCTATTATCATTCTGATGTGGTTGTCTATTATCAGTATATTGCTTATTATTTCTATTTCTTCTAGAAAATTTTAATATATTAGACTCTTTTTTTAAATTATCATTAACAGTATTGGTAACAGTATTGGTAACAGTATTAATATCACTATAACTATAATCATTATTATCTTCTAGATTATATTGATTTATCGTAGGTTTTGTTATAGATTGTTGTACTATAGGAACTACAGGTTGAACAATAGGTTGAACAATAGGTTGAATAGGATGAATAATAGGTTGAACAATTGGTTGAATAATTGGTTGAACAACAGGTTGAACATGCTTAAATATAGGTTCATATACAGGAGCACGATAAGGTACACTTATTGATACAACTGGTTTATATACATTTAATAATTCGCTTTTATTAGTTTCAACATACGATTGTTTGTAAACACTACTAGAATTACTGATACTGATACTGCTACTGCTACTATTAGGTTTGCTACTATTCTTATTATTTTTATCAAATGTTTTAATAATATCTTGTATATCAAGAATCTTAAATTTTAATTTGTTTGGAATAAATTTAGCATTATATATAAGATTTAATATATCATCTAACAAATATTTATCATTCAATTTAATAATTTCTAATAAATTCTCACCCATAGTTTCTATAATACCAAATATAAAATATACACGACAATACAAATCATCCATATCAGATGGTAATATTTGTAAATAATTATTAATATTATCTAGACAAGATATAAATGAATCATAACAAACAGATTCTGATAAATTATATTGTTTAGAACTAGTATTCGTATTTGTACTATCATTGATAGCCATTTGTTTATTAATTAAATATATATGCGAATATATTATACCAATATTCATATATTGTAAAGGGTCTTTAATATATGAAAAATATGTAACATGATCAATATTCTTTAAACTACTATTATACTGTAATACAGCAAAACACTCACTAATAAATTCATTTATATATTGAGAGATATTTTCACCAATTACACCATTAAAAGCAATTAAGAAATTTAAATAATCTTTTGCGAATTTCTCATCATTTAAACACTTTTTAATTATAGTGTCAAACAAGAATTTACTATACTCAGGCAATTTTCTAAAATTATCCTGTATTAATGTTTTATTAATATCTTCAGCTATAATTAAATAATTGCTAGATGTAATCTTATGCATACTACGATTAATAATATTAATATTATCATCACTATTTATAAACTTTGATAATAATTTAGGATTTTTTTTATCACGCCAATTAATTATAGAATTACGCGTAGAAGCATTTATTTCAATATCAATTGAATTTACAATATCAACTAAATATGTTGATAAAATATTAATAAATGGATAATTCTCTTTATTAATGATATTACCACAAATATCAAATAAATTCTTACGATTATTATAAAAAATATCTATAGGAGAATCCATTATAAATTATATAAGTTTATATTATAAGTAAGTATTATAAGTATTTTTGTTTTAAAATTATTATTACAGTAAAATTTTAAGATTATAATATAAATACTTATAAAATATATAATAAATTATAATTTATTATAATTAATTATATAATAAATTATAATTAATCAATTATTTAATTAATTATTTAATTATTCAAAAAATAATACTGTAATAACTTATATACATATAATAAATTTTGTTTTAAATTAATAAATTATCTTAACTAATTATAATATAACTATATATCAAATATAAAATATAATGGCATCAATTTTAGATAATGTATATAGTACAGAATCATCTCTAGCACAAGAATATTATAATGGTGCTTGTAATTCAACACAATCAAATATTATACCAAGAACAGGCTTTAATCAGAAAATTCTTAACAACAACAATACCGGTTTTCCTCAAGATACTATAAGAAGAGAAAGTAATGAAACAGATTTCTTCATATCTCCATTAAGTGGTAAATCTGTTAAGAAAGAAGCCTTTCACGATAATATGGTTCCTTTTATTAAAAATAAAAATCAACAAAACGCTGCTAGTAATGTATATAGTAATACACTTGGTCGCTTTACTGGTTCAGATGAAACATACCGCCCCAAAAAGCAAGAAGTTAAGAGTTTTTTTGATTTAACACCTAATAATTCATATGTCTATGGAAGCCCTTCGTTTACTGAAACTATTGGTACTGATAGATATGTTCCCAGCCAAAAAAGGCAAGGTGAAAAACCATTTCAAGATATAAGAGTTGGTCCTGGGCTTGCTGCTGGTTATACAGCTGAACCAGTTGGCGGTTTAAATCAATCTAATGCTCGTGATTATATTATGCCTAAAAGTATTGATCAAACGCGTGTATTGACTAATCCTAAATTAACATATGAAGGGCGTATTGTTGCTGGTCTCAAAAGCGGACAACGTGGTTTACAAGCAAAAATAGTTAAACAGAGACCTGAGCGTTATTATAATTCTACTCCAGAGCGTGGTACTTTAAGTTCAGCTGTTAAGGCATCTCAACTACGTGAAAAATATTATATGAAACCAACACAAAAGCAACACCAAAAGCAATATTTTGGTGGCTTAGGAAATACTCAAATTTCTAAACCACGAAAAGAAGGAGCATATAAAAAATCAACAAAAAACAATTATATGAATCCAACTCCTCGTAATGCTTATAGAGAAGATGCCTGGACTATCGATGAAGAAGCAATTGATTGTAATGTAGGCGATTATGGTAAAAATAGTATTGAAAATAAGGCAAATGAACGTGATACAACACAAAATAGATTTCATTTAAATAACTTAACAATGAGTGTAAAAAAAATAATTACACCAATAGTAGATTTTTTTAGGAGAACACGAAAAGAAAATTTTATCGGTAATATCAGACCTGAAGGAAACATGAATGCTGCTATGCCATCGAAACAAACTGTTTATGACCCAAATGATATTGCTAGAACAACTATGAAAGAACAAAATATTGATAATGACTATATTGGTCAATTAAAAGGTCCTAATCAAGGAACAGTATATGACCCTGATGATATTGCGAGAACCACCATAAAAGAGCAGAACATTTACAATAATGCCCCATATATTAATATGAATCCTCAGCAACCTAGGTCAATACGTATATACGACCCTGAGGATATTGCAAAAACAACACTAAAAGAAGTTACAATTGATAATGATTATTTAGGACAAGTAGGGAATCAACAAACACTCAAGGCTGGAGGATACACTAGTACAAATGTTGATATGAAAAACACTAATCGTCAATTTCTTACAGATTGGTATTACCAAGGTATTGCTGATGGTGAAACTGGAACTGGTCCAGGAAGAGGTTATCTGGCAGCTAGTTATGAAGCTAAGAACACCAACCGCCAATTTCTTAATGACTGGGAATGGGAAGGTCCTGCTAAATCAATTGTTAATAACCCACAAAGCTACGACGATATGTATAATGCTAGAATGAACCCTAATAGAGAGGAAATTGCCCTAGGACGCGCACCAACCCAAGAAAGTGTTAAGTTAGCTGCTGGTATGGATAAAGTTAATATTGAAAATAAACGCATTGAAGGAGACCAAATCAATATTAGAGAACCAGCTGAAACATTTATTTATAATTCTCCACCACAAAAAAATAGTTGCGGTTTAACTAGAGTTAAGAGCAAATTACCAGAAGACACACTTAGAGCTCGTATAAATCCAGAGATACTTAATGCTTTTAATGAAAACCCATATACTCAATCTCTATCTAGCAGTGTTTATTAATTATTATTCAGTAGTGCTTGGTAGATATGATTAAAAAAAATTATAAATACGTATTTTTTTATATTTTTAATAAAATATCCAAGTATATTGTTTAATCAAGAATTTTAAATATCAAAACCAAACAAAAACCAAGAGAACAATATTACACAGACCGAAAAGAAAAATGATATAAAATTATTTTAATTATAAACATATTAACTATCTAGAAGACTATTAATTTTTATAAATTTTATAAATTTTATAATTTTTATAAATTTTATAATTTTTATAAATTATTAAATATTTTCTAATTAATTTATATTTTCTAATTAATTTATATTTTCTAATTAATTTATATTTTCTAATTAATTTATATTTTATAATTAATTTATATTTTCTAATTAATTTATATTTTATATCTTTTATTATATTAAGATTAATAATCAAAAAATATTAAAATTATATATACTTACTAGCTACTAGATTAATTTTATAATTAAAAATGCCAACTAAAAATAAATATTTAAAGAAGATGTCTAAAATGATGTCTAAGAAGATGTCTAAGAAGATGTCTAAGAAGATGTCTATGAAGATGTCATCATCTGGAGAATCAGCTTCTGCTTATTGCGTTCATGAACGCAAACCATGTACTATGGTTAATGGTAAGAAAAAGATTATTACTATGAAAAATGGTAATAAGCGTGCTATGATGGAAGGAATGTGTAAATCCTGTGGAAAAAAAGTTACAAAGTTTGTAAAAATGTAAATTCTTACTAAATAAAAGAATTATCTATCTAGCTATCTAATTATTTTATATTTATTTTTATTCATTTTTATTTATTTTTAACTTAATTAAAATATTACTAATTATTAAATTAAAATATTGTAACTATGAAAACTACAACTACATCTAGAACTAAAAATAGTTCTAGAAATAAAAAAAATAAAACATATAGAACAAGAAAACTAAGTAGAAAGTCAAACAAATCTAATATAAATGATACAAATAATAATACTATAAATGATACTATAAATGATACTATAAATGATACTATAAACAATCTATTACATTATAAAAGTATATTTCAGAATAACCATAGAATAGCAAAGTCAATTATATTTTTAAAGAAAAGTGAGTTTGATATTTTCTATAGTTGTCAATTCAAATATCCTATTTTAGTAAAAGAAACAATAACATCAGAAACTGGACATACAGCAGAAAATGAAACTAGAATAGAAAGGCGTAATCAAGAAGATCCTTTCAGAGAAGACTTAGAAATACCAAGTGAATACAGGCATTCATTAAATGATTATAAAGAATTTATGAAATATGGATGTAGTATGGGACATAATGCTCCAGCAGGACAACATAAAACAAATATGCAAATATTCTCAGAAACTTTTCTACTTAGTAACATAACACCTCAAGAAATGGTATTGAATAGCGGATTATGGGCTTTAATGGAAAATTGGTGTAAAGAATTATCAAGAAATAATAAACTATATAATATTACAGTCTTTACTGGAAGCATTCCATCTAATAAGAATATTACTAGTAATACTACTAATACTAATACTACTAATTTTCCAAAGACTATAACTATGAATATTCCTCAAAAAATGTTTAAGATTATATGCTTTCAACACCAAGATAAACCTGGAATTACTTTTTTAGAAATATTTATGGTAAATAATTCACCATATTATATAAATCCAAAAACTATTAAATATGATTTAGAACCATATCTAGTTTCTATTAAATCTTGGCAATGGTTCCAGAACTTTAGTGGTATTAATATAAAAAATTTATTAGAATTCTATAGGTTTAACACAAATACTATTAGACAATTTAGAAATTTAATTTCTATGAAAATACATCTTTATAGTTTATTACAATTATTAATAAAAAAAAGTAATTGGTTTGGTTATTTAATTTATTCACAAAGTATAGAAGAAATAGATAAAATATGGGAAAAGTGTAAATTACAAGAATTTGAAAGCTTAGAATATCATAAAGAATTTTATGATTTAGTAAGAAATAGATTGTTAGAAGATATTAAGTCAAAGCAAGAACCATTAGTATTATTTACAACACAAAAACTATTATTTAAGAATAATTATCATTCAAAGTATTCAAAGCATTCAAAGTATTCAAAACATTAATCAAAATATATAAAACATATAAAATGTTTATAAAAAAAATAGTTCACTCTAAGATAATCTTTATAAAAAAAATATGTTTTAATATATAATATATAATAAATAATATATAATAAATAATAATAACTATTAATAGTATATAGTATAATACATAAATACAAATACAAATACAAATACAAATACAAATACAAATACAAATACAAATACAAATACAAATACAAATACAATTAATAAAATGAAATTTATAAATTTTTGTTTAAGTATACCAAATCTAGATACTATTATTTTTTATATAGTATTTGTGATCACAATTCCAGCAATATTATTTTCATCAGGAGATTTTGAAAGTTTAAAGTTTTATTTACCAGCATTAGTTATGGCTGCCGTAACATTAACTGAATCTGGTAAACCTGATTTATTTACAAATTTATATCCTACTGATTGCTCAGCTACAACATTTGGAGGTTTTATGTCAACTAATATCATTAATGGCTTAGCAATTGTTGGTATATTATTACAATCATTAATAGTTTCAGCTGCTACAAGCAGTATTACATTAGGATTAGTATCTGGATTAATCATATTTGCTATTACATTCCCAATGGCTCAACAAATTTTACCATTCTTTATTAGAGAAGTAGATGATTTACGTAACACTGTTTTTGGAGGTAGAGTATATTTTCCAGGTAATTGGCATAAATATTTTGCTGGTTTAATATTTTCTATATTCTTACTAGGTGTTCAATATGTAATGTTAATCGGTTTCACTAAATACATTTTATCATCTGGATTAAAACTTATTTAGTAATACCATATCTAATATATCATATCTACTCGTTATCTTTTTTATTTTTTATTATTTAATATAATTATATACATAATTATAAAATATTGTAATCTATCAGAAATTTATATCTATCAGAAATTTATCATAATACATATTCTAGAATGACTATACTATCACAAATACCAAGTGAATCTCAAAATTCTATATCATTAAAACCTGATTGGATAGGTAAAATAGATTGGTCACAAGGATGCGGATATCACAATATTAATAAAGAAAAATCAAAATCAAGAGAAACACAAACAGACGAAGTAACACAAACAGCAACACCAAGTGAAGAACCAATAGAACCATTAGAATCAAAGATTGTAGATACTTGGGGATTATTTATTAAATCTCCCTATTATGATCCAAGATTAGAATTTATTAAATCTATATTCGAAGAGAATGAAAAGAAGATTAGTATATATAATTATAATAGTAATCATACCAGTCATAATAGTAATTTCAATAATGATGATAGTTCAAGCGATAATATTAGAAAAAAGAAGAAAATGCCTTGGTACATAACCCAAAATGATAATGATTTAAAGAAATTAGAAGAAATGCAAGATGTTTATCAATCTCAATTAGTAGTTCTAGATATTAATTCATTAAATTCATATAAAAATACATATAAAACAAAGATTGATATTGAAATAGAAAAACTTGAAGATATTATATATTCAGATTTTGATGAATAAAAATATTATATATATTATTTATAGTAAATAAAGTAAATAAAACTACAAAAAACTACAAAATTAATATAAATTAATAAAATAAAAAAACATATAAATATAAATATAAATAACAATAAAAATAACAATAATAATAATAATAATAATAATAATAACAATAATAATAAATAAAAAATGTTTGGAAAATTTATTAATCCTTATGTATTCATTATAGCATTTGCTGTAAGTATATTTGTTGTATATATGAGTCATCCAGAACCAACAGTTATCTATAAATATCCTAATCCAGAAAACGCAGGCAAGTTTACCTATAAAAATGATGATGATACATGCTATAAATATGAAGCAAATGAAGTTAAATGTCCAAGTGATCCTAGCTTAATACTCGAACATCCAATTATTATAAAATAAAAAAATTCATTTAAGGAATATAGTCATTGTCAAAGAAACATAATAAATTCTCAAATAATTGTAATGTAAGTAAATCATGAGAATTCATATGTTGGTTACATATTAATGCCGCTTGTTGTAATGTGTGCGGCATACAATAATTGTAATCATCAATAGTGACATCTAAAGTCATATGTCCATCTTCATTGCGGTTTGTATCAGATACATTGAACCTCCCATAGTATTCTTTTCCATCAAGACTAAATATAACCATTAATTCCCCTTCCATAGTTATAGTGTGCTCACTATTTGTAAAACATAATTGAATCGAATATCCATTTAAGAACATATATTCATCTAAATTTATATGAGGTATTGATTTTTTTTTACCCCATGATATGTCAAACTCCTTAGAAAATACTTTAATCGCAGAAGCATGATTCTGTGTAAGCATGTACAAGAGTAATTCATTCTCATGTGATGGTAATGACCCTAAAATAAGTTTACCTTTATGAGAATTATTACCCATTTTTACAAAGATAATAAATTTTAGTATATTTTTAGTATATTTTTAGTATATTTTTAATATTTTAATATACAAATGATAATATTTTATTAATATTCAAATTTTATTAATTTTATATTTTTTTTTCTAAAAAAGATGAATATTTATAAATAATTTTATAATAATTCTATAATAATTCTATAATAAATATATTATGTTATAGTAAAATATAGTAAAATATAAATAATAAAACCTATAAATAAAATGAAGATTCTTAATTTTATGGAAACAAGCTCAGGTAAAAATGTAACATCTATAATAATTGCTTTAGGATTAGCTTGTATGTTAAGAATTGCTTGTAAAGATGCCAATATGGTTATAATAAAAGGACCACCATTTGATTCAACACAAAATAAAATTTTTAATTTTGATAACAAATGTTATAGTTATAAAACTATTTCAACAAGTTGTAAGAATTTAGAAAACAACAAAAGCGATTAATTCGTTTTACATTCATTATATTTTTATCATATTTTTGTAAAGTTATCTTATATACATATATATATTATTATCTATAATTATCTATAATTATCTATAATTATCTATAATTATCTATAATTATTTAGTACTTGTAAATATCCAAATCCTATAAATTATCTATAAATTATCTAATACAATGTCACAATCAACACCAATTAATATGATTAGACGAGGAGACCTTTCAAATGATGATTCTAATATGAATCAAGATTTTATGTCTACTAATTCCGATTCACAATTAGTAGAAGATATTCTCAAAGAGATGGGGGATAGTCCTGGAATGGAACAGCAGTCAAATATCAACTCACAATCATTTCAATATGCTATGGATAATTCTCAAGTACCAGCATACAAACAAACTCAACAAGGTCCAGGTATGAATTCATCAAACTCATATTACGATGATAGTACATATGCTAATAAAATGATGAAACAACAAGATACAGGTATGCTTAGTCAATTTGGTATTAATCTTAGCGGTTCTTCAATTAAAGATAAATTAATGAAAAACATTAAATATCCAGGTTTAGTCTTTGTAATATCTTTAATTATATCATTACCAGAATTTAATAGATTTCTATTTAGTTTTTTTCCAAAATTACTTCTTGAATCTGGACAAGTTAGTATCGGTGGAGTATTATTAAAAGCATTTATAGGTATGCTATTCTTTACTATAGTTGCTTTATTTATATAGTTTCTTTTATCTAGATTATTTATCTAGATTATTTATATATATTTTTATTCTTTTTTATATTTTATATTTTTTTTTATAAATTAAATATAGTTAGATAATAGTAATATTACAAGATTAATATAGTTATTAATATATAATTATAAATATATAGTTATAAATATATAGTTATACATATAGTAAAAAATGAAAAATAATAAAGTAATAATAAAAAAACTATTAATAATATTAATAATTATAATTTTATTATTAGGCATTTTTTATTTATATAATTATATTACAAATAAAAATATAAAAGAAGG
>Ga0114978_10004623_pt1 | contig 11101 bp, 4 predicted proteins | sample S_140212_EF_Meta_FD_87027 | JGI IMG/M metagenome (GOLD analysis project Ga0114978, IMG submission 87027) | Freshwater microbial communities from Lake Simoncouche, Canada to study carbon cycling - S_140212_EF_MetaG | ecosystem: Environmental > Aquatic > Freshwater > Lake | place: Lake...
CATAAAACATAAAACATAAAACATAAAACATAAAATATTTTATTCGATAGTATCTATCTATGGAATAAAATGCTATTTACTATATACGAAAAATATGACACGAAGTTTGCGGACACGATAATACGTACAAACAAACGCATCTTAACGACGATGATACTTCTTGATAGTTCGCCGATGACCTTTGCGACCTTTGCGACCCCCGCGACCCCTGCGAACATGTTTCATGGTCTTTCTATACATTTTACCACCGCGACGTTTGCTACCACGACCACTACCACGACGACCACCGCCACCAGCTTGTCCTTTTACTTTGCGAGTAAGTCGTCTGCGCACATTATTACCGCGACGCCCCTTGTATTTGCGCGTACCTCTTCTTCCTCCACTAAAGTCCTCATCAGTCCCTCTGTCTAACTCAGCGAGAATATCTACTATACGGCTTCGATCGGGATCGGTATCAGCTTTGGACCGCACTGGGGTTAGAAACCCTTGTTCAATATTAGCAACACCCCTATCACTATTAAACGTAACCCAAGTATTACCATTCTTCAGTGTAGTAAGATAAACATGTTTGTTGCGAAGCCGTTCGTTAGGTCCAGAATATTCAATACTAACCTGAGCAATACCCCCCATTTCTAAGGTGGGTGTGATGACGGGGGCAGGGGGATGAGAGGCAGGAGCAGCAGCAGCAGCAGCAGCGTCTAACTTAGCGAGAATATCGTATATATTGTTTGGATCGGTATCAGCTTTGGACCGCACTGGGGTTAGAAACGATTGATCAATATCAACATTATTAGGATCCACGCTCTGCCACGTATTCCAAGAACCATTTGGCATGAGCCATTGAAGATAAACATGTTTGTTTCGAAGCGGTTCGTTAAAATATGTACTACTAACCTGAGCAATACCCCACTTTTCTAAGGTGGGTGTGATGACGGGGGCAGCATCGGACGCACCAGGAACATCGGCGGGGTTGGGTGGTGGGTTTAATAAGACGTTCCATGCTGCTGTTACTGTGACACCATCGGCTCGTGATTGTATAATGCTTTTCGCATCCTTAGGTGTCATATGGAAGGCTAGTAATGATTCTTCAATATTGAAATGTTTGCCGACGATAGGGGATACGGTCCAAGTATTATCCTCATTTTTAGAATGCAGATAAACAAGTTGACCTACCCTCGCTTGATCGGTTGTACCTGTAACCATGGCAATACACTCTGCTTCTAGTTTCCCTTCGGGTAATGGTAATTCAACATGAGGAGATAAAGATTCGGCAGGCACCTTGAGGAATCTATCGACAGATGCCCTGCGGTCTAATGCACCTAACATGTTTTGAATATTGGCTCCTGGTTTTAATCTATTAAGGGAATAAAGAAAATCTAGATCACTAGGACTAACATTTTTAATGGTAGTGTTGTTGTAATTCGTCACCATCAATGAATCGCCCCTCACAGTATGAATCGCAACATGTTTGCGATTAAAATCTTCACCATAGTCGCCACGGGCAACAAAAGCAATATCGCTTCCTTTAAAAGAATGTGGTCTAACAGCAGCAGCAGCAGCAGCAACAGGAGCGGCGGCGGCGGTAGAATTCAGCAAGGCGTTCCTTGCTTCACGTATGGCATCATCGATACTACTTCTATTGTTTAATGCATTAATTAAAATCGTTATCCCCCCCTCCATATTAATATCGTGCGGTGGGTTCACGACGAAGGTTAGCAAACGAGCTGAAATACGCCGACCTCCCATTATAGTCCAAGTCCTATCATCATCATTATATTTATCAATAATAACATGTTTGCCGGCAAGACTTTTACCATCATATTCATCGCTAACTTTAGCAATACACCCGGGTGTTATGGATGGTATGATAACAGCGGCAGGAGCACCACTATTCTCACTCCTAACAGAACCCTCTGTTGGTATAATAGGTTCAACCGCAGGTTTACCACTACCCCAATTGCCAAAATCCCAAAATGCTTTTTCTTGTTCGTGTTTAATATCTAGCTGAACCTTCAAGGCGGTTTTTAAAACATTTTCCGCCAATATTTTAGCATTAGATATATCCTGCTGTAATTTATAATACACCACTGTATGTTCACTAGTATCTGCGAAGTCAATTGATAGGGAACGAACGTTTAGTTTTAAGATCGCCAGGTTAAATGCACCAGGTGTAGTAGTGGACATGCCAAAAAACTCGTTATAACATTTTTGTACATCTGCCAGATTAGATACATAATTTTCATCAACCTGCGATTGTTGTTTTCTGCACATATCAAACGAATTACCCGATCGTGTGGTATAAGTATTTGATAAAGAATCTGTCACTTCCCATTTAGCCCCTTTCAGTTGATATACCTTACCATAATCGTCGATTATTGTACCTATAACAGCATTTGCTGCAGATAGGGTAGATAATCCCATGGCTGTAATTTTACCATTTTTTAATTCGATGGCTAATAATTTTTTATTTACTTTGTTTACTTCAACTTGTTTACGTGATAAACCTGCTCTACGTTGTACCGCCTCACCCGTTACAAGTGTATAAACCCTGAGGTAGACTACATTTTCAATATTAGTTCCTATACCATCGTGAATTAATTCAATACAAAATGTGTTAAAACTACTTTTAGGTTTATATCTAAATTTAAACAATGTTTTTTTATTTATCTTCTTATCGGTTTCACTATAACCTTTTTTGGTAACAAACATAAAACGACCACCATTCATATTAAATGCCGTACAAAGCACCTCGTCAGAGGTAGACGCATGGGCATATATATCGTTTTGGGCTATATTCAAGACATTTTCACTATTACCAAAGTTCCAGTTTACAAAAGTAAGATTTGTATTATACGGATTAAACCCCCCATCCACAGCGTCAGTATTCTTATCCTTGGTAATTGGAGATTTAAACTCCCAAGTAACATCACCACTCGCCATCCCTACCAGTTCACAAGTGCTAGTGCTAGTGCTAGTATAAGCGTATTGGCAGAATCTACCATTTATATCGTAAGAAGGGCCTGATGGATTCTGCTCAGACATTTTTAATATCCAATCTCCTCGAAAAAATCCAGTTATAACTTCGAATATACCATCATCCCTTTTTCTCAAAAGTGATCCCGTTCCAGCAGGTCCTATATATTCTCCGGTGGTATCAAAAAGGACTTTTCCACTGAAAAATAGATTGCCTCCCGATGAGAGGGTAAAAAATAATATTCTTGCTTGTCTTGGGTTTACTTTTTTCGTACCTTTATTTTTAACACATATTAACCGATTTCCTTCTTTATACGCGCCCTTAGAAGATAATCCCACTTTCCCTTTTAAATACTCCGCAACCGCCATATCAATAACTCCTTCATCGCACGTACTATCACATAATCCTATCGGTACGCTCTTTTTTGATAAAAGACTAATAACGTTAAGGGGGACGCGCCGCTGACCCAGTAGTCCCTTCGAACGAGGTTGAAGTATTTCATCTAACTCCCTATCTTTATCATTCCACGATTTACCTGTCATATCACTATCAGTTTTAAAATCATCATAAGGATAAAAATTTACTTTTCCCGTAATATCTAGTGATACAATAGCGCCATTTTTTGGTCTTTGGTATAATGAATCACTGATTTTACTATTGAAATTTATACTCGCGGTAATTACTTTATTAACACTATTAGTGGTATTAAGACTCTCGTTATACCATGGATGGTCACTCCATGGCTTAATAAAGTAATTACTGTAGCTATCGGGGGCGGTGGAGTCGGATGCTGACGGAACTACTTTCCTAGAAGAAATCACCGATTTAGTCGATCCTGAGGGCAGATCGGCAATAGGTCTCTCCCGCGTTGGCATGCCCCTTGGACTCAAGAAGAATACATTACCTTCCTCGTCTGGGCGGCTCGTCCAGCCGGGCGGCAAATCCGATTCGGTAGCGACAGCGAGAGAAGCGAGAGAAGGTGAATCCGCGCGCGAACTCGCGTCGCGCACCCCAGCTGCCGGATCGTAATGCGGAGGTGCATCCACAGAACTCGGTACAGGGGTGGCGGCAGACGCCTTCCATGATCGAACATATGAAGCACCACTATTATTGACATCTGCGGGGGTAGAAGAGAGCGTTGTCGCCGGCGATGGCGACAAATATTTTGCTCCAGTTTCGGGAGCGGCAGACGCCGCCTGTGGTCTCTGAGATTCCCACTTTTGTGCAGCCGCTTTTTGCGCCTTGTCTAATGGATTTATTTGCGGACTCGCGCTGGACTCATGAACCATCGCCGGCGTCAGGCTGCTCATCGCAGTATCACCGACACCAGACGAAAATGACACGGGTGTTCTATTTCGCGTAACATATGGCGCAAATCCTTCAGTAGTTAAATTTTCATTAGCTTTGGCGGATCTTCGTGCTGCGGTTTTTAGAAAAATGTCTTGCACTGATGGTGGTACTTCACTCGGTGGTACTTCACTCATTTAATTTAATATAATATATATTAACCATATATTAAAAATAAATTATTACACATACAATCTAATATTTTTCTAAATATAAAATAAGTAAACAAAATAAGTAAACAAAATAAATAACCAAAATAAGCAACAAAAAATCTAAATATTGTATTAAATAAAATAACTTACCTAATATAGAAAATTGAAATAGAAATATCATCCAATAAAGAATATAGTTCTCCAGCAAAAAAATCATCAATGTTTTCTCGTACGTTTATCAAGCCCCCCAAAGAAACTGCTCAAGGCATTGCCGCACGTGCGAATGTGACTCGCGAAAGCGTTCGTCGTTCTCCGGCATGCAGCGGCGAACACAATTACACTTATGCGCATACCGGATTTCGCGCATTCCGAGACGCCGTCACCCAAAGCAACTACGCCGAAAATCTCATCAACGATTACAATGAGGTATATGAAAAAGGTAACTCCACGCTCCCCTACCACGCCGCACTCGCAGCACTTCACCACAACACGGCTTCAATTGCCGTGACAACATTCATGGCACAAGAAAGAAACACACGCCGTCTTGTTCACATGCACGACGACCAACCCGCACCGCCCGCACCGCCCGCACCGCCCACACCCTCCATGCACGACCACATGCGTTCGCAACATTTGCTCGACGAAATGCAATTCGCTCTCCCACCACATCATTCAAACAGACTCGTCATCTTTCGCGCACCCGGTATCGGCGTCGTCAACTTCGATCCAACACAACTCCCCGTCGAGCGAAGATTCATCAAAACGTGTTGCAACCAATTGTCAAGCGCCGACTCGTGTGGTTGTCACGTCGGAAGCAGTCACGAGTCTATGCAATACGTCAACGCTTTCGGGGAATCCATGAATGTTTGGTACTATACCCGCAAAAACAGATATTTCAATATTGCATACCGGATGTGGGGCGATGACTCGGACCTAGAAAAACATGTGCCCCATTCACCCAAAGGCGACGTTTCAGAGACGGAAATTCACCCCTGTTTGGTCGACGACGATTTCGAAGACGAAATAAAAAAGGCTACGGATGCATCCCGCGAAGGATTCACATACGTGTGGAAAAACCAAAGCTTTCGTCGCCGACATGAAAGACGCCAGCGACGTTGCCAGCAGCTCGCATCCGGTGAACTTCCCCAATACGGGCTCATTGTGGTGGATGTAGACACCGACGAAACCCGTGCAGCAATGCGTGCAGCAATGCCGCCGCACCCCATTCCCGGACACGACGAAGACATGTGCCGCCGTAACAAGGAGACATACGAACAAATTCGCGACCATGTTCACTCTCGGGCAATCAAAGAAGGAACGATCGCTCCTGCTCCTCTGCATCTGACTCTGCCTCTACCCCCCGCCTCCCCCGCACCCGCACCCCGCTTCGACACCACCGGTCTTCGCAGTTTCGAGATCCGCAGACTCATTCGACAAGAACACAAAGACCAGTCCGTTCGCATTATCCAACGCCCACTCACCCGCGAATCGCTCTGTATCGCCCACGCGGTATCGCGCATACAAGTGACCGAAATCAGCGCCCTCCAAATTCATCAGCTTCACCGTCTTACCGCCGCTGCATCTCTCGCCGCACGTCTTGCTATCCTGTTTTGCGCAGAAAAGGGACATACCTCCAACGTCGCCGTCATGCTTCACTACCGCATGATTCAATACATTCTGCGCCGCGCAACCGGTTCTATGTCCCGCGCCCAACAAATCTCCGCGCCCTATATCAAATGCGAACGCTACGATGAACAGCTCTCACCAGAACGCATTCGCCAACTACATGAAAACGCAGAAATGCGATTTGATTTGGATTGTCCGTGGGCAATGCCTCATCATGCCCCATCCGGTGGTCTGTATCCGTGTAGCACAAGTGGCGGTCCTATCGAATATCACATCGCAAAGTATTACGCTGAAAAGTGTTTGGAACTCATCGGAAACCCTGACATCCCCACCATGGCAGCAGCAAGATGGACCAATCTCGATGATCAAGTCCTGCGCGTCCGCAGGGGTGAAGTCGCCCCTTGGAAAGTCTTTGCATCGCGTGATGACAACGAGTGGGTCTACTCGATCCATTACACATATATCGCAGCAGTCCAACATTTCCTTTCGGCAGTTGAACGCTGGCGAAACGTGGACGAGTCGACAAAAAATGTTGCACCCTCTGGATACAAATGCCCCTCAATCTGGCGCAACTCTCAGATTTCCAAAGACTCCCCCGCATATGTCCAGTGCTTGCAAATCGTTCACAAAATGTATCGCTTCATCCATCGCGCAGTGCGTGTCATTTCTCCGCAATACATGGCGGTGTTTGGATTAAACCAGCGGTTCGTGAATACAATTATTCAGCGCACAAAATACCTCGCCCACCACGATGGCGACGAAACATCCGCACTGATGTTTGGTTTCTTGATGCCCGCAATGATGACGCCGGATGTTCACGTGGACCTCTATGTGGAAAGTCACCTTTTCCAAGACAGCCGCCTCTACGTCAAAATGAGCGACCCAATATTTGGTCCTATGAAAAAACAAGTCAAAGACGTGATTCCTGCGCGACATACCGGCACAATCGACCGCGCAACATTGATGAATGAACCAACGAAACGATATCGCGGATAAGTCGTCGTTGCATCGCATCGCATCGTATCTCCTCACAGCATCTCCCCAAAAATAGTTTAGTGGTATCGTAGCTATAAAACCACTTTTTTCTATATTTCTATATTTCTATATTTATATATTCGTAATATATAAATAGATATGCCAATTCCAGCCGTAAAACGTACACGAGAGGAAATTAACCGCCAAGCCGCCGCCGCACTCAACCACCCACACCAAAGTCGTCCAAGTCCAAGTCGTCCAAGTCCAAGTCCAGGTCCAAGTCCAGGTCCAAGTCCAAGTGGTGCGGTTGTTGTTGTTTCCGAACCTGAACCACAAGAAATAACGTCTGCTATAAGTAGAACAACATTAAATACGGAACGAGCTACACGTGAATTACATCACTACCGCAATGAACGTCGTTTAATTGAACGACGCATAACAGAACTTTATACCGAAATTGAAAGAATTAGTCTACTGTTGGATAGATTTAGAATCCCACTACAAGATTGTAATAGACGATTATATAGTTCAAACAAAACACAAAAACGAAGAAAAAAACAAAAACAAAAACATATATTTAGACTACATACATTATATACCATGGAGCGTTTACAAAAGCAAGAAGAAGTAATGCACCTTAGAGACTACTTGCGAGAAATAAACGAACATATGGAAAGTATTTTAAGAAAATACGAAGACACAAGAACTCTTGCAGATATAAATCGTGGAGGGCAACGCACCCGCACCCGCACCCGCACCCGCAGACATAAATGGTCTCTAAAATATAAGCGCAGCATTGACTGCAATCACCCCAAAGGATTTTCGCAAAAACAACATTGCAAATATGGTCGCAAGTATGGTCGCAAAAACGTATAAGGCATTTTCAATTTTCAATTTTCAATTCTCAATTTCTATTTTTCAATTTCTATTTCTATTTCTATTTTCGTATATAATTTTTGAATTTCCGCAAACAGAAAATTGAAATGGTTTTAAGAATATAAATAGAATGTAGTCTCCTGAAAAGAACATCCCGTACTTATCAACTTCGACAAAACCGATCCATCATCAAATGACATCTACTACTACTACTCTCAACGTTCCCGCATCAGCATCTTCCTTCCGCCGTGTCAATGCTGTTCCCGGCATTCGCGCATTTGGTTCTCGCCCCGGACTTCGCAGACACAAATGGACTGCCACTGAACTGAGCGATCTCTCCGTTGCTTACATGGAACAAAGCTGCGATGCTCCTCTCTGGAAAATCGCAGAGACACTTCGTGACCAGTTCTGTGAAAACAAACATCGCAAATGTGAAGATGAGAGCACCACCACCACCACCACCGGCTGTGGATATTCAGCCGTTCCCAGCATTCCGGCAATCATCTTGAAGCTTACGGACTGCGTTTATCTCGAAACGAATGGCGCGATGGGCTACCTGTACGTGAGACGCCCAACACAGCTTCATGCCGATGTTTGGCAGCATCTTCAAGCGTCACGCCGGCATCGCGCAATGATTCAGTCCATGAAAGCACGCGCAGCAGACGCAGCAGACGCAAAAGAAGACGACGACGCCAATTGCGTTACATTTCTGAGCACAATGATGATGCTGACTTCTTCTAAAAAAGTCACCGCCGCCGCCACCAAGGCAAAAATGCAGCGCTCATCCATTGGGAAAGTTCGCGGACGCGTGTTCATCGATGACGACGACGAATTCGAACACGAATTACCACTCGCAAAGCGCCGCAAAATCATTACCATCGACGACAACGACGACAACGCCAGCGACAACGCCGGCGACGATGATGGTGACGCGATGATGACGCCGCTGCCGCATGTGGACGAAGCCGAATCTGCATCACCAACCGTGTTCCATTTTAGCAGTCTGGTGGATGCACTGTCCGAAATTGGCGACGACGACCACCAACACCACCACAGTGACGACGAAATGTACGACTGCGAACGCGAACGTGCAATTCAATCGGCAAACATGACGACATCTGCGCTCGGTCACCGACTTGAAACACTCTCTTTCCGCATGAATGAACTGGTTGCAGAAATCGACGCAATTCGTCGAACAGTGTCATCTGGCGATGCTACCGTTGCTCCCGCAGAACAATGTGTTCCGTGCGCAAAATGCAAAAAAACAATCGACTGCCAACGCGAAGCATGGACTGCATATTGGCGCAACCGCCACTCTGACACTGATATGGGGGAGACAACATACGAATGCGAAAAATGCCGCAATCCCCTTTCGTCGGCAGAACAACAGCAAGTCGATGAAGAAACCGTTGCCGCTGCCACGCCCATCGCCGCCACCGCCGCCATCGCATACCAACAACTGCAGCCCTCCCATTATCAGCAGCAGCACGTCGAATGGGATTACAATTACGAGTCCGGCGAAGAAAACGACTACGCCAACTACCACGACTTCATCCGCGGAGGAGAAACCAACACACCACCAGAAGAAATCTAAATCACCGACCACCGACCGACCATGACAACACAGGATATAGGATACAGGATACAGGATACAGGATATAGGTAAGCAAGGTAAGTATTTTTTTATGATAATATTTAATAAAATTTAATAATATTTAATAAAATTTAATAATATTTAATAATATTATAAGGATAATGTCATTCCCATTTAACTCATTAACCTCTCTAACTCTTTGCTTATCTACAGGTACTCCCCCGGAAACCATCGAATACACACAAGATGTCCCATTATCTGAATTAACAATGTTTAATAATTCCGTCGCTATATATCCAAGTATAGTTAAGCTAATTCATAGTTATCAAGTGGGTACTATATTTAATATAACAGTTAAAGCATTTTATTTAGATGGGATATCTATTGTCGAAACTTTGGGTAATAATATAGCTTTACCGCAAATTTCAACATTAATATCATTCGCCAATTTAAATATAAATTTTGGAAATGAACCATTTTCGCTTATTCCATATGTTACTACAACCGGAGATGGACCATTATCCTTTATCAGTGAAAATCCATTGGTTGCTACTATATTAGATGGAGATAAACTCAGTATCGTGGGTGTAGGTCAGTGTAATATATATGTTTACCACGCAGCGTTTGGCGTATATACATATGCTTCTTCGATTGCAAATCTCGTTGTTAGCCCGATCGCGCCATCATTCGGAAGTTTTTCTGTTCCTAGCAAAGATTTCAAAAGTTCCTCGTTTGTTTTGACACCTCCGTCTTCTACTAGCGCAGGTGCTTTCACATATACTAGCGATAACACATCTGTCGCCACAGTATTGGGAAATACCGTTACAGTAAAAGATGCCGGAACTTGTACTATCACTGCTACACAAGCAGCCACAAACAACTATACCGCAAAAACAGTAAATGCACAATTTGTAGTAAATCCTATCGCGCCAACATTTACTTTTAATAATGCGGTTATTACCAATGGTCGATTTACAATCGTTTCTCAAATTGAAGGGGCTACATCTTTTACACCAGTTTACCCGACATCAAATAGTTTAGGGGGGAAAAGTTTTACTAGTAGCAATACATCAGTTGCTACCATTACTCCTTCAACAGGTATTATTACAATAGGTGATGTCGGTACAACAACTATAACATTAACGCAGTTGGCGGCAGGAAATTATATAAGCGGGAGTGTTAGTGCGTCTATATCCGTTGCATATAAATGGGTTCAGCGCGGTAGTGACATTAACGGCGAAGATGCAAATGATAATAGCGGATCTAGTGTTAGTCTTTCATCAGATGGAACGATTGTTGCTATAGGTGCGCCAAATAATGACAATAATAGCGACTCGAATAGGGGACATGTTCGCGTGTACGCATGGAACGGAAACTCGTGGGTTCAGCGCGGTAATGACATTAATGGTGAAGATGAAAATGATAACAGTGGAGCTAGTGTTAGTCTTTCATCGAATGGAACGATTGTTGCTATCGGTGCGCCAAATAATGACAATAATAGCGACTCGAATAGGGGACATGTTCGTGTGTACGCATGGAACGGAAACTCGTGGGTTC